>Ga0315309_1000081_pt1 | contig 53023 bp, 45 predicted proteins | sample TDP4_MG_FD_203080 | JGI IMG/M metagenome (GOLD analysis project Ga0315309, IMG submission 203080) | Freshwater sediment microbial communities from Lake Towuti, South Sulawesi, Indonesia - TDP4 | ecosystem: Environmental > Aquatic > Freshwater > Lake > Sediment | place: Indonesia: South Sulawesi... | reverse complement strand
AAAACGTAGTCACAGCCATAATCGGCCCGTCAGGATGCGGAAAAACCACACTTATAAGATGCCTCAACCGAATGCATGAACTGACTCCAGGAGCAAAAGTTGCTGGAAAGATCTTGTTGGACGGAGAGGACATTTATGACGAAAATGTCGATCCAGTTACTATTAGAAGAAGAATTGGCATGGTTTTCCAGAAACCCAATCCGTTCCCAATGATGTCAATCTATGATAATGCTGCAGCTGGACTAAAGCTGAATGGTGTTACCGACAAGCATAGACTGGACGAGATTGTGGAGAAAAACTTGAAAGTAGCTCATCTATGGGATGAGGTTAAAACGGAGTTAGGCAAGTCGGGTGCAAGCTTATCTGGAGGGCAACAGCAAAGATTGTGCATTGCGAGAGCCTTGGCAATCGAGCCTGAAGTGATTTTGATGGATGAGCCTACGTCCGCGCTTGATCCTACGGCTGCTGCGAAAATAGAGCAACTCATACGAGTTTTAGCAGAAGACTATACAGTAATCATTGTTACCCATAACATGCAGCAGGCTGCAAGGGTTTCAGATCTTACTGCCTTTCTATATCTGGGGAGACTTGTAGAATATGGATCAACCAAAGATATTTTTGAAAATCCAAAGAGTGAATTGACGGAGAAATATATAACAGGAGAATTTGGCTAGGTGAAGAATAAATGAGCAGAATAATAGATACTGGTTTGGAAGAACTTTCAGTAATGCTTTGCAGAATGGGAGAACTCACGTACGAAACGGTTTCCTTATCGCTAAAAGGATGTCTCAACGGCACAAGTGTATACTCTCAAGTTCGTGAAATGTCGGATGCGCTTATCTCCATGTCAGATCAAGCTGAAGACAAAACCTTTGAACTTATTGCAAGGTTTCAACCAGTAGCGTCTGACTTAAGAACCATAAAATCATATATGAAAATAGCCTACGATTTTGCCCGATACAGCAGATACGCCCTCGACATATCCTACATCAATGAACAATTTGGCGGACTAAAAGAATGCGAAGAATGGATACCCGAATACATCGAAAAGATGAGCGAGAAAGTCTTGAACATGGTCCGAACAAGCATCACCTCGCTTAGAAGTCACAACACAGAACTTGCTAAATCCATCGCCAAAACAGAAGAAGAAGTAGACAAAATGTATTTCGAATATCTTGACAGATTGATCGAAAAAGCGCCAGCAACAAGCAAGTGCACAATTTCCAGCGTACTTATAATAAGGTATCTTGAACGAATAGCTGATCATGCAACATACATCTGCGAATCAATAATCTACCTCGCAACAGGTGAAAAAATCACACTAAGATAATTTACGCTAAGACTGAGCCTTTTTGTCTAAAATAGCCTAGAAATGAACACCAACTGGTAAAAAAGCGCCGGGGAAGGGATTTGAACCCACGAAATTCAAAAGCAGAAGGCCTTGAGAGATGCCATTTGGGACATAACATGCCAGCAAAAAGCCTCGAGTGACTAGCTAAAGTGCGAGTAAAACATAGTCATTTCAATTGCATTTAGGCTGGTTCTTACTCGCAGATTAATAGTAGATAGGAAAAGTTTGAAGCCGTCGGTACTAGAACCTGAGACGGTTTAGGCTTCTATGTTCCCATACCCAAACGGGTTCGTCCTTCAATCAAATTTCTGTATGCACTTTGGTTGCTTTAGATGACTCGAAGCAGATGGGGTCAATTAAATTATGCAAGGGTCAAGAGCTAGCAGGGCTTTTTGAAATATTTGGACGTTGATAACATTCGTAGTGGAATCTTGGGAACGTGTTCTCTGGCGAGCTTTGTCTTGAGAAAATTTATGACTTCCTCGGTTTGCATCTTGCCCTTGTAACCCAAAGTTGGGAGAAACCTGAAGTTTCTCTCGATTGATTGTTCTTCCCCGTCCATCAAGGCTTGCAGAATCGCATTAACATAAAAAGCCTCAAGGTCTGAAGTGATCTCCCTAATCATGCCATCGAAATACACGGATTTGGTGCCGATGTGTTCTGTGAGAAAAGTATAGGAAGAGTCTCGTTTTGAGAAGTTGGCTTTGAGAAAATAGTGTTCTGCGATCATTTCGTACAACCATCCCCTAGTGACTTTCGCTGTGATTGATGAAGCAGGATGCAAAGCGCGAGCAGTATAGCCATAGGGTGTGCTAGAATTTATCGTGTCTATCACATGTTTTTCGAGAGTTTTGACATCGTTAAAGTCATCAATTAAAATGCCATTCTCGTTCTCGTCGGATACTTCTGATTTTGAAAGGTCGAATGAACCAGAAAGCGCCAAGCCGTTAGTGAGAATGAGTGTTGAATGAAGGTTGTGGGTGAGGAAAACCCTGCAGCCAATCTCATCCAAAAAATCGAGAAGATTAAAGGCTCTCTGTGAGTATTCTCCACTTGCGTGTTTTTCACCTTTTAAGGGGTCATTTGTTACGATGTTGATTTCTGCCCCAAAAACAAGTTTCACAAGCAGCATAGCATATGCAACATTTATTGAGAATATTCCACAGTCCAACCCAAACCATGATTCATCCAATCCAAGAACATCTGCATCGATCGTCAGTTGCACATCACTAATGCATGGACTCAAAACATAGATTCTTGGAAATTCACACAGTCTTTGCCGATGCCCAGAAAGAATCTGGAACACTTCAGCTCGAATCCTGTCGTTCGGAATAATCTTGGTCGTCATGGCTTGTCAACTAAACTGACAGCTCATCATCCCCTTTCTTAAAATACTTTGCTTTTGCGGTCATTCAGAAAGATGCGTTCGCTTACTACGTTATGTTCTTTCTGAGCCTGTTCCCAAAGCCCGCATAAAAACCGATGGATCTGCATGGCGTTGGGTGTTGATCTCTACGAGTTAACAGAACCCGATTGAAATAGCTTATCGATACAAAAAGCTGAAATCTTTAGGAGTAACAAACATTTATGTGTATTCAATTATTTCAAAGGATGATTAAGAGAATTGTATGATCCTCTGATCCTCGCTGAAGAGACGGAGAAGATTGTAGTCAAAGGTAAGTCGAGGAAATACTATAGAAATGTTAGAAGCGAGAGATGGTATGGTGGAATTGCAGGCGCATATTGTTGTGGATGCAACTTGAGATGTGTGTTTTGTTGGAGCGGTTTTCCGAGAGACAATCCTGAGAAGATAGGAGAATTTCACAGTCCTGAGCAAGTATTCAATCAGCTTAGGGAAGTTGCTCAGAAAAAAGGATATCGTCAGCTTAGGATCACTGGCAATGAACCTACGATAGGAAGAGAGCATCTTTTTGGTGTTCTTGAGTTAGTAGATCGGACTAATTTTCGTTTCATATTGGAAACGAATGGCATCTTGATTGGTCATGATAGGCATTATGCTGAACAGCTTTCCGGATTCAGAAATCTTCATGTAAGAGTATCATTGAAAGCGACGAATCCTGATGAGTTTAATAGGCTTACAGGTGCAAAGCCAAAAGCATTCACTTTACAGTTGGAAGCGCTGAAGAATCTTATTAATGCAGAAATTCCGTTCAACCCAGCAATAATGATGTCTTTCTGTTCACTTGGGGGAATTGAACAACTCAAGAGCAAATTGGAGGAAATTGATCCAAATCTGGTTGACTATTTGGAGGAAGAATATGTTATTCTCTATCCTCCTGTGGTTGAAAGATTGAAAAAAGCTGGGATTGAACCCACAGCAGTAGAATCTCGTATTAGATGAGCTTTATGGCTTCTTTAATAAAATCGCAAGATTGTGCAGGGGACCTGAACCTCTTTGGGTATGAGGACTAAGGGACTTGCATGGATAAAAGTTTTCCATGTTAACCAAAAGGGGCTTTCGGAAATTATATTAGGAGAAATGTATCACAGATTCTACGATAAATATGACAATTATTAAGAGGTCAGGTATACTTCCTTGGAATGAAGAGAACACTCAAAAAGCTCCAGACGCAACAGGTGTTTACGTTTTGCGTCAAGCAGATCAGACAGTAGAAAATGGCTACATTGGGAGAACGAGAGAGCCAAGGAGGCTTAGAGAAAGGCTTCTAGAACATTGGAGAAGCAAGGATATTCCGAATATTGCTTATTTTGACTGGTATCAAACAGATAGCGAAGATAACGCTAGAGTGATTGAGGATGATTGGATTAAAAAGTACAAGCCGAAGCATAACATCCAACAAAAGCAATAATTTCGACAGAGGACAGAGAAGGTTATTTAAGATAGAAAAAGAATGGTATTAATGTGGTGCGTGGGGCGGGATTTGAACCCACATCTGTAGCTTGGTTGGGGCTACCACACTCACCGAGCTATGCTACCCACGCATCTCTGTTCTTGGAATCAGAGTTTGAAGTAATGCGAGTTGTGAGTTTGCCAGTCTTTGTCTTGCTAATTCTATATGGCGATCTTTGATAGCTTGGCTGATGATTCTCATGTATTCATTCATAGTTAACGTGTAGTGTTCTCTTCTTAGGATGTTCCACGTATCTTTGTCAATTGTCGCTAAGTTCTTGATGCCCTTGCAAACTGGACAATAGCAAGGCATTATATGGTTACGGGTATTCACAACTATCCTATCTCTCAAATCTTCGAAAGGCACGTACCACATCAGTTCAGGGTCAAACCAAGAGCCGTGTGCATCTTTGCCATACTCACTATCTCTGTCAAATCCGTGCATACTTGTCGAGACAATATTGAAGCCATAACATGCTGAGGCAAAACTCACATACCAGTTTTCCAATGCCATGAAAACTTTGGAAGGCTTCTGCTTTCTAATTTCACACATTGCATCCATAAGCTTCTTGTACGATTCTCTTTGTCTGACGTATCCAGAGTTCCATAAATCTAAGTTCTTTATTTTGATTAATGTCAACTGTGTGGGGTCAGCCTTCATAAACGCAATCATCTTGTCAATGAGTGCATCATTTTTTAGAACGGATTTTTGGAGGAGGAAATACGTGGCATAAGGTTTAGTCCTAGGTGCAATAGCTCTTGTAAGCAAGTTTATCCTAATGGCAATATCAAGTAAGCCCTCAGAATCTACTATGGGTACTGGCGGTATTGAAACCTCGCTAGCACAGCGTGTTTCAAGATCGAGAAAATCACCGACAAACTTGCCTCTTTCAAGTGGATTCCGATCTAAATCATACCAAAACTTTCTATGGTTTGCCTTCTTCCAAATCTCATATTCTCGTTCATCAACCTTTTCTGCTTTGGCATCGCGTTCCTCTAAATATCTTGCAAGAACATCAAGCTGCTTTCCTGTTCGGATTTTCCGCAATGCTACTAGAAACTTTCGAGCATGGAACTCATAGAGTAGGTATTCAAGGGCAGGGTCAATAAACAAAATATTGCTTTTGCTAAAATTGAGGAAGAGCTGTTCAACCGACTGTAAAGTTGTAATGTCTCTTTGACTTTTCTCTTGTAGCCGAGGAATTATGATATTTGGTGCATCAAAGAGTCTTATAACATATGTTCCAAGGTGCTTTGATTCGTCAAGCAAATTCAGACTCATCAGTGCATCTAATTCATCATTTCTCTGAATCAGTGTGCAAAAAGAGGGAGTCTGTATTACCTTCTCCCCTATTGTTATTCGAGTTGCTCTGGCGAAACGGTCTTCATCTAATGTTTCAACGGTAAAGTTTTGACTCATGCTCCGCGACCTCCGTAGCGAACTTTTGGAGTTCTTTCAAAAATTCAACAAAATCTTCATCTTTTATCATAATTCCACCCATCACTTTTATAGCACGGAACTCATCGAGTTGTCGTTCTTGAACGTAGATAAAATTACCCTGCTCATTGTTCAAACGATAGAATCTGTAGAACCTATCGTTTGGAAATTTGCACTCAGTACTTCTGGCATGAACGATTTTGCCATTCTTGTAGAATACCGAGAGCTTTCCTCTATTGACTTCATAAGCCTCGCGTGTCGCAACAAGAATTTTCATATGACTCGACAAAGTATTCCGATTGATTCTGGTCTGATCTGCTAGCTCGGTAATTGTGACGCCCTGAGAATTAAGATCAAGAATCTGCAACAGAAGTTTTTCAATACACTCATCTCTGTCTTTGGGTCTAAGGTTTCTAAGCTCTTCTTGTGATATTATATTTGACGGTAGTTCTAACTTCATGCAATCCCATTCCAAATATGCTTGGCATATCTGTTTCGCATTTCTAGTATTTAAAACTTGGGCATAATTAGATTGTACATAAGTCTGTGATAAAGCATAAGTTGGTGAAGGTTAGATTAGTTCGTGGAAGAAAGTTGCCTCAAACCTATGCCTGTCGAAAGTGTGGAAGAATCTATTCTTTGGAAGAGTATGAAGAAAGTCGATTTTGTCGAGACTGTGCCATTTATTTGATGCCTGAGAGCAAAGTGGCCAAGTCCTTGAAGAAAATTCGCAAGGCTGTGAAGAGCAAAGTTTCAGAGGAAGGTGTGCTTCCCGAAGACTACGAACTGCGGAAGGGACAGATGGAGTTTGTCCATGAGGCGACTGAAGCTTTGAAAAGCAGAAGGGTGTTTATGGGAAGCGCTCCTTGCGGGATTGGCAAGTCGTTGGCTTCACTTCTCGCCATTCTGCCTCAACTTGGAGAGAACAAGCTTATAGTTTGTTTTAGGACTAGGAGCCAGTTGCACATTTATCTTAAAGAGCTAAAGGCGTTGTCCAGAGGTCTCTCCGTGGTGTCCTTCTTCAGCAAACAAGATATGTGTCCACTACGGATGAAGGCAACACTCTCCTATTTTGACTTCTTTGAAGAATGTAAGAGGCTGAAGGATAATTGCGAATCCTCTACCAAGCCCTATTGCAAATTCTACTGGAACAATATCAGAGCCAAAAAGCAAGCTGACGAGCTAGCGCTGGATTACGCTCAGAAGATTTTGCCTCCAAATGAGACAGTCAAGCTGATGGCTGTACGAGGATTCTGCGCTTATGAGGCACTAAAAAGAATTCTTAACCAAGTAAACGTTTTTCTTGGAACTTACCATTATGTTTTTGATACTGAAATTAGGCACACATTATTGAAGAGTCTCGGAGTTGATCTTTCCAGAGTCTTTCTAATTGTGGACGAAGCACACAATCTTCCTTCTTTTGCAAGGGAGCTACTCTCTGACAAGTTAACATCATATACTGTGGAAAGTGCTCTGAAGGAAACCGATAGCTTCAGTCACGAGTCACTGGCACTTGTTCGAGAGTATCTTAACATATTGATTGAACAAGTCTTTCAACACGCTCAAAGGACTTTAAGGACTGAAGAGCTTAAACGGCTTAATCCTCAAAAGATTAGCGACTTGTTTCTCGCCAGCAGCAAGGTTTCTGGATTAGAAGCTGCGGAGGCCCTTCATGAATATGGTGAATATGTGAAGGAGAAGCGGCTTGAGTCAGGTTCAGAGAGGATCCTTAGCTATAACTATCGAATAGGCACGTTTATGGAAAACTTTTTGGGAAACGATGAAATGGAGCATATCCACCTAATAAGCAAGGACAAGAAAGGTAGAATCGCTCTGGAAGTTAGAAGTTTTGACGGCAGAATGGTAACGAATCCTGTTCTAAGGCAGGCGCGAGGCAGTATCCTTATGAGCGGTTTTCTCTCTCCACCTGAAGTCTACAGGGATTTAACGCTTAGCGAACCGAGCAATGTTTGTTTAAAAGAGTTTGACTCTCCTTTTCCCTTTGAAAACAGACTAATAATAGTTGCCACGGATGTGTCATCAGAGTTCAAAAAAAGAAACAGTGAAATGCTTGGCAAATGGAGAAACTACGTTGAGACAATATCCGACGCAAACCAAGGCAATATGGCTGTCTTCTTCACAAGCTACGGACTGATGCATAAGGTTCTACCGTTGATGAGAACGAACAGAAAGATAATAGTGGAACTGCAGAAGACTAGGAGAAGCGAAGTGATTGAACAGATGGCGAGATGTTCCGACAACATGTTGCTCGGAGTCATGGGAGGCAAACTCAGCGAAGGAATTGATTATCCCAACAATATTTTAACTTGCGTTGTCGCTATGGGTTTACCTTATGCCACATGGGACGTTTATCAAAAAGCCTTGATGGATCATCTTGAGCACCAGTTTCCTCAGAAAGGCAGAACATATGCCTATTTAGCTCCCGCAATTCTCCGATTGATTCAGACTTGCGGACGAGTCCACCGATCAGCTAATGACAAAGGATGCATAGTAATCTTAGATGAGCGTGTCGCACACCCAAACATCAAACAGCAACTACCCTCATACTTCCAAAGAGAGATGAAAATTGCCAAAAGCGCAGTCGATTGCAACGAACTCATAGACGGATTCTGGAAAAAAAGCAGCATACGCTAAGACCTGTCTCGATACCCAAATGGATTCAAGTCCAATGGTAGTGGCGTTCGAAAGGAAGAATTAGCGATTTACAAACCGTATTCTGTGAGAGTTTTGTGGTGATATCCTCTGACTGCATCATAGATTTCCTTGGTCGAATAGCCTAAAGGGCTTAAGAGACTTGCTGTCGCAGTGTACAAGAGAAGCAAGTATTTCTTGATGTCTGGACTTGCACTTTCTTCTATCAGCTCTTCTGCCTTAACTCTGCGTTCATAGCGTTTGTCTTCTGCAGCTGTAAAAAGAAACCTAATATTCTTGCCAGCGTGAACATCAGCTCCCTCTTCAATCAATTGTTCAGCAGCGATTACTTGGCTAACTTTCTGCTTGTATTCTCTTGGGTGCTTTGACAGATGTTTTGTAACGATTAGATCCCAGATGGGTACTCCACCATCAAGTAATTTCTGTCGGTAGTTTCTCACAATCCTTAACGCGTCAGGTACCTTCTCCATAAATTCCTTGGAACTGTTGGCGGAAGACAAGACTTTGATCATTTCCATCTGCGCGTCATACACAAACTTGGGCGTATCTCTCCTCCGAACCTCTAAGCCTCTAACCTTTATCTTGCCGCTTTCCATCACTCCATAATACCTGTTCAAAACGCCTATTCTAGGATGCATCTTAGAGGGAAGAAAGGCGATCCATTTGTAGCGGCCCTCAAAATTCAAGGGCACTCCTATTTCTTGGCTTATTTCATGACACAAGTCGATGTACTCGTGAACTGTGGCTTCGTCTTTCTTCAGCCATAACGAATCCACAATTCCATGGATAATCGTGAACCCTCGGCTTTCAGCCATACGTGCAGCCTTAAGAAAGGTCTCTCTGCCAAAAGCGCACACTCCCATATGTCCATCGACCGTGCCAAACTTCGCGTTTCTATAACCCAAGTATCCGAAGCACGTTACCAAGATCCATTTCAAAGCTGCTTGCCGTCTGTCGTAGACTTCTTTGAGAACTGGATCCCGAGTTTCTTCTTTCAGTCGCTTATACCTCAGCCTCTTAGTAAGAATCAGCCTCAATGTTTTGGGGACTATGCCTACTCGCTTCTCGCAAATGTGGTAGTCCAGCTCTGGTATTCGCATACGTGAGTTCTGACAGCATTTGCAGAGGACTGTTTCAGCTGATATGTTATTCTTCGCCATTAAGGATGGATACATAGAAGTAAAGTCTACTTCGCCGATCAAGTCGTGAATCCCAACATGCGGCTCGTAGACAAAGCCTCCACGATCTCCAACAAGAAGTTCATAAGCGGATTTGAACGCTTCAGGTATGCTCTTGTTCCTAGGGATAAGAACATCATCTTTTATAGCCTGGTAGAACTGAAGCGAAGACATGCTTGAACCTATCGACGATCTAGAAGCCCTTTGCAATGGAACCCTGCACGTTCTCGCTATTTCAATAAGACCCTCAAACCCGCATTCACTCATGATGAACGTGTTTCTCTCGTCAACATGGATTCTTCCAAACAGTCTTCTCGTGGGCGCTCTGTAAAACGTTCGCCCATACGAAAAGAAAGTTCTGCCGTGCACGTTCTTAGTTGCAAAGGGCACGTCATCTCTGCTTAGGATAAGCCTGTCCAGAATGCTGTTGACTCTTGCTATTTGAACGAGATAGGGGAAAAGGTAAGAGTCTCCACCAGCTGTTAAGATTATGTCAGGATCTAACTCTCTAACCGTCTTCACGAGCTGCAGCAGTTTTTCGTCTTCCTCTCCGGAATCGATGATTACTTGCTTGTCTACCTGAGTAACAAGTATCGCGCCAATGGGATCTTTGAAGTTTGCAATTTTTCTTTTCTTGGCAATCTCTACGCGCAGTTTCATTATTCGCAGCGGTGGAATAGCATAGTCTATGCTTTCCACGGAGTCCAGAAGTGTGTATTTTAACCCAGTTTTTCCAATTTCAATTTCTACAAATGCAAGCGGAAATATGTCACGATTAAAGACGTAGTTCTGATCTCCGTGCAAATCGCAGTTATGAACCTCGTATCTCAGATAATCGCCCATCCTCAAAACGTAGCGAGTCAACGAGGAAGCCTTTCTGCAGTCTTTAATGGTGATCTCCAGAACTTTAGACTTCTCGGCGTCAGTTGCGTGTGCGAGCTTGTACGTGAAATTCCATGTCGCAATGTTCTTGCTGGAAAACAAGCGGCTCGCCAGTCTCTCTATATCTTCCTCTTTTCCCGAAACGTAGACTTTCGGTTCAAATTTGTCTGTTAACCTAACTCTTTTATCATCTTCTCCAATAATCCAAACCGCAACCTCGCCCAGTGCAGAAGGATAGGCATCCAGTATCCAGCCTCTAATATGCTTAGGGCCGGCTGGATTGTCTGATTGCATTCAATTCCTTCTCTAATTTAGACAGCTTCTTCTGCTGAAACAAGAGAATGGACATTATCATGGGTTCGAAGATCACTGGTTGTGTAGCGTTACTTCCGGCCGAAGCGGAAACTCTGCAAGCATCCATCAACTCTTCGAAAGCATTCCTGTCTTCACTGCGCAGCGCCTTTGCAAATCCATCCCACCTGCGAATCTCATCCTCCAAAGCCATCCTGTAAGACTCAACTGTTTTGCCCACTGCTCACTGTCCTCCAATGAAATCATTTAGCGTGAAGTTTTCAGAAGGAAACTCTGCACTTCCCAGCACGAAGCGTGGATGCTTCTCCAAGACGAATTCTTGACCGTACTTGGACGGTCTGATAGATATTACTACGTTTGCTCTAGCATAAGCGAGTGTGTGCAGGAAACTGTTTCGTCGTGAGCGATGGCGTGAAGGATATGTGGCTATTATTGCTAGTTGATTCTCTTCCGCGAATGTGGAGAGATAAGCCACAAGTTGACTGAACACTCTTTTTGCTTCTTCCGCTTGAACATCTTTGTCTAAGCATAGTCCTGCAATGTCTGATATCACTACTAGCTTCGAGTTGAATTTATCGGTGGTGTCTTTCAGCTTTTCAAAGACGATTGACGTCAATTGATGTGCTGTAAACGCTCTGGAAATGTAGATGCGCTTCAGCACTTGCCTTGGATCGAGTTGATGAATCTGAGCTAAACGGGACACTTCATACAGCCTAAAGGTATTCCCGCCATCAACAAAGACAACATCAGTTCCAAGACCTCCCAACTGATTCGGCAGTTGAGCCCTAACACAAAGCAGTGATGACAAAGGCAGAATGGCAGATGTCCCATAAAGCAGTGTGAAGTCTCCCATTGTGAAGCTAGGAAATAGTTCATCTATGTTTGGTATGTTTAGTGTGAGAACTGCTTGAGATGGTAAGGACTTGACTAACGCATTTTGAGACAGAACTCTCACTCTCCCCCCGTCTTAAGGGAATGAAATAGGCGTCTTTTTGCCTTTTTAAGCTATCACTGGAACGACCTCTTTGATAGGTGGAGAGTAGAGTGAAAGTGAACGCAGGAAATGGAGATAAAAGCTAATCAGCTTATTTGTAAAATAGCCTTAGAGAGTGTCGGTTCTTGACAAAATATCTTATCGGAACAGGTGGTTGGGCTTACTTCCAAGTTCCAGGGCAACCTTCTCTTAGGGCCTACTCTCGAATCTTTGATTTTGTGGAGGCAAATTACACGTTCTATAAGTACCCGAGCATTAGTATGGTCGAGCATTGGCGACGAACAGTGCCCTCTGATTTCACCTTCACCGTCAGATGTCATCAAGACCTTACACATAGAATAGGCCTTAAACCAGTTCAAGAAGCTTACACGGTTTTTAGTCGGATGATTGAAGTTTGTAGAGTTTTGAGGGCTCCGTTTCTACATTTAGAGACTCCTGCAAGATATACTTTCGACGAGCAAAAGATAAGGAAAGCGAGGGATTTCTTTTCCACTGTTGACTTGAAGGAAGTGCATCTTGCGTGGGAGATGAGGGCAAAAGTGACAGAGAAGGCTACGAAGCTAATGCAAGACTTTGGCATAGTTCACTCTGTGGACCTGTCAAGAGAAACGCAAGCCTTCAAGTCAGACGTTGTCTATACTAGGCTTTTCGGCAAGGGCAAGCACAACATTTACCAGTTTACTGATGAGGAGCTGGAAGAAATAGACAAGAAAATCGTGAAATCAGAAGCCAAGATTGTGGTTGCGAGTTTTCACGGTTTAAGAATGAACACTGACGCTGCAAGGTTCAAGGTATACAAGGGAAAAGGCGTTTTTCTTCCAGTGACTTCGTTCACTGGCGCTAATTCTGCGCGGGCAGTTCTCAGCGAGGATGCGCGTTTTCCATCGACAAAGGCGGAGCTTATTGAGCAGCAAGGCTGGAAAGTGATCGACCTAAAGACTGACAAAAGGATACACTTGTCTGAATTGCTTTCTAAATTGCCAGAAAAAACATATTATAGCGTTGAGGAAGTTGTCCATGAATTGGAGGATCATACATGAGTGAGAATAAAATTCTTCTAGGCACTTCTGGATGGAGTTACAGAGAATGGGTAGGTCCATTCTACTTAGAGAACGACAAGAGCCTGCTCAAGGGTTACGCGAAGGTGTTCAGGACCGTCGAGATTGATTCGACGTTTTACCGTTATCCGTCCAAGGGCACTGTTATGGGTTGGGCTAGGTATTCGCCCGAAGGCTTCGTCTACACGGCTAAACTGCCCAAGCTGATCACTCATGAGAAGAAGTTGGATTTGGCTCAAGGCATTCAGGCAGATTTGGAAAAGTTCATTGAGCTCATGGAGCCTTTGCGACTCGGTGGGAAGCTTGGCTGTTTGCTAATTCAGCTTCCGCCAAAGTACGATTATAAACCGAAAGGCTTTGAAGAGTTTCTTAAAATTTTGCCAAAGCACGTCCAGTTTGCAGTAGAGTTTAGGGATTTGTCTTGGTTGAGAGACGAAACGTGGGCTTTATTGCAGAAGTATGGTGTTGCTTATGCAATTGTGGATGAGCCTTTGCTTCCACCAGATGTGCATTTTACGGCGAGTTTTGCATATTTTAGGTGGCATGGTAAGGGCGTAAGACCTTGGTACAATTATCGTTATGATATGGAGGAACTGGAGCCATGGGCTCCTAAGGTTAAGGAGGCAGCAGAGAAAGTCACGAGGGTTTATGGTTATTTTAATAATCATTATCATGGTTATGCCGTTGAGAATTGTTTGCAAGTTCTGGAGATGTTGGGTGTTCTGACGGATGAGCAGGCTGAAGCTAAGAATAGAGTAAGAAACTATTTCAAGACGTCAGCTACCTTTAAAGAGTCCAAAATCGAGGCATTTGTCAAGCCTTTGGAGCTTGATTTGGAAAGTTTATTGCGTGTTTTTTTGGATGCTGGAAGGCTGAAGAGAGCGAAGGGCATCAAAGATAGTGAGGTGAAGATTGAGAAGGAAACAGATAGACTGGTTGTGGCGACGGTGAGAGAGTATCACATAGTTATAGACTTTGAAGCGAGGACTATTTTGCATGATTGTGCAGATTGGAGTAAAATGTTGCCTGCCAAGACATTCTGTAAACACATCGGAAAGCTGTTTTTGTCGTTGGACAAGGAAAAAGCTACAGAGATGGTAAAAGAAATCTACTCACAAAAGGACGCATGGCAATTCAAACCATACGCATAATAGTGGAATTAACGAGACCTCACCCAAAGAGTGGCAGGGTTCAATGTGCTCATACCTAAACGGGTTTAAGTCCACAGCTTTGCCAGCCAAAACATGCTTACAGAAGGCGAGAGTCCGAATCTCTCACGGGCTACCAACTCAAACCCTTAAAAAAATCGCAAATCAACTGCTTTTTCGTTGCTAAAGCTCTACAAAATGCTGTCTATCTCTATTTTCCGCTAACCTGATGTTGGATCACCAAGAATGAAAGAAATAGTCTAATGGCACGAACACGGCAGTAGAATTAACGCTTCTAAAGATCTCCAATTGTGCTCAGTTTTCGAACAACTCTTCTTATTGCTTCAACTTCTTTTTCAAAGTCGGACTGCCGGGCTTTCTCCAGTTTGAGGCCGTTAAGCAGCAAATACCCTTTGCCAAATTTCAAGATTGAAATAGGGTAGCATCCGAAGTTGATTGGTTGAGCATCTTGAATTGGGTAATCAGCTTTGAGCAAAGGCTTGAGGTGAGCATCTTCTCTTTCGGAACGGTAGGCTGAGCGGAACTCTTTAACGGTTGATATTTTTCCTACAGAAGCCAAATCATTGAAAAACTCGTCTGTAACTGAACGAACTGGAATAACTGATTCTTTGAAGAACGTTGTTCTTACACCGAAATAATTGTGAAGAGAAGAATCCATAAGATCTGAGGTCTTTAGAATGATTTTTGGCTGTAGCAAGCCCGGTATTGTGTCCAACTCGTATGTTTTCAAAAGAGGCCCTGTTATGTCCTCGTTTTCGCCGTCCCATGAGTAATAAAAAGCTAAGCCAGCAACATTTACAAATACTCCGCCATTTCTCACAAATTTAATGATTTGCCGGAGCGTGCTGTGATTTGGTTTATCTGTCTCCGGATATTCTTCTCCGAAAGGATTTATTATTATGTCAAATTTGTCTGATATGTCCTTGGCCAATACCCAACTCACCCTAAAGCTGTTGTCCGAAGAAAAAGCATCATACCATTCTTCTGGAAGGAAGTCAGTGAAGGGGTGGCTAGGTCCCTTTGTTTCTTTGTTGTCAAACAAATGTCCACTAAGTATCCCGATGTTAACTGGATAATTGAATTTGTCTTTCCTCCACGCGTTTATCAAGAATGGGAAAAGCTTCTTGTGACTGAGCAACAGCGGTAGAATGAGAGAAACTAAACCGATTAGACTCGTTATTGTTATAATATCATAAAATCCTTTGAATGCCCAAGTGATCAAAAAAGGTACAAGAAATGCAGCGGAACCGGCAATAAAATCTCCTCTGTATCTTCTGCCCCAATTGCCAAGTTCAACTAGCAAGCCATTCAAGCTTTTCAATATCCACCGAGCCCCAAGACGTTCTATTTATTCACTCTTATTTAGTAATTTTGCCGTTCTTTCCAGAGCATCTTTTTCCTGTTTCGTTCCTTGTCTGGGAAGAAGATTCTCAGCCGTTTCCTAGCGCGCGCTTTCTTTATGAGCTTCCTGAGCCAATGATTTTTGACAATTGTAAGTCACGTATTGGGGTACTGTGAGCTGTTATTCCGTAAATCGAGAAACCCGGTGCTGGAAAGAGCATTGTCGTAACTCGTGGGGTTCTGAGTTCTTTCATCTGTCCTGTTTCGATGTCAGTGCAAAGAGGAGGAGGATTAGTTATGCTGCAGACAAAACTATCAAAGCTCCTTAGAGGACAAACTCTCAGATTTTCTTTCAAAGGATGTTCAGTTGGATTTACCTCGCTTATTTCGTACGGAATCATCTCAAGGTCTGGAAGCTGCATAATTACGCCTGTATATTGATCATATTCTCTTTCTTTGGGGTCAGCGCCTAGCCTTTCTATTCCGCCTAAAAATTCTGGCTTTACGGTTTTCTGTCTTGAGATATGCTGAATCATAGGAATATCGTAGATTGAAAAGTTGCTAATTCCTTGAAAGTCACCAAAATGCTGAAACGGGGAATAGAGCTTGTTTATCCAGTTCCAGTTGACTGGTGCGCAACTAAGGTACGTATCCATTCCCAAATAAGAGATAACAGATCGATGAACTTGACAGTACACAACTGCAAAACAGGTTCTATCATAATGCTCACCGAAGCAGCCTTGAAGAATGCTGGCCACGGCCCCATAAGTCGATGTGCTGAGAGCTTCTCGCAGATTTTCAGCTCCACAGCCATAGATCATAAATCCATTGTTTGAAATAGTCCAATATGAAGGGTAGGCGTCTAACAGTGCTATCCCTAGAAGCTTCATCCAGATCGTTTCAACCTCGGTCATAAACTCAATGAAATCTTTTGAAGAGCGAGATCCCCATGCTCCAATGGTTATGCGACATGATTGCCAATAGTTTCCAAAGTTAGGCGGTCCTACCACTGTGAAATTAGGATTGAAAACGACACAGTTGGAAACGTGCTCAAAAGGACCTGTTTTAGCAATCTTGACAAAGGGTGCTGTCTTGTCCTTGAAAAGATATATTTTACGATCTTCGTATGGCCACTTCTCTATTGGCTCCTCTGGTAGTTCTATTTCAGAGCCTTGGATCTGAAGGTACCGGGCTGCGATCTCGTGAGGCTTGGCAGTATCAATCACTGCTCCTCTGCGAATATATATCGCACCTGTGTCCTTCATTTGATGAGGAAATTGACTTTGCGGAATTTCTATCACAATTAACTTCTTTCCTTTGTACTCTTCAAGAGAAGTGTGAAAAGAGACCGGCGGATAACATCTGTCCTTCAAGATTCTCTGAATCGTATCAAAGTACTCTGATATTCCAGATACTATATCTGAAGAGATTCCGTAAAGGCGGCTCTCCTTCTTCTCATATCCAATGATAATTCTTCCTCCTAATGTATTGGCCATAGCGGAAATGTCTTTGGCAAGCTCTTTCTTCTCGCTTGGTGTGAAAGAGCAAGATTCGGAAATTTGCCTTTTGAATTCCAAACCAACATCTTCATAGCTAGATAACAATGTGCTCAGGTCGACGTTAAGCTTCATGTGATCACCTACTGTTTATAATACCTAGAAGTCTCATCCCTAGAAAACTGTTGCGTGAATGGCAGATAGTTGATAACAGAAAACTCAGATCTAACGTGCTTTACTTGCTTAATACAAGCTCGCACCTTTTTCCTTGAAGGGCTTTTTCCTGGGAGAAAAGTCAAAGAATTGACAATACTGGAAGTCAAGTCCGGTGACTCCAAGATGGATGAAACAGAAACTAGCATAAAAAAAGCTGTGGAGAGAGGCAAAGTCAACTTTGAATTGATTCAAGTAAAGTAAAAGCGTGTGCTAGAGAACAGGAAAGACTTCAAGCCCGAACTTCGCAACTTTTGGCATATCCAGCATAGCACGATAGTCTTTTCTTCTAACAAGCAATCCCATAACAACTTCGATGGGGATAGCATGGACAGGCAACCTTATGATAGGAGATTTCCGTATTCTGACTCTCACGACGTCGCAAAGATGAAATGGTCTTAACACTTTGACTCTCTGCGAAGGGATATCATACTTCCAACATTCTTTGTTCGGCAAAACCCCGTAACCAACTTTCTTCACATCGTCGACATCACAGACTTCGTCGTATCCAAAGTGTGTTCTAAGCTTGCGCTTGTTGAGGAGTAGACCAACCTCAAACTTCGGATTTCCTTCTGTACGTAGTTGTTCAAGGGCATCAAGGAATTTTGCCTCATCAACTTCAAAACAATTGAGACAAGGAACTCTGCATTGGTCTCCCCATTTATCCGTGACGCCATGATGGATTGTTCCTTTAACAATCCACTCTTTTGAAGGGCTGAAAAGGTTGAAAAACGCATAATCAGTCTTGCTGTAGTACTGCTTTTGTTTTAGCTTTTTAGAAGGTTTTCTTGGTCGCTCACTTTCAGAAATGTAGAAGTGGCAGATTATTCCTCGCCTGTAAGAGTTTTTCCTAACCCACTTTCCGAATCTATCAAGGCTCTTCATAATCGAAAGTTGAGGTTAATTGGTAAATACCTTTCGTCCCCATACCCAAAAAGGTTCGGGGCCAATCTTCTTCAAAGCTTAGCACGCACGAGAAATAGATGAGTTTCTGGAAGGAAACCGAGAGTTACAAAGTTAATATATCGAATATTTCTATTAAACTAAATGGATTATTGCTCTACACTGATATCGGTTAGAAGGTTCAGATTCCCGCCATAGAGCATGAGGAACATAGAATGAACCTACGGGAACTTGGACTGAAAAAGTCATATGACTCAGATACAGATAACATAGTTGTAGCTTTTTACGTTCCAGCACTGTCCGTTTCCATTCAGTATTCCAGACTCGCAGGCTTCTTCTCTTCAACAAGCCTTGCAGTTGCAGCAAAGGGAATTTCTGGATTGATACGTAACGGCGGCACGATCAAGCTGGTAACTGGGGCGACATTTCGAAGAGATGACATAGAAGCAATCAAGCAAGCTTTAGAGAGTCCAGAAAGAGTGTTAGAAAAAATGATGCTAAGAGAGCTTGAAAATCTAGAAGATGATTTTGTGAAAGATCATGTCCGTGCCTTAGGGTGGATGGTAGCCAATAAGAGATTAAAGATTAAAGTAGCGATTGTTCTCGATGAGAATAATTACCCTCTTGATTCTAAAGAGGTTGAGAAGCAAGGGATATTTCACCAGAAAGTCGGTATTATGGAAGATCTAGATGGAAATCAAATATCTTTCAGTGGCTCCGAGAATGAGAGTGCACAAGGATGGCAAAGTAACATAGAAGAATTCAAAGTTTTTCGAAACTGGGTTGAAGCCGAGAAGGATTATTTGGAGGCAGATGTATCAAAATTCAAAAAGTTCTGGGAGGCGCAAGCACACAGAACAAGAGTTATAGACATTCCTAAGGCAATAGAAGAGAGATTAATCGAGATCGCTCCAAACAATATCGACGAATTGGATCTCGATAGATGGATTCAACCTAAAGAGCGTGTCACGGTTTTTGAACTGAGAGATTATCAGAAGAAGGCTGTTGAGAGTTGGCTAAGCAATGATAAAAAAGGCATTCTTGAGATGGCAACAGGGACAGGCAAAACAATCACTGCCGTAGGTTGCCTCAAAGAGTTATTTGCAAGAGAGAACAAAGTTGTGGCAATAATAAGCAGCCCCTTTATCCATTTAAGTGAACAGTGGGCTAAGGAATTCAACAAACTTGGAATTAGTTGTGACAAGATTATCGCTGACAGTAGCCGAAACAGGTGGAAAGACACACTTGCTGATGGTTTGCTTGATGTTGAAAATGGCGTTAATGAACATCTTTTAGTTCTTACAACCCATAACACTTTTTCCGCAGGCGACTTCATGAACATAGTTAGAGAAAGCAAGAAACGCACCCCAGGCCAAAGAATGCTTTTGATTATAGATGAAGTTCATGGCATAGGGGCTCCCCAAAGAAGACTGGGACTTATAGAAGAATATGATTACAGATTGGGTCTAAGTGCTACTCCCAAGAGGTGGTTCGATCTTAAAGGTACTGAAAAAATCTTCAACTATTTTGGCGACGTTGTTTTCGAATTTTCTCTTAAGGACGCAATCGAGACAGGATACTTAGTTCCTTACATATACCTTCCGCATTTCACTTATCTGGCGCCAGAAGAAATGGCTAGGTATGAAGAAGAAACGCGTAAGATAGCTAAGGCATATTATCGTTCAAAAGATGAAGACGAGAAGGACGAAATATTCACTTTGCTTTGCATAAAGCGACAGAAAATAATTAGAAATGCGAGGAATAAACTTGCTGTTTTTGAGAAGATTTTGGATGATCTAAAAGAGGTTAGATATTGCCTGGTTTATTGTTCCCCTCATCAAATTCGTGTAGTACAGGATATTCTGAACCAAAAGAATATTATCCAACACAAGTTTACTGAGCAAGAAGGTATTAGACCCGAGAGTAGATTCGATGGGCTTTCGGAAAGGGAATTCCTTATTAAACAATTCTCTGAGGGAACATACAATGCTTTGGTTTCTATGAGATGTCTCGATGAAGGAGTTGATGTACCTCCAGCTCGCCTCGCTATAATGCTAGATAATTCTGGAAATCCTAGAGAATACATACAGCGAAGAGGGCGCGTACTAAGGAAATTTCCAGGCAAAAAACAAGCAGTCATTCATGACATCATCGTTGAACCTGTGCTAAGGACAACAATCTCACAAGAACTCGGAGAGTTGGAGAGAAAGATAATTGCGAAGGAGTTGGAGAGATATAGAGACTTTGCAAGTTCTGCTCAGAACGCTTCGGAGTGCTTAGAAATAATGGCAGACTTGGAGGCAATGTATGGACTGTGATAGGTGAGAACATTGTCAAGTGTTAGTAGGCGAATTATAGAAACAATTGAAGAAAGCGAATTCCCAAAGGAAATCAAAGATATGCTTAAAGCACTTTTGAATGTTGAGTTAAGGAATTTCCAAATCAAAAGCCCTCTTTATGGAAAAGATTATGATAGGATCATAATGGAGCTTTCTGAGGCACGTCGTCGCCGGGAGGATAAGTGATGGAAATAGACTATGTAGATATGAAAAACTTTCGCCAATATCTCGATGTGCGAATAGAATTTTCTCGTTCTCCTTCTAGAAGCTTTACCATCATCCAGGGCGTTAACGGAGCAGGAAAAACAAACTTGCTCAACGCTATAACTTGGTGCTTATTCGGAGAGGAACTCCATGTTGATAGCAAATACAAGGGATTGCCAATCGTAAATACTACAACTTTACACGAAGGCAAAAGCGACATATTTGAATTGAAAGTAGAAATACAATTCATAGAAAACGATGGTAACAAAATGGTTGTAACACGCTGCAAGCACTATAAAAAGGGAAAAGATGGAAATCTGGTGGAAGTTTCTTCTCCTCATTCGCTTACGGTGATGCAACAAAGAGGCAGAGATTGGATTGGACCAATTTACGGCGATGATGCCCAGTATATTATTGATAATCGCGTTCCGCCTTCAATAGAAGAGTATTTCTTTTTTGATGGAGAGAGAATGGATGACTACTTCAAGGAGAATACAGGTAGAGATATCAAAAGCGCTGTTTTCCAAATTTCACAACTTGAATTGTTTGAGAAGTTGATAGAACATCTAAACATAAGGAGAGGTGACTTCCTGAAGGCAGCTCGCGGATTGAGCTCAAGAGCTGAAGAATTACGCGAGATGCTGGAACTTCATACTCGCTCTTTGGAGACAGACAAAGGCATACTTGAAGAATTGCTTCAAAAGAAAAGCGAAGCCGAGCAGTTGGAAAAGGATTTTAGCGAAAAACTAAGGAAATCGTCTCTAGAACATATTCAGCAACTTGAAGAACAGAGAGAGGCACTAAACAGAGATCTTTCAGGTATTGAAGAGGATATTGTAGAGATCGAAGAAACAAGGTTGAAACTGCTTCACATCAATATGCCAATAATTCTTTCTTACAGGGCATTACTGAAGACTAAAAATCTGATTGATGGAAGAAGAGAAGCAGGATTAATACCGCCTCCTTACCGAACTATATTCATAGAGAGCCTACTCAAGAAAGGAAAATGCATCTGCGGAAGCGACATTTCTGGAAAGGATGAATATTCAGCAGATAGACGCAAAAAAGTGGAGACCTGTCTGGCAGATAGCCAACTCTCTGAGAAAAGCAATGAAATTATTGCAGCCAACACGCTCATAAGAAAAATGATGGAAAGCACAAGTGGTTTCCCTGAGGAGATAATAGACTTGAATAGGAAGCTTAAGAAAATCCAAGAGTCTAAAGAGGAAAAAGAACAGAAACTCAAGAGGATTGATCAAGAAATCGGGCAATGTAACGTCGAGAACATCAAACTGTGGGATAGAGAAAGAGAAAAGCACACTAAAGAAAAGGAGCGGCTAATAGGTGAAGTGGCAAAACAGGGAAGTCAAATTGAAAAGCGAGAAAAGATAATTAAAGCATGCAACTCCGAACTAAATCAAGAGTTAAAAAAAGAAACGAAACACAAATCACTTTTGGATCTGTTAGCCTTTTGCGATGAGGGAATTAAATCTGCTTGTGAAGTGAGAGACAGAATAATGAAAAAGGTCAAAGATGAAATTGAAAAGAAGACAAGCGAGCAGTTCTTAGCCTTAATTTGGAAAAAAGATACCTATAAGGGCGTATGCATAGATGATGACTATAATATCTCTGTTCCTCATGTCTCAGGCAGGGAAGGACTAGGAACTCTTTCTGCAGGTGAGAGGCAAGTATGTGCTCTGTCCTTCATGGCTGCTCTGAACAGTGTCTCGGGTTTTGATGTGCCTATCGTGATTGACACGCCGCTTGCGAGAATCTCTTCTGAGCCTAGTCGAAGTATCGCGAGAAATCTCCCGAATTATCTCCAAGGCAAACAAGTCACTCTGCTAGTTACAGAAAAAGAATACTCGCCCGAAGTAAAAAAGGAGCTTTCTAGTACAGTTGGCAAAACTTACATTATTGATGTAATCGAAAAAGAATGGGGCAACCTTGCCGAGGTGAAACCACTGAAATGACAGAGAAGAAAAAAGTTGATAGAATCTACGTTGACAAGAAGGATATTGCAGATTTCAATAGGCTGAAAGAAAGAGATAGCCCTTTTGCTAATTGCCAGAACAAAGAAGTGTGGCTTGCTGCTATGGTGATAGGTTTCAATGAAGGCGGTAGGATCCCATTAAAGAACAAAGAAGGCTACGTTCGAGAAGAGTATTTTACTGATGAAGAGCGAACTCTAATAAAATCGATTGCGGTAGCAACTGAGGAAAACCTGAATGTTTTGCTTGATGAACAAAAGATTTATTCAATTGGTGAGGAATACGCAACGGGTGGTATAGCAATCTTAAAAGCAAAGGTCTTTAGTGGGGAGTACGGATCCTACATAAAAAAACTTGAAAGCGAACTTTTGCGCAAATTCAGAGAAAATGTAGAAAGTCAAGCGAAACCTCAAACGCTGGAGGAGATTATTGACCTTTCGATAACTGATCTGATAAACAAAGGTGAAAGCAATTCGGCTGAATTCAAATCATCATTTATCTGGGATTATAAAAAACAGCAACCAAGCAAGTTGATGGGAATGATAGTGGCTAGAACAATTTCTTCTTTCATGAACTCTGAAGGAGGAATATTGCTAATAGGGGTGGATAACAACAAAAAGATAGTTGGTCTGGATAAAGATTTAGCACAAACGAAAGGAAGTAAGGATGATTTTGAACTCCACTTCACGAATACCGTGAACAACTATCTAGGTAAGATAAACCGACCACTCATCAACTTGAGGTTTGACGAAATAGAGGGTAAGGAAGTTGCTGTGGTTGTGGTCAAAAAATCACCTCGCCCAGTTTACCTAAAATGCGAGGGAAAAACTGAGTTCTTCATTCGATCAGGAAATTCTAACCAACCACTTGACATAAGCGAAGCGACCGATTACATCAAGGACCACTGGCCAGATCTGCGATAAATGTCTTCTAAGGATCCTTTTTTCTTCAACTCTTCGAAAGCATATACAGCCGATGGGAAACGCTCGTAAACTTCTTTTCCTTGCCTCAACGGCTGGAAAAGCAATTATATGTGATAAACTTTAAAATCTCTTAGCGACAAACATGTACGATCGTGTTGGAGACAGAGGAACGAAGGAGCGATCGTATGCCCAAGCATGTCCTTCTGGTAGAACCTAAATATTATACTAGGTATCCCCCACTGGGGTTACTCAAGCTATCCTCATATCACAAGAAAATAGGCGATACAACTGAGCTAGTAAGAGGAACAACAACACATATTTCTAGAGAGCCTAATATTATCTATGTGACGAGTCTTTTCACTTGGGCTTGGAAGCCTGTCTGGGAAGCAGTTAGGTTCTATTCAATGCTTTTTCCTAAGGCTGACCTTTGGCTTGGTGGGCTTTATGCTTCATTGATGCCTGAACATGCAGCTCTTAGTGGGGTGAATCCAAAACGCGTTTTTAAGGGAATTTTCACTCACGCTGAAGACCTTTGTCCTGATTATAGTCTGGTCCCTGAATGGAACAAAAAAGTTGGTGCCAGTATAGTTTTCTCTTCTCGCGGATGCTTAAGGTCTTGTACTTTTTGTGCCGTTCCTCGCATAGAGGGCAAACTAAATGCAGAGAAAAGTAGTATAAGACATTTGATTTGGCCAGGACACAGACGAGTGATACTTTTTGACAATAATTTTCTGGCGAGTTCTAGATGGGAATCTGTTCTTGAAGAAATCGAAGAGCTTGACCTTAGAGTCGATTTTAACCAAGGACTTGATGCAAGGTTAATTTCTGATCAAGTTGCGAAAAAGATTTCACGAGTTAAGATAGATCGCTTTGTAAGACTATCATATGACTATATCGGCATGGGTTCTCACGTCAGGAAAGCAATCAATCTTCTAAAGTCAAATGATATTGATGGTAGAAATATCCTTGTTTATGCTCTTTACAACTTTACCGACAGCCCACAAGATCTGTTTGCTCGTATAAAGAATACTTTAAGCTGGGGCGCAGTTTCTTACCCTATGCGCTATCAACCGACGAATACTCTTTCAAAGAACACCTATATATCTCCAAAATGGGACGAAATTCGATTAAATGCGGTACAGAGAGCCAGGCGTGTCATAGGCTCCGGCGGTGCTTTCCCGCCTTATGAGGGTATGCTGAAGGTTAAAGTTGAGAAATGTCATTCTTTTGATGAAGCTTTTGACGAATTTATGAAACCTTTAGAGGTGGTTCAATGATATGCTCATGCTGCGGATATGAAATTAAGGGCAAGATGCACCCTGTCGAAAATGGAGAGAAGTTTGTGTGTGAGAAATGTTGGAATGACCCGAATCTCTTCTTTCCAGAGAAAATACAAGAAGATGAGCGATTGCAACTTCTCTCTAAGTTAGCAAATAATTCATTCAACCGACAAGATTCAATACTTGTCAAAGTGATCAAACTTGTTCAGAAAGACATCGAAATGTACGTAGGAAAAATGAAAGTGAGTGACATCTTGGATTTATATGAGCTAGATAAATTCAAAGAAGAAGAACTCGAAGGTTACCAGCGAGAGCAGTACGAAGAAAGAACTAATGAACTTGTGGAATACTTATCAAAGTGCCCTTTGGCTGTTATGCCCGCTCTGCTCGTAAGTTTAAGAAAGACCGAGTTTGAACAACAGAGTGGCGATTTCAGTATTCTCAGGATACCTAGGAAAAAGGGATCGATCTGGATTATAGATGGCCAGCACAGAATGGGAGGATTTGGAAAAATTCGCGAAAAATTCATTTTTTCCAAATTCCTAAACCCCTCGCTTTTTTCAGATTTAATGGATTATGAGCTTCCCATAGTCTTCATTGATTCGACAGTTGCAACAAGAAAAATCGGCAGCAAACTTGAACAGAATAGCAATGGCTTCACCCCGGAAGATATAGAGAGGACAATTTTCTTCATCGTTAACAAAACGCAAAAAGGCATAAGTCCTTCTCTTAAAGACGCCTTGCTCTATAGAATTAAAGCAAGTGGCATTGAAGGGCTTTCAATCATTGAAAAAGAGAGTTGGAGAATCATTGGTGCAGAGATAAGCATCGCTTTGAATAGAGAAGGATCTTCGCCTATAGAAGGCAAAATAAACGTAAGTGGAAAACGTGAAACTGGAAAGCCAATTCAGCTAAATTCTTTCGTCTCCTCTCTTCAACCTTTGCTTTTGGACGAAGATTTCGCCAAGTTGAGCAATGATGACAAATTATCATTTTTGGCAAATTATTGGGAAGCTCTAAAAGACCTGTTTCCAGAAGCATTCGACAAGAAGACAGAAAGAGAGTACATGATTCTGAAAGCACTTGGTCTGTATTCATTACATTGGACTGCAAAAGATGTTTTCAGAGCATGCCTTAAACAAGGAATTGATTTTCGGCAAAAGAGAATATTGCTGGATATACTCGCCCCGCTTAGGTCGTTCGACTGGAGCGTCAAGACATCTTCACTCTCAGCTTTAGGCGGAATGAAAGGAGCGAGTAGGGCTCATGACCTGCTTGTTGAAGTATTAGATAATTTTGCACAAAACGACAACAGCCCAGTAACAGAAGACGCTATCACATAGATTTGAGGTCACGACTAACATGGAATAGCTAGCACTGTGATTTAAGCCTAGCTTCCCGTTCGATTTCTTGAGCATTATGATGGAGAGGAAAGAGAGAGCGCGAAAAGTATGAAAAGCGGTTCCTTGAAGGTGGAAATGGTTCCGATCGTCTAGTCCAACGTCTGATCAAACCTCAAGAGCCCTTGTTAGATCCTCAACTTCTGCCAGTTTGGAATCAGTTTGGGCACAGATTCTATTCAGTGGTTCCCTAGAAGTTAGATCTGCCTATTTTGATTCTTCAAATTTACGCAACTGTTCCAAGGCATATTCTACTGCGTGAGTGCGGTTAGCGAATCGTCTAGTTTTGATTTGAGAATCAATCCATTTTATAAGTTCTTCATCTAGCGCAATGCTTGTCTTGATCTTTCTGCCCAATATTACCGCCAAGTACCTCATACTACCAAAATGTATATATGTCTAGTTGCTCCATTAAGATACGATGCGGTAACATGGAGTAATAAGGGGTATATGGTATGGGCTATAGCCGGGAAGTATGTCCGATATGCGGCAATCCCGTAGGCAAATCCCTGGTAGATAAAGCCAATCTCGCCTTCCTTTTTGAAAGAGGCAAGGAAGGGAAAATAAACGATGCATTATCCTTGGCCAGAGTCGTTTGGCACAACATTCCACAATTAAGGAATGTGGCAGACTTGGAATTGATCAAAGAACTTTCCACAACAGCACTCGATGATGTTCAGGAAAGAATCAATACCTTTTTGGAACCAATGAAGGCGTTCATCGAAACTTTCCCCAAAGCAATCGAGAAACTACCTGATGATTTGAGAAAAGACATCAATCAGAAGTTTGATGAAAATCGAATTGCATTGGAAAAAGAGTTCAGAGCACTAAGAGACCTCGCTCCAAAATCTGAAGAAATGGCGAAAACGATCCAAGCCATCCTTAACCAAATAGAAGATATAAACAAAAAAGAAATGGACGAGATGGAGCATGCACTTTCTGAACGATTCAAAGAAACACTCAAAAAGATGGGTTTTCCAGAACCTGAGCAGATGAAGCTGCTCGCTCAACTGATACCCTCTGTACTACCTTTGCTTGAGGAACTACTCCGTTTCCAAAAGGTTCCGAAAGAAAAAGGAGATAGAGGCGAACTTGACTTGTTTAAAGAACTCAAAGAATTTTATCCTGAAGATGATTGTAAACATCTGGGCCATTCTGGAGAAATTGATATTTTGGCAATTCCAAGGTTCAATGGCTCAAATCTAGGTCACAGAATCCTTGTAGAATCTAAGAAGAACAGTAGCGGCTGGGATAGGTCATTCATTCACCAAGTTAGGAATCAGATGAAGCTTACAGGCGAACGGTTCGCGATTCTCGCCGTTGAAATAATGCCAAAAATATGTAATGGATTTCTGATTGAAAACTGTCCAGAAGGAGTGATTCTGGTTACAGAACGGGAAAATTTCAAAATTTCGTATGGGGCAGTCAGGTCAGCAATTATGGCATTACATCCATTCTGTCACAAGGAAATTGATTTTCACAAACTTTTCGCTGATCAGAAGATCAACCAAGCAATCAAAGATGCGTTCGAGTACAGTGAGTGGACTAAAAAGATAAGGCAAAAAATTCGGCGAATTGAAGGAACCGCTCAAGGTGCTATGGGAGATATAGAACAGTTAGACATGCATTTGAGACAAGCTCTACAAGAAATGCAAGCCAGGATACAAGACGCTGTTAAGCAGATTGAAAATGCTGAGGAAATACGCTCCATTCATGAGGCTAGATCATGACTAGAAAAGTGGAATTTAACAAGCGAGAACTGAGGGGATTGGCAATTGTCGCCAAGGGCGGCATGATTAAAAGATTGAATGAAGACACATACCTTGTCAGGTCTTCGGACCTAGAATGTTGGTATAAGGTGGCATGGAAAGGAAGGGGGTGGTGTTGCGAATGCAAGGATTTCTTGAAAACAAATCAGCCTTGTAAGCACGTATATGCTGTTGCTTTTTGGAATAGACTGCCATTCATCTTGATGGCAAACTTTCAAGCAGACACTATTGAATGCCCTCGATGCGGATCTAATAAAGTGACAAGGAAAGGGTTGATTTACGGAAAAGGGTTTACTGCACAAAGATACAGGTGTAAAATGTGTAAGCATAAATTCGGGGACAAAGGTGACAGCAAGGGGTTAAAGGGAAATCCGTTTTTGCTAGTTGCAGCTGTTGATCTCTATTTCAAAGGCTTGAGCCTTAGAATGATAGAGGACCACTTTAGAAGGGTTTATTCGTTTGACATTTCGTATTCGGCGATACGCAGATGGATAAGACGCTTCGTCAAAGTGTTAAAAGCCTTGGAGGAAAAGCTGGTTTCGGATATTGGAGGGCGGTGGCATGCGGATGATATGCAAGTGAAGATAGATGGTAAGATAGGCTATTTGTGGAATGTTCTTTCTGGCGAAACCAAGATTCTTTTGGCAAGCATACTAACCTACGGAAGGGGTAGCGAAGATGCTGAAATGGCAATAAGAGAAGCTTTGACAGTCGCTAAGACTCAGCCCTCTGAAATAGTAACTGACGGTTTGAAATCATACCAAGTAGCCATCAAGAACGTCTTTAAAGGTCAGGTTAATCATATATCTAGAGCAAGATTCACAGATGTTAAAAACAATAATGTTATGGAGAGAGTTAACGAGACGGTGAGGACAAGGGTACGGGGCTTCAGAAAACTTGGCAATGAACGTTCTGCTTCCCAACTTTTTGAAGGATTGCGACTTTACTATAATTCTATGAGACCTCATTTGGCGTTAGGGGGACGTTGCCCAGCTGATATTGTTAAATCACGCAAAAATCAAGTTAAATGAAGAATATCTCCCAAGCTATCCAGATTTCGAACCTAGTGAGAAAAAGTTGTCAAGAGTTGCCTGTTTATCATTTCTGATCATCAACTGAGCGGAGTTATCAAATGTCATTTGTTTTTCAGTTCTATTGAAAATCCATTTTCTCTTTTTGTCTAAAGGGCTTACTTCTTCATGATGTCCGTCTGGTCGAGAGGTCGCAGGGCATTGGGATGGGCAATCTTCGGCGTTGGGCATGCCTCCTAGTTCGGCAGGTTTCATGTCGCCTGGAACTTCATGCACTCCAAGGTAACTATCTAGGGTTATGTTTGCAGAAATTGACGATTTCTTAATGCTAGGATGTTGGTCTTGCACTGGTTCTTCCTGGTTCTTGAAGCATCCTTCGTTCACTCTTGTATTAGCGACCTTTTTACTGTAATCTTCAGCCAATTCCAACAATGTGTACCAACTATACATACCATCGGCACTTCTGTTATACGTCAGTTCTGCAGGCGTTTTATCGAACAATGACGAACTAGGTCTTACAAAGTTGTAGTCAATAATGATCCCCTTGACTATTATCCATGATTTTTCCTTACTGTGCAAACTGCGCATGGCATTCAACCGGTTTCTAATAACACCGTTGTGTCCTTCTATTGACTGGTTCTGTCCTTCCTTCCTTATCCTCCGGTGAACAGACAACTTTGTTCTATCTCCAAATACGTGTTTCACAGCAATAGCATAAACCAGAAGACCGTCGCAACGCAACTCGAGTGGACACTTATGGGCAACGGCTTTGGCATTTGTTAAAGCAATTTCCACTGCCTCACTAGTAACAGTATCCGCTAAGTGCACACCTACATCGAAACCGGTTTTCAAATCCCTAACGACAATCAAAGGAAGATTTGCTTTCCCCAGATCTACATGTAGCTCATCGATCTCCCAAATATCACCTAAATGCGGCTCGAAACCTTGTTCTCCTCTTTCCATAAAATAAGTTAGCGCCTCATCCACGTTCTTCACCCAACAGAGGATGCGTCGAAGAATAGTGGCAGGTGAGATAGGAAACTTGTACCTAGTCCGGAACAGCCGCGAGATTCTTCTCAAGCTTAGCCCTGCATAGAACAAATCTAAGATGAATGCAACTTGTTCAAGTGTCAGCGCATATCCCACTTTGGCTCCTCCTGCAAGTTTTCAGGTCCATTTCGTGAAACAGTTCCTTCAAAAAGAGCAAATGTCTGTCTTTTGAAACAACACCGCTACTGGTTATGTTGCAAATCACCGGCTTTTTTAACAGTTCCTGCTACTGTTTCAATTTTGGACCCGGCGCGGACTGTTTCACAAGGTATGGCGTTTGATTTCAAACTTTCTGCGACAGTCATTTACGTCACTCTCAACAAGTTCAACCACGTTTCCATTTTTGCCAAGAATTCCTGAGCACTCAAAACGTCTCTTTCTGCAAGCAAAGCTTCCCGTAAGGGTGAATCCTTCGGGAACTTTTCAGACACAAACGCCTTCAGCGGTCGTATGTCTATTTTAAACCTGGTTTGGTTTTCCTGCTTCTGTAGTTTTGCTAGGTGATGTTTGCTTCCAGATGGTTTTTTCATTTGCTTTTCCTTTCCCCTAAATTGCTGAGAAAAAACTGGAAGCGCCACAATTTAAACCTTATTTGGAAAAATAGGCGAGAAATTCTAATTTTCGAGTACCGTTTAACAAAGTCAAATATTAGAATCCTTATGCACATTTTCCACCAAAGAAAACGCAAAGTGTCAAGCTGTGCTGGTTATCAGTCTGAACCTCATGATATGTTGCGTTTTTGGAGAATAACATGATCTCTAAGTCAGATTTGAGATTCATAATTGTTAAAGACAGCTTCAAGAACACTTGAGTTTACCGGGATCTGACGCATAAATCTACATGAGAAGTGGGAGAATTATGGAGCATCTTTATGATGACTCTATTTTCGAATACTTGAGAGAGTTTGGACCAAAAGAATGGGGGAAGAAACGCCCTTTCGCGTTCGAATTATCCCCAAAAGTTACAGGCACGGAGCTGATACCTAGACCCAAAGATGAATGCACTAAGAAAAAGTTAAACAAAATCAAAAGCATCCGACTGCGAAGAGATGGTATTTATGTTGTTGGTCGCAGGAATGAAAGAACGACCCCTTATGATTTCTATTGGTTTGCCCTAAAAAGCCTTCGGGACAGCGAATACATGAATCTATGGGTCTTCTTACACTCGGTCCTGAATTCCCAGGATTACTCAACCTCAGCTAAGGAGATCGCCAATCTCACTGACGGCGACTCGATAGCCTGTGGAAAATGGCTCGACAATCAGGCTGACAAGCATGTAGTGACGAAGAAAGGCAATAGATACTTTGTTAAGGATTCTGACGAATTCGCGCTGTTTTGTCAGAAACTTCATAGTGCATCACCAAAACCAATTGATGAAGTTGTCATGGACTTCTTATGCAGCAATTACGGCTCAAGTAAGGGCAGTGTCTGCAAATGGATGAAAGACGTAAATGGGCTTACCTCAAGCGCTACATACAAGAGCATAGAAAACTTGGAGAATGGAGGCTATGTAAGAGCCAGCCCAGCTAAGCATCCTGGACGAAGAGGACCTGCTAGCGATGATCTTTTCGTTTGTTGCGATAACTGTTTTTTCCTTTTCTCTTCCCAAGAAGAATGTGTAGACTTCGAAATCGAAAGATTTTGCGAGAACGTAAAGAGCTGTTTTGGCAAGGATCTGCGAGATGAAGAGAAAATGCAGCTGAAGGAGTTTGCAAAAGCTCGCCCCGAGGGTCCGCAACTTCTCCGAAAATTGAACGAGATTCTAAAATATTTTAAGCATCAAAAGGAAAATATAGACAAGGAAGAATATCTGCAGAAAGCTATTTTGTTCCTCGACAAGGAATTAGAATTGCCGATGAAGTTCTTATAGATGAACAAATCAAGAATCTAGTTTGACGAGAATCTTCTTGTTTGGAAGGTTTGCGACGTATTTCCAACCTTGCTCCAGGTATTTGTTGACCTCGTTTACAGATACAGCTTTTTGTTTTGTGCAATCATTTGTTTCCTGACCCAATAGTTTCTTTCTCACCATCTCTTGGAATTGCTCATTGCTCATCGAAGACACGTCCATCTCGTCAACTTCATTTTGCTTGAAACCTGCAACCAAAAGAAGCTGTTTTCTGAAAACTTGTCTCAGTTTTTCTTCGCTTGTCTCCTCGATCTTCTTAGTCTGCAAGTATTCTTGACTTCTCCTGTATGCTTCTCTCATATCTTCTATGACACTTTCTGGAAGTTTGCACTTGTTCGTTGTATAGCGGTTTTCGATGTCCCCTACATGTCCCATCCAGAACTGCCGATAATCTCGCAACACTAAACCTTTGGATTCGGCAAGCATCAACTGTGTGTCAAAATAAGACCTTAACACGTACGGTCTCCATGGAAGACCAGCCTTCCTGATGGCTCCTCTTATTATGTCGCCAATGTTCACGGTCTTTATGAACGGCTTTATCCTCATCTTAGGAGTAACTATAGGCGAGTCTGCAACAATGTTCTCGCCCTCTCTCGCTCTTTCTTCCAAATAATCCTTCAAGTATTCGCACCCTTCCTCGCTGAGGAACGTAAAATACTGATGCCCTGCCTTGCTCAACTCTTTCCGAACAACAACGATTGTGGGGATCTTGGTAAAGCCCACAGATGTGCTTTCAATCTTCATCTCTGGAAAATCCCTAACTCTCAGACCGTCGGAGCCTTCATAATTCCCCAACGTCTGCGTCCTTAAACCGCTGTGAGCAAGCAGGACACTGGAAACGCGAGCCTTGCCGTCTCCAGACAGAAGTATTCGTCTCAACTCTTCAACAGTCGGAACTCTTTCATCCTTAAGCGATGGAGTATCATCCACGCCTTTTATTTTAATCCTGATTTTTAATTCTCGGTTGTTGTGTGCAAGCCAAGACCGCAGGGCTTTCATAGTAGAGCTGATGTAGCTTCCGGCGTAGCCTTTCTTCTCAGCAGAAGTGACATAATCCATAAGTAAGTCATGCAACTCTTTGTCACGCATAGAAGCAAGCCTCTTAGGTGTAATCTTGTGCAGTTCGCAAAAGCTTCCAAGCCTGCGGAAGCAAACGTCAGCCGAGATTCTTGACCCGCGCGCAACATTCTCATACCAGCGCTTCACGTCTGCATCCTTGAACAAATAAGCGTATTTTGCCCGCGGCATATGTTAAAATGGGCTTTTTCTGCTATTAAGGGTTGCGGTTCCATACCCAAATTATGGTGGGGCTGCCCGGATTTGAACCGGGGTCCTTCTCGCACAAAGCGCAAGACATTGCACTTAGAGAGCCCAAGTCTCCAAGCCTAGACCAAGCTAGCCGACAGCCCCTCTTGCGAGTCTGCATTCGAATAGAAGTTCAAAAAGACGGATTTAAAATATTCTCTCAAGATCGGAATATATGGAGCAGTGTTACTATCGTTTTCTTATGCTGCATTGAAGCACTTTGGGGCAGACTAGGCATTCATCTGGGATAGGCATGTTGTCTGAAATGGAGTTTAGAAATCCAAAGTGGTGTACACATTTGGCAGGGGAATCAAAGACTTTTGGATATTCTGTTGGTTTGACACTGACAATTTTCATGTTTTCCACAATTATGTCTATCTTTGACATGCAGTAAGGGCACGCGTAGTACGTTTCCCTCGGTATTGTGGACAGGTCTGTTAAGACCGTTGGCTTGTGGAAGGATTTTGCGCACCCTTGGTATGGGCATTTGAGCTTTTCGTCGTGGAAGTTGAAGTGAGGCATAGCCTACCCTTCTAAAATCTGCATCTTCGATATGTATCGTTACTATTAATATTTAATAAACCTTTCTGCACCACCGCACAACAAAAATACACTTCAACATTTAATCAGAACCACTCGCACACGGAAAAATGTTTAAAAATTAAGAACGTAGTCGCAAAACCTTACCGGAAAGAGTTCCTCTGTGTTTACTTCGATCAATGACAATTTTTCCGTTTACTAAAACATACTCTATCCCTTCAGGATATTGGTGTGGCTCAGCATAAGTGGCTTTGTCAGCAACCTTCTTAGGATCAAAGACTACGATGTCCGCCCACATGTTCTCCTTGATAAGCCCTCGGTCATTCAGTTTCAATTTTTGAGCCGGCAACAGTGTCATTTTTTGAATGACTTCTTCAAAGGTTAGTAATCCTTCTTCTCTGACATACTTTCCCAAGATTCTCGGGAATGTTCCATAACTTCTAGGATGCGGCTTACCCTTCGCTAATATGCCATAAGGCGCTCGAGCAGAGGCGTCAGTTCCTATGGTTGAGGCTGAATGTTTTAAAACTGTGCAAACATCATCATCACACATCATAAAGCGTATCACACTCACTGAAGCCATCTCCTCCGCAACCAAGTCAAAAACCAAATCAAAAACATCCTTTCCCATTACATCGGCGATTTCAGAGACCCTTTTTCCTTCATATTCGGGATGTCCCTTGCAATAAGCTATGACAGTGTCATCCCATCCAGCATCTTTCAACGGGCTCGCCCAACCCCTGACGCCCTTCTTAATGTCATTCTTCAGTTTTTTGCGGGTCGCAGGTTCTTTTAACCTGTCAACTAACGCGTCCACGCCACCTTCATGCGCGTATGGTGGGAACATAGCATCTAAACCGAAGCTTCCAGCCGTGTAGGGATAAACGTCGCATGTGATGTCTAAGCCCTTCGTTCTAGCATCATTTATCATTTTGAGCGTTTGCTTTGGCTTTCCCCAATTGGCTTTGCCTACAGCCTTGTGATGAGAAATCTGTACAGGCACTTTTGTTTTCTCGCCTATCTTTATTGCTTCCTTCACAGAATTCAAAAGCATATCTCCTTCTCCCCTTATGTGAGAAGTGTATATTCCACCGAACTGGGCGACAACCTTACAAAGTTCGATTAGCTCATTTGTGTCGCTGTAACAGCTTGGCGCATATATTAGTCCTGAGGATAGGCCGAAGGCTCCATCGTGCATGGCCTGAGTCAAAATCGTCTTCATATCCTCAAGTTCATCTTTAGTCGGCAACCTCTTATCGCACCCAACAACAAGTCTTCTTATGTTTGCATTGCCAACTAGCGGAACAACATTCACTGCCACTCCTCTGCTCTGTAATGTACGTATGTACTCGCCCATTGTGGACCAATCTAACTCAAGTTCAGCCTCTTGTATCATTGGTGTTGTTTTCATAATCTCCTCCTTTGCAGCGTCGTTCAATGGTGCGGCAGAGCTTCCGCAGTTTCCAATAACCTCGGTTGTTATGCCTTGTCTGATCTTGCTTTCTGCCTTGGGGTTTATCAAAAGCGCCAGATCTGAGTGCGAATGCATGTCGATAAAACCAGGACAAACCATGAGGCCTCTGGCATCTATTACTTCCGCAGATTTCTCAGCATCTAGGTTTCCAATTACAACGATTTTCTCATCCTTGACTCCTACATCAGCCTTAAACCATGGGTTTCCTGTTCCATCAACAATACATCCGTTTCTTATAATTAGGCCAAACATCAGTCGAACTCCTAATACTCCACGTTCGCCAATTCTGTATAAAAACTTTCGACAAAAACCAACTTATTCAAACAAAATCGTTTTAACAGAAAGTAACATTTTGGAGCCCCGGGCGGGATTTGAACCCGCGACCAACAGCTTACGAGGATCGGCTTTGAATCTGCCGCTCTACCGGTCTGAGCCACCGGGGCTAAAACTGCCAAAGTAAAAAATATATTTGGGCATCTTAAAGTTTTGTTTCTTGCACACAGTGAACAGACGGTAGACAAGATGAATGTAAACTGGGTTTCGCCATGCAACATCTATGCGGCAACTGCGCAGTCCATAAAAAGGGCAAATGCTCAGGATGCGCCGAAGAAAGCAGAAATGCTCAAGCTGAAGGGAAAGTGTTCTGTGACATCTACCTCTGCGCCAAGGAGAAGAACTATGTCATGTGCTCTGATTGCAAGTGCTACCCATGCGAAAGATACGATAAAGCAATCTTTGCAGAGAGTTTCATTAAATGGATAAAAGAAAAACTGCAAGAATAGAGAATAGATAGATAAAGCTATTTGAGATTACAGTTTCTGTGGATTGAGATGAAACTTCGGCGTCTTGAGTTCACACTCACTACAAAATGCAATTCTCAGTGTATTCACTGTCAAGCAGAGGCTTCTCCACTGAGGAACGATGTGATGGATGTCAAAGATGCACACAACTACCTCGATGAGGCAGCTGCTGTTTCAAACATTGAATCCTTTATGGTGTTCGGCGGAGAACCGATGCTTTATCCAGAACGAGCAATAGCCATATTCAAGAAAGCCCACCAGCTAGGGATTCCGAAAATTGAGATAATAACGAATGGAATCTGGGCTAGGAACAAAGAAGACGCAGAGAAGTTGGCTTTCAAGCTAAAAGCCGCAGGACTCAACGGAGCGAATGTTAGCGTTGACGCTTTTCATGCCCAGTATATACCCGTTGAGTATCCTCAGAATGCGGCATTGGCTCTATTAAAGGCGGGAGTAGAAGATCTAGAATGGAACATCACAATCCTCGAATCAGTAAATGCCGAAAATGAATACGATAAGGAAACAAGGCAGATGCTGGAAAAACTGGAGCCCATAGGGATAGAGGTCAACTTTGTCAAGATAATGCCTGTGGGACGGGCAGTGCAAAACTTGTATGAATTTTTCCAGCATGAACCTTTGAAAGGGCCATGTGAAGGCGACCCGCTGTCAGGCGAAATACTAACGGATCCGAAGAGTATCTGCATTGAACCATCTGGTTCTGTCGACGTATGCTGGCATCTGTCTATTGGAAACGCAAAGGAAACGCCGTTGAGCAGAATGATAAGTGAATATGGATGGCAGGAGTATCCTACGATTAGGACTCTGGTGGAAGAAGGTCCAATGGGTTTGCTAGGAGCTTTTGAAAGGAGTGGACGCAGATTCCAAGCAGAGCAGTATGTTAGTAAGTGTCACCTATGCATCGAAATAAGAAAAGCTCTTATTAGTTCATGAACAAGTTCGCATTAGTTTTAGAAAGCGAGTTAAGTTAGCGATAGCTGATAGACGACGTTTTTTCTGGCAGTTTTGAACCCTAGTTTTTCGTAGAGTTTTATGGCTTTTGTAGGATTCACGTCGTCTACGTAAAGTAGCACATTATCCATTTCCTGATCTTTTAGACGACGCATTGAATGAAGCATCAGAGTTGTTCCTATTCCCTTGCGCCTGTGTGGTTTCAAAACACCGATGTCCAGTATCCATCCATAGGCAACATTCTTCTCTTGATTTAGTCCCTCATCAATTCCTGCCGCGACAAAGCCTACGTGCTGATTTTGCAGAACTGCGAAATAGGCGGCTTGCTGTCTAAACCAAGGCATTTCTAATAGGATATACCTTGTTTCTTCAATTGGTTTTGGTCTGTAGTTGAAGTGTTCTTTGAAAACTTCGTTGTTCAGCCTATTTAAGAGTGCAATTTCATTGTCGTCTTTCAATTGCGCCTCTCTTATGGTTATTTCTTTGTTTTCTCCGATGCTAGATGGGATAAAGTGTAGGTTTGTTTTCATCATGCTTGTGGTTCGGGCTTGTTTGAATCCAAAGTTTTCGAAGATATGTATGCAACCCTTTCTGTCTGTTTGCGCCCATGTCTCAGCAACTTTCATTCCTCTTTCTTTGAGGCTTTTCAGTGCTTTTCCCACTAGTTTTTTGGCTATTTCTTTTCCTCTAAATTTTGGAAGGACGCCCAACCACTGGATGAAGCCTTTCTTTTCTTCTCTTAGCTTGTCGATGTATGCGTTTACCATGCCTGCTGTTTCGCCTTTCCATTCGGCTATGAACATTCCATCGGTGTTGAAACTTGGAGACTCTTCCATCTTCTTCATTTCTTCAAGTGTTATGCTTCTAATGTCATCATAATCTCCAAAAACTGCATTGAAAATGCTAACAAAAATATCTTCGTCGAATCCCTTTTTGAAAGGTCTAATATTTAGCAAGGGGCTTGCCTCGAAACTCCGATATTAACGGCATACCAATGATTTAAACATTGCCGAACATCAAAGGTTTACGAAGCCAGTTGAGGGAGATAGTGCATTTTAAAAGAATTTTATACACAATAGAAGAAGATGAATATGAGCTTTCACGGAGGAAAGAGATGCGATGGGAATGAATGAGAAACTTGGTGAAAGAAAAATAATCGAAATCATACAGAACAATTTAAACGTTATGCCCAGATTGCCAATACCTTTTGGCGATGACGTATCAGCTTACGAAATCGGGAACGGAAAACTCGCGATTTTGAAGACAGACATGCTTGTTGACAAGACAGACGTTCCTGAGGGAATGAGTCTTTGGCAAGCCGCTCGTAAAGCAGTTGTCATGAACATTAGCGATTTTGCGGCAAAAGGCGCCAAACCAATGGCGATTCTTGTTTCACTTGGGCTACCAGCAAGCATGAAAAGAAAAGATGTAGAAGAAATCGGGAAGGGGCTGAATGCTGGAGCACGTAAATATGGGGCTTACATTATTGGCGGAGATACAAATGAGGCTTCTGACGTGGTTATTAGCCTTTCACTTTTTGGAATCGCAAAAAAGGATGCGCTGATGCTGAGAAGTGGGGCAAAACCAGAGAACATTGTTGCAGTCACTGGTCCCTTTGGCAAAACTGCTGCAGGGCTGAAAATCCTTCTCAACGGCTTCAAGGTGCAAAAAGGAATTCGCGAAAGGCTTCTCGAGTCGGTTTTGATGCCGCATGCAAGATTAAAAGAAGGCTTAGCCCTGAGCCATACGAGAACAGTGACAGCGTCTATCGATTCGAGTGATGGTTTGGCATGGAGTCTTCATGAAGTTGCAAGGGCAAGCAACATTGGTTTTTTAATCAACAGTCTTCCTATTGCTGAGGAAGTAGACAAATTCGCAGAAATCAATAGGCTTGACCCATTAGAGTTAGCACTTTATGGAGGAGAAGAGTACGAACTTGTATTGACAATAAAGCCTAACTTCTGGCGAAAAGCCGAAAAAGCCGTCAAACAAATTGGCGGTGAGCTTTTGCGCATAGGAAAAGTGACTGCTGAAAAGCAAGTTGTTTTGGAGATTGATGGAAAGAAGAGCGCTATTGAACCGCGAGGTTGGGAGCATTTCAAATGAGTCAAGGTTTAATTGGATATGCAACTATTATAATTATTGAGTGCTAATGTCAGACTTGACAGCTTATGCTACAGTGCGAAAAGCGATATTTTACGAAAAGCTCGCAGACAACAAAGTGAGATGCAGTTTATGCGAAAGAAAATGTGAAATCCCTACTGATTCCAAAGGATCTTGCAAGACTCGCATGAACAGAGGCGGAGATTTGTATACACTTGTTTACGGCGACATAAGCGCGATTGAAAGCCGCCCAATTGAAATCAAACCTTTCTTTCACTACTGGCCAGGTTCAACCGCCCTTACTTTTTCAACTTGGTCATGCAATCTAAACTGTATCTGGTGCCAAAATTATCATCTTTCAAAAGTTGAACCAGAACCCGCCAAAGCCGCTTACTATCCTTCTGAAAAAATTGTTGAACAAGCGCTGTTCAATGGAGATACGGGTTTGTGTGCAAGTTTTCAAGAACCTACACTTCTATCAGAATGGGCAATTCCGCTTTTCAAATTCGGCAAAGAAAAGGGATTAAAATACTGCTGCTATGTTTCCAATGGCTACATGACTTTGGAAGTCCTAGAAGCCCTTTACAAAGCTGGAATGGACGGACTTAAAATCGACGTAAAAGGCGAAAGTGAAACATATGAGAAATACTGTGGAGGTGCTGACGCAGAAAAGATTTGGAGAAATGCTGCAGAGGCTAAGAGACTCGGGCTGCATGTGGAAATTGTGAATCTAGTTGTCACTGGCGTCAACGATGATGAAGAAGCTTTGAAATGGGTTATCGACAGACATTTGAAAGCCGTTGGAGCTGAGACACCGTTGCATTTCACACGCTATTTTCCAGCCTACAAATTCGGCAACCCGCCAACAAGTACACAAGTACTGGAGAAGGCTTACGAGATGGCGAAAAAGGAGGGGGTACTTTATCCTTACATCGGCAACGTTAACGGGCATAAATACGAGAACACCTACTGTCCAAGCTGTGGCGAAAAACTAGTCAAAAGACACGGGTATCACATACTTAAATACGGGATTACCAGAGACAAAAAATGTCCAAGTTGTGGGTCAAATATTCCTTTGACAGGAGAATACAATCCGCATACACGTTTGAGGATATGAAGTTCAAGCGACTGATACCTTGAGACTGCAAACAACAGGAAGTGAATTACGAGGAGAACGCTGAAAAAGTCGGAACGTGGGAAAATTGAGCTTGGGAAACACTGCACGAAAGGCACTATTAAGAGACGAATTCATCAAAGAAGATTCAAAGAAAATCCCGCTTGAAGGAGTTGATGTTGACGAAGTTTACCTAAGAGAGATAGCTGTGAGAACTTCTGAAGGCTGCAGAATTCTTGACATTGGAACAGGAACAGCTCACATACCCTTGGAAACTGCAAGAAGAACCTCGAAAGTTGAAATAGTCGCCATGGACTTATCAGAAGCTTCCGCAAAAATAGCAAAGCAAAACGTTGAAACAGCAAATTATAGCAAAAGAATTCACATTGTCAGAGCAGATGGCTACCACCCTCCATTCAAAGACCAGTGTTTTAAGATGGTAATTATTCGTTTGGCTCCACACAGTATTGCAGAAGCACATCGGGTTCTGAAGAAAGACGGTTGCTATATTCTGAGAGCTGCTGGGGAATATGGTGGAGGAAAAGAGGTTAGGGAGATTTTTGGTGACAGAGCATTACCGTTCGCAACAGCGGATTGGTGGAAAACATCAACAGGACGCCTAGAAAGACTCAACTACAGAGGATTTAGAGAAGTACAAGAAATGACCTTTCTAGTCAAGAAATACTACACTTTCGAACAGATAATCAAGGAAATGACGTTTGACCCCATAATAAAGGATTTTGACCCACAAAAAGACATGCCTCGACTGAAAAAACTGAAAAAGAAATACGCAACAAGGAATGGAATCTGCATGACTACTGACCCACTCATACTGCTCGGAAAGAAATAGGTTCTCGGTACTACTACTTAATGCGCCAAGATCTTATCGTTCAGAAGGGAAAGCTTGGAAGTGCATTAAGACTTCTATGAGGTTTGCCGCTGCAAGGTTTCTCTAAGCGTTAAATGAAGCCCAGCTCCTATCGATCTACCGACCATAGAGATCATATACACAATTTGCAATCCAACGATTAAACCGAATATGCCTATCATGCAGTCTGAGAGATATCCACCAAGGAGTGAGCCGAAGAATGAGGTCACTCCCATCACCAGGTTGAATACGGCTGCGAAGCTTCCGCGGTATTCTTTGAGCGTGACATCAAGCAGATATGCCATCACAGACGCTTGTCCAAGAGCCATGGACACGCCCCAAAACGCACCGACAATTATAAGCGTGATCATGTTAGGTGAGAACGCATACGCTATGGGAACAGTGATCAAGCTAAACCTGAAAAAAACCAGCAATGGCTTTCTTCCGGCATGGTCTGCAAGTTTTCCTGCCCAGCCTTGAAAGATTATGGTTATAACCGATTGAACAACCGTCAGCAAGGCAATGTCCAGCATTGAAGCCCCAAGGACTTCAACTTGTGTTATTGGTATGAGCGGCCAAGAGATCGACATGAAAAATTCAAAGATGCCTTCTACGTAGCAATATTTTACAAAGTCAGGGGTCTTTCTTGCGTATGTCAATATGCCAAAAATATCTGAAGTGAAATTCCCTTTCAACGTTGGATTTCCAGTAGCCTTCTTCTCTTTCACATACAGCATAACTATAGATGAGGTTATGCCACAAACAGTTGCCACAACAAGCGGCACAAGAAATATTTCTTGAAGGGTTCCCCCGATCATTACCATAATTATCCCAGAAGCCATTGTGGCAATTAGGCTTCCCATCGAAACCCACAGGTTTATGGTAGCATTCGTTCTTCCAAGTTTCAAAGAAGGAACCAAGTCACCTATTAAAGCGGTCCACGCTGGCGTTGCCATCGAGCCCAAAAGCGCTTGGATGGCGAGTAGGATGATCAGTTGGCTTGCCCTTGTGACAAATACCATTGGAACCCACAGTCCCGAAACGATCACTCCTCCTAAAACTATGAACGGTATTCTGCGTCTTAGTTTGTCGCTTAGTCCTCCCCAGAATACTTGCATCACATTGTTTGATATGTTTGTGGATGATTGGAACCATCCCATTTCGGAGGATGATGCACCGAGTTTTACTGCGAAAGCTCCCATGAAAGGGTTGACCATGCCCGCGCCGAGCGAGTTCACCACAGAGCGTACATATAGTGGTCTTAGCGTTGCTTCAGCATTGCCTTCGGAATCGGTCTTTTCTGTCACTGTAACCTTCTCGCATGCAATTTTCGGATTTTTTCTCTAAGTCGAAAAGATGCTTAAAAACTAATCGTGTGATTTGGGCATTAGCCCTTGTTTTTCAGGGGCGATTGGTTTGCTGGGCGATGTTAAGTTGAGATCTCCACTTATCAAGTCCCGTTGCATGTTGTTTTCCGTCTTTTGAAGGGAAAACTTATATCTCGGGGTCGTGGCTTTTATACCAATCTCGGCTCGGAAAGTAGAATTTTGGGCGAATTTTCTCTGGAATCCTATTTCTTTTTGACGTTTGGTTTTTTCTTGCGCTTTCTGGCTATGGTTATTGTTTGTGTTTGGTTTAGCTGTCGGATTCGAGCGTTTGGGAATGCGCGTTCGATTTCTCTTCTCAGTTTTGGAACATCTACTTCTCCGTATGTTTTGACGTCGATTACTGGTTTTTCGTTTTCGTCGTAGCTGACTGAAACCGTGTATCCAGAGCCAACTTCGACTTGTGTTGGCTCTAGAACGTAGCCTAGTTCGTCGGGGTCTAGCTCAATGGGGTGTTCTGATTCGCGCTTGCTCTTGCGTTCTGCCATGACGAATCACGATTCTTAGAGTATGGGCGTGGGAATTAAAGGGTTTTTGTGTTTGAATATTGATTGGTGGTCTCTAGTTAGTGTACCATCATTTTTTCTTCGTGTTTTCTTAGGTATTCTGCGGCTTCGCTCATGTCCATGAAGAGGTCGTCTACGCGTTGTACATCTTCTAGTGTGACTTTTTCTTTTTTGGCTGATTTGGCGTTTTGGGCAGCTAGGCTTAGAAGCTGAACAGCATAGCGAAGTGAGCGGTTTGCGCCTACTTCTGCGAGTTTTTCAAGGGCGTCTTTTTCTAGTTTGATTTTTTCTTCTGTAGAGCGTATGCGTAGTATTTCTTTGACGCTTTCTGTGTCGTATGGTTGTGTTGCGATTATGACTGAGCGGTCGATGAGGTCTACAGGGAATCCTAGTGGGCTTTTTATGTCTGTTCCTCTTATGCGGGCGATTCCGCGGTTTGTTGCAAGGATTATTATTGGGACAAGTTCGCTTTCCATGGCTCTTCCGACGAAGCTGAAGGCTTCTAAGTCTAGCAAGTGTGAGTCGTCTATGAATAGTACGCCTGGGTGGATGAATGCTTTTCCGTTGTCTACCCATTCTTTGACTTGTTGGTCTACTGCCATGCGTATTTCTGTGTCGATTTCTTTTGATTCTGAGCCGCCGAAGAACATGGAGAAGAATCCGCCTTGGCGTTGTCTTGTGTTGAGTTGGTCGAGGTCAGATAGTGTTAGCATGTAGATGAATTCTTTTTCTTTGAGGACTTTTCCGTTTGGGCGTGGGATTTTGCGTGTTGTGTCGACGTCGTAGGTTTTTCCTTTTGCGCTTTCTTGGCTTAGTCCGAGGTTTACTATTCTGCCTGTTTCTGCGTCTATTTGGACGATGTTGCCTTCGGAAATGCCTTCTTGGATTATTTGTTGCGCAATTTGCGCGCCGGCCTCTATTGATTTTTCTTCTTCTTTTGTTAGTAGGGTTAGGCGTACGCTTTCTGGAACTTTTTGGTATGGGTTGTAGGGGTGTGGCGCGGTTTTTATGTCTACTTGTGTGAGTTCGCCTTCGTAGACTTTGCGCATTTCGTGGATTTCGATGCCGAGGCATTTGCGGATGGCTTCGATTAGGATTTCGGTTTTTTTGCGTTCGCTGCTGTAGACTTCGCTTCCGCTCATTTGGATGAAGGGTACATTGGCGCCTAGTTCCCGTGAGACGGCTACTGCTATGGCTGTTTTTCCTGTGGCTGGTGGTCCTGCTAGGATTATGCATTTTCCGCTTAGTTTTCCTTCTTTTATCATTCTTACGACGAGGCCTGCGGCTTCTCTGGCTTTTTCTTGTCCGACCATTCCGTCTTTTATTTTGAGTGCGTTTAGTTTTTCGTTTAGGCCTAGGCCTTTGATGTGGGTGTGTGCGCCTATTCTTTCGAATCTTGTTGTTGGTGTTTTGGGTAATTCTTTGATTGAAGCCATTATTACCTTTCACCTGGTAAACTGCAAATTAAAACAGAAAACGACCCAGATATAAATTTAGCTTTCAACGAAATAGTTTAGCACTTCAAGAAGAGTGGGATGGCTGGATTTTAAAGCATTAAATATTGCGATGCAATAATTTTGTGTTTTGATGAGTATGGGTGATGAAGAGAGGTTTGCGTGTCCTAAATGTGGGGCGTCTGTTTCTAAAGGTGACAGGTTCTGTAAGAATTGTGGGACAAGCCTGTTGGAGGTTTCTGTGCCTGTTCTGCCTGAAGAGAAGGCGGAGGGGGCTTATGAGAGGAAGTTTTCTCTGGGTCAGCGTTTTTATAAGTTGTTGACCGCGCCGTCTGAGGCTATGGAGGATATTGCTCTTGCTCCAGATTATGGGGGTGTTGCCGTTATTATTGTGATTGAGGCGGTTTTGACTGTTTTGTCTTTGGTTTTGGGGTTTCAAAAGATTCAGTTTGTTGGAGCATATGCTCAGACAATCTTGGGTTTTGTTTCTTTGATTTTGGCTATCGGCTCCATGATAAGCATTGGCGTGATTGGGCTTCAATGGCTTATAGAATCCGTGATCATCAAATATTGTTGTGACAGTGGGAGTTCTTGGGATTTTAAGGTTGCCGCCTCGATAACAGGTTATGCGTACATTGCAAGCATAATCATGAGCATTTTAAGCGGTTGTATTTCGTGGTTTCTGATGCCGTCGTTCACCGTTGACACTTCAGACTTGCAGATGGGGATGCAGGCAGTGAATGAGTACAGGGCGCAGCTTAGTTGGTTTATGTTGGTTTATAGTTTGCCTGTGTCGCTTGTTGGGTTGGTTTGGAAGTCTTATCTTGGGGGTTTGGGGGCACATTTTGGAACGAAAAAGAGATGTTCAGTTGGCATGGGTATCGCGGTGTTTTTCATTCTCGGCTTGTTAGGTTTGTTAGCTTCTTTTCTTTTTTCAAATTTTGCCTTTTCTGTCTAGCATGTAGTTTAGTATTGTTATGCATGTGGCTGCTAAGTATGGCCGTTTTCCAAGGGAGATTTTTTCGCCGTAGCGCAACACGAAGGCTTCGACTTTTTTTGGTAAGCCTACGTGGTCGCCTAGAACGAAGACAGGTTTGTCGCCCATAGTGACTGCGGATATATCTTTTCCGCCTTCTTCAAGGACGTAGAATTGGGCTTCTTTGGCTCTTGTTTTTATTAGGGATTCGAAGCTTGTTTTGGATAGGCTTATGCCTGGATGCGGTTTTTGTGATAGGACTTTTTTTAGGATTTTTGTCCATGTTTGTTGGTCTGTGCGTACGTTGTGGAGGGTTTCGCCTTCGATTTTTAGGTGCAGTGGTGGGTTTGGTGGACCGTTTAGTATTGTGTGGAAGGTGGTGTTTTTGCGGATGGCGTGGGATAGGAATAGGCTGGCAACTGCGCATTCGTAAACTATGTCTAATCGTCCAGCATCGTGTAGGTTTGTCCAGTTTGAGTCGGTTCTGCCTAGGCGAGAGTATAGGATGAATTCCTGCAATGTGTTTCCTCAATGATAGTGTAAGTTCTATCGGAATATAGCTTGTTGTTTTGGATTAGGGGCTATAGGTCTTTTAGAATACCTTTTAATGTTGATTTGTGGTATATGATTGTATAGGGATTGTGTGGGTTACGTGAAAGTGAAGATTACGGTTCGTAATATTCATAAGCCTGAGCTTGAAGCGGAGGCAGAGTTGCTGGTGGATACTGGGGCTATTTATACTGTTTTAAGGCGTGAGAGGCTGGAAAAGCTTGGTGTTGAGGTTAGGGATAAGAGGCGGTCTAAGACTGCCGATGGGCGGGTTATTGACCGTGATGTTGGTGCGGTTGAGGTGGAGATTAAGGGGCATAGCACTTATTCGATTGTGGTTTTTGGTGAAGGCTCTGACGCTGAAGTTTTGGGTGTTACGACGCTTGAGGAGCTTGGTTTGCAAGTGGACCCAGTAACAGGAGAACTGAAACCGCTAGAGCTTCTGCTTTTATAGTTCAGTTTGAGTGTGTTCTGCCCAAGCTAGAGTATAGGATAAATTCGCGCAACATGCTTCCTCAGCAACAATAAGGGGGATGCAGATTTAAATGTGGTTGAAGCATAGATTGGTTAACGGATGAGTTGGGGTAAGCCTACCGAGATGACTCTGCGGGACTCTTTTCAACGCTTGTAATCATTCCTTACATTTCTCCATCCTTTCGGAAAAATCTGTTTTAACTGCTCATAACAGTCTCTACACAAGGTTTTATGTTGTAGAACGGGTATCACATACTTCTTCCATTCTTCGTTTGATACTGTAAACATCTCTGGCCATTGTTCCCCACACAATGCACAAAGGATGGGAGTAAGTATGTACGGTATCCTGAATGGTAATTCAGTGGAGTTTTTGAAGCAACCACATGTTATTAATTGTTTATGACATTTGGGGCATATTTCCATGTCGCATTCTATCTGATGCATTTCTCCTTCTTTGACACCACAATCGTGGCAGTCCCAACTCTTCCATTTCTTCATCTGTTTCTTCTCCTTGACGCTTATATTCTGGAGATTCAATAATAAACATGCGTCACCGTTTGTAGGTTTCCATTATCTTCTTTAAATCTTCCATAAACTTGTCAAACGTCTTAACTTTTGGGCTTTCTTCTACTGTACTTTCGCTCATAACGTAACTTCCATCAGTATCTACTTCTACTATGGCTCTTCCCTTCTTCACAGGCATCCTCGTAGTCAATGTTCCATCTTCATCAGGGGTTACAAAGAATACTTTTATATGTTCTGTGACTTTGTCCTTTGACAATTTAATTTTCCAATATCCTGTTTGAGCGATTCTTTCCCTTAATGTAACCTTGCTGGATATTACAGCTATGATTTTGTAAGTTTTGGGTTCATAAATAATAATATCTACATCTGGCAGATGAGAACCAAACTCACCATAATCAACAAGCAGATTACGTTTGACAGAACTCAGTTCAAATGAGAGATTGTTAGTACTTGTTCTTTCCAGCTTGTTTCCTTCAACAATTTTAAGCCCTAGACCCTCTACCTCATCCTTAATTATATAAATTACAAGCTTTTCCAAATTCTTCCCCTTGAAGGCTCTCCATGATTGCTCATGATCTTTGTTTGGCGTTGGTTTCTTCATCCAATCGTATTTATGAAGCTCTTTTGCTTCTTTAAGAAGCTCCGAAATATGTTTATACGTCGCAATTCCATACAGCGTCTTTTTCTTTTCGTAAAGTGCTATTAGGTCTTTAAATTTCAAGAGATCACCACTAGAAGATCATACTTAATTGGTCTTACTTCTGTTTCTATCGTAATATGTCCATTTCACCGCTCTCTTTTCTGGCATAATAGGTTCGCCGAAAGATTTTCTCATGATAAACAAATATTTGAAACCTCTGAGGAAGAAGTTAAAACGCCTTGCCCTATTATACCAAAGTGCAGTATGGGATGCTTGCCCTCGTCGAACAACACAGATAATCTCAACTGTTTCGAAATATTTACTGAGCCTTTGATAGACGTTAAAGCCTACAGAAGTGAATTTCTTTTTCACCCACTGATCTCCAATTAGCCATCCGATAACTTTGCCAGGCTTTAATACTCTATGACACTGTATAATCACTTTTTCCAGCTCTTCGTAGAAGGTCTCGGTTTCGCTTGAGATTTTACCTATGCAGTCTGGGTTATCGTTATATCTTAGATTGTCTCCATAGGGTGAATCTACAAAAATCATGTCTACAGTATTATCTTCTAATGGTATTTTTCTGGAGTCATTTTGGATAATATCTGGTCTAGTTGGTGCAATATCATAGCAGACACATCTGCGCCCTTCTTCATTGCATACGTCGAGAGTAGTTCCACTTCCAGCCATTGGATCAAGAACTAAGTCATCTGGTTTTGTGTATCTCTGGATCAAGTTCCAAATGATAAAGGCTGGAGTAACACCGGGATATTTGTTATTCCCTTTTGGTGTTTTTCCATAGCTTTGCCGTGGGTAGTCCCACAGGGTTGTAGCTTCTAGCGGTGGTTTTTCTTCTGCAAGGTCCCTTATAGTCTTAGCTTCAATGGCGCTACCTTGCGTGATAGCGACCTTCTCTGGAGCTAATAAGCCCCATGCCTTGGTCTCCATTGCTTGCTTGAGATTTTCGGATTCTTCCGACGAAAAGAGAGCCAAAAGGCGTCGTGCCATCAAATTATTCAATAGTTTGTGCCATTCTATCCCTAATTTTTGGAGCACCTCTTTTGCATCCTTTATAGTTTGGATGTTCCCAAGAGGCTCAACTTCAACTTGGTATGGATATTTTCCTTTCCAAGCTTCTGGAATAATTTTTTTCCCTCCATCTGACTTTGCACGGAAAATGCCGTATAGAACATTTGCTTTCACATTGAGAAGGAACAAAATGTCGCCAGATTTTGTTGCTAAGGCATCGTCAGCATATAGTTTACTTGTGCCAAATAGCATACGCTGAAGACATTCTTTTTCTGTTTTGTTTGTGCAGACGAAAATGTGTGCCTTAGTTTCCTCAATCATTTTTGCTCTCAACGCCCTCGTAACCAATCATCTGTTATCAAAAATATGTTTCGATTTTTAGTTATTAAGCTTAACTTGTTGGATGCATTTACTTGTATAATAGTTTCATGTACCCCCTTTAAATGGGTTGAGACTACTCAAGGTTTTACTTTTAGTGATGATAAAATCAACCAATTCCTAGACCACCTCTACCCAGCACTAACCAACGAAATCCAACAACTAAAACCCTAATGCAAGGATAGAACACGACAGAATTAGGGAATCAAATCCAAAATTTGTTTGAGCGGCTGCAACCTTCTCACTTTTTCATCCCTCAAAAGAAAAGGCAAGAAAATAGGGTTCTCTTCAATCTCATGAATCATCTCAAAAGCCTCGTTTTTTGCTAAATATGCCCTATTAATTGCTGCAAATATGATTCCAGCGACCCAGTTTAAATGAGCACCCTTCTTTTTTCCACGGATATAAGCAAGAATACTTCCTCTAACCTGCTTTTGCACTAGAATTCTAACTTCACTCATATTAAACCTCACAAACGTAAAACAATTGCATAGTTCAGTTAAAAAAGATTCTCGTCATCTAGCTTAGCTAATGAAATCCGACAACTACCCCTAATGCAAGGATAACCTACCCACATACTACTATAAGCCAAAAACCTAGAGGATAAGGTCACTATTGGCATTTTCCAACACCAAAAAATCCAAAGAGAGGCATCCATTTTAGCCAAACAGCAAACCATAAATTCAATATTCCACCACAGCCCAACAATCACTAAATTAGACTTGTGAGACCACTTTTAAATTTCTGCAAAACTAAACCTTTCTTACTAAAAGGAGGTGAAAAAACCACACCCAAAACACCAACCAGGAGTTGAATCTATATATAAGGGAGGGGGTAGTCCCCAGCACAGAGACAGAGTTGACCAACACAGCAGCAATCTAACCGTAGATTCAATCTATATATAAGGGGGGTCTAGACACAAAACAGCACAACAGACAGCCCACCTACAACAACACTTCCAACCCAAAATCCCACAACCAATCCACCACACAATAAAGATTACAACAACACACAACTTATCTATCACCAACCATCCCATATAACATAAGAAGGCAAGGAGACCAACAAGGTGGCAAGGATAAAAGCAACTTGCTCAAAATGCAAAGCAACCATACTACTATTCTTCGACAACGAAAGCGAAGACTGGACAGCCATCTCAGAACTCAAACAAGGAGAAATGTTCGAACACAAATGCCCCCACTGCGAACAATGGTCAGCCTTCGAAATAGTCGGAAGCGAACGCACACGCGGAATCTTCAGAGCAGGAAAAACCGAAACCTAAACATTCTCCCATCATTCAAACCCAAAAACAGAAAAAGCCTCGGGCGGGCATCGATCCCGCGACCTACGGCTTACAAGGCCGTTGCTCTACCTGACTGAGCTACCGAGGCACACACGCAATACGCATATTCACAACCACAAAAATAAAAACATTCCCAACACCAAAAACCACCACCAAAAACACTTATAACACACAGACACAATACTTATATCTGCGAAAACCCCTTCAAAACTATTTTAGCCACATTAGGCTACATCATTTAAGCGAGATGCAACTCCCATCATTTTCGATGAGGAGCAAAGAGGCGAATGAGCAAAAAAGCTCATAATGACACCACGCACAAGCCAAAAACCACACACCCACGTTAAAGGCTTCACCAAAACGTCAAACAGACACCGCAAAAGGCCCGACATGCTACGCCGTCTGGAGAATGGCTCGGCTTGAGCGCTGAGGAAGGGCGCGGCAAACCGCGAAAGAGCCCCGGGTAAGCGCATGCAGCCTTAGAACCGGGGATTCCTCAATGGGACTTCCCACCGCGGTTCTTCGGAACCGTGGAGCTCCCAAAAAGGGAGCGGGAACCCCCCGAACTGAAGCATCTTAGTAGGGGGAGGAAAAGAAACCAAAACGGGATTCCCCAAGTAACAGCGAGCGAAAAGGGAAAAGTCCAAACCAAATCCCACAAGGAAACTCGTGGGAGATGTAGAGTTAAGGGCCCGGCTTCCCCCTAACCGGCCAAGCAGAAGTGGCCTGGAAAGGCCCGCCAAAGAGGGTGAAAGCCCCGTAAGCACAAACCGGAAGGAGCAGAGCCGGAATCCCAGAGTACCGTACCCTGGTTTGGGTGCGGCAAGTCGGAAGTCACCAACTTCCAAGACTAAACACGCCTCAAGACCGATAACGCACTAGTACGGTGACGGAAAGCTGAAAAGTACCCCGGAAGGGGGGTGAAAAGCGCCTGAAACCAGACGGTCACAGACGTGTGCAGCCCAGAAGGACAGATCCCTCCCAAAGGAACCCGCCGTGAGGCGGCACTACGAAGGAGGGGGACCAGGGTTGCACGCTCCGTCTAGAAACACGGGCCGGGGAGTTCACAGCTGTGGCAAGCCTAAGGGTTAAAAGCCCATAAGCAAAGGGAAACCAACATGCGTGCAACCAGCTATGGCTGGCGAGACGCGGAGTCTGAAAGGGCCCGGAGTCACAGAAGTGAAACTAGAAACCAGGCGATCTAGCCCTGGGCAGGGCGAAGCTAGGCGAAAGCCTAGTGGAGGCCCGAAAGGGTGCTGACGTGCAATTCGTTCCCCAGACCTGGGGCTAGGGGCTAAAGACCAATCTAGCCTGGTGATAGCTAGTTCCCTCCGAAGTGGGTCTCAGCCCAGTCCCGGGCGAGGCGGCTGGTGGGGTAGAGCACTGATTGAGAAGTAAGGGGTCGAAAGGCCCCGCTTCCCTTTCAAACTTCGAATTCATCAGCGCCGCAGACCCTGGGAGACGGGTTACGGGGGGTAAGCTCACGGACCGAGAGGGGGACAACCCAGACTGAGGTTAAGGCCCCCAAGTGCTGGCTAAATGTCAAACAGAAGGGCGTCGCCAGCCTCAGACAGCGGGGAGGTAGGCTTAGAAGCAGCCACCCTTCAAAGAAAGCGTAACAGCTCACCCGCCGAGGCTGATGGCCCCGAAAATTGACGGGGCTAAGCCAGCCGCCGATACCTCAGGACGCAGTTTAGCACTGCGTCGGTAGGAGGGCGTCCTGACTGGGTAGAAGCTGGGCTGTGAAGTCCAGTGGACCGGTTCAGGATTGCAGATCCCGGCGGTAGTAACAGCAAAGAGGGGTGAGAATCCCCTCCGCCGAAGGGGCCAGGGTTCCCCGGCAATGGTCGTCAGCCGGGGGTTAGTCGGTCCTAAGGCATGGCCTAACCGAGCATGCCGAAAGGGAATCTGGTTAATATTCCGGAACCACGAAGGTACATGCGGCAACGCAAGCTCAGCGCCTGACGCTTCGGGGTAAGCTGAGCAAGGCTGTCGCCTTGTTTAACCGCATAAGCCTGAGGAGTGCCGTAATGGCGAGAACCAGGTGAAAACGGGAATAGCTGCCCGTTTTAGGGCGGTTCAGCTGATCCTTGGAGCCATTGAAAAGGGCGTTGGGAAGGATCCTTTGTGACCGTACCTAGAACCGACACAGGTGTCCCTAGGCGAGAAACCTAAGGCGTGTCGGGTGTACACTAGAGCGAGGGAACTCGGCAATTTAGCCCCGTACCTTCGGTACAAGGGGTGCCTGCCGTTTCAGCCTTTGGCTGGAACAGCAGGTCGCAGTGGCAAGGGGGTCCCGACTGTTTAATAAAAACACAGGGAGCCGCAAGCGCGAAAGCGTGTGAACGGCTTCTGAATCCTGTCCAGTACAGGTACCTGAAACCTGGGTTCAACCGGGCTAAGGGCCTGCAAACGACGGGAGTAACTCTGACTCTCTTAAGGTAGCCAAATGCCTTGTCGGGTAAGTTCCGACGTGCATGAATGGATCAACGAGGGCCCCGCTGTCCCCGCTTAGTACCCGGTGAATCCACGTAACGTGGACGAACAGTCCACGAACTCCCAGCGGGAAAAGAAGTCCCCGTGGAGTTTTACTGCAGCCTGCCGCTGGAATACGGCTGCGGATGCAGAGCGTAGACGGGAGCCGTCAATCCCGATTTCTCAGGGAGTCGGGGGAGGCGACAATGGAACACCGTCCTTCTGTGACCGCGTTTCTAACTAGCGCTTCGGCGCTGAGACAACGGTAGGTGGGCAGTTTGGCTGGGGCGGCACGCCCTTGAAAAGATATCAAGGGCGCCCTAAGGTCGGCTCAGACGGGACAGAAACCCGTCGTAGAGTGCAAAGGCAAAAGCCGGCCTG
>Ga0315309_1000079_pt1 | contig 53171 bp, 51 predicted proteins | sample TDP4_MG_FD_203080 | JGI IMG/M metagenome (GOLD analysis project Ga0315309, IMG submission 203080) | Freshwater sediment microbial communities from Lake Towuti, South Sulawesi, Indonesia - TDP4 | ecosystem: Environmental > Aquatic > Freshwater > Lake > Sediment | place: Indonesia: South Sulawesi... | reverse complement strand
TCGCTCCGACCGTGTCGGCTTCATCTGGGTCTTTTTCGTCTCCCACTCGGAGTTTTAAGGCGTCGATTAAGTAGGATACGGTTGCTACCTTGCGGGTTCCGATGTCTCTAGACTGGAGATTCTTCTGAATGTGAGTTCTGAGTTTGTCGATTTTTTTCGCAAGTTCACTAGCTTTGTCCAATTTCTCTATTTCTTTCTGTTGTTTAACGTGGGATGAGTCTGAGAGCCATATGTATTTTTCTTTGCCCACGAGTTTGTCGTCCCATTTTGCTATCCACATGAAGTCTGGTTGCCAGACGATTTCTTTCCAGTTGCCTGAAGGCCTAGGCGCGTCTGGAGATAGATTCAATATGATGTCTCTTTCGCCGACGTAGGGTTTCCATCGTCCACGCAGGGGGTGTTCGCCTCGTCCCATAAAGATTGAGGGCGGCTCAACGGTGTAATTGCCAACTTCCGTTCTTATTCCGTCAATGATTGCGTTGCCGTATTTTTCCCTATTAGCTTCTCTCACTGCCCTGCGTTCTTGGGCTTGTCTCTTCTTTTCCTCTTTGGATAGACTTGCCTTGATCAGTTTTTCTTTTTCCACCGCCCTTATTATTTCTGAGAAGTCGCAGTCCTCTGGTGAGAGAGGGCTATCTTTCATGCCCATCGCGTCTGTGAAGTCTTGGAAAAAGTTTTTGATGAAAACTGAGTCTTTGACGTAGTCGGTTGCCAGTTTTTTGACCCAGGCTACCGCCATTTCTTCTTGGTGTGGTGTTAGCGCTATTTTTTCGCCTTTGATTTTGATGTGGAAGCCGTTTGCTTGGTATCGTTTTGGTATGAGAACCCCTGAATGGCTGAGATATTTCATGAGGTTAGACCTTGAAGTGTTCTATTGTGTTTTGTTGATTTCAAAAATGATGTTATGTCCGTCTAAATAATCTTGCGTTCTGATGATTCATAAAGGGATGGATTTGGTGGGCTTCTATCTATTAGTATGTGCGTGGAAAAATTTTTTTTGGGTGGTTGAGCTGGGTGGTCGTTTGTTCTTTGGGTTCTGTTTGTGGCGCGGTTGTTGTTTCGGGCCTTGTTTGATGTGTGTTTAGCGTGACTTTCTATGTTGCTTAGCGTGACGTTCTATGTTGTCAAATGTGACTTTTCATGGGTGCTTGGATCTTGTTGTTTTCTTTTGTAGATTCCTATGAGTTCTCCTTGTGCCAGTATGTGTCCTTGCATTGCTTTTTCAACGTCTTTCTTCTTTGAGTTTGGATTTAATGCCAATTTTGTGTCGAGGGCGTAGGCTTTGAAGAAGTATCTGTGTGTGCCTCCTGGTGGGCAGGGGCATCCGTATGACTGTCTCCTGAAGCTGTTCATTCCCTCGGTTCCCGGAACACTCTTCTCTTCTATTTTGTTTGTGGGCTGTTCCAGAAGATCCAGTGGTCCCATGTTCCCATCGGGGCATCCGGGTCATCTACTATTAGCGCGAGAAAATACCCACGTTGGAAGAGGCGCTGGATTTTTTGGACAAGAAGGTGAAGATTCTCATGGAACTGAAAACGGGACAGAAGCACTAACTCGCAAAGGCTACATAGGGTCTAACTAGTGCCAAGTTTTATGTATTCGGTATCTAACTGATTTGTTGAAACAGAAAGGGGTAAGCGAGCTATGGGTGGTCAATTGATGGAAGTAGAGTTGAAAAGGATTCGTCCCAATCGTCTCAATCCTCGGCTTGATATCAACATTATTCGTTTGAATGATCTGGCCGACAGCATAAAGCAGTTTGGATTGCTGGAGCCGTTGATAGTCCGCCCGGTGGACGATGGATACGAGGTTGTTGTCGGCGAACGACGTTACCGAGCCTCACAGCAGGTGGGGTTGAAGACCGTGCCAGTTGTGGTCAGGCAGTACACGGATGACGAAGTCATTGAGTTGAACCTAGTTGAAAACATTCAAAGAGAAGACTTAAGCGCGGTGGAAAAAGGAAACTGTTGCAGACAACTGTTGGAAAAATATCCGAAAAAATTCGGAAATGTCCAAGCCTTGGCGAAGAGACTGGGCCTTTCTCCCGCCACAGTCAAAACTTGGCTTGCGTTGACCAAGGCTCCCAAAGAAATTCAAAGAATGGTTGCTTCTGCCCAAGTGGAGAGAAGGGGCACACCTGAAGGAAAGATAGACTATACAACAGCGACAACCATCATGAGGAGAATAACTGAACCAGAGAGACAGGTTGAACTTGGACAAAGGCTTGCAAGCGAGGGGATGTCGCAAAAACTCGCCCGAAAAGTCATAGAAGAAGCGGCAAAATCGCCAGAGAAAAAAGTTGAGGAGATTTTGATGGAAATCAAGGAAGAACCCTACGAACTGATTTTTGAACCGAACGATACGGAACCCGTTCTCAATGGGACAAAGACGCAGATAGTTAGCCGCAGCCTACCTGACCCAAAGATAAAAACCGGCGCCACTGTGTATGCCAGCGTATATGTGCCTCACTTCGCCGACTTACGCATCGTCTCCATCGAAAGAAAACGACTCAGGTATCTCGACGAAGAAGATGCAAAAAGAGGAGGTTACTCTAGTTTAGCCGAGTTCAAGCGTGTTTGGAAGAAAAAACATGGAGAATGGGACGATGACGACCTGGTGCACATCATTCATTTTCAAAAGATAGAATGACTGAAAACAGAATGTAGCTTGGACTTGCGTTGTTACGGAAGTAGTTCAAGTATTTTGTCGAAGCCTTCATACTTTTTACCTTGAACAACCACAGCAGGTGTCTTTATGATTCCATGCTTCAAAGCTCTTACCCTGTTTTGAGCGCGGGAAACGTCATACACCTTTACGTCCTCGTGAAGCTCGTAGGCAAGCTCTCCTATTCTCTGCAAAACCACATAGTCATCTTGGGGTAGCACCCGTCCCTTAAACTTTGATGCCATACTATTGACTAATGCGGAACCCGAGCCAGGCGCACAGAACGTGTGCTGGCTCATTTCTCTGGCTGTCCCCACATCCATGTAAACTGAAGAGGAGCGCACAAAAACCTCTATCATAATAGATGTTACCTCTCAGCACCAAGCTAGGATAGTAACATAGGAATTAAAATTTTTCTTTGGAGGTGACTAGCATCTCATTCGAAGAGGTTGCTTCTCATTTTTCATTAATTCCAATGAATCTGTAGAAAACTCTTCCATCTTCAAGTTTAACGATTTTGAGCTTCAGTTTGTCGCCTATCTTGAGTTGGTCGTATTTGGCGTTGTCTATCCGACTTGATATGAGCAAGTCGTTGATTTTGACTATGCCTATGCAGAACGGCACATCTTCAACGAAGCCTAAGGGCGCGCCAACTCGCATTTCAGTGAACGCGTAGAGCTCGCCCTCAACTCCCAAATCAACCCATTCAAACTCGTTGGAGAGGCAGTTTGAACAGACTATCCTCGGGGGCCATAGAAGTTTGCTGCATTTCTTGCATTTTGTTGTGGTCAGGTGTCCTTCTTTGAGGTTCGTGAAGAACTGACTGATTCCTGTGAGTTTGGCGTCTTCTAATGGATAGAAGTCGAGCATGAATGGCAACTTTATGGTTTCAGGTCGCTTTACCTTGTCAAACTCTACATTGCTCATTTTCCGTTTTCACCTCGAGTAAACCACGATGCTGTGCACATTGGCTGGTCCACTCAAGTTGTGGGCAACCGCCACTTCTGCGCCTTCGACAAGTCTTCCCTTTGGAACTTGTCCTCTAAACTGCTGCAGAATGTCAACAGTCTGTAAGATGGCTGTGGCGCCGAGCGGGTGTCCACATCCTAAGAGGCCGCCTCTGGGATTGACCGCTACTTTTGCACCTATGTATGGTTGTCCTTCCTCAATGAATTCGCCGCCTTTTCCCTTTTCGCACCAGCCAAAAGCCTCGTACTCTATGATTTCCGATATTGTGAAACAGTCGTGCAATTCTGCAATGTCTATGTCCTTTAGAGCGATGTTTGCTGTTCTGAATGCTTCTTCCACGGCTAATCTGAGTGGCACCCAATCGGTTAGGCTCGCCAAATTGTTCACAGCGTTTCCTATGCTGGCCTGTCCGCTTCCTATGACATACATTGGCGTGTCCGTGTATTTCCTAGCCTCATCCGCTGGAACCATGATGACGCCCGCTGCGCCATCAGTTATGCCACTGCAGTCTAAGAGTTGAAGCGGAGGAGAAATCATCAGCGACTTCAACACATCTTCAACTGAAACTTCCTTCTGGAATTGAGCGAAAGGGTTCATTGAAGAATAATGATGGTTTTTGACTGAGACCTGAGCCATCTGCTCCTTAGTTGTGCCAAACTCGTGCATATGGCGTTGAGCAGTCATGGCGAAAAACGGCGGCGCAGACAACCCGTTAACTCCGTCCCACTCCCTGTCGAGCACGCAGGTCATGTTGGTCTGAGCCTCAGCCATATCGGGCATAAACATTTTTTCTACACCGAAGGCGACAGCAACATCAGACAAACCAGTGGCGACACAGGCCCAAGCGTAGCGTATAGCTGCTTGACCAGAGGCACACATCAGTTCAGTTCTTGCCAAGACTTTTCTAGGCGATATGCCCAGGTACTCAGCGACCATTGGGGCAACATGTGCCTGAAATACGAATCGTTCAGGCTGAGCAGCGCCAACAATTAGGCTGTCAGCGTCCTTCGGGGACAAATTGGCAACACTTTCAAACATGGCTTTGCCCGCCTCTTGCACCAAGTCCCGCCAACTCGCCTCCCGCTTGCCGCACCTAGTTGCTCCGCCACCCACAATCGCGACTCTTCTCATTTCGTTAGCCCTCAAATTCAAATTGCACAACATTCAACTTTGTGAATTAGTTATGATATAATGAATCCCTTATTAACTGTCTCGTTAGAGAATTAGGACGCATTGGCTCGTCGGGGGACCTCAGGGGACGAGGATATTTCATTCTGAGCTAGTCTTCTCTTCAGTAGAGCGAGTGCAGTAACGGCTATTATAACTATAGCGACAACTGCCGCCCATAACCACCATTGAGTCCACAGTGGTGGAGTTTGTTGTGTTCCTTTGATTATCACGCTGCTGGTGCTGAATGCTATTATTTCGCTTTGAGGATAGTTAAGGTTGAAACTAAGGAATGTGTGTGTTTCGTTCGTGGTCTGAATGAAGTTTTTCATTGGTGTTCCATCAATTGTGATGCTGAAGGAGTTGTAGCCTAAAAGATTCTGCGGAAGAGTCACATTGAAAACGCCAATCGTTCCCAAGTGGCCCGTGGCGTTGAAGCTCAGCGTCTTTTCCGTCTGGTTAAGAACGACTCTGTCAGAAACCGTTGAATTGGTCAAGATGCTGACGTGGAAAGTTTCCTCTCCAACCGCGAGTTCCTTCTCCACGGTTCCCATTATTGTGAAGGGAATCGTAGCTGCATCTAGGGCATATTGATAGATGTGAAAAGTGTCAGGAGACCAGTCAAGCATGGTAGTCAAGATGTAGCTACCAGGCTCTCCGCGAATAGAAAGTTGAACGGTAAAAGCAGCGTCGCTGTCGATGAAGCCAAGCGGATAATTGTATACATCTTCTGTGTACCATCGCCCGCCTCCAACAAGGAGGAAATACGGTAAAGTCCATTTAAACTCACACGGGGTTAGAGTCCCATTTAGCTTGAGGCTTGTAATTTCGGCTTTTGCCGTGCTGTTTATCGATGAGCCTGCTTGTTCAACGATAAACACTGCATGAGGGCTCGGGTGGCTGCGATAAAAACAGTCCAATCCGAGAGTGGCGTAGTAAATATCTCCCAACCCCCATACATTGTAAAGTATATGAGTCTTTGTCCCAAGCGTGAAGCTGTTTCTTTCATCAAAAACATTAACGGTTCCACCTTCAATTGACATAGTCTGCTCAGGTATCTGGGTGGCATTGGCTGTTGTTCCGTCGACTTTGACTTGCGCATAATCAACGTAACGAATAATGAATATGTCGTCTGTGTCGTTGTTACCGTTAACGTCGAGTCCCAGTGTCGCTTCTGTGATGTTTCCCATGTGAAAAACTCCACTCAGCGGCGCATTGTACGCCACTCTCTCCCACGGCAACAAAACTGTGGCCTCTGTGGCAGGATGACCAACATTTTTGAAAGTAAACTCTATGTCCACGCCATCTTGAACATAAGAACGGTGAACGCTGAGAAGCTTGAAAACTGGGGCGTTGACGTCCGACGCATCTGTTGAGGAAAATGCCACAAAGACTGCTGGCATCAGGACTATTAGACCAACTGCAACTACGATTCTCCTTACTTTCATTTCATATCAAATACTACAGTCAAGTAGACCGCTTATAAAATTAGCAGAAAGGATTCGAGAACTAGTGATAGCAAGATTGCCAGTGGTCTTATTGTTCACTAACAATTTCTTGCTGCTTTGACAGTCGGCATCGGGCACAGAGCGACGAAATGACATGCTCGAAGTAGGCGAGAGAACGCATAACATCGGTCAAGGAGACCAAACCGATGAGGTTGCCATCTTCGATAACCGGAAGTTTCTTGATTCTGCGCTCGTTCATGAGTCTAACAGCGTCGCGGATGTCAGCCTGAGGAGGCGAGGTTACGAGAGGCGCAGACATTATGTTACCGATTTTGGTTTTTCCTGGGTCTCTTCGTTCAAGAACCACTTTCTTGAGCATGTCGCGTTCGGTTACAATCCCAACAGGGTTTCTGTAGTTGATAACAACCAAACAGCCTATATTGTGTTTGTCCATGAGTTCGGCTGCTTTCTTAACTGTCTCTTCAGCCTCTACAGTTATGATGCTTTTGACCATCACATCTTTGACCTGAAGTGACATTTTTTCTCAACCCTTAAGCTTTCACTTAGATTTTTTGCTCACCAAACAGTCAACAATCTTCTCACAGCCGAAGCACTCGTCAGGAATAGGCGAGTTCTTTGGAAAAGTACGTAAATATCCAAAATGATGGAGACAGTCTCTCTTGGATGGAACAGACCCCGTTCTCGCTGGCGCCAAAGTTTTTTCTTGCCTAGGGATATCTCTGCCCTCGTTAAGAGTTGGCGCTAGAGTTTCTTGCTTCGTTTGAACCGAAGAACCCCCTACTGCAGTAGCGACGGCTATCAAAGGTTTTTCAGCAACTTTTGGGACCTCGATTTTTGCTGACTGAGGTGGGTTCTGGGACACAGGTGGTAAAGTCTGGAGTGGCTTTTGACCCTCAGCTTCAACCTCGGTTTCAATGTCTTCATTTTTGTCGGTTGAAGGGTTGAGTTTCATGAGAAGAGTGACAAATAGAATGAACAAACCAACAACTGCCACGGTTAAGATAATGTTCGTCATGGACAGATCGAAAGAAAGCATGATTTTTCACGCAAGTAAAGACTCAAGCGCTCGAGCATATAGGCTTGATGAAATCTACGTAATTAGCCCAAATCTTTAGTTTCTATCAGACCGAAACTCACAGTGCTCTCACGTGATTTCAAAGGTTATAAAATATTGCGCGTACGTCGTTTTGTTTGGGACTCGAATTTCCAGATAAACGTAAACGTATGAGATGTTTGAATCGTTTGCTTGAAGTTTAACCACTATGTACCTTTCAGCTGGTGAGGCTGGCAAATCATACCAGTCACCCGTTTGATTTACGTAAGCTCCGTTTACAATGTAGATTTGGCGTGAGGTGTTGTCTGACGAGCTGCGGAAGTATATTGTGCAGTTGTTGAGGCGTGTTATGTTGGATTGTGAAAAAGCTCTTAACCTAATCCACTGATCAGAGACATTGTTAACAATTTTTAAGACGTAATCGTAGCTGGAGGTAGAATTATAGCTGTAGACGAGTTTAACCTGATTCGCCTTCTGCTGATACTGCGTTAAGGTTGCTTTTACGCCTGTGATTCTTATTTTTGAGTTTCCGTTTGACGTGTAGAACTGCGGATTTGCAGTTATGTTGAGGTGCTTGGTTTCGTTCGGATTACTCGATGTGTAGTTTAAGTAGCCTATTGTGCCGCCTGTCACGTAGCCTGGGGAGGAGTAGTTCCAAACTTGAATGGTGACGTTGACGCCTGCAATGTCGTATTCGCTTACCACGGTGAAGTTGAGTTGCGTAGGCGTATTCTTTGTCATAGATGAAAACAGGAATTCAGTTGAGACCGTATATTGAGTATAAGTGGGCTTAAACTCGACTAAGTCTATCTTAAAATCAAACTGAGTGTTAGTGGCCTTCAAGCCCTTGACTTTTACTTTCCAGTTACCAGAGCCGTCTCTATATTTGGTTGCGTTAATCGTTATGGTCTGAGTTTTAGTCACGTCGGTTGTTCCTATCGTATCCGCCATGTATCCGTCTCCGCTCGACGGGTATTGTCCAGTCTGATTGTTAAAGAGTTTTAAAGTGGTCGTCACACTTGTTGTGGTGAACCTGCTATCCACGATCCACACTAATTGCGCCCAAGGTTCAGTGTTTGATGTTCCAGTATATTCAACTTCAGCAGTGTATTCGCTTGGCAACATAATGTTTTCTGCTCTGGTTTGGTTAGTAGTTGCCAAGGTGTTATCATCTACTCTCAAATATGCAGATGTCCCAGTCTTCGCATACGTTACTTCGACATAGAAGTCCATTTCCAAATAATCCGTCTGGTCAATAACCGTGTATCCTGGAAAACTGTATGTTGCAGAAAGTGTTTGAGCCGTGCCATTGAGGTCTACAGAATTGGAAACATTGGTGGCTATCGTAGTTCTAATAACACCATCTGATCTGCGAATCAAAACATCAATGTCACAATGCCCAAGAGGAGGTATCGTGGCTGTTACTTCCACATAGACTTGTGTAACCCTAACACCTTTGGCAGCATTACAGCTAACACCCGCTTGCATTGCATTGACCCCCGCCGCTGTCCAAGCTGAACCAGTGTTGGGATCAGTTGTCCATGTATTATTGTAAAGAACATAGGATGTTGTGGGTGAAACAGCGGTGGCCCAACTGTCTGTAGTGCCGCTTCTTATACCTATTTGTAAGCTTGCGCCTCCCACCGTTCTTTTTGCGTTTGCATAAACCTTGACGCTGCTCACTGTGGCATGGCTTGGTATGTCGGGTAGATTGAACATGTCTCTATGTCCTAATGTCGCTGTTTCTATGTATGTTGAATCTCCATCGCTTGTATTGTCATTAACTGCGTCCCAGTGTGGAGTTCCAGTAGGAAACACAGTTGTCCACTCTGTGTAGGTTCCCAAAGCATCGGGCCTCAATGTGACAATTTCGGAGCTAATCGTGGAGTGCCAAGTTCTGTAATAAATCGCCCAGATAGTCGATGGAATTGAAGGAACGCCTGTCAAAGGATAAACAAATTTGGCGAAATTAACTCTTACAACACTCGCCATAGAAGCGGATAGAGTAGTCCCAGTTTGGTTTGCACTAACTGTTTGCAGTTGATAATAATTTGTTCCGCTTATTGTGGTGATTTCTTGATGTGCATAAAGTGTTTGAGGTGAGGTCGCGCTGGCATAACTCCTTAAAGTCATGTAGGCACCGTTGTCAGACACCAAGTCCAGCTCGCTACCGGAAACAAGAGTCGTGTTTCCAAATAGACTGTAGTTTGAAGGATTATAAGCTGTAGTTGAATTCGCGGTTGCACCACTTTTTGCAATAAAATAGTCGATGTCTACGTCTTGAATGCTCGCTGGAACACTCCCACTCATATAAGTTCCGGTCGTAATGTTGTAGTTGCTTGCGTCATAGATCGGAGTTGGAGCTGGAGCCGCCGCTCTGACTCTTGCGCTTGTGTTGTTAGTATAAATCACACTACTATTGGTCGTGCCTTGTTGTAAAAAAACCGGCGGCGAACTGACAGTTACTCGGGGCTCAAGAGACAAAGAATAATAGGCTGACCCGTACGTGCTGCTTATCGACACAAGCAAAACCAATATGCTTATCACTAACAAAAACGAACGAGAAGCACTTCCGAAATCCATTCTGTGGTTTAACATGGACTGTCACGTATCTGCCCTTCTAGACTGAAGGGCGAACTAAAGAAAAGGGGAAGAAGGGAGATTACTCCTTCACGTCTACAGATATCTGCATGTCACATACCTTTCCAGCTGTAGCAGTCGCCGGTGAGCGCGTCTCTAGCCTAATCCACCACTGTCCACTCGCCGGTACAGAGTAATAACTTGTTGCGCCGCTGCTTGGTTGCAATATCCAGTCAAAACTGGACACAGTGTAGTTCAATGAGAATACATAGCTTGTGCTGTTGTAAACCAAGAATTTTATGCTAGTCCAATTTCCGACACCTGAAGTGCCGTTGAGCGGGGTGATGTTAACGTGTTGCAACCTAAAGTAATGTGGACTTCCGCTGTCAGTGTTGTTGATGTATAACGCTTTTTCATAGGTCAGCGTAGCGTTTGGATAAGACTTGGCGGTAAGGAAAGCCCAAGCATTGTTTACTGTAGAGCCCGAGGGTTGGTCGGGGGCGCCGCTAACGAACGTTATGGTTGGTGTAGAAACAGTCACTTTTGGTTGCATGGTTAAACTATAGTAGATTGTGGCGCTTGCACTGGCAATCAGCAGTGAGGTTAACAATAATGTCAAAAGCTTCATTTCTTTTCTGAATAGTATCTTTTTTATTTCCACCGATTCACCTCCTTCCTCCTTCTAACTTTGTCCAACAGGTCAGGGCTGAGGAATATGCTCATGCTAACGCCCAACACTATGGCTGATACAACAAAGCCTACCTGAAGGATCAGTATTGGAAACTCCATGCCCTGAAGGTAACTGTAGTTTGACACAAAGAACACCGCGATCAGCGTTATTGGAAATGTCACCGCTCCAGACCATGCCTTGGCGAGTGCCCAAAGATCTTTTTCCAATGCAAGGTACAGGTTGATGGCTACGATGTTGCCCAATGCCACGAGTAGATAGAAGAAATTGTACCAGAATCGCATGTATTCGCCAAATTGATCTAAGAACTGTCTGCTCACAAGCAGGTGTCCAAATCCGATGAGAGCGGCTATTTGGTAGATGTAGGGCAAGGTCTTTGGGAATCGCTCTTCCAAGAGGCATGTTAGCAGGCTCAGCAGTAGGAAGATGTCGACACTAAGCAGTGCGAAGAACTCTGGCAGTAACGCCGGATCAGCCAAGGTTCCCTAACCCAACCTTATCGATCTCAGCGGTATGAAGAATCATTCTATTTAACACGTGTGAAATCTGAATCTGAATCAGAATTACGCAAAACTCAACGGCCACGAAGAATGAAAAAATGAGGTTCTGACCTAACAGTTGACTCCAAGCGATTTTGCTATGTAATCGCACGAACAAAGAGGGATTTTAGAGGTTGCCCGATTCACTTTCCTTTGTATTGTGGTTTTCTTTTTTCTAGGAAGGCTGTGACTCCTTCTTTGAAGTCCTCTGTTGAGGCGACTAATCCGAAGGCTTCGGCTTCCTGCCACAAGCCAATTTCTGGATGCGTTTCAGTGCTGTTGTTGATCAAAGCCTTCGACAACTTGATGGCGATTGGAGGTTTGCTGGCGAGTTCCAATGCGAGTTCCTTAACTTTAGCGTTCAACTGGTCAACTGGCACAACAGCATTTAACAGACCTAATCCCTCGGCGGTCTTTGCGTCAATGCGTTTACCTGTGAAAATCATCTCTTTGGCTATGCCCTTGCCAACAAACCTTGGAAGGCGCTGTGTTCCACCCCATCCGGGTATGAGTCCCAAATTTATTTCTGTCTGTCCAATCTGAGCGTTTTCTGAGGCTATTCGGATGTCGCAGGCCATGGCTAGTTCGGTTCCGCCTCCTAAGGCGTAGCCGTTTATGGCTGCTATGACTGGTTTTCCAAGCGCTTCTATGCGGTTACAGAGATGTTGGCCAAGCCTAGAATTCTCTGTTCCTTTCACTGGACTTACTCCCCTTATTATATTTAGGTCTAGGCCAGAGCAGAAGGCACGGTCTCCAGCTGCTGTAAAAACGATAACTCTGATGCCTTCGTCGTTTTCAGCGTCTTCCAGACGGGCCAGAATCTCGCTGATTGTTTCTACATTGAGGGCGTTGCGCACCTCTGGACGATTGATGGTTATCGTCGCTATTCCTTCACCTTTTTCGTAAAGTGTGTTCTTAAATTCCATCATGCTTTTTTCACCTCTGCCTTATTTCTTCCAGTCGTAGAAACCTTTCCCAGATTTCCTTCCCCATAAACCAGCCCTTACCATTTGCCTCAGAAGTGGGTTGGCTTGATACTTCGAGTCAAGGTCTTTCGTCATCACTTCAGTTATGGCTAGGGTTGTGTCTAAGCCAAGGTAATCAAGCAGGGTTAAGGGTCCCATTGGCCAGTTGAGCCCCAACTTTATGGCTTTGTCTATGTCTTCAGGGGAGGCGACGCCTTCGTCAACGAGGGCTACGGCTGCGTTTAGTGCTGGAATTAATACACGGTTGACCACGAAGCCTGCAACGTCTTTGTTGACAACCACTGGTTCCTTGCCCATCTTTTTGGTGACTTCAACTATCGTGTTGACTGTTTCATCAGTGGTTTTGGCTCCTCGAATTATCTCTATTAACTTCATGAGTTGTGGTGGGTTGAAGAAGTGCATGCCAGCGAATTTTTCTGGTCTGTGTGTGGCTGAGGCTAGTTCTGTTATGCTTATTGAAGACGTGTTTGAGGCGATTATCGCGTCTTGCTTGGCGTAAGTGTCGGCTTCAGCGAGCACTTTCTTCTTGAGTTCTGGGTTTTCGGTGACTGCTTCGATAACGAGGTCGGCGTCGGCAACCGCTTCTTTCATGTCTAGGGTTGGGTGAATTCTGCCCAAGACTTCTTTCATTTCTGTCTCTGCTATCTCTCCCTTTTTTAGGAATCTTTGGAGGCTATCGTTTATCATTTTCATTCCGTTGTCGAGGAACTCCTGCTTAATGTCGCGCATGTAAACGTCGTATTTGGCTGTTTGGGCCGCGACTTGGGTGATTCCGTGTCCCATTAATCCTGCGCCCAAAACTGCCACTTTTTTGATTTCCATGGTTCTTGACTCCTTGTATAGCAAGAAGGTTAGTGTAAGATAGTGAACCGCATATATAATTTCCGACAAGAGCCTAATGAGATAGAAGAGAAGCGCCTATGACTCAGACGGACTTTACCAAGCTGTGGACAGATAAAACCGAATCCTCTTTTTACGTCTACCATGAATGTTAAATTAAATATATGGGGTGTGTTTAACCTAAATTCGGAGTCTAGTGCATGTCAGTCAAGGTTCAGCTTGATTCCCATGCTCGCTACTTTACAGTGAAACCGACAATCTTAGTTACAACTCTTGGACCTGGTAATATCCCGAACGTAGCTCCAAAGACTCAATGTATGGATGTTGGAAGGCGTGAAGAATACTTCGCGTTTGTCTGCACACCAAAACACCATACATATCAAAACGCGAAAGCCAACAAGGAGTTTGTAGCAAACTATCCGAGTCCTGAGTTGATCCAGAAAGTTTCTGCCACGAGCCAATCTGCTGAAAACGTAGATGAAATTGCATTAGTTGGGTTGACAGGTATTCCATCGTTAGTTGTTAAGCCTCCTCGAATTAAAGAGTGCAGGGTGCACCTCGAGTGCAAGGTGGTAGAAATCAAAGATCTTGATGTCGCAAGTATAATTTTAGGCAAAGTCGTAGCTAGGTCGGCTAGTAAAGAAGCGTCTTTTGAAAGAGGAAAAGCTAAAGAAAGGATAAATCTGCTGTCAAATCATCCTCTCTTGGCGTATGTCTATCCAGACCATTACACTACCATCGGATCTGCAACCGAGTTCATTTTCCCAAAGAACTACAAACCATGATAGGGCATCATCTACTTCATTGAGGTCGGCTTAAGCATGTCACCAAAAAGGACGACGGCAAAATCTTCAGGAAACGCAAATGAAAAAATCACTATGATTCATCCATGGAGCAAAACGGTTTGGTTGAACATGGGTCAAATCCTGCGGGTGCACGCCAAAAACTATCCAAATAAGGTTGCATTGAAGGACTGGCGGGGAAAAACCTCTACTTATCCACAACTGGAATCGAGGACCAACAGATTAGCGAATGGTCTGTTGAAGCTGGGCTTACGCAAGGGCGACCGTGTGGGTGTTATGCTTTACAACTGCTCCGAGTTTGTTGAGGCTGACTGCGCCCTTGCTAAGGCGGGATTAGTCGTTGTGCCCATTAATTGGCGTTACATTGACAGAGAAGTAGCCTATGTAGTCGACAATTCTGACGCTAAAGCGTTGATTGTGGGCGAGGACTTCATTGACTGCACAGATAGGGTTCGCGGAGGCTTTGAGACTGTAGGCAAGAGCAATTGTATCTCAGTTGGTTCTAAACGATTCGACGGCTACATTGACTATGAGAGTTTGATTGCTGAGTCGCCTGACACCGCGCCGAACGTGCAGGTTGAGGGCAAGGACACATGGTTTCAGATTTACACTTCTGGCACGACTGGTGTTCCGAAGGGTGTGGTCCGCTCGCATCAGTCGTATGTTGCCTTCTACCTGATTAATGCGGTTGATTTTGGTTTTTCTGAAAAGGACAAGGGAATGATTATCATGCCCTTATATCACGTGAACTCGACCTTTTATGGACCACTATTCCTCTATATTGGCGCTTCATTGTATGTTGGACGTGACAAGGGCTTTGACCCGGTTGAGTTGTTGCGCACCTTCAGCGAGGAGAAGATATCATTTACTTCGTTGATTCCCACGCATTACAGTTTGATTTTGAATGTGCCAGATGACGTGCGCAAACAGTTTGACGTGAGTTCAATGCGTAAACTTTTGTGTTCTTCAGCGCCTGCAAGGGTCCATATTAAGAAGGGAATCTTGGAAGTTTTCCCAAACGTGGAATTGTTTGAAGCGTATGGTTCAACCGAAGCTGGAATGGTAACGCTGCTCAGGCCTGAAGACCAGATGCGCAAACCAGGCTCGATTGGAAAAGAATGCCTAGGAACGGATGAGCTTAAGCTTTTAGACGAGAACGGGAAGGAAGTGGCTGTAGGCGAGGTGGGCGAGTTGTATTCACGTGGACCAATGATGTTTGACGAGTACTACAAGTTGCCTGACAAGACGAAAGCTTCGTTCAGGGACGGTGGCTACTTTACCGCTCGGGACATGGCGAAGAAAGATGAGGAGGGCTACTACTATCTGGTTGACCGCAAGGACAACATGATTATCACGGGTGGAGAACACGTCTATCCCAGCGAGGTTGAAGCTATCATAAGTCAGCATCCTAGAGTTTTTGATGTGGCGGTTATTGGCGTGCCAGACGACGTTTGGGGCGAAGCGGTGAAAGCAGTAATCATCTTAAAAGAGGGACAAGTAGCCACGGCGCAGGAGATTGTTGAGTGGTGCAGAGGCAAAATGACAGGATACAAAAAACCAAAAACAGTGGACTTTATCAGACCTGAAGAAATGCCCAGAACAACAACAGGAAAGATCGTTCACAGAAAATTAAGAGAGAAATACGCTCAGCCACTCTAGCTAATCTGAAATAGAAGACAAAAAAGATGAGCACGATTGTTCTAGTTGATTTAGACAAATGTTGTTAGCGTCAGACTAGGAAATGAAAGGATTATTATAAGAAAACCTATCGCCAAAACTAAGAAATAACCGAATCCAGTTGTGTCCCAAATTATGGCGCCTTCGATTAAGTTTGGAGCACCTACAAATGCGAGGAATGCTATCATTCTTTTGCAGTCATTTTTGATAGGGTTTAAATTTTAAGCGTGCATGATAGCGTAGTGAGTTAAGGTTATCGATTTGAAGCAGCCCAAACAAACTCCTCAAACTCCAAGCAGCACCAAAGTCAAAGCCATAACGGCAACGCTGAAAGACGCTGAAATCCATGTTTCCACACCTGAAAACATCGAAGAACTAGCCACAAGAGGCTACGGCACCAAACAAAACAAGACACTCACGCTCACGTTCTACGAAGCCCTCTACCTCCTCAGCAAAGGAATAATCCAAGTCAAACAAGAAAAAACCAAAAAACCACTAGAATTCCAACGCCTCCTCAGTAGCTACAAGGCTGCAGACCCAAACGCTTGGGTGAAATACCTAATCTACCGAGACCTACGCAGCAGAGGATACGTAGCCAGAGAAGGCTTCGGACTAGGCATGGACTTCCGAGTGTACGAACGCGGCGAATACGGAGCCACCACCGCACGATACCTCATCTACGGCATACAAGAAGGGCAACCCGTAACAATGGAAGGACTAACCCAAGCACTGCGCTACGCGCACAGCCAAAAGAAACAACTGGTACTGGCCGTACTCAACCGAAGAGGAGAAGTCGTATACTACTCCCTCGGCCAACTCACACTAAAAAGGAAGCCGGAACAACCATGACACAATTCAAACCAGTCCGCGGAATGAGAGACTTCCTAGCAAAAGACGCCCAAAAAATACGATACGTAGAACAAAAAGCTCGCGAACTCGCACAACTCTACGGATACGAAGAAGTCATAACACCCGTGCTCGAATCCCACGAACTCCTAGCAGCCAAGGCGGGAGAAGAAATCCGCCACCGCATGTACACATTCAACGACATGGCTGGGAGAAAAGTAGCATTACGACCAGAGTTCACGCCCTCAATCGCCAGACTCGTCGCCACCAAAATGAGAACAATGCCCAAACCCATCAAACTCTTCTGCACAGGCAGTTCATACCGCTACGACGAGCCACAGTATGGGCGCTTCAGAGAGTTCTTTCAAGCCGACTACGAACTCTTCGGCTCCAGCCAACCAGAAGCAGACGCCGAAATCATAACGATAACCAGCAACCTGCTCCAAGCAGTTGGACTGCGCAACCACACCATAAAAATCGGACACATGGGCATACTCCGCGGAATCCTAACCCAAGAAGGCATAAGAGAAGACGAACAAAACAAAATAATGCAACTACTCGACAAGAAACAATGGAACGAAGCCCTCACAATAGCTCAGAAACTAAACGTTTCACAACTAGGTGCTCAGAGTTTAAACGCAATTTTCGAAACCCGGGGAAAAAACACTGCAAGCACAATAGAAAAAATCAGACAAAGCGTCAAAAACTACGGAAACGCAACCGCAGCAGCAGAAAACCTGCAAGAAATCGTAGAACTAGCCCGAAACAGCGGCCTCAAATCTGAAATTCTCATCGACGCGGGGTTCGCCAGAGGCCTAGAATACTACACAGGAGTAATCTTTGAGCCATACGTGCCCGAACTCGAAAGAGCAGGCCTAGCCCTGGGAGGCGGAGGACGATACGACAAACTCATCGAACTGTTCGGCGGAGCACCCACACCCGCCGTCGGAGTGGCACCAGGAATAGACAGAATCGCATTGGCCATGAAAAAGCAAAAAGCCTCGCCAAAGACCGAGAAACAAAAAAGAGTTGTGATTATTCCAATAAAAGAAGAGATGAAAACCAAAGCTCTTGAGATTTCGGCAGTTTTGCGAGAAACCAAAATAGCAACAGAAGTCGAAGTCATGGGACGTAAGGTCTCCACTGCCCTATCAGACGCAGACCGTCGAGGCTTCACATTCGCTGTGCTAATAGGACCAGAAGAGGAAAAGGAAAGCAAAGCCATTCTGCGAAACATGAAAAAAAGAGAACAAAAAACCGTAGATATCAAGAAACTCGCCAAAGAAATTATGAAGGCAACGTAGGCAGCGGCTCAGGGGTCGCAACTTGTTTTTTGGCTGTCCTCCGTTTAAGCAACTTGCGGGCCACACTGACGCCAAACATCGTCCATCCGACAACACTCAAAAAAGAAAGCCCAGTCGGAAACCCTATGACAACAAGTTCGATAACTGATAGTACGGGAACAGTCGCTGGAAAGAATCTTGAGACAACTTCAGGATCGAAGAAAAACAAATAGTAATTGAAGAACCAGTGCAGGAGTATGGGCGCCTCAAAACCATACGCAAGGTATGCAAAGGCAAAGAAAAACCCTTGCACAAAAACCGACGTGAACTTTCCAATTTCCCAACCGATTGGAGATATTACGTGGGCAAATCCAAAGATAACCGATGTAACAAATATCATTGCCCATTCACCACCGGTTATTCCGCGCCAAATGCCATGCTCACCAACGTTTCGTAGTCCAGTCATCCTCTTTGCTCCATCTGGATAGAACACAGAAGTGATTAGAAGTTTGAAGCGTCTGCCAGCAACATTTTTCCCAACCGAAAAAACATAGAATGCCGTAAAAAGACCCATAGGAATTAGTCGAGAGCCCAATTCTTCAGCGGCCGGCACATAGGCTAGATTCAAAAAAATCTCTTGAAGAGGAGTGTCTTGGGGCCACGAGAGCTGCCCTGTTGGAATCCCCACAGACTCTTGAGAAGAAATTATAAGATAAGCCGCTGTGAACAACATGCTGGAAAGAACGGGCATAGCGAACAAAAAGTTGCTGAAGAGACCGCGAAACGGACGGGAAAAAGATTTTCCAAGGGCATCGTGAAAGCTATCTCTCCATCTCCAAGCAGCTACAAAACAAATGACATACACGATCCAAATCACCCCGAACACCGCGCCAATCACTAGTTTTGGAGTGTAGAACCCAATCAAGAAGAAAAATAAGGGAACTGGAAAGTTAACGGAACGCATGCTTAAGGTGAGGCCCCCTGGAGTGAAGAAAATAAATCCGCAACCCATGAGCAGAACGAGCAGATAAGAAGCAACAACTACAAGAACCACTAGAATGAGCAAGCTCAAAAAAAGAATCTTTCCGAACGAGTTTGACTCGCTAACGGTCATAAGAGAAGCACTCCAGCAATTCAAATAGATAACAGCAGCTCACCTAACATTAACTTTGCCATAAAAGAGCAACCTTTTCTGTTCTGGCGTTTCTTGTGATTTTTACGATTCCTAAAAACTCTGTTGCGGAAAATAAAAATACTACTACCCCGCAAGTATATTTAAAGCGTGAAACGGGGGTGAATGCGACGAAACTTGCACCTTTGGTTTTGATTTGTGTCGTGGCTTTGGCGGTGGTTGCGGGCCTAGGCTTCGCGTTATCATGCAGTGTACCTCAACAGATGGAAGAAGCATACTACAAGAACAACACCGAGACCAAGTTTGCGAACGTTTGGGCAATCCACGAGCCGTTTGCAGCCGACCCTATTGATGATCCAAAACCGAACTAGCATTGAGACTTTAGTCTAGCAAATCGCCACGTTCCGGGTGCTTGTGGTTGGAGGCTTATTTCTATGAGTCGACTGGAAGACTATGAGTGGATGCTTCACTATCTGAAGATGCTGGATCCAATCAACGCAAAAATCATCGAGGGTTTGGGAAAATACAATCCACGCAACATATCGTCGTTCGCTAAAAACATAGGTTTGCCTCCGACAACCGTGGCTTTTCGCGTTAAGAAGTTGATGAGACAAGGCTTTCTTAAGTTTAGAGCAAAGTTGAATTCGCCCAAGCTGGGCCTTATGAAGGCTGTTCTCGTCGCTGACACAAATCACAGACTTGCAGAGAATTTGTTAGAGGCTATTGAAAACGTTGGTTACTGGACTTACATAGCACGTTGTTACGGCAAATTCAATGGTTTCTACGCCGTATTCTCTTTTCCATTCAGATACAAGGCAACTCTCGAAGACTATTTTGAAAGAACAAAAAGGTTAGGCGCTGTATCAGACTATATACTTTGCTGGACTACAAACATCTATGAGGTGGCTCCAAACTTCGACTGGTTTGATTTCAAACGCAAGGCGTGGAATTTTGCTTGGAAAAAATGGGTCAGCGAAGTCTTAAGATCCTCTGAAAAGCTTCCCACACGTTTAGCAGACCCAAAATCCTATGAAGTGGAAGTGGATCACACAGATTTGCTCATCTTGAAGGAATTAGAAAAAGATGGTTTAGAAAACTTCACGCAGCTCTCAAAGGTTGCCAAAATTACGCCTCAGGCTGTGAGACATCGTTTTCACCGACACATAATTAGACGAAACCTAATTGCGGACTACGAGATTGCGATCTTTCCATATCCAATGCAAGTATCGGATTTGTGTGCTTTTGTTCTTAACTTTCCCAATCAAAAGACCTTGGCCAAGTTTGCCAATTCATTGGCGAATAAACCTTTTGTCGTAAGCCACGCAAAAGCCATTGGAAAAAATTCTCTGCTTGTCCATTTCTACGTTCCAAAGACCGAGTTTTCCAACTTTATGATGTCGTTGAACCGTTTAACCATGGAGGAAATCGTTCAAGACTTCTTTTATGTCTCCATAGATGTACCATCGTTTAAACGTCAAACGGTGGCGTACGAATATTTCCATAAAGGCAGCTGGGAGTACAATCCCGCCCAAGAAATTAGAAAATTGACTAAAACCTTCCCGCTTAAACTGAGAGCACACGCTTCCTCTTACTGAGACGCTTATGTTTTCTTTTCTGCAATAATTGCCTTTTTTTATGGAGAATTACACAAAGCTTTTTAAGCAATTCGCTAATTCATATATATTTCGTGAATGGAAGGTTAGAAAGAAGAAGATATTATATCTTCTTGTACTCCTTTCTCTCTCTTCAGTTGAGCTAGCCTTCCATTCACAAATAAAGAATTTTGAGGCGTTTGATATTGTTTCACAGCTTTAAAACGTTTATGGAAGAATGTTCTATACATGTATGCTCAAAAAATCGATAGTGCCTCGCTGCTTTTTTGTTAAAGTTCCATCACTGGCTGATGGGATTTACAATATGCACAAGTGGTGATGTTATCAGCAATCTTTTTTGTTTTGTTACCTCAGTATAGGTTGCACGGGCGTTTGATGGAATGGGTTTCAGAAAAGTCGTGAACTAAGCAACTAGGTTTTGAAGTCTCCTAGTGCTTGCTTGATGTTTTCCACGCCGACTATTTTCTTTTCTTTAAAGATAAATGTGGGCGTTTTCATCCTGCTTATTCTTGCTTTAAGTCGCGTCGTTAGCGGACAATGAGTCAAGTCTATGAGCTTGTATCTTATTTCGGTTTGACTTAGGAGTTTAATGGCTTCTTGGTCTTCTGGCAGATAATTAACGATTGTTCGAGCTGACCCTAAGAAAGCCCCGAAGTTGTAACCGTGGGGGTGTGCTGGATAGGCGAATCTGGAGTCGCCTGTGGTCGTTTTTTTCGATCTTACATACAGTACTGGGTTTTCCGTAAACATCATCAGTGATGACTGACTTGGAACATATTTTTAATTTTGTCGCCCAACGATGAGCTATGCATTATATGAAAGGTTGTTCATTTCGATTTGCAGTTTCTTGGTGTCGTTCTGGAACTTTTTACTCTGCAAAGTGTCTATAGGGTTCTAGATCGCCAATCCAGTCTTTCTGGTTCACTGGCCAGCTGTACGTAGGGTTTCGGGGTTTGCATATAATTTCTCTTATCTGCATTGCTCCTTTTTTCAAGAGATTCACCGAGTTTGAGGCTCGGACGACAAGCGCCGTGTCTAAGCCAAGCCATGATCCTGCAGCCGCCACGACTTCTTCTCCTTCTTTCAATAGGCCATTGTCGGTAGCCATTAGAGTAGCGCTTATGCAAACGGCGGTTCCAGAGCTAATCATTCTCATGCACAATCGAATCAACGCTGCCAGAGTTGGAACTCCGGTGTCTTCCAAGGCAGCGCCAACATTGTATAATGGGTCAGTGGCTCTAACAAGCTTGGCACCGCTTTTTGCCAGCCTATCCCAGATGGGCTTGTCTGGAATGCCTATCCTCACGTCGCCAATGGCGGTTTTCTCGATTTTTGTGCCTGCGGCAGAAGTCACGACTATGAGGTCTATTCTGGTTTTTTTCAGCATTTCAATTGCTTTGAGAGCGCTTAGACCTGTCTCGGAAGCAACTACCAGCTTCTTTATGCCGAGTTCACTGGCCCTTTGAATGGCGAGTTCTAGTGTTTTTTCAGTGTTAACTTGGCCACACACGTTGAAGTAAAAAGTGTTCTTTGATTCGCCCAATTGCCGACTCATTCATTTCCCTTCCTTTGAAGAAGGTGTTTACATGTGTTTAAAAGACTACTATTAACCTTAGCGTCGGTTGAGTTACTTTCTTCGCTAGCACGCGTGGCGAGTAATTTCAGGGCTCAGCTTTTAGATATTCATTCCAGTATTTTTTGAGCCATTGTTCAATTCCTGTCTGTTTGATTTCCATCAGGTTCTCGATGCAGTTAAACTTGATAACTCCAGGGTTGCTCTTCAGTAGATCGCACGGAAAACTCGCACATTCACTGCACAGGTCGAAACGTTTCTGGTGGCAGCATTGTCGGATCTTACATCTGTCATTTTCGGGTTTCTCCCCGCGTGCGAGTCTTTCAGCTAGGTCAGCTTTGCATCCAGAGTCGATTGAAGAGTTCGCAAGAATCACCAGTCCTTCTTTCAGGTTCTCTATGTCAACCTTGTCTGCAAGTACCCGTGTGAATCCGTATGTTTCCACCATATCCAATGCTAGCTGGAAGGTCTTCCGAATTCTTCCAGTGAACCAGTCACAGGTGCGACAGTATGAACCACAATAAGAAATATATCGCCTCTTCTCTTCTTCATAGTTCATAATGCTCACCTGATTCGACAATGCATGCTGGGATTTCTATTAACTCTTGCGCATGCGCATCCTTTACGTTTATGCAGCGTCTTGAGGTTCAGCTGTGGCTGGCGGGTTGGGATTTGCTCGTCGACCTCAGTTGCGAAATCTCCCGCAAACTCCCATTTTTCTCTGTCGTGCGTACGCGTTTTCCAACGCACTCCCTAATCGTCCGCTCGTGCAAATATCTGATTGTAAACGAATGTAATATTAGTCTAGAATATTTTTCCAGAAACGTTAATTGTTTACACCGCTTATCAGTTATCGGTGATATTTTGGAAAGCAGAAAAATGCTTACGTTAATAGCAGTGCTCGCCTTATGCATCAGCATTGCCGTACCTCACTTCGTTTCAGCGAGAACAATGTCTGACTCATCTTCGAAGCTTGGCAGAGGTCTGGACAAGAGTGCTGCCTCAACCGTACTCTTGGACTCTGAAATCGCTAGCTCAGAAACCTTCTTTTTGAAGGATCAGCTTGACATCAACATAGTCTTCATCGGCTTCAATCAGATGCAGATCAACACTGAAGTAATCAAAACAGGTCTACCATCAATCTACAGGCCACATGTCCGGGCCCCTGTGGCTTTCTTCCCTCCTGGCACAAATCCAGAAGAGTTTCTCGGTATCGAATGGACCTACGACTATCACTTCATCTTCAAGGACGAATTATTCGCAGACAACCTGTTCGCCTACATCACGTCGATAGGTCAGATGGGGGCTCCTACGGTCTATCAGCTGAGTTACAATGAACGCGCCATAGGCCCGAGTAAAGTGCACATCACCGAAAACATGAGAATCTACGCGCCTGCAGTTGAACAGTTTCTTCTGGAATGCCTTGGTTTGCCAGACGAGTCGTATACGGTTGTTTTCATCAACGGCTACGGAACCTTGCCCTTCCACACGTATCAGTTTGTGGGCGAACCTGACCCCGATACGCAGGTGGACTTTGGATACAGGCATTCGAGACAAATGAACGCTTGGGGTGGCACCTTCGGCAGACTGTGGTTCTACGACTTCTCAGCTGGACCCATCTACTGGGACGATCAATACATGATAAAATACTATTGGAATCCGCAAAACTATGTCATCCCATGCATCTGGGACTATGATACAGGAGCAGTTACGAAGTCTCAACTGAGCTACGACATCAAGGACATAACTCGGTTTGTCGCAATCAACCTTCTCTTCACAACAAGTCCGCTCTATCGCCCGCTCCTATACGAAAACATGCACATCAACTTACTGAACTTCCAAGACGACGTTTGGTACTACGACCAACGAGAAGGGCAGTACAAGTATCTGATCGGTAGCCAAATCATCGTCCCTCCACAATTCGTAACCGACGTTTACGAAAAAGGAGAACCAAACAAGAACTGGCTAACCACGTTTGAGGAGAGATACCTTTGGGACGATCCTGCAGTCGTAAATGTCCTATACAACGACTATCCGTGGCCTCTCAGCGTTGGTGCTTACAACCTCTTCTGGCAAAACGAATCCTATTACACGACTCCTAAACATTACGACTATACAATGCCAATCATGACCTTCACAATGACCGATCAAACCGCAATTGAAACAGGTAACTTCGGCGTTCTTGGATGGGCAGACAATGACTACGCAACTGGCACTCAGGCAGTTACTTACGCCCTTGTGTATCCTTACGTTTGGAACCTGGGATATGGACTAACATCGACCTTCGTGCACGAAGCTGGTCACCATGTTTCACTTTCCCATCCACATGATGGCTACGACTACGAGTACAACTTAGACTACGAGCCTGAAGGACGATACTACTTCGTCTGGGTCGGCGACCAAGTCTACTCCCTCATGAGCTATATGTCAAACGTCTTCAACTTCGGCGTCTTCGACAAAGACAACATATGGCGAGACGAAGCGGCAATAGCAATGAAAGAAATCAGAGCAAACTGGCATCTATTCGACTCAGTTACCCAGGAAGCACTGAACAGAATCCTTGCAAACGCAGAAACAGCCTTCTACAGCATGAACTACTTGACAATGAACCGCCTCGCACTAAAAGCCTACTGGTCCTATCTAGAACCCCTGATTGAAAGCAACTCTCAGACCCAAAGCAACTCACATTCAATGCTTGACCCAAAAACTGAAGCCGTCAAGGGCACATTCCAAGAACCGATCAAACCAAGCCTTCAAACACCAGCAGAATCCTTGATTGCCGTTGTAGCCAAGAAGGAAGATTAACATCAAGTAACCTTCAGCCAACCCCTCTTCTTTTTTTTCATTACGTTCAATACGTCGACTTAGGTGTCATATACACCCACGCGCAACGAAGCCCTTTTCTAGATCGAGAAATAAAGCGAAAGACAGAAAGACTGGTCATCCATTTTCCAAAGCCTGCTCTTAAGAATTTTTCAAGCTTCCTCTCTTCAACCAAAAAGCTGTTGAATGCGCGCGCAATTAATTTTGTAATACTCTCCGAGGTTTATTTGTAGCGGGCGGGGTGGGATTCGAACCCACGACCAAGGGAACAAAATTCACGATATCTATGGAGTATGAAATGCCATCCATTTCTGGAAAATTACTTGATGCTTGTGATCTTTTCCAACACAAATCCATCCTTTAAACTCAAATTCAGAGTTTACAAATTTAAGACTGCCTTATGTAGTCATAAGTTAGTTCTAAACGCGAGCGGTTTTTTGCAGCAATTGGAACAGAGCTATCAATGACCCTATTGGTTGTCCTCCCTTCGATGGTAAATCATTCCATGAATACTTCTAACTATCACAACAGAGACAAAGACTAGTAACCTATGATTTACTGAATTCTGGTGTGATTAGTCTGAATGAGGTATGGAATTCAGAGAGACTGTCAGTTAAAACACTGAACTATCACTAGAATGGAAGGAATCAAGATATTCAGAAAGAGGAAATGAAGACACTTCCTAAAATCTTCTCTTTTTCTTTGATGTTTTTACTACGCCTTTAAGGCATTCATCTCTGCCAAATCCCTCAATACATTCTCCAAACTTTCGAGTATATGGAATAACAACGTTGTCGAAAGTGTTGTAAGTGTATATGTCTTCTAACTCAAATATGACTATATGCAAAGTTTCATGAGTAATGATAAGTTCTGCTTCATTTTCCTTGAAGTTCCTTCCAAGGAGAATTGCATTATATACGGGTTGGTTTGTACATCGTTTCTCGTTGGTAATCAACAACTCAGATGGCTCTTTCATAAACAGCCTCAGTGATACAAATCCAGCTTAAGAGAAATTGTGAGAGGAGACTAGTCCATTGAATTCTCATGCTAGCTTAAACCTTCTTGTTTGTCTAACTTGATTCCTAACAATCTCTCCTTATAGCCTCGATTCGTTCCTCATATGTAGTTATGGGAAATGGGAAACGTCCATCAAACGTTACATGTGTAGGCGCTCTAACATTTCCTTTTGATAGTTTCATAAGTGTAGATATTGCAGGTTCTTTTCGACCTTGAATCACAACAGCAAAATTGTCTGCTTCTAATTCTAGTTTTGCTTTCGCTTCTTCCTCGATTGTCTTCTTTCCACTAACGAGAACGTAAAAGGCTTTTAACCATTCAAGAGTTTCCCTTGCCTTTTTCTTAGAGATATCAAGAACGTCAGCTAAGATGTCAATAAGATATTCTTTCATCAGCCAAACAAAAGAGCTTCCAACAAAATGATTCTTCATAATGTGTCCCATTTCATGTAAAATGACAAATTCCATTTCTTCTTGTGTCAAGCCCTTGGACAAACTTTCTGAAACGAATATGAGACCTATCGGCATGTTGAACACTTGAAAGCCTAAACAAAATGCTGGAGAATCATCTTTGTCTTCCTTGAAAGAGAGACCACCAACAAGATGCTGTGCATAACCTACTCTTTGAAAGTAATTGTTAATGATAGTCTGTAACCTTGCATCAGCCTGTGCAGTTCTCAGAATTCTCTCTACGTTACTCATTTTATCCCTTCACTGTTCTGATTAGCTCTTTGGGTTCTGCTAAGACCTTGCCACATTTCTCACATTTAGCTGTTTGTAAGGGTTCATACATGGGAATCATAACCTTAACCTTAGGCTCTGGAGAAGGTTGTTCAATGAAGAGCTTGTTGACTAGAATATCCCTGCTTTAGGTTTTTTAGAAAACGATATGAATGTTGTGTCAGTATTAGTACTGAGCAAAAGAAAGCCAGCAAGGGAAAAAGATTGGTTAGGCACATAAACCATGCTCTGGTTCCCAAAACCCATTCACCACTCTATTTAATACATAAGTATTGGGCACGAAAACCTCACAATGTAGTTGCAGAATATATTAGACACTACACTCAACCATCTGACATAGTTCTTGATCCCTTCTGTGGTAGTGGTGTCACTATCATTGAAGCCCTTAGAAACGAAAGGATTGCCATCGGGTTCGATCTGGATCCACTCTCTGCCATGATAATAGAATCATCGGTCGAGGCAGTTGATTTAGATAAGCTTAATCAGGCGTTCAGCAGCATTCTGGCAGCCACTAAGGAGAGAATAGACAATCTCTATAGAGTGAAGTGTCCAAAGTGTGGTGTTGTTAATGCAATTACTAGATATGTAATGTGGAGTCACATAGTATCTTGCCCTGCATGTGGCAAAAAAATCATCATGGCAAATGCAAAAAGACCAAAAGGGAAAAAACAGAACATATACAAGTGCCCTCATTGTAACGAAGAGTTCAGTTACGCTAATGTACCAATACTAGGCGAAGCCCCTATTTCAGTTACAATAGATTGCGACACGTGTGACAAAACAAGTCAAATTTCCAATCCTCAATTGAAAATGCCCAAAGTCGACTTTACTGGAGTTTGGTATCCTAAAATCAAGTTCTCCTACAATGGCGATAAGCCATTTGCAACAAAAAGACGTGCATCCACAATTGAAGAGCTTTTTACAGAGCGAAATCTCTACGCCCTTGCTATATTGTTTGAAGCAATCTCAAATATTCCTGATCGTTCAATACGCAAACTGCTACAACTTACGTTTTCATCAACGATTCCGCAAGCCAGCAAGATGATGATCCAGACAGAGACATCAGGCCCTAGTTGGAAAATGCCAGAATATCTTGTGTGGGCCACTCATTGCGAATTTAATGTTTGGTCACGTTTTGCTAACCGTTTTGACATCGTCAAACGTGGTTTGGAGGATAAAGGCAAAACAATGACTCCTAGCAGGGTTGTGAAGGACTTTGTCTCTCTAACGTCAGGAAAGGGTAATGCATACGTGGATATACAAAATGCGATAGAGATCACAGGTAAGTTGCCCGCAAACTCCGTGGATTATGTCTTTACCGATCCGCCCTATGGCGGAGCCATACAATACTTTGAACTTGATACGTTACGTGTAGCATGGTTTTGCGATGAGGGCTCCCTTGAACAGTGGTGGAGAGATGAAATCACAATAAACCCACGAGGACAAGGCAAGGACTTTGACTACTACCACAAAATGCTATCCACGTCTTTCTCTCAGATTTACACCGTTCTCAAGCCAAACCATTTCTTGACCGTTACTTTTCACAGCACAGACATTGATGTTTGGAACTCTATTATTATCGCGGTTCGCTTGGCGGGATTTGAGCTTGAAAAAATAATCTATCAACCACCCGCAAGAGCGTCGCCCAGAGCAATGCTGCAGCCTTATGGCAGTGCCATAGGCGATTATTACATCAGATTCAGGAAACCTGAACATAAGAAAGAAGTCACCGAGGAGCAAGCTGATAGAGACAAGTATCGTAGGGTCGTTGTCGAAACAACTAGGAGAATAGTAGCCAACCGAGGAGAGCCCACACCATTCACGTTTATTCTCAATGGCATAATCCCTGAATTGGATAAGAATGGTGTTTTCTTTGCAGACAAAAGAGGGTCGAAAGGAATAGAGGAAGTTCTTCGAGGCAGACTCAATATCGATTTTGTACTGAAGCCAATTCTTGATAAAAAAGGCAAAGAAGCGGGAGTTGGGTGGTGGTTCAAAGACCCTAGCACAATACCATATTTGGAGAGTATTCCTCTAAGTGAACGAGTCGAAAAACTTGTGATCAACATCCTGAACGACCGCGTTAAAGTCTCTTTTGATGATGTCCTCCAAGAGGTCTTTAAAAAGTTCCCGAACGCTTTAACACCCAACACACAAAGTGTAAGAGATGTTTTGGAGGAATATGCAACAAAAACTCAAGACAGAAAATGGATGCTGAAACCAAAGTTTAAGATGAGGGTCAAGGAACATGATGTTGTAGTTAATAGTCTTGCAGAATTAGGCAAGCAACTTGGTTATGGTGTTCATGCGGATATTGAAGATTACAGACAAGCCACCTTTCCCTTTCCTGTAGAGCATGCAAATCGCGTCAGGGAGATTGATGTAGTATATTATTCAAAGGACACCCCGATCGCTCTGTTCGAAGTTGAAAACACAACAGGAGTAACAGAGGCAATAGTCAGAAGCGGAAATATCCCTAACCGCAATGTGATACGAGTGCTGGTGATGCCAGATGAGCGAAAACGTTTTCTCAGACATAGACTGCGTGAACCGATACTAAAAGAACAGATAGCAAAATACAACTGGTATATGCTAACATATGATGACCTGAACAGATTTCTAAGTGGAGATCGAAAGCACACCTTAAACGCACTAATGGGCAGAACGGTAAGACTCACTGACTTCAAAGCAGAAAAACAGTCATCAATAGAACGATTTCTATAGCGAGCAACAATAGGTCATTAATAACAAACACTAATTCGGGTCTCAAAACTGAAAACAATGCGGGCGGGGTGGGATTTGAACCCACGACCACAGGCTTAGGGGGCCTGCGCCCTATCCGGGCTAGGCTTCGGTAGAAAGCTCCCATAACGAGAAACTTTCTATACCCGCCCCCAGCATCGAGCCCGCCCAGATTTCATAATTACTCGATTATTATAACAGTAGCGCCAAACCAATCAAAAAAGCCTCCGAAACAATCCATACTTCAAGGGTAGAAGAAGGTATAAGGGGCTTGTCTCCTTCTTCTTCTGAAATTCTCTTTCCCGCAGAGCCATCAACATCATTCTTGTTAGTGTTTCTAAAGCCTGGTCAACACCACCAAGCACACAAAAAACCAGCCCGCCTAACCATCACCTGAACAGTCACTTTTAACAACATTGATGGTGCCTTTCAACAACATTGAACGTCACTTTTAACAACATTGAAAGTGCGCTAAACACACGTCAAACAGAGCCACAAACACCCATCAGAAACCAGAATCCAACCCAAAACACAAACAGAACAGCCCTCCCCTCACACAAAAAAATTTTTTCAGCACACAGACCAGCCTAGACCAAACCTCTAACCTCAAAACTTGATGATGATGAACACTATAGCGCAAGTCAACTTCATCACGCACACAAAGTTAAACGGCAACAACCTCCTGCTATGATGCTTTTGCGAGTCGTATCACATCCTCAGGAGCCAAGACTCCCCTCTCACACACGACAGCTGTCACATACTTCATCGGGGTTATGTCAAAAGCAGGATTCAACACCTTCGTCCCTCTGGGCGCAACCCTCTCCGAACGGAAGCACGTCACTTCCTCAGGACTTCTCTCCTCAATGACCACATCTTTCGCCGCGTGCTCCAAGTCGAACGTGCTAAGCGGTGCAGCCACATAAAACGGCACCCCATGCTCATGAGCCAAAACAGCGATAGAATACGTGCCAATCTTGTTCACAACCGCATCCCGCACAATCCGATCGGCACCCACAACCACACAGTTAACCAACGCCTTAGACATGAAGTAGCCAACCATGCTGTCAGTTATCAAAGTAAAGGGTATCCTAGCCCTTTTCAGTTCGAACGCAGTGAGCCTTGCGCCCTGCAATCTGGGACGCGTTTCTGGAACCATCACCTTGATTTTCTTTCCTTCTTCCCAAGCAGCCCGCACAACACCCAAGGCTGTGCCATAGTCAACTGTCGCCAAACCACCTGCGTTACAATGCGTTAAGACCGTGTCGCCATTTTCAACAAGCTTTGAGCCATGCTCACCTATTCTTCGATTAATTTGGACGTCCTCGTCAGCCATCTTCTCAGCCTCCCTCACAACGAGAGCACTTAGAGCACTCACAGCTGAACCAGATGACTCATGCATCTTCTTCAAGATACGGTCAACAGCCCAAAACAGGTTTGCGCCTGTAGGTCTAGTTCTACGAAGAAGGTCGGCAGAAGCCTCAATCCGCTTCAAAAACTCTTCTTTCCCCGACACCCTAGAATGAAATGCTGTGAGAGCCAAACCATAAGCCGCAGCCACACCAATAAGTGGCGCGCCCCGAATTTCCATCGTTTTGATGGCTGAAGCCACTTCACGGCAACTGTGAAGCCTCATATAAACAAGTTTGTGCGGCAGCTTGGTTTGGTCAACAGTCATGACTGTACCCTTTCTCCATTCGATTGTTCTCGTTTTACCAAGCCTCCCAGAGAACCTCTTAATTCTCTAAATGCCTATGAGCTTTGTTAGGCAACTAGACTAAAAATGTGGTGTTTACTTTGAAAAAACAAGAATTAAGGGCGCTCGTCGAGAAGCTGGGTCAACGCTACTCGGAGGTTCTTGGCATCAATGTGGACAGCGGAGACAACAGAGAGATCTTCAAATGGTTTCTAGCCGCAATTCTTTTCGGCGCGCCCATAACCGAGTCTTCGGTCGTTAAGACATACAAGTGTTTTGAAAAGCGCGGAGTGCTCACGCCAAAGAAAATCACAGAAACCGGCTGGGATGGCCTCGTAGGAATCTTGGACGAGGGAAGCTACACCCGATACGATTACAAGACAGCAGACAAACTGTTGCTGGTGATGGGCAACCTCAACGAGACGTATAGTGGAAATCTAAATCTTCTCCATCGTGAAGCCACTGATTCCACCGATTTAGAGAAAAGGCTGAAAAGACTGGGAAAAGGTATAGGTGACATCACAGCAAGTATTTTTCTACGTGAATTGCGAGGTATCTGGAGTGAAGCAGACCCAAAACCAACTCCATTAGTCATTCTGGGTGCAAGAAACCTGGGAATAATCAAAAGTGAAAGCCCAGAAAACGCTTTGGCTGAATTGAAAGATTTTTGGAAACGAAATGCTTTGAAAGGTAAGTCGTTTGCTAATTTTGAGACTGCTTTGCTTCGTTGGGGCAAGGAGTGGCGAAAGAAAAAGCAAAACTAAAACTCGAAATTTTTGTTAGTTGAAATTGCTATTGCGTTATCGTTAATCTTGTCACGACTTCAACTGCGTCTTTTGGTACATTGATTTTCTTCTGCCATTCTTCGCCCACTGCGATTAGGGAGTAGATTCCTGAAACTTCAGCTCTTGCTTTTTTGACTAAGTTGACGAGTGCGGATTGGGTGTCACCTGTTTTTATCATATCGTCCACTATGAGGACGCTGTCTCGTTTTTTGAAAGCGTCTTTCGGAATATAAAGGGTCATGGTTACGCCAGAGTCTTTCAGTACGTAGGTCTCTTCAAGAAAGGAAGGCACGCCAACTTCTTTGGTCCATTTGGCTATGACAACGTTTACACCTAATGAGTTGGCGACCATTGTAGCTAACGGTATGCCGTCCACTGCCGCGGTTAGAACCTTAGTAACCCTCTTTCCAGCGAACACCGCCAACGCGTGATGAGCGGCTTGTCTAAGTATGTTGTAGTCTCCAATGATTTCAGTGTTGTTGAAATAACCGTCGCTGTTGAACGTTATTCTTCGGCGGAGTTCTGGCTGCAAACCCACCATCCTTGTTAAGGTTCGCCACAGCTGGCGGGCTCTCTCAGCGTTAGGTAGAACATGACCTTTAGCATATCTGCTAAGAACCGTTACGGGCAAGCCCGTTTTGGCAGATAATTCTCGATAAGTGTAGGGCACTCTTTTCGCGGTGCGCAACAGTTCGATTGTCATCAATCTGAACTTCAGGTCTTCGGCATGAGTGCTCATGGATTCTCATCTCCCTTATACAATAATACGTCAATTATCGGATGCGCTTTATCCTTTTTTTGGCTCGGCGGATATAATACTTTCCATTGCCTTTTGTAAACTTCTTAAGTAGTTCGCTCTAGCACGCAAGGTTGAAAGACTCTGTCGAGATAATCTAGTCAAACCCAGTCTGCTCTCAAGAAGATGTTACGGTTGCACGTTTCGGAAAAATTTCTCCAACTGGAACAAATAGTGGTCTGGATTTTTCGCCACCTTGTCCTTGTGGGCACTCCAATTATCAAGCATTTGGAGCAATCTGACTCCATAAGCGTAATCTTTTCTTTTTTCAAAATAGCTAATGGTTTGTTTTCTTGTTGGTGGAAGTTTCCCGCTTTCCCAGAATGCAAGATAGGATAGGTAGATGTAGACATTCTTCAACAAATAATATGCTAACCTAGCTTTTCTGTCTGAGGGATGAGGAAAAAGTAGCGTGTGACGGAGCGTGTCTAACCAATCTCTTCGGCTGTGGCTGATGTACTGCTTAGCTTCTGTTCGTGTGGGAAGTCCAACTCTAATTTTTCCGTAGAGCGGTTTTGCATACATAAACTCTAAGAGATGTGCTCTAGGCAATGTTTTAATGTCGCTAAGACTCAACAGGTACGTTGAGAAGTGAGGATGTCTGTCAAACAGATTTCGAACAGTGTGCAAGATTTTTTCATTGATCTTTTTGACGATTATTATGACATCGTAGTCGCTTTCTGGGAGGGCTTCTCCTTTGGCTCTGCTGCCGTGATGTAGTAGGCAAACGAGATTGTCGCCTAAGGTGGCTTCCGCATCGTTCTTAAATTCTTGCATAATCGCACCCAAATCGGTTCTCAACCAAGCAAAAAGAGTTGTATGCTAAAGGTGGCTTTTGACATTTGTTAATGGACGGCACTGCATTATTTGCCTTTCCATTGTGGCTTCCTTTTTTCTAAGAATGCCTTCAAACCTTCAACAGCGTCTTCTGTGCGTATAAGAAGATTAAGGTAAATGTCGGTTACTTTCTCAAGTCCATTCTTGAAATCTAGGTCTTGGCTCTGACGCAAAGCCATGCGAGTGAGTCTGAGCACAATGGGGCTGTTCACCTTCAATTTGGCCACTAATTCTCTTGTTGCCTCCTCAAGTCTTTCCGTGGGCACAACTCTGTTGACTAAGCCGATATGCTTGGCCTCGGTCGCAGTTATCACATCTCCAGTCAAAACCAGCTCCAACGCTTTCCTTCGACCAACCAATTTGGGCAAAAGCGCAACTGCAACTGGAGGAATTGCGCCAACCTTTATTTCGGGTTGCCCAAACTGCGCCGTTTCCGATGCAATTATCATGTCGCACGCTATGGCTAGCTCGCAGCCTCCGCCAAGGGCTAGACCATTCACAACAGCGATGGTTGGCCTATCTAAGCTTTCCAACGTGTAGAACACCTTGTTAAACACGGAGAGGGTTGAACCAACCTTTTCTGGAAGATGGTCTTTGATGTCGACACCGGCGCAGAATGCTCGATCGCCTACACCTGTAATTACAACAACCGCCACCGATGCATCGTTTCGCGCTCTTTCGAGTGCCATAGTCAATTCGAGCAGTGTCTCAACGTTTAGAATGTTTAGAGGCGGTCGGTTGATGCTGATTCTTGCTAAACCATCTGTGCTTTCGTAGAGAATATTCCTAAAAGTCAAGCTCATTATTAATTCCCCACTAACAGATTCATCCTAATTTTCAAGCATGTGCGACATCTTCCGCAAACTCTTTCATTTCTGTATTTATAGTCTTTCCTATTCGCATTAGCTGGAAGGTCTTCTAACCCTGTATTTATCACTGCTCTCGCGCAATTTTGCATGGTTAGGCAGTCCAAACCCGTTAAAAAGTGGCTGTCGTGTCCATTCCCTCGTAGCGTAAAGTGTAATAGCTGCTTTTCTTGATAGTGATTCTTGGGAATCAATTGGTCAAATGGAAATGGCATATTTGGCTTGTTACAGCTATTAATCTAATTGCTTTCGGATTAGCTCTTGCGATTGCCATGCTTTTACAGAGCCTTTGGGGCGTCGTGATTGTCCTCGGATGTATGGCTTTCGGTCTTTACGCATTTTATATCAGTCGTCATCAGAAAAGGCAACCGCGATATCCACTAGTTCCGCCTGAGGGAAAAGGGGACATCTACCTTCCAAGAACCGACATTCCTAGACCGATATACGATGATTTTCGCAGAATGCGAGAGAAGAAACGAAAGTTTGAAAAAATAAGGAAAATGACGCGCAAGAAGAAGTAGGAGCACGCACCGATCTGCTATTGTCAAGCTATGAGTTTGAAAAAGTCTCTTTCGGTAACAATCCCTACCAGTTTTTCATTCTCCGCAACTAGGACTGAACCCACATCCTTCTCATGCATGATTCTGGCTACTTCGCCCACGTCTACATCAGGCTTCACTATGTCAATATCTTTGGTGGCTATTTCCAAAACCGAAGTCTGCAAAACCTGCGCCATGGTTCCAGAACGCAAATGCTTGAAAACCTCTCCAGAACCAAAAAAGCGAAGGACACCGCGGGCTGTAGCCATGCCAATCACCTTGCCGTTTACAACAATGGGTAGCCGTCTAAAGCCTCGCTCGACCATGTTTTTCTCAGCCTCGAAAATTGACATGTTCGGAGTTGCGGTGACAACACGACGGCTCATTACGTCTGCGACATTGACGCCGCTTATCTTTCCTGCAAAAAAAGACATTATGTCACGCTCAGTCAAAATCGCCCAGACACGTTTATCATCGTCTACCACTGGCAAACCTCCAATTTTGTGCCTTTTCATAAGCTCCAAGGCTTGGCTGATCTTGGAGGTTGTGTAAACATAAACTACATCCTGTGTCATAATCGACTTTACTGGTTCATTAATCGCCTTGAAAAAGTTGCCATTATACTTTCGCTGAATCAACTGAAACTTGTCGCCACCGCCAAAGAAATTGACAATGTCCGTAGCAGTAACAATGCCCAGAAGGTGCTGTGTTCCCGGCTCAACAATAGGCATTCGACGAAACCCCTCCTTCACCATAATCTTTATGGCATCATAAATGGGAGTAGTCGGCGCCATTGATATTACTGGACTTTTTGCTATGCTCATGATTTCGCCTTCTCGCTTCTTAGGTGGATGGGTCTTCAAGGCAACTGGTCCTTGGTCACGCAGACTGCGCCTGAATGATTCTCTTCTGCCGGGCTGTGAACTCATTTTTTCACCATTCTTTTAGTTTTTTGTTTTATGAGCGCTTTTAAAACGTCTTCTCGATCGACTATTCCAATTAGCAAGCCTTTATCATTGACTATGGTCACACGTCCAATGTTCTTTTCAAGGATAAGTTTTACGGCGTCTCCAACAGTGTTGTTTGGTTTAAGCGAAACCACGGGAGTTTTCATGATTGTAGAAATCGTTGAGGGAGTCTTGAACCTTCCCTTCTTGGATTCAAATGCCGGAAATATTGCGCCGCTTTCAAGAAGATTCTGCTGGGTTACTATGCCCACAGGTTTACCCTTTGCAACAACTGGGCAGGCGGCAAATGAGCGTTGCTTCATTCTCTTCCAGACATTATCAGCCTCGTCGTCTGGGAAACACAGCGTAAGTTGCTTAGTAGACATGACTTCGGACAATGGCGTTTGCAGCTTTGCGACTTTTTTCTCATAAAATGCTTTAATGACGTTTTCCAAACCCAACATTCCAGCGTAGGAGTTGTCTTGCCGAGATTTAACAACTGGAGCATACCATTCATCGAGAAGCACCATTTCTCGTACAGCTTGAACGGCATCCATGTCCAATGTGGCTGTAAAGCGAACGTTTGACATTATTCCTTTAACAAGCATAGTCGAAACAGACGATGAGATGACCATTACATCGTTCCTAGAAACGACACCCAAAAGTCGTTTGCGTTGGTCGACAACGGGTAAAACCCTTAATCCCAAGTCTCGAAGAATAGCGCGAGCCTTTGTTGCGAGTTCATCTGCGTAGATTGAAGGGTGATTTCGGTTCATTACGTCTTGAACCCGCAAACCGGCGACCTCTTGGCGTGTTTCGCTTTAGTATTCGCCCTTCAGTTCGGTTTGACACTCTTCGCAGAGAGGCTGGCCCTCAACTTCCTTTAGTGCGTCTGACCATCGTCCACAATGGTCGCAATAGCCTGCAAATGGACGCGGTTCTGGCGCCTCTTCCTCTGATGTCGGTTCCTTGTCGATTTTGGCTCTCTCCTGAATTATCTCGACGAGTTCTGGGGTAACTGCCAATATGTCTTTGCTGGAGATCAAGCCCACGAGGTTTCCTTTGTAGATTACTCCGAGTCTTCTGACATTGAGTTTGCTCATTTTTCTGGCGGCTTCGGTCAGGTTCTCATCCGGGTCAATGGTTAGTAGGGGTGAGGTCATCACTTTGTTTGCTTTCACCTTGCTTGGCAATGTGTTCTTCGCCAGAACTCGCGTGATCATGTCTCGTTCGGTTATGATGCCTACTGGTTTTTCGTCGTTGCCGGTCACTATGATGCACCCCACGTCGTTTTTGTCCATGAGTTGTGCTGCTTCTTGAGCACTGCCGTCTTTGTCTATTGTTATAACTGGGCTTGTCATCACGTCTTTGACCAGCATGCGTGGTCTGATGCCAATCTCCGCCATTGTAGGTGGCCTCCAATACGCTGATTCATTTTAGACGTGTCAACCCTTGTTAAGGTTTGCTCAACGATAAGATTGACGCCTATTTAAAGGCAACCTCTCCTTTGCCGAAGGGAACAAAACCCCGCAATTCTTCGTTTGAAACCGCCAGAATCTTTTGGTGCCAGTTTTTAGACGCCTTCTCGACGAGTAGACCACGAACCTGTTTGGCTAAAGCACTGCCCTCTTGCTTCCCCGGGACAAGTTCCACGTAAAGGTTTGTTTGTTTTGAAATCGTTTTGGCTGGACCTCCAACCACCGTGAGGTATTCCTTTTCTAAGAGCACGCCTATGCCTATGCGAAGCGGAACACTTCTAACATAGTTTTTTGTGCCTTGAATGATGAATGAACCCTTCTCAAGAAATTGCCCATGAGGAGGAGTCTTCCTGACTTGGTGCGGGTGAACCCAGTAAACGTCTATTGCGCTCAGCATTTCACGCCAAGCCCTAGAATAAGAGGCTGCGAATTGTGCTGCCTCTTGTATGACTTGTTCTGAGGGAGCTCTGCCCTGCGTTTTAACAACGACGAAGGGGGCGCCCACAATGTCAGCGTGAAAGACAATGTCTTGTGGCTCTAAATGCTTCTTGATTAGAATCTCGTTTGTAATGGCGTCTGTTCCTCCAACCACGAGAAATCCGTCAGAGGAGTAGAACCATCTGAATTTCTCATACCACGCCCTTTTTACATGCTTTGGCGGCGTCTCCGTTCGAGCTTCTTCTATCCTTTCTGTCCACTGTTTCTGCAATTCGTGAATTCTATTCTGCGTTTCCCGCAGCGCTTTTTCTGAACCCTCAAGTTTTCTTTCAGCCTTCTTCATTCTTTCGTAGTGCTCAGCCGCGTTCGCTTGGATTGAACGGTCAATTTTGATGGAGAACACCGTTTCTTCGATGGAAACGTTTAGAATCATGCGTTTTGAGTCCAAAGAGCCGAAGTAGACGGCTGGTATACGTTGCGCTAGTTTTTCTTCCTTTAACCTGCTAACTATTTGGTCCCAGCTCTTTCCGTTCTGCTTCTCCTCTAAGATTTGTTGCACTAGAAGTTGAAGTTCGCCCAAATGTCCATAAATGAGGTCGCCGATGCGCTTGTTCTGTTCTGCAGCCTTTTTTGAGTCTTCTATGGTTTTTTGTTGGTCTTGGAGCATTCGTTGCTGTTTGGCTAGTTCTCGTTCGTATTCCTTTTGAGCTGTGAGAACTTTCCCTAGCATTGTGGTTTGGATATAGTATTCGTCTAGGGCTTCGTTAAACGTTTTGTAAGGTTTCCTCTCTAATCCTTCATATCTCTTCAAACGGATAGGACTGACATCAGTCCATTCGCCTTTTGTGTTGGTGATGATTGCAGGGTCAAGCTTTCGTTCAGTCAAATCGGAGAGTATGGTTCTGAGCTGAGTGTAAACGTCCTCGAGTTGCTGCTCCGTTAACCCTTGGCAGCGTGTGTTTTTGTCCACACCAGCGCGCAATAAAAGTTCTTCTGCATAAGGTCCACCGATGCTGAGAAATTTGGTGAGTGCCCGCACGATTTCTAGTTGACCAAAATTCTTGAGTTCGTCCATTTGCGTGCGACTTGTGTGCAACGGGTTTTTTCCGCTTGGAGGTGCATGTTTGTAGGCTTCGTTTCTTAGTATGTTTCGGTCTCGCATTTTTTTATGCGTCTGTGCTGTAACGATTGTGCCTTGCTTATTGACTAGGATGATGTTTCCTTCGCCGAACAGTTCGATTATGAGTTCAAAGACGCCTTCTCTTGTGCTTATCTTGAATATGATGGTTCGTTCGAATTCGTGTTGTTGAACATCTTGGATTCTGCCATTTCTCAAGAATTTTCTCAACGCCATACAGAAGGCTGGCGGTTTAAATGGTTTCTCCAAAACATAAGATGTTAAATGAACCCGCTTTCCTGCCTCGATAAGAAGTTGCATGGTTGGTTGATTGGGTTTGTGCAGCCTTAGTACGAGTGTGGCTTGGTTGATTTGATAGATGTTTTCGATTCTTGCATCTTTGACGGTTTGGTTGAGTTCTTGGACTAGGGCTGCGATGTCGAAGCTTGTCATTTCAGTTTTCAAGCTGATTCATTTGCTCCTTCAGATGTTGAGGATAGATGTCTTCTGCTTTAAGCATAGTGATACAAAGGCATCTCTAGAAGGCTAGAAAGGACCTGCCCTCTCTAGGTTTCAATATTCTACAAATATTAAGCTCAAACTATGATGTGATTTCCGGCGCCCTATGAGACTTGACAGCGAGAATTCGGGCGAATTCAATTTAGGGTTTAAGGCTTTATACTCTTTACACGATTACCTTAATCGGGACGATACGTACTATAGTGCATTTGAAGAGGGAACTGGATGATTAAAGGTCTAGCCCACGTAGCCATCGCGGTGAACAAACTTGACGAAGCCTTGGAAATTTATGAGCGTATAGTCGGACTTAAACTCGAAAAGACAAGAGTGGTGGAACAACAGAAGGTGAAGACTGCTCTTTTGCAAGCAGGGGATACTAAAATCGAGCTGCTCGAGCCCACCGACGCTGAAAGCAATGTTGCCAAGTTTCTCGAGAAGCGAGGCGAAGGGCTTCACCACATCGCTTTGCTGGTCTCAGACATAGAAGGTCACCTTAAACAGTTGAAGGAGAAAGGAATCAATTTGATAGATGAGGAGCCTAGAATAGGGATGGAAGGCGGAAAAATAGCCTTTATTCATCCCAAGAGCACAAAAAACGTGCTGATAGAACTCGTTGAGCCTTAGGGTAGAGTCATGGAGATGTGATCTCGAACGCGGTAAGAGTTCTATCTAATATCAGAGGAGAACCCTGCTGTAGGAACCGCACATCGACTGTATGTTGCCCTGCGTTCAATGGTCCAGTTACGAATTCTACATGACCTGGAATTGTGTATATTCCACTGGCTGGTGGAGCCGGGGTTGAAACTTTGTATATACTGCTGTTGTAGTTATTGTCTACAACTATTCGCACCCAGATTAATGCTGGCGCATTCAATGTATGTGTGCTCGAAAACTGACCAAAGATTTTAGAGTTCTGTTGAAGGCTAATTGTTATTTTCATCGAGGAGTCGAATCTAGACATGTTGAACCACTGCCCTTCAGCGAAACTAACCGTGTCCACCACTGTGTCATTCCTGTTTTGAAGTACCTGTAGAATCGCATCGGTTCCATTTATTCCAGGCATGCCCTGTGATCCTAGTGCACCTTGTAATCCCTGTAGCCCCTGCAGTCCTTGTTCGCCTTGGGGTCCTTGTTCACCTTTTGGCCCTTGCGGACCAGGCTTTACGAAGAACGGAGCAATCAGAGCTGCCCCCAGAATTCCGCCTATGAATCCAATCACCAGAGCTAAGACCAAAAATTTCCACGTATATGTATCCTGAACTTCCAATTTTTCAGCCTCGTTTTGGTTTTGATAGGAATATAAGATAAGAATTATGAACTTAGAATCAGTATCAGGACTTGCGTGACGCGAGAACCAACTGATAGACCCTGTTGAGTTCTTTCAGGAGCATGCAAAATTATGCAAAAAAAGGGGCTGATGCAACCGTCAAGGGTTAAAGAGGGCTTACGAACCAAGATTTTCGGACATCCTCTTCTGTATTTTCAAGAGTTGACCTCAACCAATGACATGGCTAGAGAACTGGCCATGAGGGGCGCTAGAGAGGGAACTGTAATTGTCGCTGAAACTCAATCTAAGGGGAGGGGAAGGCTCAAACGACAATGGGTATCGCCTGAAGGCGGGTTATGGCTTTCCATAGTACTGCGACCAAAAATAGAGCCAAAACACGCGCCTAAATTAACACTTGTGGCTTCGGTCGCTGTGGCCAAAACCATCAGAAAGCTGTTTCAGTTGAAGGCGGAGACCAAGTGGCCTAACGATATCTTGATCAACCATAAGAAAGTCTGCGGCATATTGACAGAAGCCAAGACAAGGGTTAATGAGTTAGACTTCGTCATTGTAGGAGTCGGGATGAATGCAAACTTCAGAGTAAATGCCCTGCCCTCCTCCCTCAGAGATTTTTCAACAACCCTCAGAGAAGAGCTAAAGACGGAAATAGAACGTGAAACTATGCTGCGCACACTGCTCGAAGAAACAGAATCTTATTACAACATGTTCTCAGAAGGAAAATTCGAAACCATCCTGAAAGAATGGCGAAACTCGGCGCGTTTTCTAGGCTCCTACGTGAAGATTGTTAGCCACGAAGAAAAAATCGAGGGCTGGGCAGCTGATATAGATGAGGCCGGAGCACTAATGGTGAAGCTCAAGGACCAAACCATGCGTAAGGTGACATCCGGAGACTTGACCGTACTAAGAATAGAGGAATAAGCGAACCCGATTCGACGCAAGACATATGAGTCAGAGTTTTCAACACGTATGCTCTTCACTGGGGAAGCTGGAATGAAGATTGAAGAAGTCATTGAAGACACGGCTGTAAATCTTTTAAAACTTGCTGTTATTGAACTGCCCGCCGATGTGGAAGAGGCAATAAAGCGCGCTTATCGAGAAGAGACAAGTGAAGCCGGAAAGGTTCAGCTTGAAGCCATATTGAAAGACATCGAACTGGCCAAAAAATGGAACATACCCATGTGTCAAGACACAGGCGTCATAATATTCTACGTTAAGGCCGGAACAAAGGCGGAGGGCTTGGATAAAATTGAGATAGCGCTTCAAAACGCCACTAGAAGAGCCACGAAAGAGATACCACTCCGTCCAAACACGGTTGACCCCTTTACGCAAAAGAATACGGGCGACAACACAGGACGCTATATACCTTACATAAACTGGGAAATCATAGGAGGCGACGCAATAGAGATCACAGTGTTTCCCAAAGGTGGAGGCTCAGAAAACGTCTGCACGATTGGCATGCTAACCCCGGGCGAGGGCGTTAAAGGCTTAAAGAAATTCGTAATCGACTCGGTTCTCAAGGCAGGTGCCATGCCCTGTCCACCCACAATCTTAGGTGTGGCTGCAGGCGGCGGCGCAGACATAGCAATGAAACTGGCGAAAGCCGCTTTGCTTAGACCCTTGAATCAGCCGAATCCCGATCCTGAATTGGCAAGACTGGAAAACGAGCTCTATGAGGCTGCCAACTCAACTGGAATTGGACCCATGGGCTTGGGGGGCAAGTTCACGGTTTTGGGGGTGAAGGTGGATTACGCGCATAGGCACCCCGCGTCTTATCCGGTGGCGGTTGCGTTTCAGTGCTGGGCAGCCAGAAGGGCAACAGCCCGGATTGGGTCGGATGGAACGGTTGAATACTTAACCCACAAGGTGGTACGGTGACTGACCAATCCTGTGAATTCTGTAGATTGGCTAGGAGAGAAGAGGACGCGAGCATTGTATTTGAGGATGATAGGACGATGGCGTTTTTAGACATTAGACCAGTTAACGATGGGCATACTCTTGTTATTCCTAAAACTCACTTTGAAAACATCTACGAGATTCCTGATGATGAAATTGCCCACTTGTACAAGGTTGTGAAGAAGGTTGCTTCCGCTGTCAAGAGGAGCGTAAAACCAGATGGAATCAGCATCACTCAGCACAATGAAAGAGCAGCCCTACAAAGAGTGTTCCATCTGCACGTCCACATCATTCCCAGATATGAGGGACAAGGGTTTCCCAGACCCGATGAACTCTCTCTGGCAGAGAGAGAAGAATTAGAGGATACCGCAACAAAAATAAGAAAATTCATCTGACAAGCTTGTGAGGTGAAGAAATCATGGCAGTTTTCAAATTCAAGACGCCTGTTTCGGAGGAAGATGTGCGTAAGCTGAGGGTGAACGATATCCTATATGTTTCGGGCACAATTGCCACTGCACGAGACGAAGCCCACAAGAAGGCGTTAGAACTCCATCGTGAAGGTAAGAAACTTCCCCTCAACCTGGAGGGCTTGGCGGTTTTCCACTGTGGACCCATAGTGAAAAAGGAGGGTGACAAATGGGTGGTTGTGGCAGCGGGTCCGACAACAAGCACGCGGATGGACCAGTTTGAAGACGAATTCATCGGAGCTTTCAAGGTGCGTGTGGTCATAGGCAAGGGTGGTATGGGCAAGAGAACAACAGAGGCTATGAAGAAGTACGGTGCAGTATACGGAGCCTTCACTGGCGGCGCTGGGGTGTTGGCGGCAAAGGCTGTAAAGAACGTGAAAAGCGTCGAGTGGCTCCAAGAACTAGGAATGCCAGAAGCCCTGTGGGTTTTCGAGGTTGAAGAGTTTGGACCATTAACGGTAGCTATTGATTCGCATGGAAACAACATTTTCGAAGACGTTAAGAAGAAGGCTGAAGAACAACGCATGAAAATCTATGAGAAACTTTAGACATCTTCCAGCTTTTGAATGGTTTAGGCATCAATACAGGATGTCTCCCTCGCTGTTGAACACGCAGAACTGTGGCGTACAACTTCTCGACGGGCTTTGGGTGTGCTTAGACAGTTGTAGTTGAACACGCAAACGCAGACTGTTTGAGACGCTTAAGTGGGCTGTGGCTGAGTGTGCGTGATGAAGTTGACACGCGCTATAGTGTCATCATCACGCTTGTGGATTGTTTTTTGCGGTGTGTTTTGGTTTTTTCATGTTGTTTCAGGCTCTGTTTGAGCTTGTGTTTGCGGTGGGTTTCATCACGCTTTGATGAGCTCATGTTGAGGTTGGTTCAAGACTAGTTGGGTACACGTTAGTCTGTTCGGAAGTTGTTGAACACGCAGTTGTACGGTACTTAACTTGAATTTTCTGGTACAATTCCAGAGGAAGCCATAGTTTTTGTTGCTTCTTCAAAAACCGATTTAGAGTCTATTAGAAATCCAATCCCATCCTTAGGTTTTCTGCATTGAATTCTAATAGGCTTCAGATGGATGCGTGATGATTCTCTCAAAACCGAAGCCACTGGAAAGAACTGATGCTGAGTTTCATATAGTATAGTGCACACTCGCTATCAAGCATCCAACGTGTTCATGAAAAGCTATATTAGAACCAATCTAACTTTTACATACCTTTCTCAACCTTAACTGGGAGAAATGAAAATTGTCTTACGAGACAGTTGACACAGACGTTTTAGTCATAGGCGCAGGCGGAGCTGGAAGCAGAGCAGCTATAGAAGCGGCGAACCAGAATGTGCAGGTTACCCTACTCAGCAAGGAACTTCTCGGTAAGGCGCACACATGCATGGCTGAGGGCGGATACAACGCTGCTCTCGCAAACGTTGACACCGCCGACAACTGGCAGGTTCATTTCAAAGACACGGTTGCAGGTGGCGCATGGATAAACAACCAAAAGCTTGTTGAAATTCTCGTCAAGGAAGCAGGCGACCGTATATTCGACCTAGAAGAATACGGCGCCTTATGGGACCGCACGCCAGAGGGAAAAATAATGCAGCGACCCTTCGGCAAGCAAACTTATCGGCGCACCTGCTATGCCGCGGACCGCACAGGTCACGAGATGATGCAAACTCTTGTTGAAGAAGTTAGACGTAGAAACCTAGACGTGCTTGACGAAATCTTCGTAACCAACTACTTAATGAGCGGCGGCAGAGTTGCAGGCGCCTTTGCCATCGACTACAAGAGCGGCGATTTTATGGTTTTTAGGGCGAAGGCTGTCGTTCTCGCAAGCGGCGGCGCTGGCAGACTCTTCAAGATTACAACAAATGCGGCTCAGGACACTGGCGACGGCTACGCTTCAGCCTATCGCATAGGCGCCAAACTGGCTGACATGGAGATGGTTCAGTTTCACCCAACGGGCATGGTTTATCCCGAGTCTCACAAGGGCCAACTTGTAACCGAGGCTGTTCGGGGCGAGGGCGGACTTCTATTCAACATTCATAAAGAACGTTTAATGCAACGCTACGAGCCCAAACTGATGGAGTTGGCTGGACGCGACGTAGTGGCAAGGTCAATAGCCACTGAAATCCTTGAAGGAAGAGGAACACCTCAGGGCGGCGTATATCTAGATGTTTCACACCTCCAAGCAAATGTCATTGAGGAACGCCTTCCATCCATGCTTAGGCAGTTTCTCGACGTCGGCGTAGACATCAGAAAAGAACCCATGCAAGTAGCGCCAACAGCCCACCATTTCATGGGTGGAGTGCAAATCAACGAAAACGCAGAGACCACCATTCCAGGCATGTACGCTGCAGGAGAAGTAACTGGCGGAATTCACGGTGGAAACCGCTTGGGCGGAAACGCTTTGGCTGACACGCAAGTTTTTGGCGCGCGAGCTGGAGAAAACGCAGTGAAATACGCCCAGAAAAATCCATCGCAACCAATCGATAAGAAGCAGATTAACCGCGAAATCAAACGGGTCAAAAACTTCTTAAAGAAGAGAGAGGGCTTGCGACCCGTTGAAATCAAAAACAAGTTGACCAGCCTCATGTGGGACAAGGTCGGCATTTTCCGAACTGGAAAAGAAATTCAAGAGGCAATTATTGAAATTGAAAGGATAAAGGAGAGGGACTTGCCCCAACTCTGCGTTACTGACAACAAAACCCGCTGTAACCGGGAGTGGATAGAAACCCTAGAAATCGAAAGCATGGTCACAGTGGCGGAAATGGTAGCTAAGGCAGCACTAATGCGAGAAGAAAGCCGAGGCGCTCACTACCGCCGAGACTTTCCCAAAACCGACAACCAAAACTGGTTTGTTAACATCGTGGTCAAGCAGGAAAATGGCAAGATGGTGTTCCAGAAGGTTCCAGTTGTGGTCACCCTGATGAAGCCGGAGGGACTTTAAAATGGCAGAAACGGTTCGCGCTAGGGTCTTCAGATACAACCCCGATGTTGATAAGGAGCCGCACTACGAAACATACGAGGTTTCCTACGTTGAAGGCATGGTGGTCCTCGACGCTCTGCACAGCATATACGAAAAGTTTGACGGTTCCTTCGCTTATCGTTGGGCTTGTCGAGCAGGTCAATGCGGCTCATGCGCCGTAATTATCAACGGCAAACCACGTGTGGCATGTCGAACCATTGTGGAAAAAGGTAAACCGTTAACCGTCTCACCGCTCCTGCAGTTTCCAGTCATAAAGGACTTGGTCGTGGACCTAGACCGAGGATTGCGCAGACTTGCTCGTATGCGTCCCTATGTTGAGAGGGTGAAGAAGCCTTCGAGACCAGAGATAATCGCTAAGGAAACTATTGAACCGATAAAGGAAGTGCGCGAGTGCATCGAGTGCTGGTCATGCATATCAGCCTGTCCAGCCGTGGCTGAGGCTTGGCAGGACTTCGCTGGTCCCATGTATGACGCTAAATTGGCTAGGCTAGAATTTGACGAGCGAGACGTTGAAGACCGCGTGAAGATGGCTTTTCTTGAGGGACTCTACAAGTGCACCACATGCCGAGCCTGTGTGGAGGCTTGCCCTAAGGAAATCGACATCCCTGGAAAAGCCATTGAGAAGATGAGAGCCGTAGCGGTGAAGACTGGTATTGGACCCTTACCTGGGCATAGAGAGTACACAACAAGGGCGATAACTTCTGGCAGATCCATCGACAAGATAGGAATGTCACTGCTGGAAATGGTTCAAACTGGATATGTGGCGAGAGTTAAAGAACCGAGAGACAACGTGGGCTACTTTCCAGGTTGCCTGACCGACTACCGACTTCAAGAGGTCGGCAAAGCCATAATCGAAGTCCTCACGAGAAACAACATCGAAGTCATTGTACCCTCAGAGTTCACCTGCTGTGGTTCCCCCCTCATCCGAGCGGGATTGATTGATGAAGCCAGGGAGAAATTGGCGCCAAAAAACGTCAAAATCCTAGAAGAACTAGGCGTCAAAACTGTTGTCACAGCTTGTCCAGGATGTGCCATGACAATAAAATTAAACTATCCTGACCTGATTGGGAGAAAGCTTGGCTTTGAAATTCTGCATGTATCGGAGTATTTGGCTCAAAGAACTGAACTGAACGTTAAAGACATGAAACCGGTTAACATGAAAGTTACATTCCACAATCCTTGTCACCTCAACCGTGGGCTAAACGCTCCAAGCGTTCTAAAAACGGTTCTAACCAGTGTTCCAGGAGTCCAAGTGGTCGAAAAGGAGGAAGCCGACCGATGCTGTGGTGCTGGCGGAGGAGTACGTGCGGGTGAAAGACCGATATCCATGATGATGGCAAGAAGAAAAGCCGAGTTCATCATAAACTCTGGAGCTGAAGCATGTGTTACACAATGTCCCTTCTGTTACATTCAAATCCAAGACATTCTGAAGCAGTTGGGCTACCAACAAATCAAAATGTACGATTTGGCAGATTTGCTCGCCATGTCCTATGGTACAAGACAATGAAGACTTGTTCTTAAAGAAGAATGGTATTCCTATTAAGCTGTCGGTTGAACAATCTCGGGCGGCGGAGGCGGAACCATTGGCTTCGGTCTTTTGCTAAGTCTATTGAGGATTAAAACAAGCAGCGCTAGTATAGCGATTATCGTCAAGAAGGTGAGCAAGGGTGCCAAATTTGCCAAGGTGATGCTGAGTTGAAGAAGACTTTTGGCTCTTTCCCAGTCGCCGCGTTCAGAACTGAGTAGCGCCTGCTGATAAAAGTACTCTGCTAAAGACCTGTAAGGCTGAAAAATGGGGTTCACCTGTTCAATTGCCTCTCCAGCCTCTTGAATCATTTGGTTCACTGGAGAATTGTAAAGGTCTGTTACCGTGAATCCCCAGCGCTGTAGAGTTAACGCCACAGAGGCGTTGGCAGCCATGCTTAAATAGAGCGCAAGAACGTTGATGTTGTTCGTTCCACGGCTCAACTTGAAAAAGCGGCTGTAATAGTCGAATCCTTCACGGTGAGCAATTTGGGGCAATCGACCTACAACATAGTATGAAGCAGCATAAAGAGAGCCTTCATCAACATTTGCAGGCTTATAGCTAGGTTTCCAGTCTTGTAAACTTATTGAGCCGAAGTTTTCGCCCCCTAAAAGTTGAATCAACTGTGCTGCACCATTTTCAAAATTGTTCTTTTCATCTTTAGCGCCTTCGTAGCCTAGATCCGAGACAAGATTAAGACTGATGTATTGAGCCATGCCTTCATGAAACCACAGAAAGCTATAGGGTGAAAGCCCAGCTTTGCCCAAGAAATGGTGAACGAGCTCATGTGCTGCACTAACTTCAACATGACCATTTACGGCTCGGATGAAAGCCACGTTAAGATTGATTTCACCTAATTCTTCACCTGTGAAGATTGGAACAAAACCGCGCACAGTGAGCAAGCTTTCGAAATCAGGTAGAAACCACTGCACGGCGACGCTATCCAATGTTACATTAAACAAGCGTGTGAAATTGTTGTAAATTCCATCGTAGAATTTCAGAACGCTTCTTGCATAGGTTTGGTAGCGTGTCACTGATTTGAACGTGAAGGTTTTGTTGTCACTACTCCTTAGCGTGGTAAAATCAGGTTCAGCATTTATGCTGAACTCTATATAAAGCCGAACTATATTTTCTGGAAGACTGAACAGCACACGGCTGAGTTGAACTTTTGTTGCTGGATAGTTTCCGTTCGCGCCCACAACCAAAGCAAGGTCTTGATTAACCTTGAAACTAGGGTCAAAAAAAACCTCAGCCTTACCATTGCTATGTGATTCAAAACCGATTTGAGACGAATAGAATATTCCTCGGGGCTCAATTATTAAGGCAGCGGTGTTATGAGTGAATCTAAGGGTCATGTTGAAAAATCCAGTGGACTGGTAGCTAAACTTGAACGCCCCATAAAAAGGATCGCTCCGACCAATCACCTGATCTGTTTCAACCACCTCAGACCGCACAATCTGACCCTTTGTCACGGAGTAATTCCAACTTGCGAAGTTGGATTTTGGGACAAAAACCCATGAATCACCTTGAGCATCTGTGCTGTTGAAATTGATTTCAACGCTTGTGAAGCCTTCTCTCCCCACGATGAATCTGTAATAGTAGGCAGAGGTGGGTGAGGCCTTTCCATTGAAAACAAACGAGCCTGAAATGAAAGAAACAACAATTATAATTAAGAGCGACATCCGAAGAAATCTTGTCTTGGGGTTTCTGGTTTTCAGGTTGAAGACTCCCCGTTGACGTAGTCGTCAACATGCTCTCTTATATTAGTTTCTTACGCTTCGGAACTCGAAATCCTTGTTAGCTTCGTTACAGTTTCCCTTACCGCACTTGCAGGAGCATCTGTTCTAACAGCCTTGCTGCTAAAGTGGGTTGCCACAGCTTGAAACCCCGAACTTCTAAGTTCAGTAATTATTTTGGACAGTGATGGTATGGGCAAGTTAAATTTATCACAGAGCTTGTCAACCACGTAGTATGTGATTGGCGCCCTCGCCTCTCCGATTATGATGGAAATCATCTGGCGAATTTTCGGCTCATTGCGCAGATTTCTTCTTGTAACCGCATTTTTCATTTTAATGCAGAATTCCTCGTCCCATAGAGAACCCAGCCATAGTGGCCCTGCTGTTTGGAGTTTTGAGCCGCATTCTGGGCAGTCTCCTTTTGGCGGCGAGGCTATTCCTCTCTGGTTTTCCCTGTGAAAACACGAGAAGCAGTGGAGAATGTAACCCATGCTTTGTATGCTCTTGTCAGCTTGTTTAGCACCATAGCTAACAGTTGCGTAAGTCCTCACATGATTGTACGTGCTGTAACTGAACATGGAACGCACCCCAACATCATGTTTAGCCGCAACTGAAGCCAAGCAACCAATCAAAAACCGAACGGCAAGTTCATGACAGTATTCGGTTCTGAGGGGTCTACCACCATACTTTCTCACGCAAGCCTTGGGATGCACTCCACACAACGGCGCCATGTCGGTGGCTGTTAGAGCAAGCAAGCCGCCGTTTCGCAAGGCTCTCAAGGCTGAATCCAAATAGGGCACTGGTGATCCAAAAGGGTCAATGTCCAAGTAATCGAACCGCCTTCGCGGTGCAGCGTAACGGCTTAACAAAAGATTGGCGTCTTCGTTGGTAACGGTGACTCTTTCGGTCAAATTGTTAAGTTTCACATTAAACTCAGAGAGTCTTGTAGCCTCAGAACTGATGTCATTCATAACGACCTTGCGAACCCCTTCAACCTCGGTTGCTAAGCGTACGCTTCGAACGCCACAGCCAGCCAAGGGTTCACAGGAGACGAGTTCTCTATCCACCATTTTCTGATAGGCTCGCAACGCTAGCACAGCAAAGTCTCGATTCAATTCCATGACTGGATTATAAAAAACAGGCGCTTTCGAAGGAGCGTATTCCCACGCCTCCTTTACAAAAGCCTCAAGTTTGGGCACTAATATCTTGACCTTTCCTTCACTCACGGTTTCAGTTGGAAACCTGAAACTCAAGTTTAAAATGCACATCCATGCATGAAATTCGTTTTATAGAGTCAGCCTTAAAAACAATTGTCAAAGACAATGAGGGTGAGCCAAGACTTTGAAGCGTCTCTTTTTCATAACTGGGCGACCAGGGATAGGAAAAACAACGGTTCTATTAAACGCGGCAAATGAGCTCAAAAACAAGGGCTATTCAGTGGGCGGTATGCTGAGCAGAGAGGTCAGGCAAGAAGGTACCCGCGTTGGCTTTGAAATCGTCGACTTTACCACGGGACGAAGAGGCTGGTTGGCACATGTGAATCAACCCGCAGGTCCACAGGTGAGCAAGTACCGAATTAATCTACATGACCTTGACCAGATCGGTGTAAACGCGATACGGGATGCTGTGAAAGACGCTGAAGTGGTCATCGTGGACGAGATTGGACCCATGGAATTGTTTTCCTCAGCCTTCAAACAAGTCATAAATGATGCTGTAGAGAGCCAAAAGCTTGTCCTAGGGGTGATTCATCATAGTACACGAGACCCAATCATCAATTCGCTCAAGAATAGAAACGACGCGGAGATAGTTGAGGCAACCATGGAAAACAGGCAACGGCTTCACAACCTTCTTATCCAAAAAGCCATTCAATTCTTAAAGGAGAGAAAAGAAACAAGCTGAGTGGTACAGCAATCTGACGAAGGCTGGGAGCACATGCTGATAGCCGGAGTAGACGACGCAGGACGTGGTCCAATCATTGGACCCCTTGTTATCGCAGGCGTCTTAATCGATGAAAAGGATTTGCCGAGGCTGAGAGACCTAGGCGTCAAGGACTCTAAACTTCTATCACCTCAAAGACGAGAAAAACTGGCGTCTGAAGTCAGAAAAACCGCCCTCAGGTGTCACGTTGAAAGTCTGTCTCCAGCTGAGATTGACAAAGTGGTGATAACTGGCAGGAAACTGCGCAGACTGAATCGCTTGGAAGCGCAGACCATGGCGAAGGTGATAGACGCCCTGAAACCTAATATAGCTTACGTGGATGCTTCAGATGTCTTGGCTGACCGGTTCAAAGAGCATATACTGGAAAATCTCTCGTTTAAGGTTAAGATTGTTTCCGAGCATAAAGCCGATGCGAAATATCCTGTTGTCTCAGCCGCCTCCATAATCGCCAAAGTTGAACGTGACCGTGCCATCGAAAAGCTAAAAGAGAAATACAGAAACATTGGCGATATGGGCTCGGGCTATGCATCTGATCCGAAAACTATAGAGTTCCTAGAGAAGTGGTACTCGAGATTCGGCTCGTATCCAGAATTCGTGCGGAAATCATGGAAACCTGCAAAGAAGCTAAGAAGGAACGCTGAAGCCAAGCAGATGAAGTTAGAATAGGAATATACAAGACAATGTAAAGGCAGGAGAAATGAATCTGATATGGGTGAGCGCGGAGACAAATATTTGTGGCTGGAGAATCCACAAGACCCCAATGTAGTGAAATGGTTTTCGAAAAGAGACAAGACTACAAGAAAGCTACTGGAAAGGATTTCAAGGAAGCTCAAGCCCAAAATAGAACGCTACTATTCGATTCCGTATGTTCTTCAAGTTAAAACAAGTAGGAACGGACATTTTGCTCTTCTGCGTGACGGTAAAAACTTCAAAATTAACAAGATAACCTCTGATGGCTACGCTAGTGAATTAGTCAATTCCAAAGAGCTTGGGAAGGATGTTGTCCTACAGTGGCTTTATGTTTCAGATCAAGATAGATTCGCCTTCTCCTACTCTTTCGGTGGTTCTGATGAGGGAATATTGAAAGTTGTGGAGACGCACTCTGGAGAAATTCTAGACGAGTTGAAGGGAATAATCGGCGACGTAGTATGGTTAGATGAAGACAGATATTTTTATGGAAGATTCTATGCCAAGGAAAAAACGCCAGACGGGGTGGCTCCACCGACTCACAGAATTTTCTCAAGGGAACAAGGTAAGGATGAAATGGTGTTTGGCAGCGGCGTTCCAACATCTCACTTTATAACATTAAAGAAAAGCACTCAAGGTTCTAGAGCCCTTATAACAGTAAGTTACGGGTGGACGAGAAGCGACGTTTTCGTCGGAAAACTCGGAGAGCCAGAGAGCTGGAATTTCCTCTATGGCAAAGGCGACTTCGTAGCTTCTCCAGTGGACTACCTTAAGGGAAGATACCTGGTAGCTTCTTTTGATAATGGAGGAATGGGACGAATATTAACAATCAATAGAAATGGTGAAGCTCGTGAAATTGTTGGAGAACAAGCCTATCCCTTGCAAGAGGCTGTTGTCGCTGAAGATAGAATCGTCGCCAGCTATCTTGTTAACGCTTCCTCAACACTAAAAATACATGGACTAGACGGTGAAAAACTCGACGAAATTAAACCCGAGCCCTCCGGAACAATAGATTCGCTCGACTCCGATGGCACTAGGTGTATTTTTAGATATGAATCCTTCTTTGTACCATATCGCATCTACATTCTAGAAAAAAGCCGGTTGAGAGTTTTAGATTCCAGAGAAATCCACCGAGACCTCGCATTAGACGACTTATGGGTTGAGTCCAAGGATTCAACGCGAGTCCACTTGTTCAAAGTCGAGAAGAGAAGCAAAAAACATAGCGGAGTGCTTGCTTACGGCTATGGGGGCTTTAGGGCTTCCTTAACGCCAAGATTTCATCCCCACATTATTACGTTTCTTGAAAACAACGGAACTTTTGTGGTTGCCAATCTTAGGGGTGGCGATGAATACGGCGAAGAATGGCATAGAAAGGGCATGAGAGAGAAGAAACAAAACGTTTTCGACGATTTCATGGCAAGTTTAGAGTTTTT
>Ga0315309_1000078_pt1 | contig 53838 bp, 50 predicted proteins | sample TDP4_MG_FD_203080 | JGI IMG/M metagenome (GOLD analysis project Ga0315309, IMG submission 203080) | Freshwater sediment microbial communities from Lake Towuti, South Sulawesi, Indonesia - TDP4 | ecosystem: Environmental > Aquatic > Freshwater > Lake > Sediment | place: Indonesia: South Sulawesi... | reverse complement strand
CCTATTAGTGGACACAAGAGTAGCGGGTGCACCCACCCTATTATCGCCCCAGAACGGTTATGCAATCAGTGATAATACCCCAGCCTTCGAATGGACAATAGTAGACGCCACTTCCTATAATCTCTACGTCGACAATAATACTGATTTTGGCAGCCCAGAGATTAGTAAGACTGGTCTGACCGTCAATTACACGCTCTCTGAGGGCGAGGCTCTTGGTGAGGGGAACTGGTACTGGAAGGTTGTAGCCGTCCGAATAGGAGGAACCAACTCATCAACTACCTGGGGCATCATTATAGATACTGTAGCTCCCAGCCCACTAACCTTGGTTTCTCCTGTTGACGGTGCGCAGACTAATATTAACCACACATTGCTTGTCTGGAACCCGGCGACCGATATGACGAGTGGTATTGCCAACTACATTTTGCAGTATTCCCAAGATCCGAATTTCGTTTCCAACGTCACAACGGTTCCTGGTTGGACTAACACAAGCTACAGGATACCAAATGCCCTGAATGATGGCACTTGGTGTTGGCGTGTTATAGCTGTCGACAGGGCTGGCAACGCTGGGAGCTATTTGGGCTACTGGAACTTCACGGTGGATACGCAGCCGCCAACAGGCTTGACATTGTCGTCGGTTAGTGGGATTTATACTAACAGTTTGGTAATAACTTTGAGTATCACGGCAAGTGGCGCTCAGCAAATGTACTTGAGTAACAATAATGTAACTTGGGTTGAGTATAACTTCAACGCAAGTACGTTATGGACACTGACTGCCGGGGATGATGGAGTAAGGAGCGTGTACCTGAGGTGCACGGATGCTGCAGGGAACATGGCGTATCTACCTGGATTTTATATTCAGGTAACTCTTGACACGATCCCGCCGCAACCCGGTTCGCCTTCTATCCCGGCTTATGGATTCATTACTAGCAACAACAAGACGACTTTCCAGTGGATTGCTGGTTCAGATGGTAGCGGCAGCGGGATTGCCAGCTACAGCCTTCAACTTGATACAACGCCGACCTTCGACTCAGAGAATATGAGATCGGAACCAGTCTTCACGGGAACTAACCACACATTAACAACCGCGCTGAATGACGGCACTTGGTATTGGCGTGTTAACGCCACTGACAGGGCTGGAAACACAGGTTCCTACTCGGCCTACTTTTCATTAATTATCAGCACGATTCCACCCGCCCAAGTTACTGGCCTGCAGCCAGCTAATGATTCTCTGCTTAACCTCGTGTCCCCTCAATTCCAGTGGAATCTGGTGACTGGTGCATATATATACCACATTCAGATTGACAGAGATCTGAATTTCAACACACCGTACTTAATCGAAAACCTAACCCTGTCAGATAATGAGTTCAACCCCTCAGTAGACAACGATAAGACATTGACTGATGGTACTTGGTATTGGCGTGTTGAAGCCATCAGCATTGCGGGCGCCAATAGTGTCTACTCGGTTGTGAGAACATTGATGATAGACGTCACTCCTCCCACCAACCCTCAGCCAGTTAGTCCACCGCCATCAGGGGCAACCAAAGTGACATATCACACTCCATTCCAATGGTCGCAGGTACAAGACGCGATAAGCTACTGGATACAGCTCGACTCGACCCTCGGCTTTAACAGTGGTGACGTCATAACTTCCACCGACATAAGAGGAACCAGTTGCATCCTCAATAATACGCTTTCCTACGGTGTTTGGTATTGGCGGGTCGTCGCACTCGACTCTGCGGGGAATATAGGCGACTTCTCAACCGCGCCGACACCTGAATTCACCGTAGATACAATCAGTCCATCTCAGCCAACTCCACGTTCTCCCGTTCAAGGGTATTTGACTAATCAGACTACCCCGGTACTTGCTTGGTACGCGGCAAGCGACCCCACATTCAACGGCGTTTCCAGTGGTGTCGCCAACTACACCTTGTGGCTTGATAATAGCTCGTCTCTTAACTCGATCAACTTGAGGACAAAAACTGGGCTGAATACAACAAGTTACAAAGTGGCTAGTCCTCTCAGTGATGGCACCTGGTACTGGTTTGTCAACGCTACCGACAGAGCCGGTAATACAGGTCAAGGCTCTATAACTCAAAGTTTTACGATAGATACGGCTGCTCCCGCTCCGCCTCTGATATCATCGATGTATCCAAATGGTGGTAGCCTAGATATAAGTAAGGTAACGTTTACGTGGAATGCTTCCTCGGATCCTTCCGGCATCACAGGTTACGTGATCCAGATTGATGTCTCAGATAAATTCGATACCACCAATCGCCTTGAGTATACGGTTGGCAGTGGGACTACTTTCACGCCAGACAAGGAATTCCCTAATGGTCAGTGGTATTGGCGTATCGCAGCTATAGACGCCGCTGGCAACCTTGGAACATGGAGTGCCCCTGTTCCCTTCGTGGTAAACGTTGTAGGCGGTTTATCCCCGATGATGATCGTGATAGTTGGCGGAGGAAGCAGTGGAGCCGCAATACTTGCAGTACTTGGATATGTATTCTACCGTAGGGCCAAGATACCATTCGTAATTAAGAAGATTGATCAAAGCATCAAGCTAATCACCAAGGGAGAAATGCCACAACCAGTCCCAATGAGGAGCAGAACCGAAATAGTCCAGACGATATTCCAGGACAAAATCGCAATACTCTTGAAGGAAAAGATCGAGGAACTGGAAGCAAAGAAGGGAGAGAAAGCACCAGAGAAGCCTGAAGAACCTACAGAGAAGGAAGCTATCGAGGCTAAGCCGAAGGAAGCCGAACCAAAGAAAGAAGTCGAAGCGAAACCAAAAGCGGCAAAGGCAGTTGCACCCAGTGAAGCTGAGGAAACAGACGTGGATATGATAGTCAAAGAACTTGAGAAACTCGAAACCAAGGAAGAAATGGAGCCATCAAAGGAATCAGAGTTCATAAGACGAGAGCGAGAAGAGCTTGAAAAACCGAAAAAGAAGAAAGAATAGAACAGCCTGCAAGGCGATCACCCCAGCCGCTACCCTCCCTCCCTTTTCTTTCTGATGGGACTTAGAATGCTTCTTTTAGATGTTGAGAAGGGTAAGGTAACTGCTGCCTAAAACCCTACTTTTCTACATCAATCGCCCTTAGTGGCTTTGCCCTGATTTGATTGAAGGAAGAGTGGCCGTAGCCAACAGGTAAGACTGCCAGTATGCTCGGCGTCCACCTCAACACTGTGAACAGACGAATCTACGCAGGCAAACTCAAGGAAGCCACAAGGCCCCCAACGGACACCACCGCATACCAGAAGAAGAGGTCAGACGACTCCTCAACAAACCCACACCGGGAAACAAGGCGATAACTTGCGCACGGGAGTGAGAGAGTGAGAGAAAACATTCAGTTCGATAACCACCAAGAAAGATGTTCCCTCGATGACAGTCCTCCCTCCTTCTTCCCACGCCCGCAACGGGAAATCCTCCAAACAAACACAGTTTTGCATTGTTCATTTCACGGTTAGGAAGATACTTGGACACAAAACTAGGGAGATCCGATGAATTGCCGAAAAAGATAGATAGGGGGTACTGACAGATTACGAGGCACAACAACTCTTGCGGTTGGCGGAAAGGAGAGACATAGGGAAAGAGGATTGCATTCCTCACGACCATTCTCACCCTGCAGTGACTGTGGGAACGAGTGCACCAACGGGAGATCAGGCGCCGAAGCTGAGAGGGTGACTCCAGCAACCAAAAGAAAACACATCCGAGCATCCACTGAAAAACATAGCCCATCAACTTCGTTATTGCACCTTAAATAGGATCAACTGCTGACGCAAATGATGAGGAACCTCGGAAAGAAGGAGGAGGTGATGAAGCGAGAAAACGAGGATCAGCTGCTAAGGTAATAGTTGATGAACATGGGAGCAACCCACACACGCATCAGAAGCTGATCAACTTGGAGCATTGTGGTGTGTGGAGCCTTCTATGCGATGTAGGCTGAGAAGTAGAAGAAGGGCGCACACATACGTACATCACAGTGGAGTTACTGTTGTTCACGTGGTTACTCTGCCTTGTTTCCTCATGTGAGGAAGGAGCAACGAGAGTAGGTATGTGTAGGAGAGATTATGATCGATTGAGTTTGTGTAGCCACTTGGCGGCGTTTGCTGGCTATTGGGGAAACCCGTAGAGGATTTAGGGCTGAATAGCGTCGGTAAACCAGCCCGCTAAACCTCGCGGGAGAAACAGTAATGCAATGTTCACTTGGTTCTCATCGCTCCGACAACATGGATGGGGACACACGACTTACACCCTCTCCCTCCACACACCCACTTTTATCATCACAACAACACTCGTGTTGTGTTTGGCTTCTTGTGGTGAGGTGAAGGGCGCTGTGGAGTCTTCTGGACACAGAGCTTACCGTGCACATATGGGCGTCGTATCCATGTGCGCGTGTTGATTTGCAGGCGTGGTTCATTGGTGTCTGGCGTTCATGCGTTCGGTAGGTCAAACTAATACATTTGAAACATCGACTACAGTGAACACTTGTGCTATGCGGCGAATCCATCTACTTTGAACGTGATCTCTTTATCCACTTTGACTTCTTGTGCCGTGGCGTAGCGCGGTGTGGAAGCCTACTGCGCGGATCTGGAGGTTAGTGGGGTAACGCTCGGTGGATCGAAGCCTTCCATCTATATGCTAGAGGCGAATCCCCTGGCCAACCGTTCCGTCAGAGGCATGGAGAAAGCGGTGAGCAGAGAGAAAGCGAAGACAAGGGCAACAACGTTTTCAACGATAACCCTATCTGGAAGACCACCACCAACAATAAGTACATTGACACATTATGCGATTTAGTATAGAAAAATGGAACGGTTTAAGTAAGCATCCTTAAATAGGCTACTCATACTTTCACTATCCACTGTCAGAGTCGTATACAGTTTTGCAGCGAGGTTGATAGGTAGAAATGAAGCAGAGTAGCAGTGGCAGCGATATGTTTCCCATGGTGAAGCCTCGCCTTAGATATCCCGATGTGGAGGCTCTCAGGAGAGGAAGGGGGTTCAGTTACGGTGAGATCAGTGGGGCGGCAGTATCCGTTCATGACGTGAAAATGGCTGGACTCCCAATGGATCGAATGCGTAGAAGTGCTCATGACTTTAATGTCAAGGCATTGCGAGAACTCTTGGGAAAGACAGGCAGGGAAACGGGTGCCCAGAGAAGCAAGGCAAGAGGAGGAGCAAAGGTCTCGGCTGGGAAGAGGCAGGAAAGAGCAGAAAAGAAGAAATCAAGGGACTCAAAGGCAGGAAAGAAGAAAGACAAATAGAAGTGACCATTCCAAGACTCTTCCAGACAATCAGCTAGTCATCTCGCATGGTGGTCGAATTTGCATTTTGGGATACGGTGTTATCCTGACACAATGGCTAGTGAAGGAGTTAGAGAGGTTGTTGGTAAGCTCTGCAATCTTTCCCATGTTAACTTCATCCATGTTTCAGTTAATTCCTTTCAGAAGCCAACCCCGTTTGTAAGTTCATCAGATGATGAGGGAGCCTTTTGTTTCAACCCGACCGCAAGTTACTACGAAGGTTCGAAGATCAAGCCGACAAAAGCAAAGCAATTCAAAAACCTCGACATTCTTGGAGAAGTATGCAAGGAAGCTAAGAAAAATGGTATAGATGTCTACGCTGTCGTCAACTGCCTAGTGAACCCCTCTGTTCCTAAGATGGGGTCCGAGTTCGCTCAAGTATCCAGCAACGGAGAGAAAAGCGACGAAATCTATCCTCTAGCATGCCTTAATAACCCATATGTTGAACGATACATCCTTAGCTTGATAGATGACATCTTGTCAAGCTACGATGTGAAGGGTATTGAGCTTGAGAAGCTTCATTACTCAGTGACTTCACCCTTCAAAACGGGTAACTTAACGTGTTTCTGCAGGTACTGTAGAGATGAAGCACGTAGCCAAGGCATAAACATAGATGGAGTCATGCGTCGATTGAAGTTTTTCCCAAAACCCTTTGGCGAACCACAGAAAATCATGGAAGCATCAAGTAGCAACCCCTATTCGCTAAACCTCAAACTTCTCAGGTCATGGGTCCAATTGCTAGGCTTAAGTTCTTGGTTTCAGCATAGGCGGCACATGGTCTCGGAGATCAGCGGAAGGATCATGATCAAATCGCGCCAGGCAAGCCCGGACGCTACGGTTGGAATAGACCTGTGCCCTTCTGAAGTTTCGTGGATCGCTGGTCATGATTACAGAGCGCTGGGCAAGAACCTTGATTGCGTCTACCCGATCGTAGATGAACCCCTGATTCGCAGAGGAGCAGGTGGCATTACCCACGAACTGAGGTCCCTCAGAAGAAGATTAGGGGGAGTCCTACGTGAAGTCAAAATCTATCCAGTTGCCATCCTGAGCAGTTCAACCTCCCCGAATGAGACGATTGGCGTAGTCAAATCAGCCTCCGAAGAAGCTCACGGCCTAGTTTTGCACGCATATGGACAGATTTCAGTAGAGAACTTGAAGGCTTTTGGTCAAGCTACCAGAAAACGCGACTAGGAAACTCGAGGACCCATCGCCAGATCAAACGAACAAGCAGTTCTCACAAGCAATGGGAGACCATCCCCGACCATCAAATCATATTTAAATAAATGGCTTGTAGAAAAACTTTTAGATTCAAGTTTCAATTCGCCACTAGAGAGTGTGAATTAAGCTACATCAACATGAATAAAATGGTAGATTAGGGGTGTTTGATCGGGTGCCAAAGGTAGTTGCCTATGTGCTCGCACTTGCATCAGCAGGGAGCGAACACGACGTTTGTGAGCAGATAAAGAAGATAGATGACGTAATTGAGGCAAAGATATGTTATGGTGCATGGGATATTGTCGTCACAGTTGAGACGGAAAGCTTCGGCAAGCTGGACGCCGTGGTAACCAAAATCAGGAAGCTTCCCAACATTGAACAGACAACTACACTTGTGGCGACGTGAAACAAGACATCTCATCCCACATATTGCTAAGGGGAGGCAAACAAAGGTTTGGGCGTTAGCGACACAGCACGCGAAGTGCTGAAGCGTTACGGTCTGAGTGAGTATGAATCAAAGGCCTATGCGACCTTAGTAGAACTTGGGGCGGCGTCCGTAAGAGAAATATGTAGAGTCGCTGGAATCCCTCAACCTAGAGCGTATGATACTCTATCTAAACTGGAGTCGAAGGGACTCGTTGAAACGCAGGACGGACGACCCACGATCTACAGGGCGGTTCCGCCGAAAGTTGCTTTCGACAGACTAGAGAAGGGCTTGAAGGCGCAAACAGTCATAGCAGTCGAGGAATTTGCATCGAGATATGGCGGGGAGCGATCGAGAGCAGATATGTGGACAATAAAGGGCGAGACGAACATAATCAACAAGATCGAAGAGATGATCAACTCGGCAGGGGAGCAACTTCTCCTAGCTGTACCAACTGAAGTTCTAGAAAGAATCAAACCGACTCTAGATAAGGTTGCACGTAAGGATGTGGCGATCAAGCTCATGGTGAGCCAAAGAGGAAAACCGGAAGCAGTAATACCTCAATTGAATGACTCTATTGAACTGACAAGAAAAGACGATATTCCTGCCATACTAGTCGTAGTTGACAGTAATCAGGCACTGATCTCCTCAGGATGCATCAGCAACTATAAAGGTCCCTGGATCTCCGTGTGGACCAACGAACTGAGTTTCATAGAACTCGTGTCAATATTCTTTGCTTCACACTAGACAAGAGAACCAAGAAGTCCCTTTTCTCTCTTCTCTTTTTTCTCAGCAGACATACTTATGACGAGAACACAAAAAACCAATCTGTTTGGTTCCTCTATGACTTATGCTTGTTTCTTGGTTAAGTCTGCAGTTGAGATCTTCTTCATGAAGATGGTGTCGCCTTGCTTGTTTTGAACCTCAAAAACGTACTCTTTTTCCTCTTTGACTCTCGGGTACTCGAATCTAAGCGTCCCTGAGGACAGCCACTCATTTATTGGTATCTCCCATGTCACGATGCTTTCAGGTGTTCCACCAAAATGGATTATTCTCACTTTCAGATTTTCGAGGCAATCCACTGTGTCGTTTCTAAGTGAGACTCTTATCTTGCTTTGCCCTTCACCAAGGAGTTCCACATCACCAGATTTGATCACGGGCTTAGCAGGCAGGCTCTCTGAAACAACGAAATCTTCCAGCTTGATCGGAGGTGTCTCCAACACGTATACTGGCGCCTCACGGCTGACGTAACGGTGATTCTTTTTTGCCCTCCCAATATTCAGCACCTTCATAAGATCTTCCTCGCTGAGCGGTTTGATTTCTACGTACCCGTCTTTCGCCGCCTTGTTTAACAACTCCATTCCTGCATTCGTTCTGACGATTATGGTTGAGAAACCCATTTGCGACCCAATGCTTCCGACCGAGAGATCGGCTTTTTCGGAAGTGAGATCCGCGCAGAAATCGCAGCTACTTGACCTATAGCTATCCAGGTCCCCGATTGGCCACTCCTTCTCTCCATTGTTCCAGAGCGTCACTCTGAATTTCCCTTCCTTGATATTCATCTTGGTGATGTTTGCTAGTGGGATATTGTTCTTCTCCTCGAAGAAAGCGCGTAGCCCATTCAGGGAAAACGAATCCATGCAGAATAGTCCTATTCTGAGAACGTTCGCTCCCTTGAAGAGATGAAGAAGGCCAGCAGGTGAGTTCTGCATCTTGTAGACCGCGTCGATTTTGCAAGGCGTCCCGACGAAGGCTATAAGCCTGTACCCGCTCCTTATAGCGTTGCTGAGAGCGGGAACGACTTGGCTATGGCTGTAGATAGATCCCGAGCTTTTGAGAATGTCGGCTTCGGATGTTACAAGCTTGGCTACAGGCTTCCAATGTTGTTCAGCATCATTTAATGTAACGACGGCTGCATCAATCATCTTGTTCTTCAATGCGTATAGTAACAGGGAAGTGACTATTCCTCCGTCCTGCCCCCTCACCTTGTCAAGCTTGGTTTTGCCCGTGTACGCGGCAATGTAGGTACCTATTTGCTCAACTGGTGCCGTAGCTGTCCGCGGGCATTGATTGTAGCAAACTCCGCACACTGTACACTTGCCAATAAGCTTCGGTTTTCCGTCTTCGAAAGCTAGCTGGTCGCAGCTCGCTACGCAAGCACCACAAGAGACGCATGCTCCTGTGTTGAGTACTTCCCTTTGTAAACGCGCAAAATTCTCTTTCCTTCCTTTCAACATTTTCTGGGCGTTCGAAATGCTCTCCTTGTACGTCGCCTCACCATTGCTCGCCATCTATATTCCCTCACAAGAGTTACTCGGACCGCAAGTCATCAATTATCCGACTTCACGAGAACCCATGTCAAGCGATCTTATTACTAAATCTGACTTCCAATATAAAAACGTTCATCTGTGGCACTACTATGCCTTACCGTTGATACTATTCCGTCACTTCTCTTCTTTCCATTTGCTGCTTCACAGAGGTCCAGAGTTTTGCTGTTGAGGCTGCTGAAGCGCCATCTGATGAGAAGGATCGATCCTCATTAGAAAGAGACAAGAAACGTCTGGGAGGTAGGCGTGAAAACTATTCCAAGTCCATAACTAAACCTTATAGATGAACTGCCTAGCATCCCTCAAGTTAGGAAGCTTCCTAATCAATCCGAGTTTGAGAAGTATCTTCAACGCGTATCTCACAGTTCGAGACGAGAAAGTCGTCTCACCAGAGATCGCCTTAGGAGTCAGAGGTCCACTGTTCTTCAGTATTTTGAATACCTTCACAGCAGAAGGAGGAATATCGCTTTCATCGCTAAACATAACGATCAGCCCAGTGAACTAAGGATAACGAGCGTCGATATATAATTTTTTGCAGAACAATGCGACTACAATCAACAAACCGATGGAGGTCCTTATCTTATGGTACGCAAAAGACTGAATCTCCACACCGAATCGCCTAGCTCACATAGTAGCGTGCTGCACCGTGATGACCTCGTCTCGCTTTGAGGAGTTCATTGCTGCATACGCAACTCTAAGCGTTTCTTCAGCATCCTTCAAGTTGACTGGCGGCTCATTACCTTTTTCCACGAATTTGAGGAACGCTCTTAGCTCGCGTTTCAATGGTTCTTCGAAGACATAATGTGGTTTAATCGTGTGTTCTTTCTTGATTATTCTCAGTTCCTGCGTCATGTAGTCGACCTCTACGCTCCCCTCGGATCCAGTGACTATCATACTTCTGATACCTATAGGTGTAATCCAATTCGTTTCGATTATGCCTAACACACCATTATTGAATTCTAGCAGTAGATTGGCTGCGTCCTCGTTGTTGCCGCCGCCAAAACTCTTAGTTTGACAGAATACCCTTCGAGGGGATCCAAAAAGCTTACGCAGGACGTAGATCTCATGTATTCCGAGATCCAATAAGACACCTATCTCCCATCCCCGTTTGGGATTCCTACCAATCCTCTTAGAGCTTGCCACATAGGGTTGCCCAACTTCTCCACTTTTAGCGATTATCTTTTCAAGCCTCTGGATGCAGGGATTAAAGAGTTCAATGAATCCAGGCATAATTGGAACGCCATTCCTTCTACTTTTACGCGATAGCTCGGCGATTGCTTCTATATTGGTAGCTACGGGCTTCTCCACCAGTGCGCCTTTGATTTCGAAGTCAACTACTTCTAACGCGACCTTCGAGAGGTTCTGCGGCGAAACAACAACGCTTACTACATCAGGTTTCTCTTTCTCCAGCATCTTATGAAAATCGTCGTAAGTCTTGCAGCCGTAAAGCTTGGCAACTTCACTCGCACGGGAGGAGTCAGCGTCTGCCACAGCAACAAGCTGAGCATCTTCCAAATCTCTGTAAACCCGGCAGTGAGCCCTGCCGAACCATCCAGCGCCGATCACAGCACACTTTAATGCCATCCCAGAGCACTCCTCAAGTGCTTGAATAAACTCTCCTAGAGAAATCAGACATCCAAAAAACTATTCTTGTTGAGGCACATGTAGTAGTTCCTCTTTCCGTGACTAACTTGCTTCCTAACACTCGTTATCTAAGGGGATATAAATATCGATCGATCACTTCGTGCGCTCCTGACTATCTGGCTACCAAAAGATTATGAGAAGAAAGGCTTTGCTCTCTAGCGCAGATTGAAAATGCTTCGAATAGGATGTCTCAGAACCGATTATGACTGGTATGGAAACATATTTAATGGCAACTTCCAGTTGAGATTCATCCAGAGGAGTTGCACATTGACCGAAAAGTATGACATCATTGTTGTAGGTGCAGGTACAGGCGGTACCGCTACAGCCAAACGTATAGCCAAAGTTGGCTTTCGCGTGGCGTTAATGGATAGCAAACCAAGAGAGAAGATCGGCGAGAAGGTCTGCGGGGACGGCGTTTCTAGGGAACCCTTTGACAAGTTGAAACTGAAGTATCCAGAGGGCGACGAATTGGAAAGGGTGATCAATGGGTTCGATCTCTACTCACCAGATGGAGAATCACATATGAGGATTCAAGGCCAAGGTTTCACAATAAACAGACTGAACTTCGGGCAGAGACTAGTCAACGAAGCATTGGATGCGGGTGCAACCATGATCGACAAAACAATGGTACAAGCACCTATCACAAAAGACGAAACAGTGATAGGTGTGAAAGCAAAGAAAATGGGCGCATCTGAAACAGTGGAGTTCCATAGCGCCATAACCATTGACGCAAGCGGGTACTACGCGGTTCTTAGAAAATCTCTTCCTTTTGCAGAGAAATATGGAATAGAGAAGGAGGTCAGTCCAGAAGACGTGGAAATCTGCTACCGTGAAATTCGAGTTCTGAAGAACGAACTAGATCCCCCAGACTGTTGCAAGATATTCTTGGAACAGAAAGCGGCTTCTGGCGGATATATCTGGTTCTTCCCTGAATCAGGCAGGCATGTGAATGTAGGTCTAGGCGTACAGATGGTAGAAGGGCATGCGAACCCCAAGACTCTTCTATACGACAATGTGCTATCACAGAAGATGTTCAAGGATTCGAAGTTACTCACGGGTGGAGGGGGCGTGGTTCCAACTAGGAGGCAATTATGGTCATGTGTAACTAACGGCTTCATGCTTGTGGGAGACTCAGCGTGCCAAGTCAATCCTCTCCATGGCGGTGGAATCCACTCATCAATGCTGGCCGGAGACTCAGCTGCGGGCGTAGCTATTCAAGCACTGGAGAAAGGGGACTACAGTTGGCGCTCGTTGTGGAAGTACAATGTTAATTTCATTGAAATATATGGTTACAAGCAACCGCCCCTCGACATATTCAGAATAATGCTTCAGTCTCTCACTAACGAGGAACTAAACTATGGTCTTAAGAATAGGATTGTCACGGAAGAAGATGTTCTCAAAGCAAGCATGGGGGCCGAACTAAGACTCAGTACGAGCGAGAAAGCTAGGCGCGTGTTCAGAGGAATAGGAAAAATATCATTGCTTAAGAGACTTAACACTGTAGCGAAGAAAATGCGCGAACTGAAGAGCATTTACAAGGCATATCCCAAAGATCTGAAAGGACTGACAGTATGGCGGCGAAAAGTTGAGTCAGTCTACAAAGAAGTCAAGAAACTGCCAGTGAAATAATCCCAACCCTCCTGTAGAGTGTCTTCAGAAGAGAACTATTAATCCGCTGATAACATACTGTCTCACAAGAACTCATAGCACATCTTTACTCTACGTGATCTGTCAGTCAAAGAAAGGAATAATAGATAGCAGCAGGATATATTTTTGTCGGAGGATCCGATATTGGCGTCGACTGCAAATAGTATTGCTGGTTTCGCTGTTTGCCTAGGAATAACATGGGGTCTGCTGCTTTTTGGTGAGTTGCCAGCAGAGGTAGCTCCAACTAGCTTCGTCCAACCCCTCTCAAGTCCTCAATATAGTTGGGCGGCTAAAATGTGGTTTCTAATTCACTACATTCTTCTCGACACGCAGCTAAGCCTTACAATAGTACAAGTCATCGCGCTCACAGTGCTACCATGGGCTGTCTGTGGAGTGACCGTAGGAATACTCTCTAGGAGCGCTTCAAGAGGATTTGCCACGGGCTTCCTAGCCGTAATCGTCTCGATAATCGTGGGCTGGATTGTAATGCTACTCTCACCCTTGTTGGGAATAACACTTCCAGGGGGCGGCACCCTACCACCAGCCACCTATGACCCATTTCAGTACCTTTTGATGCTCATATCATTTCAAGCACTGGGGTTTGGCATTGTATCAGGAGCTGGTGGAGCACTTGGAGGAGCTCTGACTCCCAAGAGAGAATAGATCTTCACATACGCAGTATGAAGCTAAGCTAAGATTCTCATAGGCCAGCAGCACAGAGAGCTCTAAAGCTGGGTAGTGTTAGCGAATTGGCAATCCATAAGCTTCGTTCACTGGGCGCATCAATTCTCTTGGTTCTAGTGCTTGGAGTCCTATCATACATTATCCTGACGGAACAATACAAAGAATTACTCGGGAAGTACCCGACTCAAGGCGACCGAGCCTATGTTCTGGCTTTCATGGACATGTTCCTATACGGCTTACTCTCAACGAGTTTCCTATTAGTTGCGCTGCCAACAGCTTTCCTATTAGGACTCATCCTCCTAAGGAACTGGAAAGACGGTCTTCTGACAGGCCTCATGACCGGGATAGTGGTCTCACTGCTTTCACTATACGTTATGAAGAACTACTTCCCAGGGGAACTAGCTACAGGTGGTACCACCATTGTTCTGCAGAGAATCTGGCAAGGAAGTGTAAACGGGCTCATCATCGGCATGTCAAGCTCCTTTGGAGGATCAGTGGGAGCTATCGGGGTACTAATCAAAAAGAGGCGAGCTGCCAAGCAGCTAGCAATAAGGAAGAAACTCTACAAGTGCCCTAAATGCGGGGTCGAATTTGAATCGAACCCAGAGTTCTGCTCCAATTGTGGTAAGAGGATAAGAAGAACAATTGACTGGCCTCCAGGATAATCTTCTTGTGATTTTCGCAAGAACTTGCGGAAATCGCATCAAACCATCAGCCCGTTTATAAAAGTCGCTTGGTTTGGAGAAAAACCTTATAAACGCGCTACCGTAGGATATATAATTGTGGGGGTTGAGCCGCTAACAGTTTTTTTGTAAACTGTTCCCTCTTCCTCGCCCTCCATCAGAAAGGGTCCCTTTCTGAGGGGAATCCCCTCTCCCGAGTCGGCGATGAAACCCCTTCATTCTAGCTTTGAGCAAGTAGGCTACAGTGTTCCTACCGTACCCTATTTACATGCTACTTGTGCGTGAAGCATGCGACTATACTACTTCCTCTTTTTTGATCGATTCTGCAAAAGCCAAATCTCTCAAACTGGATATATTCTCCTACTTGTAACTCCTTACACGCGTACTCGCCGTAGCCCTTTACTACTTTCAGGCTATGTTCATTGAGTTTTCCATCCTTGTAGATCAGGTCTGGCACCTGAACTTCGACGGGAACATTCTGGTCAGTAGTCCACTGGACTTTACTTACGCCTTCCTGCAAGTCTCTGCCAGCGAATCTGCCAATGACCTCATCATCTCCTGTTTCTACCATCTTCACATTATAGAGGTCCTTTAGCCTTATCAGATTGTTCGCCTCCACTATGTCACTCCGAGAAATATAGAATGTGTCTCCTGTCACAACTTCTCTCTGCCCAAGTTCGGCATCGGGGTGATGTCTAAGCTTCACTACAAGTCTCGGGGCGTCTCTAATGGTGAGTCTAACTGGGTTGCCAACGAAGAAGTATCTCTTAGCTACAGGATCTAGGATTTTTCGGTTTAAACTCAGCAGCAGATCCCATGAGAAAACTGGTTGCGCATGGGTGATTCCGACTTGGACGGTGAACTCTTCAATGGCTTTTGGAATGATTCCACGCCGTCTCACTCCTCTAATTGTTGACAGCCTTATGTCGTCCCAACCTGAGACGATTCCTTTGTCTATCAGTGGCTTGATTAGCCTCTTTGCAGTTGGCGTTCCTTCAAAGTTAAACCTGCTATACTCTATTATTATGGGTCCCCTTAGTCCGAGTAACTTCCTTACGTAGTTCTGTAGTTCTCCTCGAAGAGCGAACTCATTGCTTCTGAGGACGTGTGTTACTCCACAGATACTGTCCTGAATGGACACGGCAAAATCGTACGTTGGCCAGACAACATATTTCGACCCTTTAAATGGGTGAGGTGAATCCACTATCCTGAATAGCGTGGGATCACGCATAACGTAGTTCGTGCTTTGCATGTCCCCCTTGATTCTCCAGACAACCTCCCCCTCCTTGAACTTGTTAGACAGCATCCCTTCCCATAGCTCGAGGTTACTATCAGGGGAATTGCCTCTACATTGACAAGTTGTCCCTGAAGCCCTATTTTTTCTCGTCTTCTCCAGCGGACATGAGCAAACATAGGCTTTGCCTTGTTCAAGAAGTTTCCTTGCGTACTCATAGAATGTTTCCATGTCATCAGAGTTGCTTTTCTCTCTGTCCCATTTTATTCCAAGCCAAAGGATATCTTCTTTGATGGCACTATAATACTCGGTCTTCTCCTTTTTCGGGTTTGTATCCTCAAAACGCAACCAGAGTGTTCCTCGGTATCTTCTAGCATACAGAAAGTTGAAGAAAAATGACATAGCATTGCCAAGGTGGATATAACCGTTAGGTTCGGGCGGTAGCCTAGTAACAACTTTTCCGTCGACGGCATCTGGTAGGGGTGGAAGTTCCTTCTTCTCAATCTTCCTCTTTTCAACGAGGTACTCTGGAGCTAACTTTTCTACCACCTCTTTCTGCCTTTCTAGGGAGATCTGGTTAACCTCTGCGACGACCTCATTGACTAGCTTCCTGACTTCGCTAGTCCTGCCTCTGACCTCAGGCACATCGGCCATGATCCGACCTGTTACAGCACTAGCATCAGCTTTCCCCTCATGTTTGACCGCATTTATTAGGGCATGTTTCTTGATCAGTTCCCTCAATTGACGGTCTCCAGCATCTTTGCTCAACTCATTTTCGCCTCAACAGCTTCGGATCCCTCACAACAGTCATGATTGGCACGAAATGTCTCTACGGAACCAGTTATCTCTTCTATGATTCAAAAAACTCTCTTTTCTTATCTGTTTTTCCGGAGTGTTATCTCCTTCAGTCTCCTTGCGTCGGTAACCATGTTGGTATTGTTGAAGAGAACGTATACTTTCCTGCTCTTCTGGTCGAGTTTGAGAACCTTATCTTTCAAGCTAAGTAGCTCCTCATCACTGTACTTGTACCTATAGTCAAATTCTCTCGGGTTGAGGCCGTGAAGTCTTATGTAACTCACCTTATGCGTGGAAACTGGTTTCCTTCTCATCAGGTCAACGACATGTACCAAGTCTAGCTCGGAACAGATCCGCGCTATCTTGTCAGGATCCTGATTCCAGTCTCCTCGAGGCTCCCAGCAGACAACGACTCCATTCCTCTCCACTTCAGTTAGGAGCTTCTTCATGTTCGAGATATTTGATTCAGATGCGCCAAAATTGGGGGGTGTCTGAATTAGGACAGCCTCTGCCCTAAGCCTTCGGCAAATTTCAACTGTAGTGTTCCAACAGTCAATCACTTCATCGGTTGGTTTCAAGAATCCATATTTCGGGCTGTCTTTCTCAATACCTAGAAGTCTTCCTCGAAATCTTCTCCATGTTGGACTCGAAGTCGAATGAGTAATCCCTTGGAACGCTTTTGGCACGAACTCGAAACCTGCGGGTGCTTCTTGCCTCCAGCGTTCAACAGTCTCTAAACGCGGTATGTTGTAGAATGTGCTTTGGATTTCCACAAGATCAAATTCCCTGTAGTAACTTTTCATCCCACCAGGGATGGCAAACCCGCAACACCCAACTATGATGACCATAGATCCCAGCCTTTTGACCATCCTTAGGTAGCTAAGTTAACATTATCAGTGATCCTTTCAGATTGGAATCTCATCTCTTTGGAGAAAAACGACCGAACAAGCATGAAGTGGTCAAGGTAACCTTCAGTCTATTATCCTTCTTTCTCAATTCTTTTGGCGTAATCAACCATTTCCTTAGATAATTCCTCAAAAAGTCTGTCGATGCTCTCCCCAGTTTTGGCGCTCGCTTCAAAGTACCTTACGCCGTATTTCTTGGCTACACTCGCTCCTTGTTCAGCAGAAACCTTGCGATCAGGCAGATCAACCTTATTTCCAATTAATAGTAGAGGAATGCCACCTCGGTTACTCTTGACCTCATTGAACCACTTCGGGATATTATCGAAACTTTCTGGTTGGGTTACATCGTAGACAACGATCCCTCCCATAGCCCCCTTATAATAAAGGGGACGAACGTAGGAAAACCTTTCCTGACCACCCGTGTCCCAGATCTGCAGTTTGACTTTCTTTTTTCCCTCCCTAGTCTGAACTTCGATGGCCTTTACTGCAAAGTCTACTCCGATGGTCATAATATATGAGTCTCTGAACGTTCCAGTGCTGAAACGTAGGGTGATGCTGGTCTTACCGACCGCGCCATCACCAACGGCTATCACCTTGAACAGGTAGTCGTAAGACATTAAATCTCCGCCTCTCGAAGTGAGTCCCCACGACGCGTAGCACAATAACCTTTCTATGTATTGAGTTATTTAAAATTAATGACCTACCAGCCACCACAACGTGAACGTGATTTCGGGTGCGAAACATGGTTTTCTTGGGTTTGCCAGAGTGACATTGTTCACCTTTATTCTCGCCGGGTTACGAAGCTTAACGGACGCTATATTTCTCGAAATACTTGGCAAATGAATCATAGATCTGTTTCGTAACATAGACTTTCCCTTTGACTTTTCTCTCCTTGAGGTACTCGAATACTTCCTTAATGTTCATTATTGAGAACACGTTCACACCTTTTTGTTTGAGATCAGCTATTGCTGAAACCCCTTGCTCATTTTTCTCCATCCTGTCTAGCATTATTAGGACAGCGACAAACTTTAGCCCCTTGCAGCCAGAGTACGTGTTGAGTTTCTCGATGCTCTCTGTCTTCGCTTCACCTGTTGTAATGGTATCATCGAGAATCAAGACCCGATCGTTTTCACAAATTCCGCCGACGAGCCACTTCTCTCTTGGCACGCCATACTCCTTGGGTTGCTTTCTGTCAAATCCCCATCTCTTGTTTGCCCCGAACATCTTGTAAAGCTCCATTGCAACTGAACCCGCTAATGCGATCGCCTTATACGCTGGCCCATGGACGTAGTCGAATGCGTCCAACCCGACGAGATCCCGTATTGCTAACGCATAAGCCTCAGAGACCTTAGCGATCCCCTCGCCGTCGCGCACGACATTCGCCAAGTTGAAGAAGTAAGGAGATCTTCTGCCACTCTTTAACTGAAACTCACCAAAAAGAAACCCATTCTTCTCAACTATGAACTCTGTGAGCGACTGTCTCCAGGCGTCCATCGTCCCACCTTCTCCTGAGTGAAACCTCGCGTTAATTACTGCCATGGTGTACCAGTTCGGCTTAACTAAAAAGCCTTGCTCTCACTCAGGACAGCTGAGAAATATCCACTGAACGCGACTCCAAGCGACCTAGCGATCCTTTTCCAAGTATTTCAAAGGTACAACAGGATCTTAAGATACTCCATGGGCAGTGAGAGAAACAGCACTATGAATCCCACTAATGCCACGGCCTTCCTTCCTGCCCTTACCCTCGAAACATCGTCCAACGGACCTGGGTGTCTCCCTCCAAAGGAGAAGAATAAGAGCAGTAAGGCAAAAGGTAGGAAGAGCGGACTGAGTAGCCCTAAAAGCAAGAGGAACAACAATGAAATAGTCGAGGCTCTTTCATGTCCTCTTGCACCAAAGACTGCCCGCGACGTGTGTCCTCCATCCAGCTGACTAATAGGAAACAGGTTCAGACAAGTTATTATTATTCCGAGGTAGCCTGCCTGTCCCAATGGGTGAAGCTTTATTGGTAAGCCTTCGGAGAACTTACCAGGAAAGAACAAAAACATAATCATCATTACTGGGGGAGGGAAAATACCCCCACCGGGTACAGTCGGCACTGGGTACGACAACGAAATTCCAATGTAGGTCACAATTACTGCCACTGCAAACCCTGAAAAGGGCCCAGCTATACCCAAATCAAATAGTGTATCCCTATTAGTGGGTGGGCTTGTTTGGGTTATCAGCGCCCCGAAGGTGCCTGGGGTGATAAGTCCTGGTCCTAGGATTGGTGGTGCCGGTATGAAGTAAGGAAGACTGGACTCCATCATGTGGATTCTTGAAGCAGTAATGTGTCCTAATTCGTGCACGGTCAAAATAGCCATCAACGCAGTCGCATACTCAGCCATAGTGACTAAGATGTCTGGCAGTGAGCCCTGCGACAAAGTGTTTTGAAACCAGGATTCCGCGATGAAGTATCCTGCAACAGTGACTGTGGCCACAGTGGCTATTAGAAGAATAAGTTGAACAGGTACCTTCCTTTTTCTACCTGTCTGTCCTTCCAAGTTTTTCCTATCTCTAAGGATCCTTAGAGCATATTGACCTCTTTCTTCACCTTCTCTCAATATCGGCAGTAGCGAGCGAGCATCTAGACGACTCTTCAATTTCTCGAAACTTGCCTTGGAATTCTTGTTTTTTTCAACGATGAAAGTCGGTATGCCTCCATGAACGCCATCGACGAATCCTTGGATGACCTTGAAATCCTTCCCAACGATAGAGCTGAGTTCGGCGAAGGAGATCGATCGGATTGCGTCAGTCGTAGTGTAAACCGGTAGCTCTGAACTCATGAGCAGAAACCCCAATTCCAGATGCGTTCACTCAGAAGGATGAGCGGGCGAAACATTGCGTTTAGAAAGAGAAGGAGAATAGTTAAAAAGCTTTATGCTTAATACTTCAGAATACGCGACAATTAGACACAAGGGAAACACAGGGGTTCAAAGATGCGCCGCGCGAAGAGTGACTCATATAAAACAAGGCAATTCACTGTGAAGGACCTAGACCAAGTTATCACAGTGAACAAGAGATGCCTGCCCGAAAACTACCCGAGCAGCTTCTTCATCGATCTCTACGAAAGATTCCCAAAGTCATTCTTGGTGACAGAATCTGTGGGAGACGGAGAGGTAGTTGGATACATAATGTGTCGAATAGAGAGAGGTTTATCCAACTTCGGATTCAGGCTGGCACGGAAAGGACATGTTGTGTCTGTGGCAGTCGTACATGAGCACAGAAATAGAGGGATCGGGCAGAATCTCGTTGCGAAGGCTCTTGAGGCCATGCGAGACTACGGAGCTTCAGAATACATATTGGAAGTCAGGGTAAGCAACAAGTCAGCTGTGTCACTCTACAAGAGACTCGGCTTCAACGATGCAAAAATCATGAAAGGCTATTACAGTGATGGAGAAGACGCGTATCTCATGACTAAGCAAGTTGAAGAACCAGCTCTAAGAACTCACGAAGAGAACTGAGCAAAGGAGCCAATTGAGAGCTTTCACTGCAGCTATTAATCAGTATATTATCAGATAATGTGAGTAGATACACAGGAAGGGGAAACAGAAAACTGTGTGCCCTTTACCTCACTCAGAATCGAGTTTTCTAAGAGAATGTATCGTCTGTGGTACAAGGAAATTGGTAGCTGAAAGGTTAAGTGTTTGCGGCGAATGCCTAAGACGTGGTTCTGAGGAAGCTTTGCAGAGGGCCCTCGAAGTACATAGGCAAGGCCGTCGGGTATTCAACCTACCTGTCGAGCCCCCACGCTCTGAGACAGGTCTGAAATGTGGGGTCTGCGCAAATGAATGCGCAATAGCTACAAGTGAACGAGGGTACTGTGGGTTGGTGGAGAACCAAGAAGGAAAGCTGAACCGGTTGGCGGGAACACCAGAACGTGGATTGCTCGAATGGTACTATGATCCTTTGCCAACTAACTGTGTTGCAGAGTGGTGTTGTCCCGCAGGTACCGGAGCAGGATTCCCGAAATTCGCTTACAGGGACGGTGCTGAATACGGTTACCTCAACTTGTCAGTATTCTACGGCGCATGCTCATTTGACTGCCTATTTTGCCAGAATAGTCATTTCAAGCACAACACGAAATATATGAGACCAGTTATGTCAGCTGAGTCCTTGGCAAGCAAGGTCAGCGATAAGGTGTCCTGCATCTGCTATTTTGGCGGAGACCCTGCACCTCAATTCCCTCATTCAATAAAGACATCCGAAATCGCCCTTGAGAAATCCAAGGGAAGAATACTTAGGGTGTGCTGGGAAACGAATGGAACCGAAAACTGGGCACTGCTTAAACGAGCTGCCACTCTCTCACTGACATCTGGCGGATGCATAAAGTTCGACCTCAAAGCATTCACTGAATCAGTTAATACAGCACTATGCGGGGTTTCAAACAGGAGAACACTCGAGAATTTCAAACGCCTAGGTGAACTCATTCAGGAAAGACCCAACCCTCCATTCCTTGTTGCGAGCACGTTGCTTGTTCCCGGATACGTTGAGGTAGAAGAAGTCGAGAAGATATCCAGTTTCATCGCCCAAATCAATCCCGAGATACCGTACTCATTGTTGGCTTTCTCTCCCCATCACTTAATGGACGACCTTCCCACAACTAGTCTTGAAACAGCAAACCAATGCATGAACACAGCGAAGTCAAATGGTCTGAAACATGTGAAGATAGGAAACATACAGCTATTATCGTGACATCCGACGAGGCTATTTCAAGCTAGTTAGAAGCCCTTGCTGAATATTGCCGATCTGAAGGATCTTTGAGAAGAAGCTCAAAAAAAGTAAAATTTAAATAGATATCAGTGTAATTCTAACAATTACTTTCAAAACCTCGTGTTTGGGCGGAAATGCTTCTTTCAAAGTGTCGTCCAAGAGTGAAGAGGCTAGACGCCGATCACAAGATTGAACGTCACATTACTCAATCTTCTGAGTCCTTTGGGGGTTAGGGTTGAGGTGCCGTATCACGTTTTCACTCTTCCTGTAGGGTCAATATCATCTTCTATTTCCTACTACTTAACTCCCTATCACCCTGAGAACTTTATTCCTATGAGAAAGTCAAGAAGCGAGTAGTGACATTGTAGGCATGCGAGATCCAGTCCATATCTCAGAGAATTTGCTGCAAGCGAAAAATGGGGTGGAGGGCGATTCAAAGTTGGGAAACCAAAGGAAAGGACGAGAAGCAGCGGAATTGACCACCCCAGCCGCTACGGAAGGCAAGACTAGTTCTACCAAGGCCTCAGACGAGGCTTTAAGGTTCGAGTCTGTCTCATCTACCACCATACCATTAACCAAGTACGAGAAATCCAGAATTGTCGGGGCAAGGGCTCTACAGATCTCGTTAGGCGCACCAATACTCGTGCAGCTTCCCGCAGGTGTAGTAGACCCACTTGCAATAGCTGAGATCGAACTGAAAACGAATGTCCTACCAATCACAATTCGCAGAAAACTACCCGGAATCAGATTCCTGAATATCCCATTATCGAAACTTGCCAAAGAATGGTTATGATCGTTCTAGACGGAGACGAAGAATGGTAAGAACTTCAGGATCTCTTTCCAAAGTTTGGGTGTTAGATAGCTTTGTTCAGGAATCGCTATTTGACCAGACTCGGTCAAGAGCTTATTGTAAGGGAAGCAGGAGAAAACGATCTTCCTCAGATCTGGCCCGTCTATCAGAAAGTTTTGAACGAAGGAACGTATACCTCCGCCATTCGCGGAGAAAGCGCCCTAGATAGGTATGAACGTCTATCGCAAGATAAGGTTGACAAAAGAAAAGCATTGACTCTCCTAGCTGAGGTTGATGGTAAACTCGTCGGTTACGTTACTATTGATGAGTCAATATGGGATCTTTCTCGACACGTTGGCGAATTAGGAATTGCGGTGCTTCCTGCGTCTCGAGGACTTGGGATAGGCTCAGCCCTATTGGAGTCAGCTCTCCACTTGGCTTCTGAAAAAGGATTCAAGAAGATCGGTCTAAGTGTCTTTCAAACCAACAGACGGGCAATCAATCTATACAGAAAATTCCACTTCAAGAAAGTGGGCAGAAAGAGAAAGCAGTTCAACCTAAATGGGGAATACATCGACGAAATCATGATGGAGAAATTCATCCACTGAATCACCAACTAGAATGCTTTGCCGTGGCGTTGTGAAATTGGCAACGTTTTCACTAAATGTGGACGAATACAACATAAAAATATATTAGTGGTTCCTCATTATAAGTACACCAGACTTGAATTTATGGAACACAACAAAGCTCTGAACTGGTGCTTGAGGTGTCTGGCTGAGGATCTCTGTAATTCGGAACATACAGAGTTCGAACTGTGCACTACTCTTCGTATTGTTCAAACGCGGGGGAAAGCTTAGTTCTCTTATCTAGGGCTTTGCACCGTCCGAAAAGGTGGAAGTCTCAAAATGAGAATGTTAGAGGTCTGCGAAGACGGCGATCTCAAGGAATCTCCATTCAGGAGAGAAGATGTCGACAGCAAGAAAGTCTATATTTTTGTGAACGACGATGACAAGCAGATCATTCTGTGGAGCGGGAAAGAAGCAAGAACCCGCATAAAATTTATCGGTGCACGGTTAGCCTCAAGTCTACGACTTGAGCATGGTTTATCATACAAACTCGTCCAAGTTGATGAAGCTGTGGACCAAGATTTCATCAAAAATATGGGCAAGCCCGGCGAAAGGCCTTCACCCCCATCACCACCCGCTATACCTGCTAAACGCGAACCTTCTCCTCCTGCGCCACGTGTGTCGCATCCTTCACCTCGGTTGCAGCCACCAAGTGTAACGGCACCTATGCGTGCTCCTCCCACAACCTACGGGCGAGCCCCACCTCCGAGATCTGAAATAGACCAGAGTAAAATAGTTGAAAGATTGAATATGATTGAGACTCCAAAGGGATTTGAAAGGGAGCTAATTGTTATCGGTCATGACATGTTTGCGGTTTCTGTTTCTAAGACAAGAGTGTTTGGAAAGGAGAGAACTGAGTATAAGGTTGGAAAAGTGACCAACCCGCTTGAGGATGGCATTTTTCTGGCAGAAGGATACACACCTCGCGTAATCGTTGAGAATGGGCGCGTCTTGGCGGTAGAATTCCTTAAGGCATCAACTCAGCCCAAAGGAAAAGTCGAATACGAGAAGCCTTCCGCTAAAAGCGCTCCAACTGAGGAGCCACTTGAGTCGCTGATGGAGAAACATCTTAGTGAAATAGCTAACATATTCAAGGGTGGACCAAAGAAGGGAGAAAAGCGCGAGGAAGAATAGATAGCCTAAGCGAAGACAGCGAGGACACCCTTGCTACTGAGAAGCTACCGCTCAAGTTTCTTGAGTTTTGAAAGTCGTGCCGAGACAAAAGGAACTAGTATCTCATTTAGCGTTGTGGAACCGTGTGAACCCAAGAAATGTTCTTCCCAATTGCCTTGTGATTCATCCTTTTGGGTTTCAATATTCACGCTCTTTTTCAGCAGTACAATTATGTCTCCCAGCCTTAGTCTGCTCATTTCAGGGTTCACTGTTTTGCCGATGAATTCTCTAGTGGCTTCTTCAAACGTGATAATATACCCTTCTTCCCTTATCTTATCACGCAGTGCCCTCAGCAGTTCTTCTTCAAAGCCTTCCTTTACATAGAAATGTAAAACTCTTCCAGACTTCCCCATGGGTGCCCTTAGTAATTTACTGAATTCCTTGATCTCATTCTTTGTGAAAACGATGTTAAGTTTGGGGTCAATCGAGTTCTGTCCGTGATCCGAAAAGAAAATGAACGCGGTTTTTTCCGCAACACTATCACTAATGTTCCTAACTAGCCTCCTAATATTCTCCTCCAGAAACCTTGCACCCAGTTCGTATTCCTCGCTCAGGGGACCATACTTGTGGCTGAGCGAGTCGAGTATCCCGGTATATAGGTTTAGAATCATTTTCTTGTCGCGTTCTTGTTCCAATACAGACTTTGCCGTAGAGAACGCATCAATTAAGTTACTGAATCCGTGCGCGACCTGTCTGCTATAGATCATGTTAGATAGCCCTGTTCCAGCTATCTCATTTTCAAGTAGCTCCACATGCTCAATTCCTTTTTTCTCAACGAGATCATAAGGGGAGCCACAGTAGCTCAATACTCGCACATCGACTCCGACTCGTACAAGAGCATCTCTGGCTCTGAAAGACATTGTACTCATCTTCAAGGTATCTACCACGGCACCAAGTTCCTTAAAGTAGATCTTGTGGCCAAAAACCCCATGGATGCCCGGAGTGACCGCAAGGTGTATTGAGGACAGCGCGGTGGATGTTATGGTAGGAAAGACTGATGAAAGCTCGAATCCGCCCAGCTCCTTGTGAACTCCAGAGAGATAACTGAACTTCTGGAACTGCTCCACACCAATGGAGTCAGCAACTATCATAATCACCTTGTCTACACCAAAACAGGAGTTGTCCTCCATAATCTTCCCAAGGCTCTTAATATTCGACAGAACGGAGTACTGTTTTTCTGGAAGCCTAAGCCCCAAGAAGGATAACGCCGTTGGGAGCGCCATGTGAATACATCGCTTGTAGTTAGGTCTGAAGAGTCCAGGAGTCAGCTCAGATTCCTTCACTAAGGACTCGTGGTACTCCGTTGTATTCCCAACCATTTCCAACCAACACCTTTGAGAAGCATTGAACAGGCGATGCTCGTCTATTGACCAAAGAATAGCAAAACTTTTTCATAGCCAGAATACCCTATGAAGTCTGATCCTTTATTAATTCAACCCAACCGGCTATGGTGTTGAAAACGTGCATAATAGTTGGAGCAGTGAGCAAAATCGATAGTGATGTGTCAAACGAGATTATCAAGATGCTCCAGGCTGTGGAGCCTGGGTTTCCTGCAAAGATGTTTACATTTCACTTACAGCAAGAGTTTCTTGAGTCGAGTTCCATCACGGAACTTGAGAGATCTTTGCACGCTCCCTCATCTGTCGCTCTCGCTACAGCATGTCTACTAATAAGCCGAGAGCGCTGCGTAGCCGTTGGAGACTCACGAATTAGCTCCGCAGCGATGACTGGGAAGATCTTTAACTTGCCAGACGCCCCAACTTCATTAATCAAGCGATTCGAGAAAGACATTAACGAAACTAACCACAGTGTATTGCACGCCAAGAGATTTCTGGAATCGCTGGATGGGCAATACTCTTTCGTGCTAAGATGGGGCGATTCATTTCTTCTGGCTAGGGACCCCATTGGAGTAAAGCCCCTCTACGTCGCTGAAAACGATCAGATGATTGCTTTCTCGACTCGACGCAGACCATTGTGGGCACTGGGGCTAACAGATTGCACGAGCTTACCCCAACCAATTCTCATATCCAATAAGGAGCTAAGACGAATCAGCCTAGGCATGAGGATGGAGGTACTGAATCCAGCTGAGAAGTCACCCACTGAAATACTCACTCTCCTGCTCACAGACGTGATTAAGAAAATCAGCGCACGCGCAGGTGGAAAGATTGCCATCCTCTTCTCTGGGGGACTAGACAGTTCCATTGCTGCAAAGCTCTCAAAGGACCTAGGCATCCATTGCACCCTGTACTGCGCTGGGACAGCTTCCTCCCGGGACATGATTGGTGCGCGAAGGATGTCGTCAGCCCTAGACCTTCCACTAGTGGAAAAAGAAGTGACATATGATGATGTTGCAAGTAACCTAGTCCCAATAGTAAGACTCATTGAAAGTACCGAAATAGTAACGGTAAGTACTTCCTTACCAATCTACTTCGCAGTAAAAGAATCTGCAGCTAGAGGAGAGAAGACCATACTCTACGGTCAAGGCGCAGACGAACTCTTCGGTGGATATGAGAGATACGAGCACATACTATCTTCCAGCGGACACAGTGCCTTATGCAATGAGATGCTCAATGACATAGTGAGACTCGGAACAAGCGCTCCAATGTATGACCAGATCGGGACAATGAACCAGACAGAATTGTTCGCTCCATTTCTTGATCCCTCGATCCTCAAGTTCTCACTGGGGATCCCGCTCCGGCTGAAGCTCTTCAGGGAGGACTCGAGAGTCTCCCGTAAGTACATTCTGCGCAAGGTCGCCCAAAGAATCGGAGTTCCAGTCAACCTGCTTCCAGAACAAAAGGTCGCCATGCAATTCGGATCTGGTGTCGCTAGAATTCTGGACAAAATAGCAAGAGACGCAGGCTACACGAAAAGCGTAGCGAGGCGTAGCGGATTCCCTCTTCCTGTTAAAGCCTATCTCAGAGAAGTTGGAAAACTAGCAGAAGTTCCGTCTTGACATCGCCCGAAAACAAAAAGGAAAAATGAGGTAAGAACACAGCGAGATTCTTACTCAGCCTGCCATAAAACAGTGATTCATTTCTTAGCTACAGGCTTTTCCACCTTTACTGTACATCCATCTTTCTCTCGGGCGTTTTCGAGCTGGAACCCCATTGCCTTGCAAGTGCCCTTCCAAGTTGATTCACATAACATGCAAGGAAGATCTTGTGAGAGACGGCCACTTGACTTACCTAGCTCAGCGACACTCTGTTTCAATCCACACTTCTTAACCCGTCCGACAAATCTATCCTCGTAGAACTCGGCGACTTGATATTCAACTCCGAGGACTCTGTCTTCCTCCACTCTTCTTCTTATGAAATCTTCAAAACTCTCGTTTCTCCACTTCGTCTGCGCCAGTTCAGCCATATCAGCAAAGTGTTCCCACAGCCTAGCTGCAGATTTTTCCCCGTAGTTGTTGTAGATATATGCGATTGCAAGCTCCAACTGTCGCATCAATGTCGAGAAGGTTCTCTGAAGTAACTCCTCAGGTTTAACAGGTTTCAGGTCAAGTTTCTTTATAGCTCTCGGCTTCTCTGGAGGTTCGAGTTTCGATTGTGACAGATTCTCTGGGGTTACTACTGTCGCTACCGATCGAGTCGGCTTTGAAGGTGTTGTCACCGACGAACCCAGAGCTTCCTTAACTCGCTCACCAATTATCCTGGATAGAAGAGTCGAACCTTGATCCTCCGCCGCTTCATTTGATTGAACTGATTCAACGGGTTGGACTCGTTGGACCTGTTGAACTGGTTGAACCGGTTGAACCGGACTCCCTAGGACTGTTCGAGCTGGACTCTCTTCAGGAGGAGGAACATAGCCAGTCTTAGCTTCCCTTATGAGCGGCGACACCGCCCTGACAATATGGTACGGAGAATATGATGGAAGCGAGATAGCACCTTGGGCGACGGTCACTATGATGTTAGGGTCCAATTCACCGATGACTTCCGTCGTGAGGATCTCTCGACCCCTATATACCCTGACAGCCCACTGGCCACCGACCTTCCCTATCCTGAGACTATAAGAACTCCCAGGTATAGGTGCCAAAGAACTTGCTGGAACAAAGTCATCACTCACTTTTTACACCCCAATTCGCTTTACTCCGGCAACAAGAGTAGTTGTACTTTTCAGACACTTATCTTTTTTCATTTTCATGACAAGAAGACGCTCTTGAGTTGCGAACTTCGTTCGCGTAAACTTTAAGAAGAAGCGGATGAGATTCTCTATACTAATGAACTGACTGATACCATCTGGAGGAGAACTGAGGAATTGGTGAAGTGTCTTTTTTGCGGCAAGGAAATCCATCTACTGTTCAAATGCCAATTTTGTGAGGGAGGCTTCTGCGTAGAACACAGGCTTCCAGAAAACCATCAGTGTAAGAACATCTGGAAAGCCAAAGTATCCCCAAAGGAAAAAGAGCCTTCCGTTCCCCCTGTAACCTCCCCTGTAGGTGAGGAGGACGAGTCTTCCCCCTTGTGACCCGGTGAGCAACGAGTTCTCGGTCTCCTTGATGGTGAGTTATACTGAATTTCCCTATCTTGCCGACAGGTAGTTTACGATGATTCTCGAAAAGTTATCCAATATCATATCGGAATCAAAGGGAGCGCTAATAAACTTCCTGAAGAGCTTGGTGGAAGTACCGACAGTGGTTCCACCAGGCGACAACTACAGAGACGCCATAGACATCGTCCAAGACAAGTTGAAAGACATTGGATTCAAAGATAGAGTAGTTGAAACCCCATCACACCTCTTACAGAGATATGTCACCCACCCCAACTCGTTGAGGGGACCTAGGCCAAACTTAATTGCAACTAGAGAATGGGGTTCTGGCGGACCCAATATTCTCCTAAACGGTCATATAGATGTGGTTCCGCCCGGGGACGGTTGGAAGTTTCCTCCCTTCTCAGCAACCCTTAAGGATAACTTAATGTTCGGTCGCGGAACAGCTGACATGAAAGGATCGATAGCGTCGATGGTATTCGCCTTATCTGCGCTATCACAAGTCGAATCAGATCTCCAGGGCACAGTGACCCTCACTGTTACTGTCGATGAGGAAATCGGAGGAGCAACAGGCCTCTACTACCTAGTAAATAAGAACCTAGTTAGAGGAGACTGCTGCCTAGTTGCTGACAGCACGATAGAGAGCATAAAGTATGCATCAAATGGATGTCTACGCTTCAAGATAATCACATATGGTAGATCTGCGCACTCATCACGCCCATGGATGGGAGTAAACGCGATAGATAAGATGTCAAAGGTGCTTAATGTCCTCAACACCTTTTCGCGACAACTATCGAGTGTCAAGTCCAGAATACCTGCCCACCCGTCTTTCGAAGTAGACCACCTCCGGCCCTCCTTGTCAGTATGCGTAATCTCAGGTGGAATGAAGGTGAATGTGATTCCAGATCGATGTGAAATTCTCGTTGATAGGAGACTTATTCCTGAAGAAGACGTGAGAGAAGAAGCCAACAGAATAATAGCGGCAATAAACGACCTCAAGAAGACTGACCCGAATCTCTTGGCGACCGCCGAGTACAATTATTTCCATGAATCATTTGAATCTGACCCAAATGGCCGAGCTATCCAACTACTATCAAAATCTTATAGAGAAGTTACAGGCGTCAGTCCATTTGTAGGGGGTACACTGGGTTGCTCAGACGCATGCTACACCGCGAAAATCGGAATTCCAACAATGCTGTTGGGCGCTGCTCGAGCCTGGTCTGGTATGCATGCGAAAAATGAGTCCGTGGATTTGAATGATGTTACTCTTTTCTCGAGGATCCTAGCTGTTTTTCTAAGAAGCGCGCTATCGAGTGACAAGTAACCCTACCTCTGTGATCCCAGCTCTACCATCAGATTAAATACTCGCTGACGATCATAACAATCATGGATCACTGTATTGTCTGCGTTGTAAGGATCAGAAGGGGAGTGGAATAAGAGAATGCCGCCTGCCGGTGAGAACGAGGAAGGAGGGAGGATGCTCAGCGGACTAGTAAGTGGAAGGCTTAGGGAGATCGAGGAACGACTACGTAGCCAAGAACTCACCCAGATATACGGGAAAGGTCCGCTCGGATTTGCTCTAAACGAGATACTTTTGATAAAGGATTGGGGTAAGATATCTGGTCTGAAACACGAATTCTATACTTATCTTGGCAACCTTGTCCTAGAGACCAAGAGAAACCTCGTGATAATAGCAGTGAGTTCAGCAAACTTGGTCGGAAAAGGTGGAACTGAGCTTCCCTACATACTATTGACTGGCCCAGGTGTATACCTGATAGAGTTCTCAACTCAGAAAGGCACGTACATCACCGATTCGCGTGAGATCACTGGTTTGCTGGTCTCGTCGTCGGATTGGGAGAAGATGCGCAGCGGGAAAAAGGACTACGACGGAACATCGGCCCTGACTCTAAATGAGCTATTTGCCGAGATACCTCTCTCAATAATCGATCGTCCATCATCACTGCAAAGTTATGAACGCGGATTGATAGCCAAAACCGTTCTCACACCATTCAAGGATGCATTCATGTCGCTCAAAAACACTTGCACGAGAAGCTCATCGTATCCAGAGGAACACGGCCCCAAAATACTAAGCACCCACAAGTACTTTCATAACTTAATACTCACCGGACTAGAGATCTATGAGTGGACTTCGAAGAAAGCGACGGAGCCGTGGAACGAGGTCATCGTTAGACAAGCAAGAGATTACCTACGGGAAATACCAGGAGTCAAAGCATCTAAACCCGGTGAGCTCGATACGCTTTTGCAGACTGAGGTAATCGATGGGATAAGCAGGGGATACCTGAAGGATGCTAGGAGAGGAATAAGCCTCACGTCAGTCCCAGGTATTAAAGAATTCATGATGCGCGTCGAAGTTAAGATGGCAAAAGATCAATACCTAAAGGCAATCACAGGAGCATTCGAGCGAGGATTCTAGACGAACGCTTCCAGTGTTTGAACGGTGAGCAGCGTTATAAAAACTAGTCATCTCTGAAACTCAAGTCACCAAACCTTATATATAGCCAGAAAAGTAGTGGAAGTTGTCATCTTATCTGTCACTATGCATCACTGGCAGACTTACTCTGAAGGTATGTGATCCGCAGGTAGGTAGTGGTGGCGAGCCTGAAGAATGTCAACAGAAACTGCTATCGAGAGAAAAATGATAAAGCCAGCCCAAGCTGACCAAGAATTCATCAACCGCATAGTAGAGTCTGGGGCTGAACGCATCAAATCATGCATCCAATGCGGGACTTGTACAGCATCGTGTCCATCCGGCAGGAGAACTGCATATAGAACCAGGCAAATAATGAGAGCAGCTCTCCTCGGGTTGAAGGATGAACTACTCTCCGACCCGAACATATGGCTTTGCACTACCTGTTACACTTGTTATGAACGATGTCCTAGGAAGATCGAGACGGTTAACGCAATAATCGAGATCCGTAACATGGCTGTGGAAGCTGGACACATACTTGCCGCACATAGAGCAGCCTCACACAAGCTTATCGAATTCGGTCATGCAGTGGCCATCGATGACTCGAAGTGGAGCACCCTCAGGAGTGGCCTAGGTCTACCTGACAAACCACCCACGACACACCGATTTGAAGAAGCTCTACGACAAGTTCAGAAGATAGCTAGACTCACTGGCTTCGATAAGCTGGTAGGATACAATTGGAAGTGAGTGATAGATGAACAATTCAAGATACGCTCTTTTCCTAGGGTGCATGATTCCAAATCGGTACCCCAATATCGAACTATCAATTAGGAGTGCAATGGCGAATCTTAGCGTAGAACTCGTTGACATGAACGGAGCATCTTGCTGCCCAGCTCCAGGCGTCATCAGATCCTTCAGCAACAAGTTCTGGCTGGCTAGTGCCGCAAGAAATATCTCGATTGCTGAAGAGATGGGATTAAATATAGTGACAGGATGCAACGGATGCTACGGAACGCTAAAGGAAACAAATGAGACACTGAAACATAATGAAGCAAAGAAAGACTGGGTCAACAAGATACTCAAAGAGGCTGGAGCAAGGGAATACGGGGGAACAATTGATGTCAAACATGTTGTAGAGGCACTCTACGCTGATATAGGAACCAAGAAAATCTCCGAATTTATCCAGAATCCCATACCCTTGGGTGTAGCGGTGCACTACGGTTGCCACGTTGTGAAACCAAGTGAACTTAGGCGGTGGGGCGTTACTGAGAACCCTAGATTCCTAGACGAACTCGTAGAAATGACAGGTGCTAGGAGCGTAGAGTACAAGGACAAGCAAATGTGCTGCGGCGCCGGAGGTGGTGTACGTTCTTCAAACTTGGCAGTTGCAATAGACATGACTAGAGAGAAGCTAAACAATATCAAAGCCGCGAACGTTGATTGCATGGTAGACTGTTGCCCGTTTTGCCACATGCAACTTGAAGGGGGTCAGCTAGACATAAAGAAGCAGTTCGGAGAGGATTTCAATATACCAGTCCTCTACTATACGCAGCTCCTCGGATTGGCGATGGGGCTCAGCAAGGAGGAACTCGGAATAAACAAGAATGCAATATCAGTCAACCAGTTGCTCCAAAAGTTTGGCTACTAGGAAAAAGGGAACGAGCTGAATCCCACCCTATCCTATTTCTCTCCTTTAGGTACAGAGTCGATTTACATGTTCTTGTATATTTCCGCAGCGAGGCCGAGCGAAATCCAGAGAAATGGACTTGAACATGTATATTCTCGCGGGGAAAATAGAATAGCTTATTAGATAGAACTTTTCCATCTCCATGATGTGGAGAGAAGAACTAGGCTGAGGCTCGAGTCCACTGGTAGAGGGAATCGGGTCAGTCACGCTTTGTTAATCGCGTCTGAACCGCCGTTGGCTTCGGGTTGTCGTTCCGCAAACGGATGGCAGTTGGAACTCCCCAGCATGACGGGCTAGGTAACAAGCGGCATCTTCACTTTTACTTCAGTGGTAATGAAGTGTGTGAGGCGAAATGTGAATGGCAGAATACACTATTGAGGTTGTGATTGAGAATAAACCGGCCGCAAGGGATCCTGAAGGAGAAACAATCTGGAGAGACCTCGTGACCAAGGGAGGATACGGCTCGGTGAAATCAATTAGAGCCGCAAAGCTTCTCAGAGTCAAAATTAATGCACCTTCGGAAATCGATGCTAAGAATACTATCTTCAAGATGTGCAACGAACTGAGAATTTTCAACCCTGTAGCCCACATGTGTTCAATCAACGTAAAGTGACTCGGAAGTTGAACAAGAGAGTCAACCTGCAGGTGCCTTGCATATGTCGTATCTACTGATCAATAAATCAAATCATGTATATGTAAAAAGGACCTTGGGGGTTGCTGATGCTTAAAGTTGCGATTATAGACTTCCCGGGTTCAAACTGCAGGTACGACACCCTCCACGTCTTCAAGGATATTTTGAATACCGATGCCCATTTGATCTGGCACAGGGAATTCGACGACAACAATTATGATATCGCGGTTCTCCCAGGCGGTTTCGCCTATGGAGACTACTTGCGCGCTGGAATCATAGCAGCATTCAGCCCAGCAATAAAAACTGTCAAGAGAATGGCCAAAGCCGGTAAGCCTATTCTTGGTATATGTAATGGGTTCCAGATTCTCGTTGAAGCTGGGCTACTTCCAGGAGCTTTGCTCAGAAATTCGTGTCTCACTTTTGTCTGTAAATGGATACACTTGCGTGTCGAGAACAACAAGACACCATTAACGATAGGTCTGCCCAAGGGGGCTATACTCTCTCTTCCAATAGCACATGGTGAAGGCCGGTACTACGTGGATGAGGAAAGACTTGAAGAAATGAAGAAGAACAACCAGATAGTCTTCAGGTACGTTGACTGGTCAGGCGAGGCGACAGAGGAAGCAAACCCAAATGGCTCTCTTGACAACATTGCTGGTGTGTGCAACTTCGAAAGAAACGTTGTTGGCTTGATGCCTCACCCCGAAAGAACATCCGAGAAGATACTTAGCCCACTGGAAACTGATGATGGGCTGTCCGTACTGCGCTCGGCGATAGAGTATATAGGAGGCGCGGGCTGAGAGATGTCAACCCCAATTGGAGTCAAAGTTGACTTGACCGATGATGAGATCAAATACATCCGACGCTCACTGGGTCGAGAACCGAACGAAGTGGAGTGGGGCATGTTTGACACCATGTTCTCAGAGCACGTCTGCTACAAGTCGTCCCGCCCACTACTCAAACTCTTCCCCACAACGGGTCCCCGCGTAATTATTGGACCTGGTTATGACGCAGGCGTCGTAGACATAGGAGATGGATTAGTCGCGACTCTTAAGATCGAGTCACACAATCACCCGAGCGCCGTGGACCCATACAATGGCGCAGGAACAGGAATTGGAGGAGTCTTAAGAGACGTTCTCAGCATGGGGACAAGACCAATAGCGCTCATCGACCCCCTACGTTTCGGCTCCCTATCTAGTGGGAGATCAAAATGGCTTCTCATGTATGTTGTGAAGGGAATCGCAGACTACGGGAACAGTGTCGGTGTCCCGACAGTCGGGGGAGAAGTAGAGTTTGACCCTTCATTTGAAATGAATTGTTTGGTAGACGTAGGATGTGTAGGCGTCGCGAAACGTGAGAGAGTCATAATTGGAGGAGCCGAACACCCAGGAGACATAGTTATACTCGCCGGTGGCTCGACTGGAAGAGACGGATTACATGGAGTCACATTTGCCTCTAGAGTGCTAGCCGAGGAATCCGACGCGGATAGGCCAGCAGTGCAAGTCGGTGACCCATTTCTAAAGAACATAATAATCGAAGCAACGTTAGCCGCGATTGAAACTGGTCATGTCAGAGGGTTGAAGGATCTGGGCGGCGGAGGATTAACCTGCGCCGTGAGTGAAATGGCCTACGATGGAGAAACAGGAATGGAGATCGACATCTCCAAAATCCGATTAAGAGAAAGCGGAATGGTTCCCTACGAGATAATGCTCTCAGAGTCACAGGAGAGAATGTTATTTGTCGTTGAACCCTCTGGGGTGAATGAAGTCACCAAAGTGTTCGATAAATACGATTTACCTTACGCCATAATTGGCAATGTAACTGATACAGGCAACGTTGTCGTAAGGTATGAAGACAAGATAGTCGCCAATTTACCCGCGAGATTGGTAGCCAAGGCGCCAGTCGCGAAAAGAGAAGCTAGGAGCCAAGCTTACATCAACCAAGCAAGAAAAGTAAAGAAGCCACCAATCCCAAGCAACCTCTCAGAGATTTTGACAAGGATTCTTTCTTCTCCTAATATAGCCAGCAGGGAATGGATCTACAGGCAATACGACCATGAAGTTGGAATTAGAACCGTGCTAAAACCTGGCCAAGCTGATGCCGCAGTACTGAGATTGATTGGCACAAAGAAAGGGCTTGCAGTCAAAGCTGACGGGAACTCTCAACGAACCTACCTAGATCCCTACCATGGTGGTGCAAGCGCACTAGCTGAGGCAAGCCGTAATGTGGCTGCTGTAGGAGCTGAGCCAATCGCCATGGTCGACCACTGCAACTTTGGGAACCCTGAGAAACCAGAGATATTCTGGCAGTTCAGGGAGGCGGTAAGAGGGATGGCTGACGCGTGTCGCGCTTTGGACATACCATGTATTGGCGGCAAAGTCAGCTTCTATAATGAGGATTCCGCCACGGGAAACGCAGTAAAACCAAGCCCTGTGGTCGCAGTCCTCGGGCTGATCGAAGATATGGATCACTTGGCAACCTTACCATTCAAGGAGCACGGTGAATCTATCTACATAGTAGGAAGAACCAGATGCGAACTTGGAGGCTCAGAATATTACACGTATATTCATAAAATAGCTGAAGGAGTACCACCGAAGTTCAATGGATCTGATGAAAAGCGTTCTATAACATTGGCATTTAAGTCAATAGGCAAGGGCCTGACGGAAACCGTCCATGACTGCTCGAATGGAGGATTTGCGGTCGCACTCGCAGAAATGTGTATTCTGTCAGGTCTTGGAGCCGAAATAGATCTGACGAAGATCCCGCGAGACAAGATGCAAGTCGATGAACTGCTCTTCTCGGAGAGCAACGCGAGATTCGTGATGACTGTTTCTAGAAAGAACCTTAATGAGTTCCTCTCTTTGGCGTCAAGGATTGGAGTTACTGTAGCTGAGATAGGGAGAGTCGCCGACACTGGTGAGTTGGTAGTGTTTGAGGATGGTAGAAAGGCAGTAGCCTGTGAAGTTGAAGCCATGAGCAAGGCATGGTCTGAACCAATATCGAAAGCCATGGGAGGCTGCTAAAAGGTGGGAGAGAAAGTCAGGGAACACTGTGGAGTATTCGGCATCTACACTAGGAAGTTCCCTGAAGAGGTTCCCCACCGTACGTATGACGGTCTTGTGTCACTGCAACATCGGGGCCAAGAGAGTGCGGGCATATATGTGTTTAGGGATGGGCTAGTTGGTGAATTGGTAGGACATAAAGGCATGGGTCTAGCTACACAAGTATTCAACAAACAGATACTGGATAGCCTGTCTGGTAATGCGTCGGTCGGTCACGTGAGGTATAGCACAACCTCGGAGAGCAACATTGCCAATGCTCAACCCTTCTTGCTGAAATCTTATCACACCCAGTTCGCACTAGCGTTCAACGGGACCGTAACGAACTTCATGCAACTCAGGGAATCCCTCAGGGCACAAGGTGAAACCTTCCAGACCGACACAGATACGGAGTTACTCGCTCGGATTATAGCTTCAAAATCAAGGGAGAGAGGAAGCTTCTCCGATGGAATGAAAGAAAGCATGAGTATTCTCGACGGGTCATACTCCCTAGTTCTGGTCAACGACAAGGGTGAACTCTATGCCATGCGGGATCCACGAGGATTCAAACCCCTCTGCTTAGGATCGATAAATCAATATGCGCATGTAGTTGCCTCAGAAACCCCCGCGATAGAAGCGGTAGGTGGGAAAGTCATAAGTGATGTTCTCCCTGGCGAAGTCATAAAGGTTGATGAAACAGGCTTCGAGAGAGAACGAGCGACGGATGTTAAACGCAAAGCCCTCTGCATGTTTGAGTTCGTCTACTTCAGCCGTCCGGACTCATTCATAGATGGCAGATCCGTTTGGGAAGTCAGAAAAAGACTCGGGAGATTCCTCTGGAAGCTTCACCCTGTCAAGGCCGATTACGTCGTCCCAGTTCCAGACTCGGGTAGGGCAGCTGCAGCGGGTTTCTCAGAGGAGTCAGGAATACCGTTAGCCGAAGGACTAATGAAGAATAGGTATGTTGGGAGAATCTTTATAACACCCAAGGCCGAAGATCGTGAGCTTCTAGTTAGGTTGAAGCTGAACCCGATCAGATCCGTCACCGAAGGAAAGGAAATCGTACTCACTGATGATAGTATAGTGAGGTCAACGACATCAAAATTCATAGTGAATTTACTGAAGACTGTTGGGGGAGCGCGAAGGGTCCACTTGAGAATCAGTTGCCCTCCAATCATAGCTTCGTGTTACATGGGAATAGACTTCCCGACTAGACGGGAATTGATTGCATCGACAAAGACCGTTGAAGAGATCAGAAGACAGGTAGGCGCGGACACCTTAGGGTACATGAACATAGATGGACTCGTAAGGAGCATAGGAATCCCCCACAACCAGCTGTGCATGGCCTGTTTGACTGGGGAATACCCCTTGAACGCTCCACCCCAACTGGAACTGTTGGAAGCTACACTCGGAACCAGAATGGAGTAAACCCCCATCGGGTACCAACAACGACAAGCCATTCAGTCACCGCTTCTGCGCACCCACGTGAGGGGAAGGCAAGAACCACAGAATGACATGTTGAGGGAGAGGGAGATTGACAATAAGGGTTTTGCTGATTGGATCAGGAGGGAGAGAAGCAGCCATAGCTGAAAGTGTAACCAAGAGCCCTTCCTCAATACTATTCGCGATATCCGACAGAGTTAATCCCAGTATCCTGAAACTATGTGGAAACAAAGGCAACTACAAAGTTGGAGAAAAGGGAGTGACGAGCAAGCCTCAGTTTGTTGCCGAATACGCTGCTGAGAAGAGCATCGACATAGCAGTCGTGGGACCCGAGGATCCCCTAGTCTCAGGGGTCGCGGATGCCCTCAGGAGTAAAAAAATCCCGTGCGTTGGCCCAGTTAAGAAATGCGCAATGATAGAAGGGGACAAGAGTTTCTGCAGATACTTGTTGAAGAAGTACCGTATCCCTTACTATCCAGAGAACAGCTCGTTCACAAGCCCAGCAGAAGCATTTCGATACATAGATGAGATGACGGGAAAAGGAATCCCGGTTGTGATAAAACCTGGAGGACTCACAGGCGGAAAAGGCGTCAAACTCTTAGGCGAACATCTCAAGGACGCAGAGGAAGCAAAAGTATACGCGGAATCGGTAATAAGGGATAAACCGGGGGGAATTGAGTCAGTTGTGGTTGAGGAGAAGATACTTCATCCACTGGAGACAACAATTCAAACTTTCACAGACGGGAAGACCGTCATTCTCACACCCTGTGTCCAAGACTACAAGCGAGCCTACGAAGAAGACAGAGGATCAAATACAGGAGGCATGGGTAGCTGCAGCTTGAGCGATCACCTGATGCCATTCATAAGCAGAAAAGACTATGAAGATACGGCTGAGATGGTGCGAAAAATCAACAATGCCCTACTCAAGGAGACAGGAGAACAATATCAAGGATTCCTGTATGCACAGATGATGAAAGGAATCAGCCCCGTGAAGAACGAGTTGACCACGATACTCACAGAAGCGAACGTACGGCTCGGCGACTCCGAAGCCATGAATGTGCTACCAATCTTGGATCATGATGACCCAATAGAAGTCTACTGGAGCATAATAGATGGAACGCTAAGCGCCAAGAAGGTAAAGTTTGACCGCAATGCCACGGTCTGCAAGTACCTGGTGCCCGAAGGATACCCAGAAACACCGAAAGACAACCAGGAAGTCGAACTAGACGAAGTAAAAATCAAGAGCATAGGCGCAAGATACTACTGGGCAAGTGTAAACATGACTGATGGAGACATCCTAACAACAAAATCAAGAGCTGTCGCAGTACTCGGCATATCAGAAAGGCTGGAGGAAGCGGAAGAAATAGCGGAAGAAGCCTGCACGTGCTTCAAAGGGCAATTGAGGCATAGAAGCGACGTAGGCAAGAAGGTAACAGAAAGAATCCAAAACACTCAGACGAGATGGAAAACATTCCTCAAGAAAAGAGTAGAGGAATGATCTGCCTCATCGAGCGCTCCACAGTGCATAACTTACCTAAATCAACCTATCACCCAATTCACCCTGGAGAAACTACTAAAGCCATGTAGGAAAGGGTTGCCAACTTGTCTAAGGGCAGGAAATGCTACGAGAAAGTTGAGGACACGTTCGCCGAAGCTTTTCCAGGACTATACCTAAGATTACTTATTACAGCAGAAAGGGGGACAACTCCCAAAGATAAGAGCGCTCCTGAAATAGAGTACGACGAGCTACGGCTAGCAGCATATCGTTCGACGGCAACGCCTTCCGTTGTCGTAGGTAGGGTCGAAGCTGGAATAGAAAAGTGGCTTGCAAGAAAACAGACCCCAGACAACCGTGAAGGCGTCGTAGTGCAATTCTGGGGTAGGTTTGACGAAAGGGAAGACATCGCAAAGCAAGTTGAGAAATTCTACAGAGAAATGTCAATCAGGATCCGGCAGGATGTCCTGTCAGTCCCCACGACAAGGGTCTTTGGTTTGGCCAATGCTGGCGGAGGGTTCCAAGAAAGAGGGATGGTGATCGATGCCGAGGAGCGAATAGGGAAGTGTGGCGGAGGTCACGAATCGTTCTCGAAGAAAGACAGTAATGAAGTCATCAACGTTCCATTGATGATGGGCTACGACTTTCAAATAGATCGATCCCTAACGTGTGGCGTCGGGATTTCAGGTGCTAATATATGGTTGCTCTGTGACAGCATAGAAGGGGGAAGAAAAGCAGGAAGGAAAGCAATCGAAGCCATAAAACAAGTTGAAGGCGTAATCACTCCATTCTACACGTGCCCATCAGGATCCGCTGCAGAGGACTACCCTCCAATAGGCCCACCGACGAACTACCTATACTGTCCAACCTTAAGAGAGAAACTGAAAGGTCGCTCCAAGGTTCCCTATGGAGTTAACTCTATCCCTGAGATAGTGATAGATGGTGTCTCACTGACTGCTGTGAAGAAGGCGATGAAAGCCGGCATAGAGTCAGTTGTTGGAATGGATCAGGTCATCCAAGTTTCAGCTGGGAATTACGAGGGAAAACTCGGTAAATACAAGATTTACCTAAGAGACTTGTTGAAGTGATTTTTTTCTCGCATTTTTCCTATTAGGTGATAGGTCAGAACCATATATTACTAGAAGGAGCGTGTGATCAATTTGACCGGCTACATGCAAGTTTTGAACAAAATAGGGGTCGTGAAGATGAGATAGTCAAGCCATGCTGTGAGTTAATAGGCTTCGAGAGTGAAAATCCTCCTCACCTATTGATAGAACCCAGGCCGACAGACGCCAGGTTCATCATAAACAAGCTGGAGATACCAACTGTTTGCTTCGGGCCAGTATCTGAAACATCTGACTCGTCAAACGAGTATGTAATGAAAGAAGACCTAACACTATGTTTGAAGATGCAGGCTGCAATCATCATGGAGTATCAGTCTTGAAAATCTTGCCCGCAGGCAACATAGATTCAGCGATTACTGCCTATTCACTTCTCCTTTCGAATCTAAGTGTTTCCACCACCGTTGAGCACGTTCCACACTGCGGGTGCAACAGTGTCCCTGAAGAAGTTGAATCCCGTGACCCAGTCTAAACAGATTGCAAGGAGGAATCCATAGACTATAAGCTTAGCGACATACACAGCCGTGAATCTGAGGGTGACGGCGCGATACAAAACAACGATAATCTCACCAAACATGACGATAGCGCCAACACCAAACATAACATCCAGAAAAGGCTTCAAAGGGTCTGGAATAATGACACTAGCCATAGTGAAATGACACCGCCAGCCTCAACTAACTACCTGGCAGATCAACGACTCAGTTGTCAACGAACAGTTCAACACAGAGTATAAATACACCACAACATCCTAAATGAAGGAATGAATTTGCTCTCAATTGAGAAATCAGTAGAGAACAAGAGCACGTCGCTGCACAATAGTGCAACAATCGGGATCGGCAACAATGGTATTGGCAAAGACTTTCTAGGAAAATGCGCATGGCTTTTATTCGAAGTCTCAGACTTCTGCTGGTGACAAAGAATGAGCTCACTCATTTGGCGAGTAAATATCGCTACTATGCTGTTCTTCACTCTAGTTCAACTTGTGGTTCCACTTATACCGCAATATGCCACGACGATAACTAGTGACCCCTTTCTGATCGGTTTTGCAGTCGCGAGCATATCCCTTACAGCCATCATTCTCAGACCGCTCTCAGGGGTGATCAGCGACAAGTGGTCGAGATCAATGCTAATGATATTGGGGCTGATTCTTGCGTCGCTAGCGTATTCAATCCTCTTCTTGTCTGATGACGTACTTCACATAGTAATTGCGAGACTGATAGAGGGCGCCGGTGTCGCTTCATTCATTCCATCCTCGATAGCTAGTGCAGTTGATCAAGCCCCCAAGGGAAAACTTGGGCAGACGCTAGGATGGCGGAGCATGATGATCGGAATTGGCTTCATAATTGGTCCAGCCGTCGGCGGAATCTTGGCACGGGTTCTCAGTTATGGAACTGACGTTAGGACGGGCTTTAGAACCACTTTCGGCATGACATCTTTACTTCTACTCTTCCTCATTCCACTTGTGATATTCAGGGAACCTAGGCAACATTCATCCCCTAGTGGTATTCAGACTCACGGTCTTAGGGAAAGAGGTTTTGTCGTCTCCCTTTCTGCCCTCATAGTATATTCATTGGCTTGGATGGGTATGCTCACTTTCCTGTCTTCCTATCTAACACAACTCGGGTACAGTCCCGTTGAAATCGGCCTATTCCTAGTCATCCAAGCTATCTTCAGTCTCGCTCTCAGAGTCTTCGCCGGGAAAGCTGCTGACAAGCGCCCCGAGACGATGACCTACTTAGGACTACTGGTCATATCTCTGTCTTTGTTCGTCGTCTATCTGACCCAACTTCCGCCATCCGTCTACATGGCAGCGCCAATCTTTGGAATCGGTTCAGGAACCTACATACCTGGATCCCAGACGATGGCTTTGAAAAAAGCGCCAGCCGACAGCAGAGGATTTCTCTCCAGTGTATACACGATGGGCATGGACATTGGGAACCTAATTGGGCCAGTCATTTTCGGTCTGATCATACGATTCACTGGTAGCTATCAGGATGTGTTTGCTCTAGCGCCAATGTTGGCATTCATGGCAGCTATGATTGTGTTCATATCAACAAGGGCCCATCATCGGAAGGCTGAGAAGGCAAGCGCCCTTGATCGTTCATCAGATCGCTGATACGTGTATTTGATGATGGACCGCGTCGAGAAACGCCAACCTAGTTAGTACCAGCCTGTCACCCTTCGCAATCTTGGGGAAGAGGTAGCAATACAACTAACTGTCAGGGACCTCATGTTTCCACTGTAGGAGAATGAGAGTCCACTTTACATTGCTAATATAAGGTCATTTGTATCCGTTCAGGTAGGTAAAATACCATGAAATGGGTAACAAGAGAGCATGTGCATGTGGATAGAACTGCTTGCCCTTGGCTGATTAAACGTTACATAGATCCAAAAGCAAAGTTCCTCTTTGTTCCAGTTGAGAAAATCGAAGCTGTTGTCGAGAAGGAAAATGCTATTCCCTACGATTCCCCAGGCGTAGAACTTGGTCACCACGGGGAGAAGTGCAGCTTCGACGCGATCATTGAGAAATACAAGATTAGTGACCCTGTGATTCTGGAACTTGCAAAGATTGTACGCGCAGCAGATACTGACAAACCAGAAGCCGCGCCCGAAGGATCGGGTCTGAGCGCAATAATGACAGGTATATCCATACCCGCAAATGACGATTTTGGGGCAATAAGAAACGCAGCGCCTGTCTACGACGCGCTATATAATTACTGCAAAGTGAGGATCATTCGCGAAAAGCACAGGAACGAAATCATTAAAATGGACAAGAAGCAAACGAGGGAGTTCCTAAAGAAGAAGTTCAAAGAGCAGCGCCCTTATTCCCCTTGTTCTTTGGGAGATGATTCCCGCAATGTTATAGGTAACTAGAAACAAACCGCATATTGATCGTTGTGCGTCAGCATGGCTTATCAAAAGATTCATTGACAAGGAAGCCTCGTTCGAGTTCGTTTCCAAGAAAGATTCGATCCCCAAGGGTGCAATTGCCTTTACATTGCCAAAGGCACAAATCAAGCCAATCGAAGGAAAGAAAACAACGTATGACATCTTGGTGAGGAAGTACCACGTCCAAGATCCAATCGCCGCGAGAATCGGTGAGTTTATTCACGACTACGAGATCACTGCCGAAGAGAACCCTAGCCAAACTAAGTTTAAAGAAACACTCGGATTGTGCTATGTTCTCAAAAGTCTAGAGAAAACGTCAAAGACGGACAATGAAATCATTGAGAAGGCTATGACCGTCTTGGATTCTTTCTACTCCTCGCTAGAAAAGGCGGCACGGCCATAGTTGATTCTGCTGAGACCCTCAACTCTTCTAGAATGTTATGACCTTGTCACTTTCTGCGGACCATTGGACAAGGTCACTCATCGTGACCATGCTGACTCCGTGTACTGTCTCGGCAGGTGACACTCCTCTAGCTTTACAACAGGGAGTGCACATTTTGACTTCAATTCCCTCTTTGATTGCTTCTTCTAGTAAGTCTGCGATGTTTGGAAATCCATTTGGCGTCTGCCCTTTCTTAGCGACAAAAACACCATCTTGAACAAGAAACATTCTAACCTTGTGCCCTTCAAGCGCCGCTGTCAATGCAAATCTGAGAGCAGTATATGCGCGTTCTCTCCCATAAGGCGCTTCCATGACGACAACAGTAAACACAGCCATATTCATATCTCCTTTCCTAAGCACAGTGTGCTGAGAGACCTAACGCCTTACTGCTTATTAATCTTTTTAATATATGAATTTGATAATCTAATAGTTACGGAGAGGATCGGAAGAAGCTCCAGACATGTCACAGAACCTCATCCAAGACTGATAATTGTTGCCAATGAAGACAAAGTCATATATCGAGTTTCAGCTCATGTCTAGTAACAGCGCGATGGGGACTGTTGTCTGCTAGGGAGATGAATTGTAGATTGTTGGCAGCAAGTGGGAGCGCTCTTGACTCTGGAGAATTAAAGGGCATAGGCCAAGTCTTAGCGGGTCTGAAAGAAGGAAAAGCGAAAGAATACACCGTTATCGCCATCCTCGGCGGTAAAGGCAGTGGGAAGACATCCCTCGTAAACAGGTTCATCCGAGGAACCTGGGAACCAACAACTCCTACCCAACGGTTCATGGACATCCAGAGTGGAAGTCTTGACATAAGAGGCAAGAAAACCCAAGTTGTTACATGTGACTATGCTGGGAGTACCGAGTATAGGCCGATCCAGAAAACAATGTTTCCCCCCACAAGATCGGTTCCGGTGAAATGCATGTTGACCATAGATCTAAGCCGAAAAAATTCCCAGAGCGAACTAGATGAAATGGTAAATGGCCTGGTGATCCCACGCTTGAATAGCAAGAGTCCACCAGAATCCTATCTACTTGTGGGGTGCAAGGCTGATGTGGAGAGGAACATCAGCTCCACAGAAGGCGCGAGTTTCGCCAAGGCGATTTCGCAGAAAGTAGGAAAACCTATCCAGTACATTGAAACAAGCGCCAAGGAAGGGAAGAATGTCTATCAGGCATTCGAACTGCTAATAACTTCAGCCCCTAGAGAAAAATAAATGGGATGTAAAAGAAGGAATTTCCCCGCGAAACGAAAAGTAAAGCAAGAAAACAAGGGGAAATATTCGACAAGTATCCCCTATTTCTCCTTTTCTTCTTCGCGTATCTGTCTTTTCAGGACTTTGCCGACGAGTGTCATCGGTAGCTCCTTTTTGAACTCTATGAATTTGGGCACCTTGTATGGGGCTAGTTTCTTTTTGCAGTGTTGACGTATTTCTTCCTTTAGCTTCTCGCTTTCTTCGTAGCCAGGCTTCAGCACGATGAATGCTTTGACTCTCTCATTTCCTGGGACCTCTGGATCGGGAACTCCCACTGCTGCAGCCATTGCAATCGCGGGGTGTTCGAAGAGCACATCGTCAACCTCACGCGGGTAAACCTTGAATCCACTTACGTCAATCATGTCCTTCTTTCTATCCACTATGTAGAAGTATCCATCCTCATCCATCTTCCCTATATCGCCTGTAAGCACCCAGGGCCCTTCTTCGCCAGCAATCTCCTTCTTGATTTGCTTGGCTGTCTCATCGGGCTTGTTCCAGTATCCCTTCATGGTTTGAGGACCTTTGATAGCCAGCTCACCTTCCTGACCAAGTGGAACCTCCTTTGTACTGGTCTCGAGATCCACGATCTTCGTCTCAGTGTCGGGAATAGGCAAGCCGATTGAGCCTACCTTCCTTAAACCATATAGAGGATTAGAATGCGTGACCGGGCTGCACTCTGTTAGACCATATCCCTCAGCTATCTTGCCGCCAGTGACTTCCTCAAACCTCCTGAGAACCTCAGGTGGCAGGGGAGCGGCCCCACTATTCATGATCCTGATCGTCTTCAACGCCTCTTGATACTTGGGCATGTTAGGATGTTGCAACAGTCTCATGTACAACGTAGGAATGCCCGGGAACAAGGTGGGTTTATACTGCTTAATCAAGGAGAACAAGCTTGGGAGATCTCGCGGGTCAGGATTCAGCACTAGTTTGGCTGCTGCATAGATTCCATAGTTCATGCATACTGTCTGACCGTAGATGTGGAATAGTGGAAGGTTGATCATCGCAATTTCTTTTCCTCTCTGTGACCCGACATTCCAGTTCGCGCATTGAATAACGTTCGAAACCAAGTTCATGTGTGTTAGCATTGCACCCTTTGGCAAACCAGTTGTTCCCCCCGTGTACTGGAGAACTGCGACGTCCTCCTTTGGGTTTATATTCACCTTTGGTGGGTTCGGTTCATATTTTGAGAGGAGGTTCAACAGTTGAATACATCCAGGTGTTTCTGGGGGTGTCCATGTTTTTCCAGGAAGGAAGTCTCTTAGAGCAGTTATTATCACATTTTTCAGCTTCGTCTTGTTTCTTACAGCAGCTACTGTGTCGAATGTTCCTCCTTTTCTCGGTCTATCATCAAAGGTTAGTACTGTCTGCGCTCCGCTATCATTCAGTTGGAATTCCAGCTCAGGTGGCGAGAGCAAAGCACTGCAGCAAGTTAGCTTCGCACCTATTCTGAGACCCGCATAGTACGCTATGATGAACTGTACGATGTTGGGCATGTGAACAGCGATGGTATCTCCCTTCTTGACTCCAAGAGCTGTGAGAGCAGTAGCAAGCTTGTCGGCGAGTGTCTTTAGTTCACCGTACTTGATTGTCCTACCCATCATAACTACAGCGTCGTTGTCGGGGAAGTCTCTAGCAGACATCTCCAAAAGACCATAGACAGATATCATTGGATAGTCCAGATTCGGTTCAATACCCTTGGGATAATTCTTCAGCCAAGGTTTACTAGCATAGATACTCTTTTTACTCATTTTTCTCTGTTCGCCCTCCAAAGTATTGGAACCATAAGTTGAGACCTAGTCATTTATTCTCCCCTTTAACATTTTCTAGAGCCAGTTATCTTAATTGAAGATAAGTGTCTCATAGTGAGCAGCAAGAGAGAATTATAAACAGGTGAGACTGGGACGAACTCCTCCTAAATGCAACAATTTATAAAAGCTTGACAGATTTATTCTACAAGATGATGCGGAGGAAGAGAGCATTAGAAGTCTTCGATGTCATACTCCTCATTTGGGAAATAAGAATATATCATCGGCCCTAAATGCGCAGGGTGTCAGTCATGAGTGAAAGGGATTGCAGATTCTGTGAGATAATCAAGAATAGATTACCCGCAAGTTTCGTTTTCCGTAGTCCCGAGATAGTCGCATTCATGGATGCATTCCCTATCACAACTGGGCATCTACTGGTCGTTCCGACAACACATTATGAAAACATTTTTGAAATTCCAGAACGGCTGGCTACTGAAGCATTCAGAGTCGCTAGGAATTTATCCATCGCTGTAAAGTCAGCTATAGACAAGGTTACGGGGGTTACCATTCTCCAGAACAACGGAGGGTCGGCTGGACAGCGAGTATTCCACTTTCACATACATGTTATCCCTAAGAGCATAGATGTTAGCGATAGAAACAGGTTCATCTCTGCAAGGCAGCTTGCGAAGAAAGAGCTACTAGATAGACTCGCTGAGAAGATCAGGGTCAGACTCGAGGTCAAGAAATTGACTCAATTGTGAAGCATTGTTTCATGCTTCTATTCTCATCAAAGAAATGAAGTAAAAAAGTAGGCTGAATTTATTGAGATTCTGTCAGGTTTTTCCTTGCGCTTTCTTTCTTTCCTCTTGTAACCAGTATTCGTATTCGTCTTTGGGGACGAAGTAGAAATCTGACATCTTACCTTCCCTTTGCTCTCTGAATACGGCTCTAACGCTCATCCCGGGCTTGACTCTTTCCACGTCTTGTGAGACAATTCTCTGGAGCATACTTGTGTCGGCTCCATCAATCTTGATGTAGGCACACACGTATGGTACTTCTATGAAGAACTCTGCACTGACATACCAGCAGGCGACTGACGTAGTAACTGTGCCAATATCAGACAAAGTAATCCACTTATTCTCTTCATAGCACTCTGAGCAATGCGACCTCGGGGGACAATAGACCATCCCGCACTTGGGGCACTTTGCTCCCATAATCCTCTTATTCAAATAGAGTTCCTTGAAGAAGGGCGATTGTCTGCCATAGGAATACTTGTATGACATCACATACTTGTCCCATATCTCAAAGTACTTATCACGCTCGAATTGTTGTTTCTCCGCTCTTCCGGCAATAATCCTGTTTATCTCCACTTCAAGGGGTTCGCCCTTAGCTTCCTCAGCAATTTTCTTCTTGGCTTCCTCGATGGCAGTCTTCTTCTTTCTCTCCTCTCTACCACTCCCTGTGCTCCCTGTCATGGTCTCACTTCCTCCCTTTTTCTTTATCCCTGCCTAGTACAGCTACTGTGCAATAACATGAACCGGGTCCCCCTATACTATGAACCAATCCATTTCCCTTTTTGACAGGCACTTGCTTTTTCCCTGCCTCTTCTCTCAGCTGCATAACTACCTCCCCTGTCTGCATTATTCCGGTCGCACCAACAGCATGGCCACATCCTATCAGCCCACCAGATACGGTGCATGGCAGTGTCCCAGCTCTTTCAGGAATCCCATCGTCAATGAACTTTCCAGCGCCTCCAGGCGGGCAGAAGCGCATCGCCTCATACGCCTGGAGCTCGGTGAAGCTGAATGCATCATGAATCTCTGCCAAGTCAAGCTGATGTATCGGATCAGTAATGCCAGCCATCTTGTACGCGGCTTCAGCCGCTGCGTAGTGACTCCGCAGATCAGCTATATCACCGTATTTCCCCATTTTATCAGTGGTCGACCTGAAACCTGTGAAGGCCTTGTCGTTCGCAGCTCCTATGCCTTTTACCCAGATTGGCGTGTCAGTGATCCTCTTAGCCTTCTTCTCAGTGGCAAGTATAAGCGCTGCGGCTCCTTCGGTGTAGAGGCAACAGTCAAGCATCTTGAACGGATAAGCAATCATCCTAGACTTCATGACTTCCTCAACAGTGAGCTCCATCGGGCTTTGAGCAATCGGGTTCAAAATAGCGTTCTTGTGATTCTTAACTGAGACCTTAGCCGCTTGCTCTTCAGTAGTCCCATACTTATCCATATGCGCGCGAGCAAGAAGCGCATAAGATGACGCAGCATACATGCCTGACGGGAACTCGTAGGTCATGTCAGCTGAATAAGCAATGGCCTTAACAACCTCAGGCGTCGGCTTCCCCACAACGTAATCAAAGCAGTCCGCACACTTCTCAGCCCCGACACATAGAACGACATCATGGAGGCCCGACGCGACAGTCAAGTAAGCTTCCCTAAACGCATAGCCTCCAGTAGAGCCTCCAGTCGTAACCCTGACACCAGGCTTCCCGTACAAGCCGAGGTAGTCATGGATCAAAACGTCTTGCATGAACTGTCGCTCAAAAAGGTCATTGTAAACCCCGTAGACTGCAGCATCAACGTCCTTTGTGGTTAACCCAGCATCGCCGAGCGCTCCTTTCACAGCATCGAAGGCAAGCTCAAAATAAGTCGCATTAGGATGCCTAGCAGCAAAGCGGGTAACTCCAAACCCAACGACCGCAACTCTTTCAGGCATATGACGAGACTCTCCAATACTCGTTATTCAGAAGTAGAACCTAGGGATGTAGCTTTAGGTAAACTATCATTTAAGTTTTTCAATTATTCTTCCCCGACGGGAATCCATAAAGAAATGAGTGGGAAGAGACAGAGAGAATGTTCCTTTGAGCGACTATACGCTCTATTGGGACGGAGCTGATGAATGGAGGAACATGAAAAACAAGATCCGTCGGACGGGAAGAGCGGACAGTCTTATCATAGTTTTATCGCTTTATCGAGCGCCTTTTTGAGTGGTTCTTTCCCTACAGCTCCGATGAGTGTTCCGATTAGCTTCTCTCTTTTGAATATCCCGAATGTTGGTACACTCGTGATGCCAAACTTCTGAGCTAGAGCGGGGTTTTCATCAACGTTGACTTTTGCCACGAGAGCTTTCCCGCTGTACTCTTTGGCAAGAAGCTCTATTGCCGGAGCCATCATCCTGCATGGTCCGCACCAATCCGCATAGAAATCCACTAGAGCAACACTTGCGGCACTAATTGCGGCGTTGAAATCCTGATCAGTTAGGTGACATGGTTTATCATCAGGAGCAGGGACATACTTTTTCCCTTCTGTCATCTTCTTCATTGCTCCTTCAAGTTTCCTCTGCTTGATCCTCTCGAGTTCTTCATCTTCCAAGCTGATTCACCATCCAGGTGAGCGATTAGCCTTTCACACTTAAAGACTTAACACCATAGATAGATGTTCACAAAGGACGTTTTAAACTAAGCCTCAAAAACATGAGTGATCCAGATTTGTTAAAAAGAATCGGTGTAAGTGAACAGACGAGAACTAGGTCTGAGTTTCAGAAGACCCTGAGTTTCCCTCTGATGAAATCCTCGGTCAACTTAGTTATACTGCTCAGGTTGTCGTCCACTATCGACTCGACCTCGTCATGTACTTGCTGGAGTCTAGTCCCTTTCTTCAGTAACATCTGTGCCGAAGCAATCTGAGGTCTGTCTATGGGCTGACCTATGGCGCTCAGAAGCCTAACGTATACCTCCACGATCTTGTCTTCACCGATTTCTTCGTAGATCTTGTTCGCAGTCTTGAAAGCTAGCACGTTGTAGATCTTTCCGACGTGGCTGATCGGGTTCTTTCCTGCCGCAGCCTCAAGGCTCATCGGTCTGTTTGGAGTTATCAGTCCATTAACACGATTCCCACGCCCGACTTCACCGTCATCACCCATCTCTGCCGATGTTCCTGTTACAGTCAAATAGAAAGATTCGGGTTTGTCAGCAATATCAGCAGTGTTTATCTGGGCGTGGAACTCTCTTTTGCAGGTTCTTATGAGAAATGCGTTAATCTCGTCAAGCAGCTCTGCCTTGTGCTCAAGATAAGCATTGGGTCCGTGAACCAACGCGCTCACCTGGGGGGCCGCAATTGTAAAGAAGAGTTCCTCTCCAATTCGGTGCCCCATTACCTTGATATCCTCGCCGAACATTGGCATCTTGCTTTTTAGAGCCTTGGAATTGATTAGTTGTTCTATGCCCAGAACTGCAATCTCTAGCTCGCTCTGGGGAGCATACCCAATCCCAAAACTTGTGTCATTTGCATCAGGAGCCTTATCAGATTTCTGACACCGGATGAAAAGGTTCGTTAGGTCTGGTGAGCCAGGCTTTGTTAGGACATCGAGCTTTATATGTCCTGGATACTTCAGGTACCTAAAATTGCGCTTGACAAACTCAGTAAGAGTCTCTTTGGCGATCTCTTCCATAGGGAACTTTGCGTTGTCGTGTTCTTGTGTTGCTCTGCCTGATGTCGTTATGATAATGGGTTTAAGCATTTCTCCTCCGCCGAACTTTGGGTTTGCTGTTCCGCCAGTAAGGAGCAACTTGTCGACGTTGTGGTGGAGGACATAGCCAACCTTTTCCCTATAAAGGGAAGATAACTTCTTACTAAGTTCCTCTGCAAACCCGTCACAAATTGAGTCTGGGTGACCAACTCCCTTTCTCTCAACAAGCTCAACATGCTGTTCCTCGACTGGAGTTTGGATTACAGCCTCAACCATGATAGTACGTTCAGCCATTTTCAACACACCGTTTCGTGATGATTCGAAGCTACTAGTAATCTAACGCAACGTTAATGACAGGTTGGAGACGCATATAACCCGTATTCCGAACCGTTCACCGATCTATGAGTGGTGTCCTATTCAAAATAGGATAAAAACCTTTTCATATTAAACATATTTTTGAAAATATTATTACCGAGAATCATTTCAAAGGATCAGGTAAGTTCTTCCTTAATTCGCAGCTTTGCCTAGACGCAGAACTGGGCTTCCTTAGTGAGTTCTTTGCCGTCAACGGTAACCTTCCTAAATAGCACGCCTTTCCTCTTTGCATTGAGCCTGATCTCGGTGAAACTGAGTCTCTCCTTGCCTTCGGGGAGAACCACTTCATTGATCCTGTAATAGTTCTCAACCTTAAGCTGCTTGAATGATCCCTGGATTTCGTCCTCGAAGTCTGGTACGACATCTAACAGAACGCCCTTAGTAAGCTGGTCGCTGACTGGTAGAATAGCCTTGCAGAAGTCTGTTCTTGGTCCCTTGAATTCACCCTTCGTAGGCGGCCGAGGATAGTCCTTCTTGGTGCTCATGTTCCACCCTCTTCCAGCAGAGATGGGCTTGACCGTAAGGAGAATAAGACACTCTCCCGCCAATTTAGAGTAAACGTCTCTTAGCGTTTTAGTGAGCATCACATTGTCACTGAACTCTGCTTCGTAAGTTGCTTTTCCCTTCGCCTTTCTCATTTGAATGTCAAGTCCCGCGTTCCTGAGAACTTCAGTTTGATCCTCGACACACTTTACTCTGCCACTAACTCTGAACTCCAGCAGGTCAGGTGCGTGGTGTGCCAAGATCCACCCGATGAGATCCTCATACTCGGGGCTCCCATTAATCGCCAACGTCTCCCCCTTTACGTTAACCTCGATTATCGGTCCCTCAAATTCCCCCTTACTATACTTGACTAATCTCCGATGCGCAGTTTCGTCGGCCTTGCCAAGAGCAACCTTCGAAGTAAAGTGTAGCATACTAAAGATCAACTCTTCTCCCCTGATTTTTCAGATGAGTAATATGCTCATCGTAATTATCTCTTTCCCTATTTATGATTATATACTGCACTCGTTTCTAATCTATATGGGGCTGATCAATAAGTTGCGAACGAAACTGTTCGACGAAGAAATAGCTTCGGTAATTCGTTTGAAGCAAGTGGCATTGGAATACGTCCAGCAACATGCCTGTGCAGGACATGATCAAACTCACGCAATCAGAGTACACAGACTATGTAGAATAATAGGCGAAAAAGAGAGGGCAGACCTACTAGTGCTGGAGGCCGCAGCATTACTTCATGATATCGGCAGAAGCTATGAGCACACCACTCATGCAGAGAAATCCGCCGAAATAGCTGAAGGGCTCCTCAAGGAGTGCCAATTCCCTGAAGATAAGATCCCTCAAGTACTCTACGCCATAAGAACACATCGATTCAGCAAAGGTACCACACCCGAGACGTTAGAAGCGAAAATTCTACAGGATGCAGACAGGATCGACATAGGCGGAGCAACAGGAATAGCCATGACCTTTGCCTACGGCGGGTCGAAAAACATGGAACTCTACGATGAAACTGACCCACTCGCAAAGAACAGGAAGCTAGATGACAACAGGTATGTCTTAGACCACTTCCAGGCGAAACTCCTAAGACTCGCTGAAACAATCCACACAAGGACAGGTAGGCACTTGATACGCGAACGTTCCAGATACATGAAATCATTTGTGAATCAGTTCATCAAGGAGATAAGTTCAAACAAATAGAATAGAGAAAAACCGTCCCTGAAAAGAGCCAAGCTTCATCCTTTAGGAAACTCATTCATTCCGAAAACAGGACATAACACTAACCAGAGAAGCTCACTACTTCTTGGAACATCTTACGGCGCATCTACTCCAAGTTACGATTTATCTCATCGAGAAGTTTCCTTATTCTTTCATCCTTAGCTTGTTCAAGAGACAAGAGTAGCTGGAACACACTCTGATCAGCCCTAGGATCAACATTTTCAAGCGCCTGAGCGGACAGTCTTCTCGTTGTCAGGGTCTTACTTTTTTCTTCAAGGAGGTTCTGAAGTTCGGTGACCTTTGTAGCAAACTCCAGCTTTCTTTGATCAGGAACACCATACCCATATAGTTCTATGATAGGTAGTGCATCTTCAAGGGATTTCAGTTCTATTGGCTTTTCCTT
>Ga0315309_1000077_pt1 | contig 54045 bp, 54 predicted proteins | sample TDP4_MG_FD_203080 | JGI IMG/M metagenome (GOLD analysis project Ga0315309, IMG submission 203080) | Freshwater sediment microbial communities from Lake Towuti, South Sulawesi, Indonesia - TDP4 | ecosystem: Environmental > Aquatic > Freshwater > Lake > Sediment | place: Indonesia: South Sulawesi... | reverse complement strand
AAAAAATTTGGGTCCGTGGCAGTACATTATTATGCTAAAGGTCTGATTAAGATTCCCCTAAATAAAATGCGTTTTTATGGTTTAGACAGCGCCTCTGACAAAGATTATGCTGCATTATGCCACAATGGAGACAGTGCAGTATTTAAAGTAAGCATTCCAGAGGCTGGTAATTATGATTTCCTAATTTACGCTAAATCACGTAGGACTAGTGCTGTAGAGTTAATAGTTGATGGATTATCAAGGGGCACCAGCACTTTTAGTCTGGATGAGTGGAGTATAATAAAGCTTGAGACCTTCCACTTAAATGCTGGATTACATGAAATAAGAATAAATAATATGGAAGGAGGCGCACTGGGCGATACTAATCTTTTCTTCAAGTTTTTTGCATTCCTTCCTACACAAAACAACTCAAGATACGCTCCACATAGCCATTAAACTGTAAAAAATCTTCGATTTTTAAAGATAATTATTAAAAATCCTCAGTCAACTTCCACATATAGCGGACTTCTTTCTCTTAGAATCTTTCTAAGATCCTAACTATGATTGTCCTGCCCTACTCTAGAAGCCCCGTAAGGCTATTGGCTCTGTCAATTTGGCGAATTTTTTATTACGGTAGCTATCACCTCGACCTTTATCATATTAATAGGACTGGAAAGCTTTCGCTGGGATATAGCTTTAGCCCTTGTAATGGAGGCTTATCTCAGCGTCATCGCCGCATTACTAAAGTGCTAGGATTATTGTAAAACAAGGACAAAATTACGCTTCTGAGTTTGAAAAACTCTAGAGAATCTTTCTGCAAAAGCATTCGAGACACCATCTTCACAACCCGTTTAAATACTTAACGCCAATGTTCGTAGGTAAACGTAGCTACCCGCAGGACGAATAAACCAAATGAACACTCAATTTACACATAACGATTTAGTGAAGGCCAAACGTAGAGCTTTAAGGCTGAAAGTGTGGTTTAAGCTGGAAAAAGTCGAACGAAGCATACTAGAACTATCCATCAAATGCATCAAAACCATAGTGAAAAACAAACTCCTAACCAACATACTACAAAAAATCGTCAACGAAATAAACAGCCACACCTTCAAAGCAAAAGCTCGAAAAATAGGATACGAACTCGCCCTAAGGCAGGTTAAAGCAGCTATCCAATCAGGCTGCAAAAGAGCCCAAGAATGGCTGAATGATGAAGGCTATATCACATATTTAGGCGTACAATACCTAAACACTCCTAGTACATATCAGTAACAAATTTCCTAATCCACTAGCAGTACTTTTCAGATAGGATTCTTGAAAACGTGAGCAGGAAAAAAGAAGACCCAGCCATAACCTTCCCAGCCCGCATAATAAGCGACGGAAGAATCACCGTACCAGAAGAAGTACGGTCAATCCTGGCGCTCGACTCAGGGGACATCGTAAACTGCACCCTAACAAAGTTGGCTGAAAACAAAGAAAACAAAAACAAGAGAAAGTGAATTGGGCCAGAATAAATGCCCCCTAATGTATCCCAGCAACTGCCCCTTCTATGTCACATGCCAACTCACCCAGCTAGACGCTAACCTCGACTCTTGGCTGGAAAAACACTGCCCTCAACAACACATAACCATCCAATACTGATCCAAAATGATTGCCATAATCCTCGCCGGCGGATACGCACAGAGACTAAGCCCCCTAACAGAAAACAAAGCCAAGCCCCTCCTTCCAGTAGCGGGAAAACCCATAATCGAACACATCATAGACAAGCTTACTGAACTGAAAGAAGTGGAGAAGATAATAATCTCCACTAACCTAAAATTTAAACCCCACTTTGAAGAATGGCTGAAAACTACAGGCTACAGAAACATAGAAATCATAGCCGACAACTCACAGTGCGAAGAAGAAAAACCCGGCGCCGTCAAAGCATTAACCAGTATCACTTCGAAGCTGAACGAAGACTGCCTAGTAATAGCAGGTGACAACCTATTCACATCAGACCTAAAAAACCTAATCCACATATTCAAAGAAGAAAAGTACCCCATAATCGCCCTCTACGACGTCAAAAACCTAAACCTCGCCAAGAAATACGCAATAGTAGAATTAGACCCACAAGGCAGAATCATGAACTTCATAGAGAAACCCTCAAACCCCAAAACCACCCTAATCGCCACCTGCATCTATCTCCTACCAAGCCGAACCCTCCCAAAACTGGAAGAATACTTACAGAAAAAAATTGGGAACGACGAACCCGGAAGACTAATAGAATGGCTACACAAACAACAACCCATCCACGGATATCCGCTACAAGGCTACTGGTATGACATAGGATCCGCCGAACAATACCGGAAAGTCCGCCGAATATTCAGCAAGCAACCTCACTGCTCCATCAGACCAGAAATACCTAACATAATAACCTCGTGAGCCAAGTGGAAGAAATCCAACCCGCCATCATTAACCTAAGGCTTTGGATCCTTTTGCTACTTTGGAGTTGAAGGTTACAGAAGCATTGCGTCGATAGATATGGTAACTTTGGCCTAGACTGAGTTAAGAGTGCAACGTCCTTCTAGAATGTTTCTCGTGAAAAATTATTCTCAATTTTTTAAGCCATGGTTCCAAATACTTGAAGAAAAATAATAATAGTAGAAGTAATAAATTGAAAGAGAAGAGAATTAAAGAATTAACACCTGAGGAACTGAAGCGGATAGGCAACCGCAGCTTCATTCGGAAACGTGAATCTGAACAGCAATGGACAGAGGAATTAGTAAACAAATTTAAAAGCCGCCAAGTTAGCCGACGGGACGTTCTCAAAACATTGGGTTTGGTGGGAGTAGGCCTTGGTGCAGGGATGCTGGCTGACGGAGAAGTTTTCGCTCAGGTGCCAAGCGGATTACCTACAACAGTTGAACCCGGAAGCCTTGTAACAGAAGCCAGTCAAATCGTGTTTAAAGATGCTGATGGCTTCATCTACCGAGAGGATGGCTACACGGGGAAAATTGAGGAGAAGGGAACGGACGCCAGCACGGTAATTCTGAATGCGATAAATGCTTTAGGCACAGCTGGAGGAATGGTGTGGTTAAAAGATATTTATTTGCCTTCTACTGTCTCAATTCCAAGCAATGTATTAGTGATAGAATCAAAAAATGGCTATTTGTATTTTATAGGAAGCCTTATCACAAAACCAAGTGTTTCCAGTTTACCGTTTGATTATAAATATAAACCGAACTATTCACTTTATGAATTGATTGATGGATTTGAAGACCTGTCAGGCTGGTCAGGAACTAATAGGGCTGCGGATACTGTAAACTATATGCAAGGTTTGCAAGGAATGAAACTGACAAGCACGAACGGTGTAACACAGAACACTGATAAAACAGTTTCATTAAACCTCCAAAAGAGACATTTCGCTATATCAATTTACATTGATAACATAAACAATTTGCAAGATATTTACATTATGTTTGAAGTGGCAAATTCAAATTGGGGGAAATATTTCACTTATCCAATCCCTACCTATCTTCTTGTTTCAGGTTGGAATACCATTGACATTTCAAGGGCGCAGTTCGGTAAATCAGGTGGGGCTGTTGATTCAGATTGGGTTAACATCACAAAGATTAGATTAAGAGCCACATCTAAACCCAATACTACAGTTAGTGTTACATGGGACGATTTCAACTCTGTGAAAGATTTAGGTTCGGGGAAAGTAACATTTAGCTTTGATGATGGTTTTGCTGATACATGGAATGCTAAGGCGGTCTTAGATAAATATGGGTATAGAGCAAATCTGTTTGTAGTTAAAAATTGGGTTGGAACATCGGGCTATCTCTCTCTCACACAACTTAAGCAATTGTATGAAAGAGGATGGGATATTGGAAGTCATTCAGTAAGTCATAGTCATTTAAGTAGCTTGACTGATGCACAAAAAGAATATGAACTTCGGGAAAGTCAACGATTTTTAGTAGAGAATGGATTCCTTCGTGGCGCTCGCTTTTTCGCTGCACCATACCATGAAATGGATTCCACACTCCTAGACTTGGCTAAGAAATATTATCAAATTGTAAGATGGGGAACAACAGCTATGCAGTCTTTACCTCCAGCAAGTTGGCATCAACTTAGAGGTTGGAACATCTATAATTTTGATTTGACGACTATGAAATCTAAGATTGATTGGGCTAAAGCCAATAATGCTTGGATTTGCTTACATTTGTACGGCAATTATACTTGGCTTTCTGACCTTGTAGATTATATTCATTCGCAGAAATTAGAAGTTGTCACTTATAGCGATATCCTCGATGCGTTAACAAAAGAATCAATGAATTTAAAAGACACGAACAGTGGAACCGCAACCTTCAGCGGCGACGGAACGACCAAAGTTTTCAATGTGAGTTATCACGGTTTAGCAGTTAACCCAACGGATAGAACAAGGATTAAAGCCTGTGCTACCCCTCAAAGCACTGACGCAGAAAACGCCAGTCCCATTTCAGCATACCCAGTGGACTTGAATAGTGATGGAGCGTATGAAGGTCTAAAAATCGTATTTGCTAGTGCCCCAGTTAGCGGGACTGATAACGTGAAGTTAACATGGTATGCTGAACTTGATTAAGGAAGATTTCGATTGGAAAGAACTAAAAAATTTCTTCTTCACTTTTTTCATAGCTGAAAAAATAATTACAAATCTAGCCAACAAGATGGAACTGCCTCTATGAAATTTTCGGTAATTGTTTGTACATATGACATTAAAAGGCTTAGCGACCTAGATGAGTGTGTTCATAGTATACTTAGGCAGAACTATAGGGATTTTGAGGCCATAATAGTCGTGGATCATAATTTGGAACTGTTTAAAATCTTAGGTAATAGGTATGCTGAAGAGCTGCGAATAAAAGTTGTTTTGAATAACTCGAGTAAAGGCGCATATGGAAACATGAATTACGGGATCCTTCAAGCTAAAGGTCAAATCATCTGCTTTATAGATGATGATGCCGTAGCCAACGAAAATTGGCTCTTAGAACTTGCAAAAGCATATGACGACAATGAAGATACATGGGCCGTTGGTGGTCGCATTGATTCTTTCTGGTTATGCAAAAGACCTAGCTATCTACCTGATGAATTCTACTGGATTATCGGGGCCACAGGTGGCTACTTGTTAGATGAGGCTAGGAAAGTTAGAAACCTCTGGTCAGGAAACATTTCCTATAGGAGGGAGGTATTTGATAGAGTTGGCCTTTTCTTGTTAATCCTAGGGAAAATGGAAAATACATTTTTGTTTTTTCAGGGGGAGGAGGCAGAATTCGGGTTAAGGCTCTTAAAAACTACGGGAAGGAGTGTAAAATATGTTCCAGCAGCCATAGTATATCACAAAATTTACAGTTATAGAATTAAGTTTAAATCGCTATTGAAGAGGGCTTATCAGCAAGGCTATAGTAAAGCCCACATAAGAAAACTCCATAACGATGTCGACGCATTATCGATGGAACGAGAATACCTGAAGCTCCTATTTAAATCAAGCCTTAAAAGGTTAAAGCGTATAATATTCGGGCCAAGTAGAATTGATGCGTTAGAGCAGTTAGCATTTACGTTTATAGCTACAACAACTGTGTTCCTCGGCTTCATATCAGGTTCAATTAGGAGTAAACTATGAACGTGTGTGTCGTATCTAGCTACTCACCGCCACCAACAAGCATTGCGACACGCACATCGAAATTCTGTTCGGCTTTGGCAAACCATCACATTGTGGTGACTGTAGCGCGCTTTGGTTTAAGATGGGCATGATAGTAATTGCCGCTACAGAACCTTAAGGAAAACTCACTTAAAATTACTGAATAAAGGAGAAACAAAAACAGTGCCCAAAATTAGCGTGATCTCAATCGCAAAGAGAGACTCCGAATTTAAAGACCTACGCAAAGCGCTGGCAAATCAAACATTCCAAGACTTCGAGTTCATTACATCAACTAAAGGCGCTATTCCTGAAGCATGGAACGATGTGATTTCGAGAGCGAGGGGAGAGTTTTTAGTCTTCACCGAGTCTGATGCATTTCCCTTAAACGATCGATGGTTAGAAGAAATAGTAAAGACTGCAAAGAAAAATACGGTCTTAAGAGGTTTGGAGATTAAACCTACTGACCCGAATCTTTGTAATCTAGTGTGCGACGCGTCTATTTTTAAGAAGGTGAACTTTGATGAGAGTTTTCAAATAGGCGAGGATACGGAACTTTTCGCTCGCCTAAGAAAGATGGGTATTAAAATAGAACATATTAACGCCTTCCCTGTAATTCATAATTCTGAGCAAACATGGAGAAAAACTTTATCGAGGGGGATTAAAAGAGGCATGCTTTTTATGAAAATCACTTATTTACATGGTAGAAACAACATTGATGATGTTAACACAAGGAACTTTCACAGGAATTATATCCACCCTATCAGCAACAGAATTCGGATAATAACTGAAAATGTGTTAGTTCTCCTGGGTTTATTTGTCGGGGCAGCCTATTACCTGCCGATTGTAATAAAGCGCAAAATCAAGAAGCAAAAATAACTTATGGTGACTGCCTTTGGGCGATGATTTAAAAGTCGAGAAGTTCGTAGTAAAAGTGGCGAATCCTTACTTTACTTCGTTTGATGGTATTCATAATCTTTCAGGTGATTTACTAGAATCTGCCATAAAGTTTGCGGTTAAAAACAAGATATTCCTCTTATTCCACGAGGGGTGCGTAAAACTAAAAATTCGACTGCCTAAGGAAACGGACATTTTAATCAGTGAGTATGAGCAAAGAAGAAGAGAACAACTTGAAGCGATAAAATTATTATTGGATATCTGCGAAAAACGCAATCTAGAACTTCTATTCTTTAAGACATTTAAACCCTTCAACTATGTGCCTGATGATATTGATGTACTTCTACGTAATAGGGACAACCTTAACCTCTTACTTGATATATTAAAAGATGAAGGGTACTGCCTACTTAAGATTGGTACTCCTGAGGTCACTATGAGAAAAGTTGGGAATGGGGCGTTCGTGGATATTGATATCCACACATCGATTGCAGCGGGCCATCTATTTTTGTTTAAGGCAGAAAACCTATGGCGAAACTCTACTTTTAAGGTGATTAGCAACGGATATAAAATACCTGTACTCTCAGAACACTACGAGGTCGTCAGGGAGTCGGCTTACTCGTTACTTAAGGATTTTACAATATCGATACCTGGGTTATATCTCGCAATTGACGCTATTTTAAAGGAGGACTTAGACGCTGTACGGAGAATAGCTGAAGAGGAGAATCTTCTTTTACACGTTAACCTCTTCTTGGGTGTCGCTCACTTGTTAGCATGTGATTTATTTGACTCTGAAGTAAAGTCGCAGTTTCAGTATGAAAGAAGAGGTGTATCCATGATGCCCTTAAAGCTGGTTAGGACAGACCTTCATAGGAGACTTAGGGTACCGTATCCATACCCTTTTTCTGTTATAGCATTAGCCTATCTATCTAAGGTGTGGTCAGAGATACATAAGGATAAAAATCTACAAGCCCTGCTTCAACTAATCAGACAACCTTCCTCAAAAGGAATTAGTATCCTCCTGGATTATGTCAGGAAGCATCCGCCTATAATCTAACACAACTGTTTGAAAACGTCAAGACATGATGCTTAGAGAAGAACACTAGTGAATTAGCGTGCAATACAAGTTGATATATTTTTTTGGTGCAGACGGAACAGGGAAGACTACACATGCGGATTTGACATCTTTATATTTAAAGGAGAAAGGGTATAGAGTTTGGAGAGCAAGCGTCAAGCAGCATCATACCCTTTCATATCTGCTCTTAAAGCTGTTGCATAGTGTAAACGCATGCGAGGAAGCTATAAACTATCGTGGTTTTGACAGTAAACGGGGTAGAAGAATTAAAACACCGTGGAAAATTCTCGAGCTGGTAAGCTTGCTCCCAGCTGTAATCTATCGGGTATTTCTGCCGTCGTTGCTGGGCTATATAGTAATTTGTGATAGGTATGTACTGGACACGTTAGTAACTCTTTCATATTTCCTGAACGAGCCAGAGCTGGTATCAAGCACGTCTGCCAAGCTACTGGTCAAGTTGATACCAAAGAGTAGCCTTCTTATCTACCTAGACGCAGACACAGAGGTTATCCTCGAAAGAAAAAGGAGCGAGCCTCTGACAACACAACTGATTGGGTATTACAAGAAGGTGTACGGAGATCTTTTTAGGTTGTTAAGTTTGTCGGTTATAACGATAGATACAAGCACGACCTCAGTTGAGGACACGCAAGAAATCGTACTACAATGGATAAGACCAAGGTTACATGGATGAGAATACTCACATTCTCGGAACTGCTCTATCCGCATGGTGGCGGGGCCGAGCTAGCTACATGGTTATACTCAAAACTGCTCGCTGAAAAAGGGTTCAGGATAACTATAGTTACTAAGCAGTTTCCAAACGAACCCTCTGTAGAGTTGTTTAGCGATAAAATAACGATATTCAGGTTGCCCATGAAGATGATGCGCAGGAGCAGATACGATGCCTTGGCTAACATAGGGATTATGGCAACTAGCTTTGTAAGCAAGCTTATCGCAAAAAGCGACATCGTTTATATACCTACCAATTTGTACTGCGCTATACCTGTTGCCAGATTTCACAAGAAACCGGTCATAGTTCACATACACAATTACTCAATAACATGCCCAACATCACTCATGTATGATTTTGATGAGCAATGTGTGAAGGCATCATCGTCCAAGTCTTTCATATTGCATGAAATAATCGAAAGAAGACGGGGGGGTTTTTCTGTCGCCGTTTCGTCCTTCATGAACGAACTTATAGGTAAACATTTTAATCACATAGCCATGTATGCGGATGCGTTGATTTTTGTAAGTAATGCTCAAATGAATTTAGTAGTTCCAAGAATTCCGCATATCAAGAAGAAAAGCTATGTGATATATAACCCGATTCCAAATTACCCGCTTATTAGAGCTGAGAGTAAGGGCATAGGTTACTTTGGAGGAAGAAGCTTTGTTAAAGGCTTTCCTGTCCTCATGCGAGCGTTAAAATCACTTAAACATCCAAGTGACGTTGAAGCATACATGACAATGACGTCAGAGGAGCATAAAACTACAAAAATTGGCAATGGAATCCTTGTGAACTTCTTGCCTAGGCTTAACTGGGCTAGCTTTTTGGACCTTATGAAAAAATTGTCTATTGCTGTGGTCCCTTCATTATGGCCCGAACCACTCCCATACACGTTAGTGGAGTCTATGCTGTATGGTAAGTTGGTTATCGCATCAAATGTCGGTGGAATGCCTGAGCTGGTGGGCGGAATAAATTCAGGTGTAAGACTGGTCAAGCCTGGAGATAGTAAAGAAATGGCGGAAGCACTTAGTTCGTTTTTAATGTTTGAGTTAGAAGAGGTTAACGAAATCGGCATCAAGAACAGAGAACATATTCTACAGAAGTTCAACAACGAAAGAACAACAAAATCTTTCATGGATATTTTGAATAGAGTAATGTCATGAAGTAGAATTTGGGAGAGAAATACCCATCATAGAAGACATTAATGATGTTGAGTCCATGAAATTTTGGGCGATTGATTCGAAATGGCGATCCTCTAACCTTAATCGATCCCGAATATGCCCATACAGCCCTATTCGATTTAATGTCACCTATTGCAACGGTGACCTCACTTTTGCTTTACCGTTTTGCGAAGTAACGTAAAAGAAGATGGCTTCAGAAATGGTCAAATCTTTACTTGAGTACTATAAATTCGAATTGCTTAAGAAAGTTTACGGCGCAAAAGCATATTCCCTTTTTGTCAAAATGGCCTCGAAGAAGTTAGAACATATTTTCGTTCAATTATTCGATAAGACTCGATGTGATTTTGCTTTGGACTTGGGTTGCGGGAAAGGCTATGCATTGCCAACTCTAGCGAAACAGAGTCACCACGTTGTAGGTATTGATATTGACTGTGAGAGCCTAGAACGCGCTAAAAGTGCAGCTCATAAAACTGTAAGTCTAATTGCGGCAGATGCGTTGCGTCCGCCATTTAGGGAAGGCGTATTTGACGTAATTATAGTTAACCATGTGTTAGAACACTTGATTAACGTAGAAGTAGCCTTAAAGAACATTAATGTATTGCTCAAAAAAAATGGATACGTTTACGTTGCTGTTCCATGGATGTCTGAGTTAGTTTCGGTAAGTTTTGGTCCTAAAATACCTTTGCAGATAATGCGAACGCTAATACATAAGGCTTTAGATGATACTTACTATGGAAGAAGAAGTCTTCTTACTAAAATTCTGTTACGCACCGAAGGAAGGGAGCATGAAGTCAGGTTAAGGAGGTATATCCCGTCAAAGTACGTTGCTAAAACCCTGAAGAAAACGATAAACCTCCAGGACTATATCAAGCGACATTTAAGAAGAGAGTTAAATGATCCCCATCATAAGCACTGGTTCAGCAGAAAAGAATGGGTTCTAATGGTAAAGACATCCGGTCTAGAGGTTAGATTTTGCGAAGGACTATTTAATGTGGAGTTAATTGCTAAGAAATGATTTCATAGGTATAACATCGGGAATTAAGTAATAGTAGTTATGCATTGTATCCTGTAAATAAATAAGAATTTGAGATATTATATATAGGTTCAGTATCACTCGAGTACAGAATAGGTTCAAATGTAAGGCTGTCTTAGGCAAAGCTATCTTTGACGAGGTATAATAAGTGAAGGGCATTTTTGAAAACTATAAATCATCTTCGCAAATAGGTAGGTTTATAACGTCTTCAAGGTTTATCCGTCTTCTTCTTTTATGCTTCTTCACAGTTCTAATATTGCTTGTCAGTCAAGTTCTTCTTAATACTAGGGATTTCAACGATGAGTGGATTCTAAGTGGTATATTTGAGTACTTTCTACTGCTTATACTTGTGTACAGCTTCATTGTAAGTTTTTCATCGAATTTAAAGCTCATAACCGGCGTTACCTCGATATTTCTTGTAGCCATTAATCTAATACCTAACTTAAAGTATGTTTTCATTTACGGTACGTTTGATCCTTTAGCGCATTACGGATTTATCCAACAGATGATCAGTTCTGGGCACGTCCCACAAGTCGGCGTATACAAAGATTTGTATGGACCTACCCCTGGTCTGCATATCTTTGTGTCCACGCTATCTATGGTGAGTGGTTTTAGCGTCAGCATGTCAATGAAGGCGTTTTTGACGATCTTTCCATTAATATTACCATTGGCGGTTTATCTTGTTGCAAAGAGATTAAATATGCCAAAGGGTCTCTCAAAACTTGCAGTAATATCTACGGCGGTGACCTCTCCTACAACATATATTTTCGGTGGCACCAGTGCTACCTATTTTCTTTATGTCTTCTTCTTGTATTTCTTGCTCTTATCCATCTCACATAAAGAATTTACCCGTCGGGACTTGCTTGTGAGTATTGTGTTCGGACTGGCGATACTATTCTCTCATAGCCCCACTTCTTTCTTCCTGCTATTCTCCCTCGTGGTGGCGTCGGTCGCTTTTATCTTACTAAAGGCGATGAGACCTTCAGCAAAACTTCAGCCTTCTTCTTTCATGATAATGTGGATTGTTGTATACCTCGCATATTTCGTTTATGTTTCAGATTTCGATTTCTTAATCTTTTTGCAACTTTCCAAGACATTAATGACTCGCTTGTTGTCGGGGCAGGAACCGTTGACTGTGGGTTACTACAGGGGCTTTTATGAGCTAGCGCTTCACGATCAAGCAAAAGTTCTAATTGTGATGTTTGGGAGAGATGCTGTTGCTGGGTTACTTTCTATTTTAGCACTTGTGGTAATGTTTAGATTGAAGTTCAAAGACAACAATCTGAGAAGGTTCTATTATGTTTTAGTTTTATTCTCTTTTCTTGCCAGTTGTATGTTCCTGTTGTACCTTTTCATCAGGCCCATTGGATTTGTCATATCCAGGGGCCTAGGTTATTTCTTAGCTCTTTCTCCTTTTCTGGTTGGTCTCACTCTGTATTTCGTTCAAAGGCGGTGTCACCAATTCAGCCGCTTGATTCTCGCATTTACGGTGTTCGCATTGATCTGCGTATCTATCTTACAGACCTACCCTTATCAACCACTAATCCCTATTATCTCTACAGAGTATGGAGATCGATATGTGATGGACTATCGGCAATCTAACAGTATATTTCAGCGTGCACTCATCCATTTTGTTTCTACACATAATAACCAGTTGGACATAGCAACGGATGATCTTACTAGGTGGCAAATGTATGGTCTGACCGACCCGTATTATCAATATTTGATTAGTTGGGAAACCCCAGGAATAACAAAAGAAATGCATGCTTCACTGACTCTAATTTCTCCAAATGCCCGCGCCAATCCAATGGCCACTGGTAAAAATGCAGTAATATATGAGCGTTACGTTCGGGAGGCTCTGCAGACAAGAAACTTAATCTATATGAACGGCGAATCATACATATTTTTGAACAAATAGCCAGTTTTAAGTTTTCGAGAAGAATGGCCTTCGAGTATTTTTTCAAAAGACCCCCCTCACTGTACAAAAAGCGTGATTTCTGCTAAGAACGAGAAAATCGGGTTTACCCTATGTCGAAAGGTTGTAAGCAAGCGCATATAATAGCATTCGTGGGAACCGTCGGAGCTGGCAAGTCAACTCAAATGAATCTTTTAGCTTCCAAGTTGCGTGAGAAAGGATTAAAAATTAAAACTACCCTCCTAAAAACGAACCATCTTCTCGCACGTTTGCTAACACTCATTTTGGCACGTATTCTCGTAAGGTGTAGGAAGGAAGTATATCCGATAAGAACCCTAATCGAAGACGAGCCCATTATTTTTAAGAAATTGTTTAAGTTATGGCTCATTCTCGACTCATTCAGCATTTCACTCAGGTTTCTGTCGACTGTCCTCCTTCCTGCAAAAATGGGTTACATAATACTTGTTGAAGAGTATATACCGGCTACCATCTCAGATTACATGTACTTAAGCAAGGCTGTAGGCTTACCGCCCGAAACCTCATCATTTGCAATTAGATCCATGTTAAGATTGATGCATGAAGGTGGTCCCACGCAAATAATATTCTTAGATGCCCAAGCAGACGCGTTAGAACTTCGCTGGGGAAGTAGAGGCAATTTAGATGAGAAGCCCGATTATCTACAGACGCAACGTACTACGCTTTTATCTTTATCAAAGATGCTTTCATCTTATGAGGTGCTCTATATAGACACAACCAATCAAAATATTAAGGAAACGCATGAGCTAATAGTAAATCATTTGGCTAGGTCTTCAACTCAATAATAACCATAACCTAATATTTGCCATTTAAAGGAAAAGCGCTCTGATATCACACTCTCCTCAGATATTGCAACCACTCCTCTCTTGGGGTTCCATCTGCACGAAGTAAAAACATCGTGTCTTTATCAGACCTTCCATAAGAGCAGTATGTCCACCCTAACTTGTATCCTTCAAGTATATTCACTAAATCCCTCAGCCATAACGTGGCGTTAGGGTATTCGGTACGTGTCCCAAATTCACCTACAAAGACTGGAACAACTAAGTCTTTAACTGGGTTCCAATAATATGAGTCAAAGAGTGCTTTTAGGTCATTTGCAATCCCATTGTAAAAACCACGTAAGCAGTAAAAGTGAAACTTAAGAGCTATATTTGATTGGTTTATCACTCTGGCTTGCAGGGGTATCCGCCCCATCTCATCCACCCAGAAACTCCATGCTTCGTAAAGAATTATGTGCCTTTGGTCTACCTTCCGAATTCCGGTGATAGCTCGGCTATAAAAAGAGTAAAGTAAGTCGGTGAGTTCCGTTGATGTGAGCCCTGGAAGCAGCTCAACAACAGGCTCATTTAACAGGTCATAAGCACAAATTGTAGATTCGTTTGCATATTTGGAGGCAACGAATTTCCACGCCGATATGAATCTATCTTGCATAGACGGATTAGTATCCGTACCATTAGGTCCTTTACCCAGCCAAAAATCCTTTTTTGCCTGCATTTCACCTGTATAGTTACTAGGATATCCACTAACTAACCAAGTGGGCATACCGTTTCCATCAAACCAGAAGTGTGAAGACCAATGCCACTGTCCCATATCTAGGATTATATAAATTCCATATTTCTTAGCCCATGCAATATCTTTGTCAACATAGTTTGAAAGGTAGGTGCCATTATAAACGCCTGGAGTTGGCTCTATGTAATGCCACGCTATAGGTAATCTCACCACATTAAAGCCCCAACTTGCCATCTTTGCATAATCCTCTTCCCCATGCAGCTGCCACAAAAGGCGCTCGTACCCTGGGAAATTTGCACCACGCAAAGAAACGACGCGCCCTTCCTCATTCACTATCCATTTTCCTTCTACATGCAGTCCTTTCCATGCTGTTGGCAGTCCTTTTGTTCGGGCGTTTACATTTACACTATACTTATGCATGATTGCACCTGAAGTAGAGGATGCTAGAATTAGGCTTACAAGTATGATGGAGGCTAGGGTTATTAGTAGTTTTTTCATTTATTGTTTGTTTCTCTTTGCCTCCACGATTGGGGTGTTGGCTTGTCTTTCCACACATTTTTCTGGACTTGCGGGCAGTTCGATCCAGGCTGTTCCTTTTAGTAGGTTGGCTAATGCTGGTGGTGGGAGTGGGGTTTCTATTTTTAGGTGGATAAGGTAGAGGTTTGGTGTGATTGGGGTGGCTGAAGTTATTTTTTTTATGTCTCCGTTAGCCCGTAGTCTTTCTTGGATTATGTTTCTGGCTAAACGGATTGCTTTTTCTAGGTCTTGTCCGCAGCCTCTTACGTATTTGATTACGTCGTATTCAGTCATCACACATCCCTGCTCCTCTTTTCGCCTCTTTTTTCTTCACACATTTTTGTCCGCAGCCTCCCTTCTATGTGACGAGCATTTCGAGCTCCAGCCCGATGTTTTGGTTCAGCGCTGCGCCAGCTACTCCTACTGTCACGATTTTCACTGTCCATTCCTCGTTGGCGGCTAGTGTCTGCCATCCACTACCATTCTGAGCGAGGGCTCCACCGGTTATCTTTGCGACTTGGATGGTGGCTCCGCTTGGTTTTGTGAGGACGAATTCTAAGCTTTGAACAATGCTGGTGTTTCCTGTGGTTGATGCTACTGAGAGTTGGATCTGGTGGCTTTTTCCATCCTGGCTTTTGATGCGTAAGACGTCGGAGTAGGTTGTGGTTACTTCGGCTATGACGCCTACGTTGATGGATACTTTGGTTCCTTGCGGGTTCACTGTTGCTACATTGTCGGTTCCCGCAGTGAATATGACTGGGGCTTCTTGTGGGTTGACTTTTGATTTGAGGTTGTAGCTGTAGATGAGGGCTCCTGTGACGGCTGTGACTCCGATTATGGCTACGAGGATTAAGGCTAGGGGTATGAGTCTTCGCAGCGTCAAATTTCCAACTATTTTGTCCATTCGGTTCACCTCCGGCCTCATCCTACCATGAACAGTTTTTGTGTTCTGCTTGAAGCTTCTAGGCGGGTTTCTTCTCTTTGTTTTTCTAGTTTTTCTTCTAACTTGTCTTGCATGTTTTCGTGTAGCTTTCTTTGTGTGTTTCAGTCGCCTAGAAGCTGTAATCTTCACCTCTGCCCCCTCCTACCACAAACGGTATTTAACAGCCGCTTAGGCGGCTCCGGTCTGAGTATTCGTGGACGCTGTAATTCTGTTAGGGTCATTTCTCACATACCTCCTCGCAGGTCCTCTTGGCTTTCTCTAGCAGAACGAGGCGGGTTAGGTCCTCTATTGCGCCGAGTATTGCTTCGTTAAGCGCATTTGTCAATTGATATCTGACGTCTAGCTGGAGGTGGGGGATCAGCGTGTAGTCTGGGACGGTTAGGGCTATTAGGTCTGCGTCTAGGGATCTTTCGAATTCTGCGTGTCTGGAGTTTGGTTTCTTTATGATTATCACTTGTTTTCCTCCTCCTCAGGTTTTTCGACAGTTACCTTTGCTTCCTTAATGCGGTAGAGAATCTTCATGGTTGCTTTGGATTTTGCGGCTTCAGGCTCTTCGATTAGAATGCAGCTTGTTTTTCCTTTGTAACGGCTGACAGCTATTTTTCTGGCCTGTTCGAAGTCTGAGATTCCGTAGACTACTTCAGTTACATGTATGGGTATTGTGATGAGTAGGTTGCCGGCTAGTTCTACTTGTGGGTTCTCTACTTTTCCCGCTGTTATCCTTCTTATTTCTTCTAGAAGTTCGGTTGGTAGTTTTTCTTTCTGTAGGCTTATTGTGACTGTGAGGGTGAGCGGTATGATTTGGATTTTGTAGTGGTTGTTAGAGTTTTTTTGAGGAGAATCAGCTAGCTGCCTAGAATGCACGTAAGAATCTCGAGTGCTTGACACAGCTCACACCTCCACTATACACGACACGAGTTATTATATATTAATGTTCTATATCTTTCTATATTAGTCTAGAACAATTGTCTAATATAAGCTTTACGTTAGCCGGCAGGCATCCCAAAATTTAGGCTAAAATTCCACGCAAATACCTAGTACTTGTTATCGTGTTGGATATGAAGACTAGAGCCCTACGGAGCTTTCAAAGGGCGGCTGAAGGACAACTTACAGTGTTCGAAATAAAAATAAAATGAAAACAAGAATCGGTCATCGCAGTCACATCGTGAAAGCGGCTGTAAACTGAGGGCCGCGGAGGATCATTGAAAGATTTACAGAGAACTTTATGCAGAAAGCCATGATTTCAAATCATGTGAAGTGATGACAAAGAAACTCGCACCAAAACTTCCCTTCCTAATTGAAAAGTCAAAATAAAATGGAAACAAACAGAACGGTTTTTCATATGTAATGATTTTTCTTTCACTAGAAACCGTTGATAGCAATTATTATTTGAATCAATGAACTGCGGCGTAGAAAAGAGGATCCTATTGATATTTAATTGGATTTCAAATTGTTTAAACAGAAACTTGCATGTAATTTTCTTCTTTATTTGGTTTTCAATTCTTTTGGCTGTATCCCTTATTTTTATGAAAAAATTTGATTTCAGTATTATGGTCTTTAAGTTCTTAATATGAAAAAACAGAAATCTGGAATAGTTGAAATAATTAAATTTTCATAGATACGTCACTGTCATAGGTTCTTTTGCACTTGTCTATGTTAAATCTGAAGATTTTCGTTAAGAGTCGTTGTCACCTTCCTCATCCATTCTTAAAGTATGTTAAATAAACGTTAAGGTTAACTCTCTTTTTTGCCATGATTCTGTTTAAAGAAAAATTATAGAACATTAAATCGAACATCACAGTCCCTATTTTTTTCTAGAGCCCATTACTGGTATTTTTTAATGTATTTTAAGTATAGGCAATTTATATACTGAAGAATCTTCAGAAATAACTGAAAAATAGAAAGAATCTTCTATAAAATTTGTGGTTAATGAAAGGCTTTTAATTTTAAACTGCCTAAAATGGGTATCATTAACTTGGAGTAGAACTAAGCTAATGTTCCAATTGGAGGAATGGGTTTGATGGAAGAAGTTATGGAAGGACGAAAGAACCGTACAAGGTTAGACATAATGGCCAATATTCTATCTATAACGATGACCAACACGAAAAAAACTCACATCATGTATAAAGCGAATCTAAGTTACCGGCAGCTTCAGGAGTACCTAGAGTTCTTGATTCGTAAAAACCTGTTGAGATATGGTGAAGATGGAGACTTCTACAAGACTAGTGATAGAGGTGTAAACTTTCTGAAGAGCTTTCAAGTCCTTAAAGATAGCTTAATGGTCCCTGAAGATTACGAATTGGAGGCGGTTGAAATGAGTGAAACTGAGCATTTAGATATGGCTAAGCTTTATGAGATGGCTCGCTCGAGGAAATTTAAATGTCTCGAGGAGAGATGTCGGCTTTATGATAGATGTCCGGATCACCACGATTTTCCTAACGTTGATAGGGAATCTTGGTTAATGCAGAATTGCCCCAAGCTTAGAGGATGAATATCCTAGTGTGATTCTCTAGATATTTATTTCACAAGTTTTGTTATACTTAAACACTGCTTGTATCCGTATGCAAAATCTGACCCTAGATGAATTAGACCGAAAAATAATAATGATTTTGCTTGAAGATGCACGCGCTAGCTATGTTGATTTGGCACGTAGGCTCAGTATAGCAGAGTCAACAGCATATAATCGTCTTAACAAACTGATTAATGCCGGTGTCATTCAGAATTTTACAGCGGTTGTTGATCTAAAAAAACTTGGTTTAACTTGTGCTTCTTTTTTGTTGGAGGTTGAACATGGTAAGACTCCTAAGGTTATCAACGCTTTGAAGAACATGAAGAACATAGTTTCGATAATTGAGTTAGCGGATAAGTATAACCTGATGGCTTTCGGGGTTTTCTGCAACATTGAGGACTACGGAAAATTTCTAGACAGAAAAATAATTCCGCTGGACGGCATCAGAGATGTTAAAGCTTCTATTGGCTTAAGCCTGTATAGGCCTCCTCCAATTAAACCTTCGTTAGTAGAGGAAAGATGTCCAGGTCATGATGAAGAAGATCTGGGTGAGGAAGTATTTTCAACACCATCGGCTCCTGTTTCCGTCCCTGAGAGTAAAGTTATTCCAACTGTATGCCATATTCCGTTTTCGTTTGTAGTTATACCTTAACAAATGGATTTGGTGAATTTTAATTTAATTTCTCTATCAGAGCTAGTTTATGTTACATAGTAGTATGGGAATGCGCTTTCAACAGGCTTTCTCATTTCACATAGTGGGCAGATCCAACCTACAACTAGAAATAAATCGTTTAGAATTTCACCGATAGGCCTCATAGATACGTCGCACCGTTCGCATTTCGGCCTTTCTATTTTTGGCACAACCGAGTATTTCATATGGAGAGTAACTGAAGGCATGTAGAACCTCCCGAGATTATTGAGTTGAAGTAAAGAGTTAAACTAAGGAGAGGTCGACTAGAGCTGTACCCTTCGCCTCCGCAAGTATAGGTTTTGCTGTGAATGATACTGTGCCATGAAAGATGTAGGAACCTGCCCTGTGAATGATGAATGATGCTACTGGGGAGATTAGGCTGACTTCAGCTCTGACGTGTTCATCTGTAACTTTGACAGAAAAATCTTCGAACACGGCTGCGATATCATTTATGTTTATTATTTCGAATTTGACATTTACGTGGTCTATGTTCGTTGTGACTTCTACTGTGAAGTCTCTTGATGATTTGGTTCCGGCTTGAATTGTTCCGAAATCTACAGTTTCAACTGTTACGCTGCCTTTCGGTTTTATTGCGTAGGTGAACTTAAGCATATTAATTACTTGCTTTAAAGCGATTTTAACTGCTTATGAAAACACTATCTGCAATTATTCTATAGAACAATAGAGGCAATTTTATATATTGCATTGTATTTTTTTGTATCGCAGGTGTTTCTAATGGGGCTGCAGAGACTCCGTCGTGCCATAGAAGCCTATAACCAGGGGTTAATCTCAGCTTGGAAAGCAGCTGATAGCTTGAGTCCCGCTCTGGCGCTTCATAGACATCTTGAAAGAGCGAGGAATAGGATTCAAAACATCAGAGGAAGACCTGGAAGAGACGATTGAGGAGTACATGTCAACTACCACTGATTGAAACCAGTGGCTTGCAAGTCGCCTCAGTTTTTGGTTGCGATGCTTAAGGCGTTGCGTTTGGCTGGTTGACGGACAGCCTGCCTAGAAGAGTCATGCCTTTCTGGGCGATGTTTCTGGAAGCATTCTATAGGAGATTAGACTTAATCCTTGATTCTCTTCACGCTAACTCGGCGCTTGAAAAAAAGGTAGAAGGTACCTAATATCGCAAGGATGTAGCTTATGGTTGCGAACTGGTCTAACCTTAGGAACCATAATACGTAGCTGACTCTCCAAGTGAAATATGCTCCCTTAGCAACGTATACCAGCCACTAAACATAAATGAAGTTGAAAACTCCGAAAACCACCAAAGTTGCAGCCAATGCATGAAGAATTTCTTCTTTAACAGCTAGAAGCTTTTTCTTTTGAGATAGGATTAGGGGCCATATTATGATGGCGGCTAGCCCTCCCCATGTAATATCTTGAATGTTGATTTCTTCAAGCTGAATAGGTTTCGCGTATGGGATCTCTTGGTCGCTAAGATTGCTGATGCCTCTCAGCACATATGATCCCATTGTAAAAATGAGGAGCAGTGTTAAGAGAAGCGCCAAACTTGAAATTGATACCTTTCTATCCATCTTCGTTCTCTCATTCAGCGTCGCCTATATCGTGGGTTTTCAATCAGCATAGGTCTCCCTTTCTGCTCAACAACAATTTTTGGGAAACCCTTCTTCTCTATCGTCCGGTAATCGTGAACCGCTGAGGAGGGGTGGGCTGTCATAAACACAAGATCCTTCTTGCTTGTATTGACAGTTCTATGAGCCCAGTTTGGGGGAACATAGATTGCTCTCCCAGCTTTGAATGATAGATTCATTATTTTTCCACCCCGGGTCAGTAGCAAAATGATGCCTTCTCCTCTAAATCCTACATAAAGTTCAGCGCTTTCGGCTCCAGCGTGGAAATGTCCTTTAGTCATATAGTATTCTTTCCCAATTTTTCCTGGATGCAGAGTTGTTGTAGCGAATGAAAGATGCCCTTCAGCTAAAGGTTGAATTGTGATTTCATATACTTCATAAATTAACGGGTTTTCACCTCTGTCGAGCATGCTTTCTACTGTAGCATAGTCGTTGAAAATTCCGATCATATCGCTAAGTCTTCGTTCCACTTTATGCGTGTAGGGATGAAGTATTCCCTTCTCAAAGTAAAGAGATGCCCAAAAAGGTTCAATTTCTTTCTTAATTTTTTTCTTCGCGTACACCCCTGAAACCCTCCAAAAAATATTAGAGCTTGACACTTGTAAAAGACGATTTACACAGCCAAAAAGGTTTGTGGCTTGTAACGTTAGTGAAAGATTAGCGTTGTCTACACTGTTTCTATTAGAGCTTTGACTATGGCTTCGGAAAAGTTAGATTAGCAGTGTTTATGGGCGCTGGGTTTATATGGATTTTATACGTATAATGGAGTGAGTGATATGTATGGTTGGGAAGATAAGGAAGAATTACTTGTTACCTGCAGACATGGTCATGGAGTTAGAGAAACTGGTGAAGAGCGGACGCTATGCGAATGAAACTGAGGTAATACGGAGATCCCTTCAAATCTTGATCGAGGAAGAAACAGAAAAGGCTAAGAAAATTACAGACGAACTGGACAATTTAGCGAAGGAAACAGCTAAGTTTTTACCTAAGGGAAAGACAGCTGGCGAACTGGTTCATGAGGCGCACGTAGAGGAGTCACATTTGAGATGAAATATTATCTTGACGCATCAGCATTAGTTAAACGATTTAAACCAGAAAAAGGACAAGAAACTGTAAGAAAAATTTTGCATGAAACCTCACTTGGCATCCATGAAGCTCATAGTATCTACTGGGTTAAAGCGGAATTTTTTGTTGCTATGAGAAGAGGAGGAGTGTCGCAAAGACTTGCGAGGAGAGATATGCGGGCCTTGAGTAAGGTTGTATTTTTTGACGCTATTTTACTGGATGCAATTGATGATGCGTTGAACTTAATCTATGAATTGAATTTACATGCTGCGGATGCCGTACATTTGGCGGCTTGCAAAAAGTTAGCCTGCGAGTCTTTAGTTACTGATGATGAACATCTGATAAAAGAAGATGTTAGAAAGTACCTGGAGAGATATTCTATTCAGTTGGTAAGCCTTAAGGAAAGCGTTTAGCCAGTTTTCTGCAAGAACTTAGTATGTTTATCCACCTGTAAGCAAAATGCTAAGTAAACAATTTTAATTGAAGATATTTCGGTGAGGAATTCGTCTTGACTCCAGCTCAAAGTATCTGTATCTACTGTGGGTGCGGTTGTAACATACACTTCATTTTTCAAGGCGGAAAGATAGTGGGGGCTCAGCCCTACCCTGGGAACACTGTTAACGGAGACTGGCTTTGCGTTAAAGGCTGGACCTGCCATGAGTTGGTTTATTCCCCGGAGAGACTTAGGAAGCCTCTTGTTCGTAAAGGCGGCAGACTTGTTGAGGTTAATTGGAATAAAGCCCTGAAGTATATTGCTGAAAATTTGAAGAGGATAATTAATCGGAACGGCATCGACTCATTTGGGATAATAACCTCGTCTAAAATTACGAATGAAGAGTGTTACCTATCTCAGAAGTTGGCTAGAATTCTAGGCACAAATAATGTTGATGAATGCGCTCGACTTTGTCATTCTCCTTCTGTTTATGCGTTGAGTAGAGCTCAAGGCGTTACCGCTATGAGTAACTCGATCCCTGATGTCTCTGAATCAGACTGCATTTTTGTTGTAGGTTCAAACACAACTGAGGAGCATCCAATTGTTGCTGGGAAAATTCTTGAAGCTAAGTTGAAAGATGCAAAGTTAATTGTTGCCGATCCCCGGAGAATTCACTTGGCAGAGTTCGCTGATGTTCATCTTAGACATAGACCTGGGACTGATACCGCTCTGTTGAACGGTATGGCGAAGGTGATTGTTTCAGAGGGGCTTGTGAACCGGAAATTTGTTAAAGAGAATACCCGTGGCTTCAAGAAGTATGTGAAGTGGCTTGAAAAAATCGATTTGAATAGTGTGTCTAGAGATACGCGAGTTGATGTTGAGGATGTTCGGAAAGCTGCTAAAATGTATGCAGCGGCTAAACGGGGATCCATCTTCTGGGGGATGGGGATAACCCAGCACCTTAATGGAGTTGACAATGTATATGCCATAATTAATTTGGCATTGTTGACAGGGCATCTCGGCAAGCCTGGAACTGGATTGAATTCGCTTAGAGGGCAAAACAACGTGCAGGGCGCCTCAGATATGGGTTGTACACCTACGTATTTGCCTGGCTATCGAAGCATTGAGGATAGAGGAGCTCGAATGAAGCTTCAGTCAATTTGGGGTGCACCACTTCCGACGGGAAAAGGGTTAAGGCTTGTTGAGCAGATTGAGGCGGCTGCAGCAGGTAAAATCAAGGCGCTGTATGTTATTGCTGCGAACCCTGCCCTATCAGCTCCAGACAGCAGTTTCGTGAAGAACGCTCTTAACAAGTTGGAGTTCTTAATCGTTCAAGACGTGTTCTTAAATGAGACCGCTATGTTGGCTGATGTGGTTTTACCTGCATCAATCTGGGTTGAAAAAACTGGAACCTTCACGAACACTGAACGAAGAGTCCAATTAAGTCACGCGGCTTTAAGGCCGCTGCCTGAAAGTCTACCTGACTGGAAAATAATCTGCCTAATCGCATCTGAACTGGGGTTGAAACGGTTTTTCAATTACAACGGACCAAAACAAATTTTCGAAGAAATAAGGAAGGTTATGCCTCAATATTTTGGAATAACGTATGAAAGATTGATGAAGCCGCCGGGGATTCAATGGCCTTGCCCAACAATTAGGCACCCAGGCACTAAGATTTTAATCCAACCTGGGAAATTGAGAGGAACATTAAATCCGGTTGACTACATAGATGTGGCGGAAAAACCTGATGCCAAATATCCATTTACCTTACTGACAGGCAGACTTTTCATTCACTATCACACTGGAACTATGACTAGGAGAACAAGCATTCTTTCAAGGGAGGTTGAAACTGGGTTCGTTGAGATGAATGTGCGTGACGCCGAAAAGCTTGGAATCCGAGGCGGTCAAATGGTTAAGGTAAAGACTCGGAGGGGGGCTGTTAGGCTTGCGGCTAAATTGAGTGAACGTGTAAATGAAGGGTTAATTTTCATCCCCTTCCATTTTGCTGAATGCCCAGCTAATAGGTTAACGAGTAGGAGGACGGATAAGAGGACGGGTATGCCTGAGCTGAAAATCTCAGCAGCGAATATTGAAAGATAAATTTTCTCCACTTTGCTTGAAGTTGATGTTCCATAATACTTTACTATGTAATTCATGTCACTTACACAAATAATTATAATTATTAAATTAATGAGTGAGTTGAAGTAAAGCGTAAAAAAACTGGAAGCGATTAAGTGTTATCCCTCTTGTTAGGTCCATTAGTCGCCACATTCATTTGCATTGGCACTATGTGGCTCTCGATTAGTATGACGAAGGCTAAACGCCAGGTAAGAGATAGTTTATTCGCAGTAGCACTAATAGTTGCCCTCATCAATATTTCTGTGGGTTTCTTACGAGAGTATCCGTCTGAGCTGGCGACGATAACTGTTATAAAATTTATCGCTACAATGGGGATTATTGGAGGTAACTTGGTAATATTAACTTTGGCGCTAATTTTTGAGCCCCCTTTTGCTGATAGCCTAAAAGCATCGTTCAGAGAGATCATAGGAAAAACGAAGCTACTTTTCATGTTTCAGATTATCATTTCTTCAATAACGTTGTTTGCAATTTGGAGCGCTGAACTTTCAGTCACTTCGCTAGATGGAGCCTTTACAGTCAACTATCCTCCTTTTTACGGGACGGCAGTTTTGACTTTTATAATCCTCAGTTTGGCTTACGTGGCCCTTATCCTCGGTAGACGCTTAGAAACTGTGAAGATAGAAAAATTAAGTTCTCGAGCCGTAAATTATGTGTATATTATAATATTCAGCATTATCGCTAGTGATTTAATTGTGCTCATTGTTAACTTCCTCTGGGTGGGCACAACCTTTTCTATTGATGCGGAACTAATAGTCACCTCTTTAGCGTTGGCTATAGTTACTTATTCTTTTAGAGAGATCCTAGAAGAACAACATTCCAAAGGATTCTTGTCAAAATAGAAGACGTACCATAGAGTGGTTTCAGCTGCAAGAGCTGAGAAGTGACCCTGTTACCTTTTTTGTTTAGGTTTAATCATATATATGTTAAAGTTTAGGCTGTGCTTTTTTGTGTTAGTTTGGTGATTTAGGGGAGTTCTATTCATAAACTAGGCAAAAAAGGTTTAAATGGAACATTATTTAACATTGAAATAGAACAGTGTTCTTATAATTGGGGCTTGGAGAAATGCTCAGTTTGCCAGTCAACGAGAGTCTTGCATTATTTGAAAAAGGCAAAGCACTAATGATGCGTGTAGCTACTTTCACAGATATTCAAAAAAGATTAGAGGACGTGTTCGGGTCAGGTTCAGTAGTGATTCTTTATGATGTAGGAAAAGGTTGTGGTAAAAGATCGTGTCTTCGAGTTAAACATGACAAAAACGTGGACGGAATGAATCTTCTTCTCGCAGTTGCGGAATTAAAGGATTCCGAGGGCTGGGGTGTCCTAGAATTCGAGAATATCGATTTCAACACAGGCGGAGCAAAAATACTTGTCAAAAACTCCTTTGAAGCAAGAGAATATGGAAAATCCAATAGCCCCATCTGCCATTTTCTCCGTGGTTACTTATCTGGCGTATTGAGTGTAGTTTTGAATCGTGAACTAGATCTTAATGAAGTTCACTGTATTGCTAAAGGGGACCGATTCTGCGAATTCCAGAGGTAGATTAATTGAGAACCTCAATTCAGTTATCTTGCTTATATCTAAGGCAGAACTAGAAGAGTTGAAGGAGACTTTAAAATGTCAAAGCTAGAGAAAGCCATAGAAAAGACCGTAGAAAGAATAGTGCTAGGAATGGTATGGGAATGCTTTGACATGATAGAGAATATAGAAGCTTAAAATTGCTTTAGAGTAGGCACTCTTTGGCCAAAAAGGAATTTAGCCTAAACGCTGGATCTCATCTTTTCTCTCTCAAGAAAGCTGATAATGTCTTTTACCGATGGGTGTCTTCCATAGGGAGTCGATATATAAAAAGCAGCGGCTGCATTCGCGAATAGTAGACGTTGTTCTGGCGGTAATCCAGTTACTTCCCCAAATATGTCCGCTGCATTCCAAGTGTCACCTGCGCCTGTTACACGTCTAACTTGAATGCGGAATGTTGGAACGACGTACTCTTTCCTCTCAAGTGTAGCAGTGTAGTTTGGTGTATGTAGGTCTACCCTTGTTTTTAGGCGGCTGCGCAGGATTCTGGCGGCTTTGATGGCTAGGTCTGTTAGGCGTTTTCCTCTTCTTTTCTCTTCAATATTCTTGTTAAAGTATGAAGCATACCATATGGCTTCGTTCTCGTTTAGGCTGAAGACGTCTATGGTTCCGGACATTAACACTTTTTTTACGAGGTCTTTAATCTCATTTTTGCGCGGTGATGGGTCGCCTGAATCAAAGAATGTTTTTCCGCGTCCTTCCCTTTTAACTAATTTGAAGACTTTGCTAGCTAGTTCTGTGCTGTGTAGATTCTGATTCCAATTGAAGACGCAAATATAATCTGCTGTTCTAATCAAAGATAAGTCGTCTTTAGTTAGGCTGTTAAAACCAAAATCAGCTACTGAGCCCGGATATCCGAGCATCACATTAACTTTTCTTTCTTCGTTTTTTAATTCAAGTGCTATTGTCAACGCCATTTTTCCATCAGTTTTAACGTGGGATAAATCCACATTTTTGTCTAGGAAATGTTTTAGGAGTGTTAATCCAAGTGGACTTGTTCTCAGTATTAGATGCGTCTTTATTCCGAGAGAGGAGAGCGCTGAGGCTGTGTTTGTTGCGTTTCCCCCTCTCTGAATAACTTGATTTGTGCGCGGAATATTTCCTCCGCCTTGTTTTGCAACCCTTGAAACTTCGGAAATGAAAGAGTTCAATGTTCCATGGTATGTAAGAAAGTTGTCGAGGAAAAAGTCAGGCATCAATACGACCTTGATCTTTTGTGAAGGCTTCTTTAAAGTCTGCAGAGTTTCTATTAGTCGTGTTGATTCCTGCGTCAACAAGAGTCCTCCATTACAGGAAAAATGTGGTAATACGATAAACTGTTTTCTCTCAAGTGCATTTTAAGCTAAACTGAGGGCTTATCTTAATGGCTTCCAAATTTCGTTTTGAATAACGCCTATTCATGTACAGAAATGTACAGATAAGTCTTAAATATGACTTAAGTGTTCTTATCATCATTTTCACTGGGGGAACAGCTTTACAATGGGGTATCCCGTTTGGCTCTATGCCGCTAATTGCGCAGCCTTCATGTAGGCTTGATTATCGCTTGAAGTTCAGAAAATTCCCGTTCACGCGGTCACCTGTTGAGGTTTTCTCAAGGATTTATTCGCATCATAAGTATGCCTATATTCTAGAATCCGTTGAGGGCCCCCGAAAACTGGCGCGGTACTCATTCATTGGATTTAACCCGAGATTAATTCTGAGAGTAAAAAATGGCGAGGTAATTGTCTCCAGCATAAATTGTGAGCATGTTAAGGGTAAATCCTCTGATCCGCTTTTAGCAGTTAAAGAAATAGTCGAAAAACAGCCAGTTTCCTATGGGGGTCTCAGATTTGTCGGCGGAGCAGTTGGTTATGTTTCTTATGATGCGGTTCGTTACTGGGAGAGACTGCCTGATAATTCGTCAGATGATTTACGTTTTCCAGATGTTGAGATGGGATTTTTCGACGATGGAATAGTTTTTGACCACAAAGAGAAGCGTGCGTTCTATTATTATTTGAATGAAGATCGCATCGCTGAATTGAAACAATTATTTAGAGAAGAAAATGACTTTGATTCTTTATCTTTCACTCAGCCTGAAGTGAACACTACGAAGAAGAATTTTGAGAAATCCGTAATGAAGGCGAAAGAGTATATAGCGTCAGGCGATATCCTTCAGGCAGTTCTCTCAAAACGCTATGATTTTAGAATTAAGGGTGATTTGATTAATTTCTATAGGGCTCTCAGGAAAATCAACCCGTCCCCATACATGTATTTCTTAAAAATGGGCAACCGACGCGTAGTTGGATCCAGCCCCGAAATGCTTGTAAGAGTCGATAATGACGTTGTCGAAACTTTTCCAATAGCGGGTACAAGGCCGCGTGTTAAGGAGCCGCGTGAAAATAGAGCTTTAGCTAAGGAGCTATTAGCGGATCCTAAAGAGCGTGCTGAACATGTGATGCTTGTAGATTTAGCGAGAAACGACGTCGGTAAGGTTTCAGAGTTTGGAAGCGTTCATGTTCCAGAGTTTATGGAGGTCCACCAGTACAGCCATGTGCAGCATATTGTTTCTAGGGTTGTTGGGAAGCTTAGAGCAGATCATGATTGTTACGATGCTTTAAAAGCTGTTTTTCCAGCTGGAACAGTTTCTGGGGCGCCGAAGGTTAGGGCGATGGAAATAATTGAAGAATTGGAGCCGACCAGAAGAGGCCCTTATGCTGGTGCTGTTGGCTATTTTTCATACAATGGAAATGCGGACTTCGCTATTACAATTAGAACCTTGATTGCTGATGGGGATAGGGCATCAATTCAGGTTGGCGCTGGTATAGTAGCTGATTCCCTACCTGAGAGAGAGTGGTTTGAAACCGAATACAAGGCTGGAGCTTTGATGAAGGCTCTGGAATTTTCTGGAGGGAATACCTCATGAAAACTCTTGTTATTGACAACTATGATTCCTTCGTCTATAATCTTGTGCAATACGTTGGTGAACTTGGAGGAAATCCAATTGTCTTCAGGAATGATCAAATAACATTGAAGCAGGCGATTAAGCTTCGACCTGAAAGAATCATTATCTCTCCAGGCCCTGGAAATCCAGCGGATGTGAGATACTTTGGAGTCTGCCTATCAATCCTGCGGCAGGTGAGCCCTAAAGTTTCCACTTTAGGAGTTTGCTTGGGACATCAAGGAATTATTTACGCTTTCGGCGGGAGAATTATGCGTGCGAAAAGGTTGATGCATGGAAAGCCCAGTCTGATAAAACACGATGGGGAAGGAGTTTTTAGGGGCGTAAAAAATCCATTCGAAGCAACTCGTTACCATTCACTCGTTGGAGAACGATCATCCATTCCACCCTGCCTTAAAGTATCAGCAAAATCGATTGATGACGGCGAAGTTATGGGTGTAAGACATAACGTCTACTCGATCGAAGGAATTCAGTTTCATCCGGAATCCATTCTAACTGAAGTCGGTATGAAGATTGTAAAGAACTTTCTCGACGGTGTGTGATGAGCATGATCAGAGAGGGAATCCAGAAGCTAATCGAAGGAAGTGATCTAATTAGTGAAGAAGCACATGGGATAATGAAGGAGATAATGTCAGGTAACGCTACAGATGCTCAGATAGCCTCATTTTTAACTGCGTTAAGAATGAAGGGTGAAACAGTTGAAGAAATCACCGCCTTCGCCACCGTGATGAGGGAGTTCTGTTATAGAATTCACCCTAAAGTGAATGGACGGCTTGTCGATACGTGTGGAACCGGAGGAGATAAAGTTAAGACATTTAACGTCAGCACAATAGCCGCTTTCGTCGTGGCAGGTTCAGGAGTTGCTGTAGCCAAACATGGGAATAGGTCTGTTACAAGCAAGTGCGGTAGTGCAGATCTGCTGGAAAAACTTGGTTTCAATCTAAATCAAGACCCGAAAGCTGTTGAAAAATCCATCGAAGAAGTCGGGGTTGGTTTTATGTTTGCTCCTGCTTTTCATCCAGCTATGAAGTACGCCGTTGGACCGAGGCGGGAGATAGGTGTAAGGACTGTTTTCAATGTTCTTGGACCGTTGACGAATCCAGCTAATGCCAGCGCTCAGCTGCTTGGAGTTTACAGTGAGGAGTTGGTTGAACCTCTAGCTAATGTTTTGAAGAATTTAGGTTGTGAGGAGGCGATGGTTGTTCACGGACTAGAAGGCTTGGATGAAATTTCCACGATTGGAAAAACTCGTATCGCATGGTTAAGAGAAGGCGAGGTCAAAGTTAAGGAAACTACGCCGGAGGACTTCAGCATTGCGCCAGCTAGACTGGAGGATATTATGGGCACTACGCCTGAAGAGAGTGTTGAAATTACTTTTAGAATCTTAAGCGGATATAGCGGTCCAAAGATGGATATTGTGCTTGTTAATTCGGCTGCCGGGATTATTGTCGGAGGAAAAGCTGATGATTTCAGCTACGGAATGGAGTTAGCTCGTAGGTCAATTGAGAGTGGGGCTGCTTACGAGAAGCTAAAGATGCTGATTAAAGCTTGCAATGGAGATTCATTGAAGCTTGAGGAGTTAGAGTTAAAGTATGGTTGATTTCCTTGATGTTTTAGCGCAGGACGCGAGAAAGGCGATTAACAATGGATATTATGAGGTTTCGGTCGCTGCGCCGAGGACTCCTGTCAGCTTGAGAAACGCGATAATGAAATGCAAGAATGTTCCGATTATTGCTGAAATTAAAGTTGCCTCACCGTCCTTTGGCGTACTTAGGAAGAATGCGGATGTGGAGGAAATAGCATTAGCTATGGAGAGCGGGGGAGCCGTGGGAATATCTGTTTTGACTGAGCAGAGACATTTTAAGGGCTCTTTAGAATCCTTCGTTAAGATACGTAAATGCATTAATCTTCCGCTACTCATGAAGGACATAATTCTAAGCCCAGTGCAACTTTTGGCTGCCTACAAAATTGGTGCAAATGCTGTTCTGTTAATTGAAACTCTTTTTAAGCGCCGGTATTGTGACTGCGACCTTGACACTATGATTGCGTATGCGCATTCGATGGAGCTTGAAGTTTTACTGGAAACTCGTAATGAAAGTGAATTTTCATTAGCTCTCAACTCTGAGGCTGACTTAATTGGAATTAATAACCGTGACCTTAGAACAATGGATGTCGACATTAACGTATCAAAGAAAATTTTACAGAGAATAAAACCAAAGGGAAAAGTCATAATTAGTGAAAGTGGTATTGAAACCGCTGCTGACATTCATCTTCTCCATAAATACGGCGTTAATGCGTTTCTCGTAGGAACAGCAATAATGATTGCAGACAACATTGAAGAAAGGGTTCAGGAGCTCGTGCATGCCATATGAGAGGCGTCAGAGTAAAAATATGCGGTATAACCTGTGAAAAGGATTTAATGGCAGTTGTAAACGCTGGAGCGGACGCTGTCGGCTTTGTTGTAGATGTACCATCTTCACCGAGAAATCTAACCTTAGAGAAAGCTGGAAGCCTAATTAGAAAGGTGCCGATTTTCGTCGAGAGTGTCGCTGTTACTGTCCCAGGCAACATAGATTCACTTATCAGAATCTGTGAGGAATTAAGGCCGAATGCTATTCAAGTTCATGGGAATAATGTACTTGATTTCCCAGAGACCTCAAAAAAGATTCTCAATGCACGTTTGATAAGGGCCATACCTACGAAGCCAGACAGTGTAATTAAAACTGCTTTAGAGGCTTCGATCTCCTTCGACGCCATTTTATTAGATTCATACGTTACCGGAAAACATGGCGGAACAGGTAGAATCCACAACTGGGAAATAAGTAAGCAGGTTAGACAAGCGATATTCCCTAAGCCGCTGATACTTGCTGGAGGATTAACTCCTGAAAATGTTGGCGACGCTATACGAATAGTTCAACCGTACGCCGTTGATGTTTCTACAGGTGTCGAGTCAAGTCCGGGCATTAAGGATCCGGAGAAAGTCTACAAGTTCATTAACAGCGTTAGGAGTGGCTGAATCTTGAAGGGGCTCAGAAACGTAGTCAATGAAAACAAACACTTTCTAATGGCTTATACGACCTTGGGTGACCCCTATCCTGAACTGAGTCTAGAAATTGTGAACACCCTGATCAAAGGCGGCGCAGACATTCTCGAGCTAGGGATACCTGCGAAAAATCCGAGGTATGATGGACCTTTGATTCGAGCTTCATATAAACGGGCTTCCGAGGCTGGTTTAGATCTCAAGAGTGCGCTGAGTCTTGCTAAGGAGATTAGAGGGGCTCCAAAAATTGTATTGAGTTATTACGATTCGATTAAACCATTAAACCTTAAGGAATTCGCAGAACTTTCAGCGGATTCTGGTGCTGACGCTGTTTTAATACCAGATCTACTTGTGGATTACATTGAAAAATTAGACGAGTATGTGATGGCGGTTAAACTAAGTGGCTTAGAGCCTGTTTTTTTTATGCCCAGTATTCTCCCATATCGCTTGATAGAACGAATAATTGAACTTAAGCCAACTATGATCTATCTTGGTTTGATGCCTGCTACCGGAATTGAACTTCCAATAGACCCTGCTAGCGCTATTTCACGGGTCAGGGAACAGATCGGCAGGATACCGCTTGCAGTAGGTTTCGCTATTTATGAACCGAATCAAGTGGTTGAATACTTGAAAGCAGGTGCAAATGGGGTGGTTGTTGGCAGCGCATTTGTAAAGATTATAGAAACCAGAAAGGCTGAGATACGCTTAATGCTGGATGAAATAGAAGAATTAGCTAGGGGACTAAAGAAATATCTCTAAATCCAAATATGCAGAGCGGAACGCTTAATCCTTAATAAATTTATTAAATAATTAGGTTTTATGCCTTTGGTGAAATAATTGGTGAGTCTTGCACCCGAAGAGTTGGTTGACGCGCTTGTAGTGGATTCAGAGGGATATATTTACGGCTACGTTGACTCCGTTACAGTGAAAGAGGGAAAATTTGCTTTAAAGGTGTACATTAAGAAAGCTACAACCCAATCTGTAGCCGATGTAGAAGCGTTGAAAACCGTTTTGCTGGGAACCGTGAAGAAGATGATTGGAAAACCTACGATGGACGACCTGTACCGGAAAATAATGAAAGATACCGGTGCAAAGGCAATTAATGATGATGTTCTAATAAAATACGCGACGCAGAGGAACATTCCAGTCCCGAAAAAAGATGTCCCAACATTTGCACATGAGGAGAAGGAAATTATCCCTTGGGACAAGATCGCTTCAATGGATCGGACAGATATTGGTGTATGTATTCTTTTGAAGGAACCTTTGGAGGCTGATCTGCGTGGCATAAATATTCAGAAAGAAATACCGCATCGCACGTACCATGAATTAGGAGCTATGACTGTAATTGACTCTACTGGAAAAATAGTGGGAGTTGTTGCTGGGTTAAAATTTGATGTTAAGGGTCCAGCCCTGCAATTGAAGAAGCAAACTCAGGTTAGACAAAATATTGTAGACATTGCTGAATTAGAGGGGATCCTTATCGCAAGAACAAATATGCCTCGAGAGAAACTTTATGATCAAATTCGCGCTAGCTTTAATCTTGCAAATGTTTCTGCCGTCACTTCTGAGCACATAACTAGCTGGGCGCGATCAGGAGGCTACACAATCCCGACGAAAGAAGTTGTACAAATGAAGGATGTCCATTACACGTTCACTGTTCCTTGGGAGCGCATAAAGAAACTCGGAGAGGTAATACTTTTAGATAAACCGATTGAAGAACTGGCGTAGAATAAGCTTGGAGTTATGCACCGAATTTCTTTACTTTTCCAAGAAGGTCCATCAAGATCGGCATTATATCTAACCCGCGAATTCTACCTAACCCGCCCTTTGCTACAACACGCTCATTAAACGCAATAACGTCGTCAACCCTAACCATTGGACCTGAAATGGCTATTGGAACAGGGTCGGCTGTATGATCCTTAACGCTGACAGGAGTTGTGTGATCCGCGGTGATTACCACATAGGTCTCCTCCCGACTGATTTTACCCCAAATATCACCGATCATTTCATCTATTTTTTCAATCATCTCAATTTTAGCCTTAAAATTCCCATCATGCGCAGCCACATCCGTACCTTTAACATTCACTAATACAAATTCGCTTGTGGATAATGCCTTCACTGCAGCCATTCCAATAGCCCTAGTGTCGGTATCTAGACCTGCTGTAGCTCCTGGAACATCAATTATTCTCATTCCTGCATAGGAGGCGACCCCCTTAACAAGAGTTGTTTCAGCAACACACGCCGAGGATTTAATTCCATATTTATCCTTGAGCGCCTCCATTTTCGGTGCTACACCAGCTCCGCGAACCAGAACAATGTTGGCAGGTAATTTTCCAGCCTTCACTCTTTTTTTGTTAACAAAATGTTTCTCCATAATTTGATGAGCCCTAGAAACAAACTCGTTGACAGCCTTAGCAGTAACCTTTGCCTCCAAGCTGCCATCAAGTGGCTTAGCAACAAGTGGTTTCACATTTGTTCTTCCAGAGTCAACATCACTAACTTTAGGTGAAACCTCAGGACCGCGCAGCATTAAAACGGCTCTATGGGCAGTTGCTTTTTTGAAAAAAACTTTGATGTCTGGGGCTGTTTTCAATTTCATTCCGTCAAGGGCTTTTGATAATTTATCTAGACCTTCAAGGTCTCTTCCAGCTCTTCTATCCAAAACAACCATACGCTTGTTTACTGTGCCGAAATTACATCTGAATGCAACATCGCCTGTCTTAACTTTCATTTTGTTTCCCATAGCCTCGAATGGCCCGCGCCCAGTATAGTAAACATAAGGATCATAACCTAGGAGAGCAAGATGTGCAGGGGCGCTTCCAGGTCTAATTCCTGGGGCTATAGGATCCACTAAGCCGCATATGCTGTTCTTAGCCACATAATCCATATTGGGCGTAGTAGCCTTCTCCAAAGGAGTTTTGTCGTCAAGCTCCTTAAGCGGCCTATCAGCCATACCGTCCCCAATTATGAATAATACCTTCATTGTTCCGGCTTTCATAGTTATTAGCCTCAAATGCGCTTAATATCACTCAGCCTTATTGCTATCATTAATTGAGCACTTCAAATATAAAAAAGAGAAAGTGTAGTAAGAATGTTCCCCTAAGGAATCACGCTTACTTTTTAACGAATCTCACGGTTTTTGTGCCGCACTTCGGGCATGTGCCTACAAGTGCTTTTCTTCCACCCTTTAGGGTTGTGAGCTTCTCTCCCTTCATCTCAACTTTTTTGCGGCATTTAACACAGTACGCTTGCGTCAATAAATTTCACCTCCATAGAGGCTCAATATAGCTTAATTAGAGTTTCTCGTATGCTCTAACCTTATAGCCTTTATTGTTCATTAATACCTCACATAGCCTATGTTTCCAGATTAGTTTCACTTACCTCCACTACGAATCTCTTCGTGCTATTTTAAATGAAGGGCGCGCATCATGTTTTTGATGGTTTACCTATGCCAACTGAAACTATGCCTAAAGAGGCTTCAACACAGAGAAAAACTGAGAAGCCTGATTATATGGACCCCTATGTTCTCCATTATCTTCATTGGGTAGATCGGCTCACCACAACGGAGATGGCTGAACTGCTTGGAGTGACTCAGGGAACTATTTGTTATTGGATGAGGAAAAATGGAATAGATAGGAGAGGTATGTCTGAGGCGCATGAGTTATATCCTAAGATTCCTTTTCCCGGCGACCCCGTTGAAGAGGTTTCTATGCTTGGTTTGTGTCGTAGTGACATTCACGTTAATAAGTTCCATAAAGACGGTAAAGTCTTTAAGTGCAGCACTTCTACCGCTCATCCTGCAATGATGGAACTTGTGCGGGATGTCTTCGGAAAATATGGACATTACCACAAATACCCCTATTTTGACAGGAGGTTGAAACAATACAAGTTTGGTGTTTATGTCCTTGTTGATGGTGAGTCATTTATGGTTCTCCTCAAAAAGACAACTGAAGTTCCTAAAGGCGATTTGTTCTGGGCTTTTCTTGCTAATTATGCTGTCGGTGAGGCGCATTGGGAAACTGTTGGGACGAATGACCATAAGAATATACAATTTCGTTTTCGCTTACGAACCACAAACCCTGAATTGCTGAAACAAATTAAGGAAAGACTTGAGGAGGAGGGCTTCCACCCTAATTTTAGACTAGCTAGAAAGGCGGGGACTGTGGATAAAAGGGGAGTTAGGCTTACAAAGGATTTTTATGGAGTGTTTTTAGACCGAAGGGACGAGGTTGTCGCATTAGTGGAGAAGTTGCTTCCTTATACTAAGCATAAGGAGAAAATTGAGAGAATGACACTCATACTTGAAATTAAAGACGAGATGTATTGGGAGAATGTTAGAGATAGAGTGATGGCGCTCAGAAGGAAAATCAGGGAGGAAAGGGATGAATGCATGAAGAGGGCTGAGGAGGAGTATAAACGAAGGCACGGAGGTAAGGATTGGATTGGAGTTCACAGCCCATCAAACACTGACTAATAATCCTCGCAGAAAATCTAATTCCCCTCTAAACAACAAACAATCTGTCCAAAAACGCTTTATCCTTAGCCTCTTAAGGCTTAGGCTTATAATGCTTTACATGCGTTGATTTGACCGTCTTTTTCGCTATCAAAGCCGCCGTCGCTCCTGCAGCTATACCGTTGTCTATGTTTACCACAGTAAGACCAGGGGAGCATGATTGAAGCATAGAAATTAGAGCGCCCACCCCTCCTCCGCCTAAACCGTAGCCTATAGAGGTAGGGACCCCTATAACTGGAACATCTACAAGCCCTGTTACAACTGAGGGCAGAGCGCCCTCCATTCCAGCTACCACTACAAGTGCGTTGATTCCGTTTTTGATCATTTTTTGAAGAGGGGGAAACAGTCTGTGAATGCCAGCTACACCTATATCATATGCTGTGAGTACTTGGCATCCCATCTCTTCAGCTATTACTCTGGCTTCTTCAGCTACAGGTATGTCTGATGTACCGGCTGTAATTATTCCTATTTTTCCTCCAGTTTTCTTAACGGTGAAGCCTTTCTTTCTCAAAATAACTGTTCGAGCCTTCTCGTTTACATTAATAGCTACCCCGCGTTTAGCAAGCTTCTTTAAGGCTTGAGTATGTTTTTTTGAAGCTCTGCTTATGATTACTCTACCTTTTTCTGCAAGAAATTTCTCAGCTATCTTAGCGGTTTCTTCAGGCGTTTTTCCTTCAGCTAACACTATTTCAGGTATTCCCTTTCTTAATTCTCTATGAACATCGAGTTTAGCTAGCCTTCCAATTTCTTGTATTGAGAGAATTTTTAGAAGTCTTTCTGCCTCTTCAACTGAAATCTGTTTCTTCTCTAGTTTTCGTAATATTTCTTTCAAGATCATCCAACTTCTTGTATTGTTAAACTCTGAGTATATTGGAATTACCTTTTGATCATTTGTAAAACCTTTTGAATATTCGACAGACCGCCAAGCTTACCCAAAAATGAATCTCTTTATCCTTCCCTTTCTCGTAGGATGATCTCCATAGACCGTTCTCTTTCTGCTTGTTGATCAGCCAATCGAGGGCTATTTCAATTTGTGAGTCGTCTTTGGAGAATCCCAATAAAGAAAGTGAATCAAGTGATGACAGGATGTCTGTAAACCAGAAGGGATATGTAATTTTAGTCCAGAAACTCGCAGCTCTCCGATCAGGATATCTATCAGGTTGAAAGAAACGCGATTTCAAGAGCTCTCCTGCAACCTTAGCCTCCTTTGTTTTTTGGTATTTCTGATGAGCAGCAAAAGCCCGCAATACTACACCAGTTATACAATGAGAGAAGGGCTTTGACTTGTCTGGCTTGATTGGTTCTGGTTTCTCCATGGCTTGTAGGAGTGTTCCAGAATCCTTGGCGCTAATTGTTCTAAATGGTATTGTCCATCCGCCGTCGCTTTGTCGAATAGATAGAAGCCAACTGAATCCTCTTTCTATGCGTGGGTCTTCCGTGTATCCTGCCTTGATTAATAGTTCCATTATTGCAGCAGTGTAGTTAGGCGTATATTGATTTTGGTAAATCCCTCTAAAGTCTCCTTCTTCTGTCTGGCAGGTAAACAGGAAGTCTGCTGTCTTTCTTATCGCTAAATGTTTTCTGGTGAGCCCGTATTTTTCTACAAGTTGACCCAGAACCCTGTAGGTTTCGAGTTGATTATAATTACGGTCAGAGCGAACGTGTTCTTTGCCGCCTGGATATCTCCACGCCCCATCCTCTTGTTGCTTGCCGACCATCTTTAATACGGGAGGCAACTGCCATAAGGTTTCAACCGGTCCTACTTTTTCTCCTAAAAGATCGCACCTAGCAAAATATAGAAGCGCCTCATTTGTTGAGGAAAGAAGTTGAGGCAAAGGGTCGAACCTTAGTTGTTTCCGCCAATCTTCCACAATCGATTCACCTTTGTTCTTTCTCATCCTGATCTTCTAAATACTCACGTCAACCTCTAAAATTTTTAGAGTATTATAAATGATGTAGCTAAAAACCTTTAGATTTGCCGCAAAACAATACAGAGGTTAAATGAGGTTAAACTTTGATTGCCAAAAAAATCCTAATAGTCGATTGCCAAGCCTCGGGAATCTCGGGTGATAAGATTGTTGCAGCACTAATCGATCTGGGCGCTAACAAAACGAGAGTTGTGAAAGCGATGGAATCTGCCAAGAGCTGTTTGAGGAATTGTGAAAGCTTAAAGGTTATTGTTAGTGATGTCCATAGACGAGGAATCATGGGAAAAAGAATTGAAGTTAGAGCTAAGGAGAAATTCAAGCATAGAAGTGGAGTTGAACTAAGAGAAGCCGTTAAGAACTGTGTTAAAAAAATAAAATTATCAAAAGAGGCAAAGGCATTCGCGTTAAAATCAGTTAATACTCTTCTTAAGGCTGAAATGAAAGTTCATGGAGAAGAAATCGGGCACTTGCACCTACATGAGCTTGGTTCCGTTGATACTATTGCAGATATAGTTGGTGTAACCGTTGCCTTGAACGATCTAGGTCTGTTTAAGGGTGCAGAAATCTATTCAATGCCTGTTGCTGTTGGCGGTGGGCTGATAAAGTTTTCACATGGTGTAACATCCTCTCCAGCACCTGTAACGCTTGAAATTCTGAAATCAAAACATTTCCCCATAATTGGCGGACCTGTTAAAGCTGAGTTGACAACCCCCACAGGGGCGGCTATTCTTGTAAGTATGGTCAATGCTACTACACATTTTCATCCTTTAATGAAGCCGGTTGTAACTGGATATGGAGCAGGATACCGGGATTTCAAGGAGTTTCCAAATATCTTACGAGCCACTTTAGGCGAAGAAGTTTTAGCGAAGACTAAACGGAAAATGAAGAGGTAGAGTTATGTTTGAGAGAAAACGCCTTAAACTGAAAATGAGTGAGATTGTTAAAAAACTTCGAAAGAAAAAAAGCGTCATAGTTGCATTCTCAGGCGGAGTTGACAGCTCAGTAGTTGCAGCTCTTGCTCATAAGGCGCTCGGCGAAAAGGCGTTGGCAGTAACAGTTGATTCACCGCTTCTACCTCCAAATGAATTGAAGGAGGCGGAGAAAACAGCACGCCAAGTAGGTATAAGACATAGAGTGATAAAAATGAATGAACTCACGATCCCAGGTTTCGCTGTAAACCCCAATAATCGTTGTTACTTATGCAAGAAGTACAGATTGAATGCAATTAAAAAACTGGCGGAGAAAAATAAGTTTAAGGTAATTGTTGATGGAGCTACTCTAAGCGATTTGAGTGAGTATAGGCCTGGTTTGAAAGCATCTAGGGAGATGGGTGTCTACAGTCCATTACTTGAAGCTGGTTTAATGAAGAGAGATGTTCGCATAATTGCTGGTTTTCTTGGTTTGCCTACTGCCAACAAGCCGTCAAGTCCATGTTTGGCCTCTAGGGTACCTTATGGAGAAAGGCTAACTTTAGAGAGATTGAGCCGTATAGCTGCTGCGGAGAGTTATATTAAGAAATTGACTGGCGTGAAAAGTCTACGTGTCCGGGATCATAATGGGCTCGCCCGTATAGAAGTGGGTCGAAGTGAACGGAGACTTTTCGATGAAAATTCTATGGATAAGATTGCTGAAAAATTGAAAAAGCTCGGCTATAGGTTTGTAGCACTTGACTTGGAAGGCTATAGACCCGGAAGCTTTGATGAAACAGGGAAACAGCGCTAACCAATCTACGTCTACATCAATTTTTAATAAGTGAAATATCCGAATTTTACTTCAACTTACTCGCGAGGTTATTCGTACGTGTAATTTCTCAAAACTATTGAATTCAAATAATGAAGAATTTCAAGAAGCGTTAGCCCTCTCTCAAGAGATGAGTTGGAGGAGTTTTGGGAAGAGAGTCTGGTTTTATGCACCAAGTTTCATTCACTACGAAAACTCCGAATTCTGCCCATCATCAGCGGCTTTTCCAGCTATTTCGGTGACTGGAACTTCTTGCGCTTTAGGGTGTAAGCATTGCCAAGGAAATATTTTAGAATCGATGATTCCCGCCACGACCCCGGAGGATTTAATCGCTGTATGTGAAGATATTCGGGGTAAAGGCGGTGTAGGGTGTCTCATAAGTGGTGGTTGTTTACCTGATGGTTCTGTTCCGCTTGAAAGGTTTACCGAGGCTATTGCTAGGATTAAACGAGAATTCGGATTAACGGTCGTGGTGCATACAGGCATAGTTAATGAGCATGTGGCTAGGGGATTGAAGAAAGCTGGAGTTGAAGCTGCTCTGATAGATGTAATTGGCTCAGATGAAACCATACAGGATGTCTACCAATTAAAAGCTAAAGTTAAGGACTATGATAAATCCCTAAAAATACTTCACGACTCAAAAATCCCAATAGTTCCACATGTGCTAGTAGGTCTTCATTATGGTGAAATTAAAGGTGAAATCCAAGCACTTAAAATGATTTCAAAGTACAATCCTGCCGCCGTTATAATAATTGCATTAATGCCTATCAAAGAGACGCCCATGGAGAACGTGAATCCACCATCCCCAGAAGCTATCGTAAGGGTAATTACGGCAGCCAGATTCATGTTCCCCACTACGCCATTAGTTTTGGGATGCGCAAGACCACTAGGTGAGCATAGAATTAAAACAGATATACTTTCCCTCAAGGCTGGAATAAATGCTATAGTCTTTCCAACAGAGGAAGCAATTCAACTAGCCAAATCGATAGGACTGAAGGCAACTTACTTACCTATATGCTGCTCACAAATTTATGAAAATGTTAAACAACAAGCTCCAATAGGTTGATGCTATGTATTTGATTCGAGAATCACCTGAGTATGTGAGAGTTAGTTGCGCCGCTGCTATAACATTGGGATTCCAGCCGGGCTTGTTCTACAGAAACGCAAAACTGACTTGCATTAACATTTTAATGCAATATAGAGAAGGATGTAGGGCTAACTGTCTCTACTGTGGTCAAGCGAGAGAAATCCCCAGCGGCTCTGAGTGTAAGAATCTCATTAGAGTTGAGTGGCCTTCTTATCGTCTTGCTGAAGTTATAGAGAGAACGAGAGAGGTTCAGAATAATGTGCAAAGAATATGCATTTCAACGATAACTCATCCAAGAGCCCCGGAAGACCTCCTGGCGATTGTAAAAGGAATCCGCAAGAGCCTAGACCTGCCTGTTTCCACCCTCATTACTCCTACAATTATCACAAAGAAGCATATGGTTGAGCTAAAGCAAGTGGGTGTTGAAATGATTGGCATCGCTATCGATGCAGCCACACCGAGACTGTTTTACGACTTGAGGGGGAAAGGCGCTGGGGGGCCTCATATGTGGAGCAGGTATTTCAATGGTTTGAAGGAGGCCGTGAAAATTATGGGGAAGGGGAGGGTTGGTTGCCATTTAATTGTTGGTCTTGGAGAAAGTGAGGAGGAGATTACTTCCACTATTCAGATGGTGCATGAACTTGGAGCAATGACTCATCTTTTCTCATTCTTCCCTGAACTAGAGTCCGCCTTAGAAAATAGACCGCAACCGCCGCTTGGGCAATATCGAAGGATTCAGATGGCTAGATATTTAATTGATAGTGCGATTTCCAAGTTTGAGAAAATGAAGTTTGATCATATGAAGCGGATAACTAATTTTGGAATAGATGTATCTGAATTGATGGAAATTATTGAAAGTGGAGAACCCTTCAAAACTTCAGGCTGCCCCGGTTGTAATAGACCCTTTGCGAACGAGAGACCAAGTCAACCGATTAGAAATTTCCCGTTCCCTCCAGAGAAAATAGACATTGATGACATTAAGAGGCAAATCATGGATTTACAAACACCTTGAATGGCACAGGGGAGAAAACCTTGAAGGAGTGGCGTTTCCTTGATACTGGTCACCTCTCAGCTGCAGAAAACATGGCTTTCGATGAGGTAATCCTTGAGTGCCGCGCGAGAAATCTAGTGCCTAACACTATACGGTTCCTTCAGTTTCATCCGCCCGCAGTTTTAGTCGGCTATCACCAAGCTGTGGAGCATGAAGTTCGAGAAAGCTTCTGTAAAGATAAGGGAATAGATATAAACAGGCGCATAACCGGTGGCGGCGCAATATTCTTTGATGAACAATCACTAGGATGGGAAATATTCGCCTCTAAATCCGACTTAGGGCTCCACCAAAATTTAGAAGAAATTTACGAGAAAATGTGCGAAGCCCCAATTCTCGGGTTAAAAACATTAGGAATTCAAGCGTCATTTCGACCGAAAAACGACATTGAAGTTAATGGTAGAAAAATATCAGGTACGGGCGGAACGGAGCGAGATGGCGCCTTCCTCTTTCAAGGCACTTTACTAGTCAACTTTGATGTTGACACAATGCTACGCGCATTAAGGATACCCATCACAAAACTCAAGGACAAAGAAATCAAGTCTGTAAAGGAAAGAGTGACCTGTATAAAATGGGAGCTGGGGTCTTCACCTGGTTTAAATGAAATAAAACAGGTGTTAAAAGCAGGTTTTGAAAAAACCTTTGGGAAACTTTCTGATGGAAGGTTAACGCCTGTTGAAGAGCAGCTTCTAAAGAAGAAGCTGCGGGAATTTCGATCAAAAAAATGGATCTATCTTGAAAGAAGACCTCTAAACGAGGCTGCGGAAGTTTATGCCCTAGATAAAACTCCGGGTGGCTTAATTCGAGTCTCATTGGCCCTAGATAAACAAAGCAAAATCATCAAAAACGTTCTCATTACTGGCGATTTTTTCGCTTACCCCTCAAGAGCAATCTTCGACCTTGAAGCGAATTTAAAGAATACCGTGTATGATGAGGAAGAAATTCGGAGTGCTGTGTACAGCTTCTTTGAGACGAGGAGAGTTCAGATACCTGGAGTGACGCCTGAAGATATAGTGCAACTAATTATTGAAGCTGCAGAAAAAATAAACTACGGCTTTTTGGGAATCAACAGCACGCAAGCCAACCACATTTACACCATTCTAGACAATGTTAAAGAAATACTGGAGAATGGCTGCGACACGTTACTCCTACCTTACTGCGCTAAACTCCAAGCCTGCGAATTCAGGAAAAAAGATGGTTGCGCGGTGTGCGGTAAATGCTCTGTTGGTATAGCTTATAGGTTGGCTATGGAGGCTGGTTTAAAACCCATAACAATACTGAATTTCGAGCACTTAATGTCAACGTTAAAAAAACTGAAGAAGAATGGCGCAAAGGGATATATCGGCTGTTGCTGTGAGGCTTTCTATTGCAAACATCAAGATGAGATGGCGCTAACCGGTGTCCCAGGTATCCTTATCGATGTGAAAAATCAGACTTGTTATGATCTGGGAAAAGAGGAAGAAGCTCTTAACGGCAATTTTGAAGGCCAAACAGAACTGAGGACTAACATCCTTCATAAACTGCTCACAAAGTTGCGTAAAAACTGATGGGGAAGTCAAGTGGATGAAAGATTTTGACGTTATAGTTGTTGGTAGTGGTCCTGCAGGGGCGTTCTCTGCTATAAAGTGCTCACAACTAGGTTTCAATGTGTTGTTAATCGAGCGAGGAACAAGATGGCATCATAAACCTTGCGGAGGCATACTTACACCTATATGCCTCGAAACGATTGAGAAAACAACTAAAAAAACTATACCGAAAGAAGTCATGTGTTCCCCAGAGACACTTGAATTATACTATGTGCCACCTAGTGGAAGAAAGAATGGGGGGTGCATCAAAAATTACAGGGTCTTCAATATTAACCGGGATAAGTTTGATTATTGGCTCCGTGAGCTCGTCGAAGGTCTTGGAATTCAAGTTTGGTATGAAGCAGAACTGCTTGGGCTACAAAAATTGGAGCCCATCCAAGCCTCAGTTAAGAAGAATAACTCTAACATTGCGTTAACCGCTCAGTACTTGATTGGCGCTGATGGCGTATACTCTAAGGTACGAAGCAAATTATATGATAAGGTAGAAGTGGAAACTGTAACCATCTTACAGGAGTACTGTAAATGCGAAGGAGATTTTGATAATTATTTCTACGAGTTCTTTCGAGGTGAGATTTCCCCGACATATTCCTACTTGATACCTAAAGATGGCCTCTATGTGTTAGGAGTAGGTATCCCCACAGGGTGCTCAACATCTATCTCCGCATGCATGAGCCGATTTAAGGATCAACTACAAAGGGAGTTCACATTTAAGATACGGTCTGTTGGGAGGAGGGAAAATTGGGCTATACCGTACGGATTCACCTATCTTGGTGAAGGGAACGTTGTTTTAGCAGGGGATGCGGCAGGTTTCTGCAACGCCTTTTCAGGAGAAGGCATAAGATTGGCTGTTGAAAGTGGAATTGCTGCAGGTCAAGCGGTTCAAGAAGCCATAACCGAAAACAAGCCCCTCGCTTCGCCTTACATAGATCTTGTTGAGTGGATTTCCGATCTGGTTAGAAGGACGTATGAGTTCTCAATTGATCTAACGGATGAAGAAAGAGAGGAATTTGTCAGATCTGAACTTGCACGAGTATCTTTGAGCAATTACTAGAAACCAGAAAACTAATGGCGCGATTTTAAGAATATTTTTTCAGCCTTTTGTAGATCTGCTGGCATGTTGACGTTAAAGAATGTGTTAAGCTCTGGATCGAATTGACGTATAACTGTGGTTGAAATGTAGAGAACTTTCTGAAGACTGTCAACAATTGATCGCATATTCATTTTTCCTTCTCTGAAAGCCTTGTTCGCTGCTTGTAGAGCCTTTTTCGTGCTGTAAACTGCTTGAAGCGGCTCAATTTGTCCATCAGGCCACTTCGGGATAACCAAGTCATTACCTGGACATAAATCAAAGAATAGAAGTACTGTATTTTTGGATATAAAGGGGGTATCGCAGGGAAGAATAACGGAATAATTTCCATTAGCTTTTTCTAGTCCTGAAAGCGCTCCTACAACCGGACTCTGTTTCTCATATTTATCAATAATCACCGCAACTTTCCTGCCTAGAACTGATTCGTAGTGGCTTTGCTGTGCTTTCTCTCCAATAACAACTATGACTTCATCAACAACTCCGCTTACGCGATCTATGACATGTTTGATCAACGGTTTTCCAGCTAACAGTACGAAGCTTTTCTCCCTTCCAAAACGCCGGGAGAAACCTCCCGCAAGAACGATTGCTGAACGATCCATATTACTTCCTTCTTCTATGTGGACAACACTAACCAGTAGCTAATAGGGAATAGAAAGAAAAAGGGTGAGGAAGTTTAACTTTCTTTCTCTACTTCCTCATACCAAAGTGGATGATGCTGCTTCGCCCACTCAGCTGGAACTTTACCGTCGAACAGCATCGCTTGAGCCGCTGGTCGATAATCTGACCGGAACAATGTGAAGTATATGTGCAGAACGCCTATCACGACTAGGAGGAAAAATGCCAAATCGTGCAGTAGCTGAGCATATAGGCGAATACCTGCGTCCGTGAACAGTGTTATGTCTGGAAACATCTTTGACCCGGCTAGGATTACGCCTGTGACCATCTCAAGCGTTATAGCTATGATGGTCCCTGCCCAGAATTCGAAGAGTTTCGCTGCAGGATCATGGAAACCTACTCTCGGCCGCGTCTTTCCTATGCCGAGGTAATATTTCATCAGTGAACCTGCATCTTTGAAGTCTTTAAATGAGGGCCATACCTTCGTTTTCCCTTTAGTTGCACCATAGATTAGATAGGCGACAGCTGATGCAATTAAAATTGAGCCGAGGATTCTATGCATTATCCTGACTGCGTCGATTCCTCCGAGTGCGTTTGCAACCCAACTGAAGTATTCCGGTATGAATATGGGTAGCCCTGTGAGCATCAATAGTGGAACTGTCATGATGAGTTGGTAGTGCGCGACTCTTTCAACTGGACCCCAGCGAGTAATTTCTTCTTCCACCATTTTCTCAAACCTCCTTTACTTCCTTTTTACCACGCGATGCAACAGCCATAACGGCAGCTAAGCCAACCATGCCTACCAGACCAACTAAGGTAAGTGTCTTAAGCCATCCTCTACTGGTCTGTAGTAATGGTCTTTCAGCTGGAACTGTTGAATATCCTAGGTCAGTCGGTGAAACTTTTGAAACGATGAACACTGAAGTCCCGCCATTCTCATAGTCACCGTAGATATAGCTCCCTATAGCGTCCTTTCTAGCTCTAGCTACAGCTAACATTGTGTCACGGTCGCCAAATTGCAACGCCTCAGTTGGACATGCCTTTACGCAGGAAGGCTTCAACCCTTCTTTAATTCTGTCCATGCACATATTGCATTTGTAGGCTTTACCATCGTCTGGGTCGATTCTAGGCACATTGAATGGACAAGCAGAGACGCAGTATCTGCAACCGACGCATTTTTCCTGGTCAATTACAACGGGTCCATCATCATACTTCGTTATGGCCTTCGCTGGACAAACCTCGACGCATTGTGGATTGAGACAGTGCATGCACCGAACAGTTGCGAAGCTCCATTTGAAGCTGTCACCGGTACCGCTTCCAACAAACCTAATGTAGTTCCAGGTTTGTGAGGATAAGTCCTTTGGATTTGTCCATTCATTTGTCCCTGTGCTTAATGTGGTTGTTTCTCCTTTACGGTCCCACCATCGTTTGCAAGATACTTGGCATGCTCTACAGGCTATACATTTTGTTGAGTCGTAAAATATTGCTTTAGCCATTTTTCATCTACCTCCTATGCTTTCACCACATTGCATAAGCATGTCTTATACTCTGGAGTCCAAGCAGCGACATCCACTGAGTCTATTGTGATTTCGTTTGCGCTGGGCCCTGTGCTTAATCCTTTGAAGCCCCAGTGCCAAGGCATAGATACGACGTGCACTTTCTTGCCGTTAACTGTTAATGGTTGCACTCGCTCTGTGACTATGGCTTTTACTTTAATGCCATCTTTGTTTCTAGCTGTTTTGACGTATACGTAGTCGCCACTCGACACACCAAGCGTACTAGCAAGGTCTGGATTGATTTCAACGAACATTTCTGGATGAGCCTCCACGAGCCATGACAGGTTCCTTGTCATAGCTCCGGCTTGCATATGTTCAGCCAGTCGGAAGTTTGAAAGTACATACGGGAACTCGGCTGCCTCTCCGGTATCCGTTTTACCTGTCTTTATTGTACCTGTCGTTATGTCGAACCATGTTATGTCTGTAACATGATGATCCCACATAGTCGGGTAGTCTGTGGCTAATGTTGCGTCAGGGCTCTCTAATGGTTCGTTGTGAAGTGGGAATCCGTAGTAGTACGGATTCTTGTTTGGTTTAGTCGGGTTGTATAGTGGTCTCGACCATAAGGCTGCCCTTTGGAATATGCCGTAAGGCTTTGTGGTTTTTGTGTCCCATACCGTGTCTGAGTGAGCCCACCAATGGAAGAATTGATGGGTGAGCGTTGCGGCGTTCTTCTCGTTCGGGTTATACATAACTCTCTGGTTTTCACTCCAACTGAAAGCCCAATTCTTAAAGTAACCATATTTTGCATCTTCACTGTCTTTAGGATCCTGGCCAGCATAATCAGGCATTGGAGTCACGTCACGTCTCTTAGAAAGTATCCCGTCGAGGTCGGCGCGTGTTTGCGGTTTCCCATCAGTACCCACATCCCACGCATTTCTATAGAGAATATTGGCATGAGGTTGTGCAGGTGACGCTAACAGGACACCGCCGATTTTTAGGTTTCTTGCACACATCTCCTTAAAGACAGCCACAGGGTCTGCTACACCAACAGTCCCGTATGCGAACGGCGAATCCCAAGTTGGCGATGACGACGGCCATGTCGCTTCAGGATTGTTCGCAAGAGTTGCTGTGCCGATTGTTCTAGTGATCACAGGTACAAAGTCTAAACCCGGATGTTCAATTTCATAGAGTTCGGATGGTAACTTCACCCCAGCATCTTTTCGCAGTTTCTTAAACAACTCAGTTATAACCCAGATTTCGGGTTTACATTCACCGGGTGGATCAGCTGCCTTATACCGCCATTGGATCCATCTACCTGTGTTACTTATGGTCCCCTCTCTTTCAACCTGTGTGGTTCCTGGAAGTAGAATATCCGCGTACCACGCAGTCTCCGTTTCAAAGACCTCGTCAACAACAACGAATACGCCTTCTTTTGATAATGCGTTTCTGACAAGATTCGCGTTCGGAACTGAAACAGCGCTGTTGTCGCCGAAGATGAACGCTACCTTTATTTTTCCATCTCTTATGTAACGGTAGAATTCAACTGTGTGTGTTCCCCTAGCGACTGGTAGGTCGCATATTATTGATTCACCGCTACTATCGGCGGCTGTGTTTATGCCAGGCCATGTGCCTACATAGCAGCCCCAGTGCAGTTCGAGAGCGTTCCAAGTTCTGAAGTGTCTTTCGTAGAATCGTTGTTGAGTTTTACTATACGATGCATCGGTCAAACTCCTCGCAGTGCCTCCTGACACCCCGCCGCAACCTTGGGTGATATAATAGTTTTTGAATGCTTGGTAGTCCCTCATCTGAGTGTCGAACGTTATGTCAGTCTTGGTTCCTGTAACTGGGTTATACCATGTTGAGGTCCCAGGTGGTGATCGGTATCCAGCGATAGTGTGACATAGTACGTTAGCGTCTGTTGAGCCTTGCACGTTGCTTATGCCTCTTAAGGCGTTAACTCCTCCTCCAGGTACACCCATGTTTCCTAGCAGTAACTGGAGTATGGCGTGGCCCCTAATTGCTTGACTTGCATTCGTATGTTGCGTGGTTCCCATCGCGTAGTAGATGTTGCCAGGTCTGTTGTTCGGGTCTGTGTATACATTGGCAATTTCTTCGAACTTAGCTTTCGGTATGCCTGTGATCTTCTCCACAACCTCTGAGGTGTACGCTGAAGCGACGGCTTTCAATCTACCGAATACTGAATCTGCATTTGTTTCCCAGTCGCTTAGTCTTGTTGTGCCATCTATGTGATATGGGGCGGTTGTTCTATCTTCAAGATATGTTTTATCGTAGCGGTTATTCACGATTGCATAATTAATTAAGCCCATAAATAATGCAGCTTCTGCACCTGACCTATATCTAGCATAGTAATCCGCCTTCGTGGTGGTTCTGTTGTATCTCGGATCTAAAACAATTACTTTTGCACCGTTGTCTATAGCCCTCTGCACCCACCGGAATTCCATAGAGTGCGACTCAGCTGGGTTGCTGACTATTAAGAAGACCTTAGAGTTTTTCGCGTCAATAATATGGTTTGTCATTGCGCCGAAACCGAATGTATTTGCGAGTCCCGCTACAGTAGTGCCGTGGCATTTTCTTGCTTGATGCTCAACATTTGCTGAGCCGAGTAGGGACATCATTTTCTTAATTATATAGCATTCTTCATTGTTAAAGTAGGCTGCTCCATACCAGCCTATTGGTGATTCTTTACCTGTGAAATAGTAATCATATTCTCCTGTTGTTGTGTTTAGGCGTTTATAGGTTTGTTTCGGTGTTCCGTCCGGATTCATTAGGGCGTCTTTAACTTTTCTTGCGATTATGTTAAAGGCTTCATCCCAAGTTATTCTAACCCAGCCTGGGTCCTCGTTTATTCCTTTATTCGGGTTTGTTCTTTTCATTGGGTACAGAAGTCTGCGGTCACTGTTTACTAGTTGAAGGTATGCGCTTGCTTTGCTGCAGAGGGCTCCTTCATTTATTGGGTGATCGGGGTCTCCTTCTATTTCTACGACTTTTCCTCCCACGGATGTCACTATAAGCCCGCAGCCACCTGAGCAGTATACGCAGATGCTTGGGGTTTGTTGCCCTGATTTGTATTTCTGCATTTTTTCGCTTGTTGGTAGTTCTGTTGCTGCTACGGCTTCCTCTATTTCTGGGACTACTCCTAGGGTGAATGATGCTAGGGTTGCCATTCCACCTAGCTTTAAGAAGTCTCTTCGGGATACTTGAAGGCTATTTTTTTCATTTTCAGTAGATTTCATTTCATTTTCCCCTAAAACGTGATAATGGTTCATAGGTATCCGATTTTACCAAATATAAGACTTGCTGTGAAACGTCATTAATTGTCATTTATATAGAAAAAAGCTACTCTTTCGACATAAAATTAAAAGTATTTAAACGTTCAACGATGAAGAAGCATTATCTTTAGGTCTTCGTAAATATAGCAAAAAATAGACGTGAAAATATACAAGGTGCCGCAGTTTTGGTTAGAGGACCCGTAGAAGAACAGATAAAAGTTGCTGAAGAAGTTATGAGCAAACGCCTGGAGCTACGTAAGCCGCTAGAGCTATATACAATGGTGTTACAAGCTCAAAGACAACTTGAGGGAGAATATGCTAAAGGGACAACGCTGAATTGGAGTGATAAATCCGTCATTGATGATCTACAGAAACATGCTCGCAGTTCTAAGCGACCTATAGCCAGCTTTCTTGATCCAACTAAATTTAATGAGAAAGCGCTGTTCCCCGTCTGTGAGCAAGTTGTGGGGGGGCTTATTAAAAAAGGGGTCAGCGAAGAAGGGTTAAAGAAGTTTTTAGACGAACTAAGAATGAAAAAAATAAGCGTACATGGATTAATAGGTGCAGCTCTAAGGGAGGATGGTGAACTTTTTGAAAAATATGGAGAACAATTCGACGTCAGACCTGCTATACTGCTCTTCATTGTAACTACATTGATTCAGCCCTGCATGGAGGAGATAGTGCGTAAAGTTGATTCTTCTTTTCTTGAGGGGTGGTGGAGGGCGCCTTGCCCTATTTGTGGTAGGAGGCCCGTGGTAGCTAAGCTCAAGTCTCGTAAACGGTATTTGACTTGTATGTTATGCGGAGCTGAATATTTGGCGGATCGGTTTCTCTGCGTGCATTGCGATAATGTGGATCCCTATACCTTGAAGTTTCTGACTCCTGAAGGGCGGCCTGAGTTGAGGATTGACTACTGTGAGAAATGTAAGCATTACTTGAAGGTTATTGACAATGATAAGTTGAAGACCCCTATTCCAAGCGGCTTAGAGGACATTATGACTATAAGCCTAGACTTGATGGCTAAGGATGCGGGATTAGTAAGATTTTAGAGGCTTAAGATTTATCCCCAAGGGACTTCTTCAGGTGCAGCCGTACAGTAGAAATCTTGAGCTTTTGTTTCGCCCTCTTTCACTACTACTGTTTTACTATTGTCTACGTAACCTACTATTGAGGTGTGAATGTCATAGGTGTCTTCCACCAGGTTTGTGAACTCGTAGTAGCCATTCCGGTTGGTTACAGTGTATTTGTTAGATGCGGGAAGAATCAGGATCAGTGTAGCGTTTGGAATTGGTTGCTTGGTCTCAGAGTCATAGATATGCCCGCAAATTTTTGCTGTTCCGATTGCTTCGGTTAAATTAAAGTCTACAGTTGTCGTTTCATTTTCTTTTACTGTAACTGTTTTGCTTTCAGTCTTGAATCCTTTTAGGCGTGCAGTAATTGTGTAGGTTCTGGCGGGGATTTTTTCGAATTTGTATGTTCCATCGAAAAGTGTGAGTGTTTCTTTGCCGTCGCATGTAACTTTAGCACTACCTAGCATGCTACCCGCTTGGCTGCACACATGCCCAATGATGTTTGACGTTGGTGCAGCTTGAGTGGGCCCCTGAGCCATATATTCTCACTTTCTTGGTTTTTGGATAGTTATGAGCACTGATTCGTTTCCTTTTATTTCAGTTTTCTTTAATGTTGACAAAAGCCCAAATACCGTGCTTCTTACCACATCTTGAACGAATTGATTCATCGGCACCTTTTTTCCATCAATCTGTACGGTTACGCCTTTCCCCCTTAATACAAAGCAGTTTTTCAGAGAGGCTTTTCCCTCGGCCACGGCTTTTGCTAGCTCAAGACAGTTTTTGTAGTCGCAGTCTCCGCAGTCTAGACCTGGTAGCTGTCTTAAGGTGCGAATAATTTTGATTGAAGGTGCGATTTCTTTTTGAACAATGTCTGCGAGGCCCTTTGTTTTTTTGGCGTTGATGTATGGAATTTTCATGTTTCTGTCTTTATGTGAGAAGGCCCCGACTACGGCTAAAACATTCTTACATTCTTTAACGGCGTCAATCGCTTCTTTTCTTGTCTTAACTGTGATTATTTTTGGTATTGATTTCTCAGTTTTAACTAAGCTTCTGAATCCTTCCGTAACTATTACGTCGACTTCATTTTCCCTTACGAAGCCAAGGATGTTTTCCAATCCAAGCTTGGCTGTGTTAATTTTCCTTATCACAGCTATTTCTTTCGGCGCTACGCTGGTGACAACTATGGCCCCAGCTTTTCCATGTCTCCAAGTGTCTTTGTTCTTTGTGTCTATAGTGAAATCTGTGTCCGGAATGTGTTTGGCTGTGCCTACTCTGTAGCCTCTTTTCACAAGTTCTTTCACTAGATTTACAACTGTTGTGGTTTTTCCCGATTCTTTAGAGCCTATGACAGATATTACTGGAATCTTTATTTTTGATGAGTTTTGGGCAGACAAAATGTGCATCCCTTTTTGGTAAGCTTGATGGCATATCAGATTTCGAAGAGATATATAGATATTCTTCGTTGCAACTGGGATTTATTTCTCAGATGAAAACTTCTTTATATTGAAGGGCTCGAATATAGCTGCGGTGAAGTAGATGGCTGAAGTAGCTTCTAGGAAAGTGAATACATACCTCGCTGAAATAATAGGCACATTCATTCTTGTGTTCGCTGGAATAACCGCTGTAAATGTCAATTACCTAACTTACGGTATGCTTGGATTGACAGGTATAGGGTTGGTTTTTGGGCTTGCAGTAATTATTGTTGCTTATAGCCTTGGGCATATTTCAGGGGCGCATTTGAACCCGGCTGTTACAGTTGGTTTAACGTTGGCTAAGCGCTTCGAGTATGGAAACCTAATTCCGTATGTTGCATCTCAATTGCTCGGCGCAATATTAGCAGGAATCGTTGAGCTGGCAATTTTCGGCACTGCTTTCACCAGTTACCCCACTTATCTAGGAACTACTGTCCCAAATTATGCTTTATCTCAGCCGCTTTCAGCTTTTGTTATGGAGATTTTCATAACGATGTTTCTCGTAATCACTGTCTTAGGTGCAACCCATGAAAAAGCACCAAAGAATTGGGCTGGTTTAGCAATAGGCCTAGCGGTTGCGATGGGTGTAATGATTGGCGGAGGAGTTTCTGGTGGTTCAATGAATCCTGCTAGAACATTTGGACCAGCATTAGTTTCTTGGACTTGGACAGATCATTGGATTTATTGGCTTGGTCCGCTTTTTGGAGCTTACTTGGCTGCTGGAATTTACAGGAGAATTTTTGAATAGATTTTAGACAGTTTATTTATTCAATGATCTTTAGTACTCTTCCGATTCCTTTAGTACGACCTTCTCTGAAAACGAATGTTTGACCTATTTCAATGAACTGCGGGTTATATAGAAACATGAATTCAACTATTCCTTCGTCTCCTGTGCGGAGAACTTTCTTTAATGAGCGCGTTATTTCAGCTGTCTCTCTTATTGTATGCAGGTGTATTACTGAGTGATATCCTTCCCTTATTGTGGTTGGATGATACAAAATCAGAACCTTTGCCTCAAATGATCTGACTGCTCTTGGAATTAGTTGTTTGTCAAGCAGAACCATGCCCTTCTTTATTTCTTCAAAGCCTATGTTGGCTAATGCGAAGGTTGCGTCTTGGCCAGCTAGAACTTTTCTAACGCTTACTCTGTTTACATGCATTGATTTTATTCTGCAGCTTCTAAAACTTCCATCGTAGAATGGCCCCACTTGGACGATGTCGTCTACGGATACTCCTCCCTGCAGGGCTATTCCGCTTACAACTGTTCCTACGCCTTTAACGTCAAATTTGTCGTCGATGTACATTTTGAACGGTTTCTTCAGGCTTTCATCCCATCGTAGTCTTGGGGGTAGTAGGTTTAGGAAGGTTCTCAATAAAATGAGTCCTTCGCCTGTTTTGTTTGAAATTAGGAAAATTGGGACAATCCTTCCACTCGGCATGTGCTTTGAGGCTGCTACAACGTCATCAAAATCCTTTATTATTATTGGAATTTTGTTAATGCCGGGCATTTTTAATAGAAACTGAACATCCTCAAGGACTCCTTCTACCAAACTCTTTGGAACCATATCTATTTTCGTTACGACTATGAAAAGCGGGATTTTGAGTGCTAGTGAAACGCCTAAATGCTCTTTCGTTGTACCTATTACGCCCATATTTGCACCTAC
>Ga0315309_1000076_pt1 | contig 54539 bp, 60 predicted proteins | sample TDP4_MG_FD_203080 | JGI IMG/M metagenome (GOLD analysis project Ga0315309, IMG submission 203080) | Freshwater sediment microbial communities from Lake Towuti, South Sulawesi, Indonesia - TDP4 | ecosystem: Environmental > Aquatic > Freshwater > Lake > Sediment | place: Indonesia: South Sulawesi... | reverse complement strand
CTTCCTTCGGTTCCCGCTGCTAACGATGTGGATATTGATAAGACTGGAAAGACAGTGGGATTATTTTAACAGGTTAAGTTCCTGCCTCTAAAGATTTTACAAAGAATCTTTTCTCCGAAAGGTCGTGTCTGAGTCGGTAGTGGTTGGAGGATGAAGATGAGGAAGATAATTTTGCCAGATATGGGTGAAGAGGTGGAAGAAGCAACGGTTTCCTTCTGGCATCACGATGAGGGAGATAGAGTAACTAAAGGAGAGGACCTGGTAGAGATTACTACCGAGAAGGCCAGTTTTCAAGTTGAGGCGCCTGCTTCAGGGATTCTGGTCAAGATTTCTGCTGGTGAGGGAGAGGCGGTTAAGTCTGGACAGGTACTGGGAATTATCGAAGAAGAGTAGGTAAAATTCAAAAGGTAGTTTGTTCATCGCTTGGGAATTTCTTAACGCCCAAAAACTTCGGACTCTGCAGGGCGCAAAAATAAACTCCCCCGATGAATAGGGGTCAAACAAATTTTTGCTTGAAAGAATATAGGCCGTCTTTGTTTTTTGGCTAAAATTCCGAGAGCTCTTCGTAAACTATTTTTTAGATTGTAGATAATGGTAGTAGAGTGAAATTTTGTGTTAGAAAGGAGCAGGATTATGGTTATTACCGAGCAGAAGCCATTGGAGGAAATCCTTTCCTTCTTAAAAGATGAGAAGACCATATTTATTGTCGGTTGCGCTCAATGTGCCACTGTATGTAAAACTGGTGGTGAAGATGAAGTTAAAGCGATGAGCCAGAAATTGGAGGCTCAGGGTAAGAAAGTAAACGGTTGGATGGTAATCGACCCGGCCTGCCACAGCGTTGAAGTAAAGAAGGGTTTCCAGGGAAATAAGGATAAGGTGGTTTCAAGTGATGGTATCCTGGTAATGGCCTGTGGTAACGGAGTCCAGTCTGTAAAAGATAGCGGGGAGAGAATAAAAATGGAAAAACCACTCCACCCAGGATGTAACACGCTTTTCCTGGGAGAGGTGGTAAGGACTGGATATTTCGAAGAAAAATGTAGTCTGTGCGGAGATTGCGTATTGGAATTGACTGGGGGAATCTGTCCTTTAACTCGCTGCTCAAAGGGTCTTCTCAATGGCCCTTGTGGGGGTAGTTCCGAGGGTAAATGTGAAGCAGATCGCGAGCGCGATTGCGGCTGGTCGCTAATTTATGAGGAGCTAAAGAAGAGAGGAAGACTGGATAAGATGCGAGGCCTGCAGCCAGCGAAGGACTATTCAAAGCATATAAGTCCGCGTACCCTGACATTTGGTAGCTAAGTAGGGGGAGGGAATGTACTCAGCTGAAAACTATGACATTGCCATTATTGGTGCTGGACCGGGTGGCTATGTAGCGGCAATCAGGGCTTCCCAGTTAGGAGGCAAAGTAGTTGTAATTGAAAAGGAAGAACTGGGTGGGGTCTGTGTGAATAGAGGTTGTATTCCCACCAAGGCACTTCTCATGAGTGCTCGTCTCATAAACTCAGTCAGGAAGGGAAGCGAGTTTGGAATCAATTCAGGAGAAGTCACTGTAGATTTTTCTGCCGTAAATAAGAGAAAGGAGAAGATAATAAGGCAACTTGTTAGTGGAATATCTCAATTGTTTAAGAGTAACGGCGTTGAGCTAATAAGGGGAAGAGGCGAGTTAACTGAAAGAATTCAGGATGGGTCTATTGGGGTAGAGGTAGAAAAAGAGAACGGCTCTCGGGAAAGAGTCATTGCCCGGAAACTAATCATTGCTACAGGCTCCGTTCCTTCCCACATTCCTGGAATAGTTATAGATGAACGCGACGTGATAACGAGTGACCAGGCTCTGGAATTGAAGGAGGTCCCTTCCTCTCTACTAATTGTGGGAGGCGGGGTCATTGGACTTGAATTTGCTTCTATATTCAATAGTCTGGGCAGCAAAGTCATAATTATTGAGCTTTTGCCGCGAATTCTCCCTACAGAAGACAAAGAGATATCGGAACAGATGAAGAAATTGTTGATGAGATCTGGTATAGAAGTGAATACAGAAGTAAAACTGAGAGAGATAGTTTCCATTAACGGTGAGAAGAAGGCTATAATGGATACACCGGCAGGAAGAAGGGAGATAGTTGCCCAGAAGGTGTTGATAGCCACGGGGAGGAGGCCTTATAGTGAAGGACTGGGCATGGAGAAGACAGCGATTGGGGTAGAGAAGGGGAGAATACTGGTAAACGAGAAAATGGAAACAAATATTCCTGGAGTATTTGCCATTGGAGATGTGGTGGGTGGTATTCTGCTTGCCCATGTTGCTTCGGCTGAAGGGATTGTCGCCAGTGAAAATTGTATGGGTAAGCAATCGAAGATAGATTATAGAGTTATTCCAAACTGTATCTATTCCATTCCAGAAGCGGCTAGTGTTGGCCTCAGCGAGGAAAGAGCGATGGAGATGGGTCATGAGGTTTCTTTGGGAAGATTTCCCTTCCTGGCGAATGCCAGGGCGACAATTCTAGGAGAAAGGGAAGGCCTGGTTAAAATCGTAGCAGATAGAAAAAGTGACGAGATACTAGGAGTGCATATAGTTGGCCCGGATGCTACAGAATTGATAGGTGAAGCTGTTATTGCTATTAAAGCCAGACTTACTACTAAGGATTTGGAAAGGATTATCCATGCCCATCCCACTCTGAGTGAAGGAATATTTGATGCAGCACACGATGTTCATGGTGAGTCTATAGACCTATTGAAGAAAAAGTAGGGGGTAGAAGTGGTAGGAACGATAGGTAAGTGTAGGGTCTTAAATCTGGGACTAATTAGCTATGAGCAGGGCTATGCTTTACAGAAGAAACTCTATAGATTTAGAAGAGAGGGAAGGATTGACGATATTTTGATTCTTTTAGAGCATGAACCGGTTGTGACCATCGGAAGGAGAGGTGAGAGGCATAATATCCTGGTCCCGGAGGAAGTACTGCGGGCTAAAGGAATTAAAGTTTTTGAAATAGACAGAGGAGGAGATGTAACTCTCCATTGTCCCGGGCAACTGGTGGGATATCCGATTCTCGACCTAAATTCTCAGGAGAAGGATGTGTACAAATATTTGAGAAATCTGGAAGAGGTGATTATCCGTTCCTTAAAAGTTTACGGAATAGATGGCCAAAGAAGGAAAGGTTATGCTGGAGTATGGGTGGAAGGGAGAAAGGTTGCTTCCATAGGGATTGGCATAAGAGGTTGGATTACATTCCACGGTTTCGCACTTAATATAGATTCAGACCTTTCATATTTTTCTTTAATCAGGCCCTGTGGATTTGAAAGTGGAATTGTTACATCCCTCAGGAAAGTGTTAGGTAGGCCAGTTGAACCAGAGGATGTCCGGGCCGATTTGATAAATAATTTTGGAGAAGTATTCAGTCTCCAGATGGAGGAATATGTCGAAGAATTTCCCGCCCTGGATAGTGAGGAAAGTCTCCCTTGCTTCCGATGATGGTCGGAGAGATAGATTAGAGAGTATACTTCGCAGATTGAATTTACACACTGTCTGTGAACAGGCTCGCTGTCCCAACCTCTGGGAATGTTTTTCTGAATCTATAGCCACTTTTTTGATTCTGGGTGCTATCTGTACAAGGAATTGCAGGTTCTGTTCAGTGGCCAAGGGTATCCCTTTACCCGTCGACGAGAAAGAACCGGGAAAGTTAGCCCTGGCGGTTGAGGAGATGCATTTGCAGCATGCGGTAATCACTTCTGTTACCAGGGATGATTTGGAAGACGGAGGGTCTTCCCATTTCTTCTCCACGATTATGGAGGTTCGTTCAATAAATCCACAAGTTGTTATTGAAGTGCTCCTACCCGATTTCGGAGGGAAGAGAAGTGCAATTGAAAAAGTAGTGGAAGCAAAGCCAGATATTATCGGACATAACCTAGAAACAGTGGGGTCTCTATATAGCCAAGTGAGGCCAAAAGCCTCGTATAGCAGGTCTATCGAGCTACTCAGGTTGGTAAAGGCCTTGGATGGCGACATTTATACAAAATCGGGCCTAATGCTTGGCTTGGGAGAGGAGAAAGAAGAGATTCTGAGCGTGATGGAAGATTTGAGGATGATAGATTGCGATATTCTCACTATGGGACAGTATTTAAGACCTAATGGCTCCTGTTTAGAAGTCCGTAGATTCGTTCCTCCGAATGAATTTGATGAATATGGGAAAGTAGCCAAAGATATGGGATTCCCGTTCGTAGCCTCAGGGCCCTTTGTTCGCAGTTCATATAAGGCAATCGAATTCTCAAACCGCTTTATTTTTGGTAAAGGAGGAGGATGATGCTTTCCCAAGCCTTAAAGTCGGGTGAATTCGTAGTGACCTCTGAGATAGGTCCGCCCAAGGGTATAGACATTAGAGAAATACTCTCTGAAGCAGAACTGATGAAAGGCAAGGTAGACGCTATTAATGTAACCGACCTTCAGAGTTCGGTTATGAAACTGGGTTCATTGGCCACCTGCCATATCTTGATAGATATAGGTATTGAGCCTGTGTTTCAAATAACCTGTCGTGACCGCAATCGTCTTGCCCTCCAGTCAGACATACTTAGTGCTTATGTTTTGGGAATCAGGAACCTTCTCATTCTCACGGGAGACCATCCCAAACTAGGTGACCATCCGGGAGCAAAGCCAGTCTTTGACCTGGATTCAGTACAGCTTCTCCAGGCGGTAAAGAGGTTAGAAGAAGGAGAAGATATGGCGGGGAATAAATTGGAAGGAGAATTGCCAAAGTTCTTTACGGGAGCGGTGGTGAATCCGGGAGCGGAGCCAATAGAGCCTCAAATAATGAAAATGGAAAAGAAAATAGAAGCTGGGGCGCAATTCTTTCAAACTCAGGCGGTCTATGAGCCTGAGAAGTTTGCACATTTTATGGAAAGAGTGAAAGGTTTCAATCTCCCTGTTCTTGCAGGAATTGTCCTCCTTAAGTCTGCAGGAATGGCAAGGTATATGAATAAGAATGTTAGTGGAGTACATGTTCCTGAACCGATTATTGAAGAGATGGAGAAAGTTGATAAAGAGAAAAGAGGGGAGAAAAGTATAGAGATTGCCGCAAAGATAATAAGAGACCTAAAAGGGTTATGTGCGGGTGTTCACATTATGCCTCTGGGATGGGGAGATAAGGTCCCCCAAGTGTTAGAGTTAGCTGGTCTATTGTAGGGGTTCGATTCATCGAACCCGTAAAAGGTGGGGATAGTCGCTTAGAAGATAAAAAGTTAGGTTTGCTCGTCGCTATGTCATTGCCAGGGCGAAGCTCGTGGCAATCTGGTGCATAAATCTACGAGATTGCTTCGTCGCTATGCTCCTGGTAATGACAGATGCTCGCTACACTAAATTTCAAAAACTCGCCCCGATAAATCGGGGATCGAACAATTGGAATTTCACCGTTTCGCTCGCAAAGATTTAGTAACGCAAGAAATTAATTCCTTCTCGCAAACCAACTTTTCATAGGAAGTAACTCGCGTAGGAGCGACCTGGAGTTTACCCCGATGTATATCGGGGTGGTCGCCCGGAGCAAATATTATTCCATAGAGGGATTATGAGAGATTATAGAAGTGAAAGTTTAGAAAAGTATATTGATGATTTGGCCGCCAGGCTTCCTGCTCCTGGAGGAGGAAGTGCTGTTGCTCTCGTGGGCGCGCTGGGAATGGCACTTCTTAGCATGGTTTCCAATTTTACTCTGGGAAAAGAGAATTACAAGGGTAGTGAGAGAGAAATAGAAGAAATCCTTAAAAGGAGTGAAGTCTTGCGAGGGAAGTTGACCAGGCTAATTGACGAGGATATCAGGGTCTATAGCAGGGTTTCTAAAGCATATAGATTGCCCCGCACAACTGAGAGAGGCAAAGAGTTACGCGCCAGAGAAATTGAACAAGCCTGTAAAGAAGCGTTGACTGTCCCTCTGGAGGTGGTCCATCATTGCTCGGAAGGTCTTGGGCTGGCAAGGAGGCTTGTGGAGATAGGGAATGTTCGCCTGGTCAGTGATGTTGGTGTTGCTGCAGCACTATTGGAGGCTGCCTTGAAAGGAGCAGAAATTAATGTGGAGATTAATCTGGGGGCAATCAAGGATAAAGATTTTGTGGAGGAGAAGAGAAAGGTGGTAGGTTCGCTTGTTAAGGGCAGTCTAGAAATAAGAGAAGAAATATTGAGAAAAACAGAAGATAGAATAAGGAATATTGACTGAAATTTGGGAGGGAGAGACATGGCAGCAAGACTGATTGACGGAAAATCTATAGTGGAGAAATTGAAAGAAGAAATCAGAAAAGAGATTGAGGAATTGAAAAAAGAGCAAAAAGTTGTTCCCCTATTGGCTGCAATTCAGGTTGGAGATAATCCCGCCTCAGCAGTCTATGTTAACAGTCAAAGAAAAGCCTGTGAAGAGGTGGGAATAGACTACAAGCTTTGCCAACTAGCACAGGGGACGGCGGAAGAAGAGCTACTCCGGTTCGTTGACAAGATAAATAGAGACGATAAGGTTAATGGAATCATCCTCGAGATGCCGCTCCCTCCAGAGATAAACGCTCGTAAGGTGCAGATGACGATTGCTTCCCAGAAAGACGTTGAAGGGATGAATCCTTCCAATATGGGAATGCTGGTATACGGAAGTCCCAAACTCGCTCCCTGTACGGCAATGGCAGCTATGGAACTGTTGAAAAGTACAGGCGTGAATATAAAAGGGAAAGAAGTGACCGTAGTAGGACATAGTGAGATTGTGGGGAAACCGATAACTCTTTTTCTTCTCTCCTCCATTCTGGAATCGGCTACTCCCACCGTTTGCCATATTGCCACGAGAGATTTGGCTTCCCATACCAGGAATGCAGAAATATTAATCGTTGCCGTGGGAAAGGCAGGTTTAATCAAAGGAGATATGATTAAAGAAGGTGCAATTGTAATTGATGTAGGAATAAATCGGGTTCCTGTTCTGGATGAAAAGGGGAGGCCTGTTCTAGATAATGAAGGAAGACCCAAGATGAAGACGGTTGGCGATGTCGTATTCGAAGAAGCGGTAGCGAAGGCTTCCTATATTACTCCTGTTCCTGGAGGAGTGGGCCCGCTAACTGTGGTAATGCTACTTAGAAATACTTTGACCGCTTGCAAGTGGCAACTGGAGAAAAGAGGATGAGAATAGTTTCCAGAAAGATTCGTTTTTCCACTCAAGGAAATGCGGATATTATTAACCTTACCGAGCGGGTGGCAAGGAATTTGGAGGAGACCGGTCTGGGGAAGGGGCTGGTCAATATCTTTGTTCCCGGAGCTACAGCGGCCATAACCACAATGGAGTACGAACCCGGCTTGGTAGAGGATTTTCCCGCTGTCGTCGAGAGACTCGTGCCCAAAGAGAAAGGCTATCTCCATGACGATAGCCATCTCGACAGGAATGCCCATTCCCACCTGAGAGCAACTCTACTGGGGCCGTCTCTGACGGTGCCTTTTGAGAATGGAAAGTTGATTCTGGGAACATGGCAGCAGATTGTTTTTATTGACTTTGACAACCGGCCAAGAAAGAGAGAAGTAATTCTACAAATAGTTGGAGAGTAAGATGGAACCTATACTTCAGGTGGCATTGGATTTTATTGATTTGCCTCGGGCATTAAAACTTGCCGGGGAGGCTAGGGAAGGTGGAGCGGATTGGATTGAAGCAGGGACACCCCTTATTAAGAGTAGCGGACTGGATGCGGTAAGGGAGCTGAGGAAGAGGTTTCCCAAGGTCACACTGGTGGCTGATATGAAGACAATGGATGTGGGGAGGATTGAGGTGGAGACTGCTGCCAAGGCAGGGGCTGATGTGGTGATTGTTCTCGGACTCGCTTGCGACTCGACTATAAGAGAATGTGTTGAGGCGGGAAGACATTACGGAGCCAAGATAATGGTGGACCTTTTAGAAGTGAAGACCCTGTTGAAAAGGGCAAAGGAAGTTGAACAGATGGGTGCCGATTATATAGGTCTTCATACCTCAATAGATGAGCAGATGGAGGGAAAAATTTCCTTTGAATCTGTAAAAACAATTGCGGGCAAAACAGGAATTCCGATTGCTGTTGCAGGAGGGGTCAATTCCGAAAACGCTCACGAGGCGGTGGAAGCAGGTGCAAGTATCATTATTGTGGGGGGAGCGATTATCAAGAGCGTGGATGCTAAAAAGGCGACTGCAGAAATTAAGAGGGCAATAGAGAAAAGGGTTAAAATCAAAAGCGAACTGTTTAAAAGGGTCTCTGAGAAAAATATAAGAGAGTTGCTTTCCAAGGTCTCTTCGCCAAACATATCCGATGCTATGCATCGCCAGGGAGACCTGAAAGGCATTCGCCCGATATGTTCTGGCGTTAAGATGGTCGGACCGGCGTTCACAGTGAGGACTTATCCGGGAGATTGGGCAAAGCCAGTGGAAGCAATCGATGAGGCGCCTGAGGGGAGCGTCATTGTGATCGATGCAGGAGGAGTTGGGCCGGCAGTATGGGGAGAACTGGCTACATACAGCTCCGTGGAGAAGAATATAGCCGGAGTGGTAATTGATGGAGCGATTAGGGACGTGCCTGAGATTAGGAAGGTAAAGTTTCCAGCTTTTGCTCGAATTATCATGCCCACAGCCGGGGAGCCTAAGGGATTTGGTGAAATGGGAGTGCCGGTGGAAGTCGGTGGAGTGAGGGTCTTTCCCGGAGACTGGGTCTTTGGAGACGATGACGGAGTCGTAGTAATTCCACAAAAGAGAGCAGTTGAGATTACCAATCGGGCAATGGACTGGTTGGAGAGGGAGAACAGGATTCGCAAGGAGATTAAAGAAGGCGGGACTTTAGGGAAAGTTACGGAACTTTTGAAATGGGAGAAGAAATAAAAAGGGGACAGGCTACTTTTTCGTTCGGAGGGAAGGATGGAATTTAAAGGGATGTGCACAGCGATTGGCAGTCTACCTCACCAGGATGTTGAAAGAGCCTGTGAGATAGTATTAGAGAGTTTTCCTCAAATTCCTGCCTGGCCACAACTTCCTAAGCGGAATCTACGAGAAAATATGTATGTCCAGGTGAGTGAAGGGATGCCCTGCCTTGTCTTGGATGAGAAAAAGGGAATGGTCTACTTCCGTAAAGAAGGAGATATAGAGAAGAAATTAGAAGAATTTTATGAAAAGATATTAGAGAATAGAGTCGACTATTTCAAAATCAGTCGGGATTATGCGGCAGGGTTCTACTCATTTATGGAAGAGATGGAGAAGAATCTATCGCAGGGGAAAGGTAGAGCCGGGATTTTAGCGCTTAAGGGACAGCTTATAGGTCCTGTTAGTTTCGGGCTGACTGTTACCGATGAGAGCAGGAGGTCTATCATCTACGATGAACAACTTGTAGACGCAGTTGTGAAAGCCTGTGGAATGAAAGCGCGCTGGCAGATTACGAGGATGAAAGCGGTCGTCCCTCAGACTATTATTTTTATAGACGAGCCATACCTTTCATCGTTCGGCTCTGCTTTCGTCTCACTGGGCCGTGATGAGGTGGTAAACTACTTAAACCAGGTTATTGAGTCGATTAAATTAGAGGGTGGGATTGCCGGGATACATTGTTGTGGAAACACCGATTGGTCAATTATTATGGATACAGAAGTAGATATCATAAGTTTCGATGCCTATAGTTACTTGGAAACTATCAGTTTGTATCCAAAGAAGTTGAAGGAATTTCTGAATCGAGGCCATTCCTTGGCGTGGGGAATTGTACCGGCATCTTCTCTGGCCATGGAAGAAGAGGTAAAAAGCTTAATTAAAAGATTTCAGGAAGGATTGGAGCTTCTACTTAGTAAAGGAATAAGTAAAGAAAAGGTTCTAGAGAATCTACTGATCACTCCTAGTTGTGGAACAGGGACTCTCTCAGTTGAAGTTGCTGAACAGGTGGTGAAGTTGACTCGAGCTATCTCTGAAGCCATTAGAGCCAGCTATTTTCCGGGTGAATAGATGAAGGAATTGGTAGAAGTTTTGCAGTGGGCGGGAGAAATTTCTCCCCTATCTCCTCCACATAAGCTGTTTCGCGCCTTTCTTAATAGCCGATATAGCTTCCTCCTCGAGAGTGGAGGTTCGCTAAGCGATTTCAGTAGATATTCGTTTATGGGCCAAGACCCGTTTCTTGTTTTTAAGAGCAAGGGAGAAGAAATTGAAATTTGTGAAGGAGGAGATATACAAAGATTTTCGGGTGACCCTTTCGATGTACTTAAGAGCCTAATATCGCGCTATAGCTTAGTATCTTCTGGGTACTCTCCTTTCATTGGTGGAGCGGTGGGCTATTTTGGTTATGACCTGCGCCATTTTGTCGAGAAATTGCCCAGAAACAGCATTGACGATTTAGGGCTTCCCGATTGTTATTTAGGTTTCTATGACTTGGTGGTATCCTTCGACCAATTGACAGGAAGACTTTTCATCTTTTCTTCAGGCCTCCCTGAAAAAGAATCGCCTAAAAGGAGAAAGAGAGCCGATTTCCGTCTGAAGGAAGTGCTGAATATCTTGGAGATGGAGTCGAAGAAAGATTCCCCAAATGGCGAAGAATACGCCATTCCAGAGATAACCTCCAATTTCTCCCGGAAGAGCTATGTCGAGGTGGTGGAGAAGGCTAAAGAGTACATCAGGGCTGGAGACATTTTTCAGGCCAACCTTTCTCAGAGGTTTATGTGCCATAAGACCTTAGCGCCATTCACTATATACGAACGCCTTCGTCGAATAAATCCTGCACCATTTGCCAGCTTTCTGAATTTTCCTGAACTGAGCATAGTGAGTGCATCTCCAGAGAGGTTCTTGAGGATATCTGGAAGAAAAGTTCAGACTCGCCCTATTAAAGGGACGAGACCCAGGGGAAGGGATGAGATGGAAGATAGAAGGCTAGCGAGGGAGCTTTTAGAAAGCGAGAAGGATAGAGCAGAGCTGGTAATGATAGTTGACCTGGAAAGAAACGACCTGGGAAGAGTTTGCGAATACGGGTCTGTAAGAGTGCCCGAGTTAATTACTTTTGAGACCCATCCTACGGTGTTCCACCTGGTTTCTACAGTGGAGGGAATAATAAAGGAAGGCAAAGGTCACATCGACTGTTTAAAAGCATGTTTTCCAGGAGGCTCCATAACTGGTGCTCCTAAAGTGAGGGCTATGGAGATAATTGACGAGCTAGAGCCAAATCAGAGAGGTATCTACACCGGGTCTATAGGCTACATAGGATTCAATTGTCAGAGCGACCTCAGTATTGTCATAAGGACTATGGTAACCACCGGCGAGAATATATATTTTCATGCTGGTGGTGGAATTGTTAGCGATTCTGATGCTGAAGAAGAGTATGAGGAGACCCTCCATAAGGCCAGAGCCTTAATAGAGGTTTTGGCTATGAGAAAGGCCAAAGAAGAAGCCACTTATTCCACAAGTCTTTGAATGGGTTTGTGAGTCTGTTTGAAAATAGCGGTTGACTAATCGGGAAAGTCCTATAATGGAAAAAATCTTTATTAACGGTTCAATCGTAAGTCTTGATCAGGCAAGAATTTCCGTCCTCGACAGGGGATTTCTATATGGGGACGGCCTATTTGAGACGATGCGAGCATACGGGGGTGAAATATTGCGTATGAAAGAGCATATGGAAAGGCTGTTTCAGGGAGCAAAGGAGATAGGACTTGCCTTACCATATAAGAGAGAAGAGCTAGGTAATGCGATTAAGAGAATATTAAAGATGAATCGTCTTTCCGAGGCATATATAAGACTAACTGTAACAAGAGGAATTTCAGAGCCCGGCTTGGTTTCAAGGTCCAGGTCTCTGCCAACTCTAGTGATAGTGGCAAAAGAATTCAAGGCCCTTTCTTCTTCAGAGTATAGAAAGGGGTGGAAAGCCATAGTGGTTGAGACAAGGCAGAATCAGGCATCGCCTCTTTCCAGGATTAAATCGCTAAATTTCCTAAATAACATATTGGCAAGAATAGAAGCAGAAGAGAAACGCTGCGATGAGGGGATTCTGCTAAACACCTTAGGGGAAGTTAGCGAGGGTTCCACGAGCAATATCTTTCTGGTGAAAAAGGATAATCTAATTACTCCAGAAGAAGAGTCAGGACTGTTGCCCGGAATAACACGAGGGATTGTGGTGGAATTGGCTCCCAACCAGGGACTTAAGGTATATAATCGAAGGGTGGCTTTAGATGAACTTTTTGCAGCGGATGAAGTTTTTCTTACAAGTACCTTGATTGAAGTTATGGCTTTGGTAGAGGTAGATGGCAAGCAAATTGGTAATGGAAAGCCGGGTAAAGTCACCAAAAAGATTCATAAGGCATATCGGGACTTAGTCGGAAAGGAAGTCGGGAGGCAAGTATGAAGGTGGCTATAACAGGAAAGGGTGGTGTGGGAAAGACGACCCTGGCTGCGGGATTGGCTCTTTCCTTTTCCCTTGACGGTAAGAAGGTTATTGCTATCGATGCCGACCCCGATAGTAATCTGGCAGCCACTCTCGGTTTTCCTGAACCTGAAAAGATAGTACCTCTTGTGGAGATGAAGGAATTAATCCAGGAAAGGACAGGAGTTGGGTCTGAAACAATGGGAGGCTACTTTAAGCTTAATCCCAAAGTAGATGATATTCCTGATAGGTTCTGTAGAGAGTATCAGGGTGTTAAGCTCCTGCTTATGGGCAGAGTGAAGAAGGGTGGAAGCGGCTGCTTCTGTCCCGAAAACGCTTTTCTTAGAGCAATCCTTTCTCACCTATTTTTCGCTCGAGAAGAGATCGTAATCCTCGATATGGAAGCAGGCGTAGAACATTTAGGAAGAGGGACAGCGGAAGGAGTGGATAGTTTGATTGTGGTTGTTGAGCCGAGCATGAGGTCGATTGAGACGGCATATAGGATAGGGTCTTTAGCAAAAGATTTGAAAATAAAGAGGGTTTTTCTTGTGGGTAATAAGGTTAAAAGTGACGAAGATATAGATTTCATAAGAAAGAACACTTCCGATTTTGAAATTCTGGGCTTCATATGGTATAATGATGACCTAACCGACAGAGTTACAACTTCCACAATAGGAGAAATAAGAGAAATCAAAAAAAATCTATTAGATAAGGAACCATTGCGGAAGGGGTCGCTGTCCCGATGAATAAATCGGGACGTGTTAGCGACGGGCGCGAGACGGTGAGCGCCCCGAGGTGAGGTTTCCCCTCACCATCATCCTCTCCCCGATATGCATCGGGGGAGAGGGTTGGGGTGAGGGGGAGCACAGGTCCGACAGGACTCCGAATTCCAATGGAGGCATCGGACTCCTTCGGAGCTGATTCAAGATAGTGAAACCTTGTGCGGAAGGGGTGACAGTGAGCGAAGCGAACGCAATCAGGGGAAACGAAGAGTTTCCCCTATTGAGCACAGGCTGATTCACATAGGGAGGAAAAATGAGAGAAGAAGAGAAGTCTATAGATAAGGCAAGTCAGGAACTACTCAAAATTGCTGAGAGAGAAGGAGTCGACACGGCCTGGGATAGATATGAAGCCATGGTTCCGCAATGCGGCTTCGGTGAACTTGGCCTCTGCTGCAGGAACTGTCTTTTAGGGCCTTGTCGCATTGACCCTTTTGAAGAGGGGCCACAGAGAGGGGTTTGTGGAGCTACCGCAGAAATCATTTCTGCCAGAAATCTAATCCGTATGATTGCTGCCGGGGCCAGTGCCCACTCTGACCACGGACGGGACATCGCCCATACACTGCTCTTGACTGCCCAGGGAAAGACGAAGGGTTACGGGATGAAAGATGAAGAGAAACTGTTTTCCCTTGCTAATGAATTGGAAATAAAAACTGATGGAAAAGATAGAAAAGAAATTGCAATGGAAGTAGCGGAAAAAGTATTTTCTGAATTTGGTCAACAACAGGGAGAACTCCAATTTTCTCACCGGGCTCCAGAGAGGAGACAAGCCTTGTGGCGGAAGATAGGTATTATGCCTAGAGGTATAGACAGGGAAATCGTGGAGGTAATGCACCGTACGACCATGGGAGTGGATAGTGATTTTACGAACCTGATAAATCAGGGGATGAGGACTGCCTTAAGCGACGGATGGGGAGGCTCTATGATTGCTACAGAACTTTCCGATGTTCTTTTTGGGACTCCCAGGCCCATCCGGGCCAAAGTGAACTTAGGTGTCCTTAAAGAGGATGAAGTCAACCTGGTAGTCCATGGCCACGAACCTACGCTTTCCGACGTTATCGTGACTGCCAGCCAGGACCCTGAACTAATTGAACTTGCCAGAAAGAACGGAGCAAAAGGGATTAATCTGGCCGGAATCTGTTGTACTGCTAACGAGATACTGATGCGGCATGGAATCCCTATTGCCGGTAATTTTCTTCAGCAGGAGTTGGCCATAACTACAGGAGCGGTCGAGCTAATGCTGGTGGATGTTCAATGTATTATGCCTGCTCTCTCTTCAGTAGCTAATTGTTTCCATACAAAACTTGTCTCTACTTCTCCTAAGGCAAAATTTCCAGGTGTAGAACATGTGGAGTTTAGAGAAGAGGAAGCTTTGCTTATTGCTAAGAAGATTGTGAGAATGGCGGTAGAGAATTTCAAAAACCGGGTGAAAGAGAAAGTCAATATACCTAAAGAGAAAATGGACTTGGTAGCAGGATTTACTGCGGAGAGCGTCTTTAGATTTTTAGGAGGGAAATACCGGGCCACCTATCGTCCTTTAAACGATGCCATAATCAGCGGAAGATTGAGAGGAGCAGCAGGTATTGTTGGTTGTAATAATCCAAAGATAAAGCACGACTGGGGTCATGTGGAAATGGCTAAGGAGTTAATTAAGAACGATGTCCTGGTGGTGGTTACTGGTTGCTCAGCCATTGCCAATGCGAAGGCAGGACTTCTCAAGCCGAAAGCTGCATTTGAGTATGCAGGAAAGGGGCTTAGGGAAATTTGCGAAGCAGTAGGAGTTCCTCCAGTTCTCCATGTTGGCTCTTGCGTAGATAACAGTCGAATTTTGATTACTCTCTGTAATGTTGTTGCTGAAGGTGGACTGGGTGATGACATATCTGAATTACCTGTTGCTGGAGCTGCTCCTGAATGGATGAGCGAGAAAGCAGTGGCAATTGCCTTCTATTTTGTGGCTTCAGGAGTATTTACCGTTCTGGGGAATCCCTTCCCAATTTTGGGAAGTAGAGAAGTAACCGACCTACTTACTCGAAGATTGAAAGATACTGTGGGAGCGAACTTCGCTTTCGAATCTGATCCAATTAAGGCTGCCCACCTGATGATAGACCACATTAATGAGAAGAGAGAGTCCTTGAAGCTAAAGCCGGTGATGTATAAGGAGAGAGAAAAGGTAATTCTTGGGGTGGAGTAGACGCCAGAAGCCATGGCCTGTTTTGGGCTACATTGAATGGCGGGCAGGGAACCTTCTTTTATCAGGCAGTTAAGGTCACAAGATGAGAGGAATCATTTTCATAGATCCACAAAAGTGCTTGGCTTGCAAGAGCTGTGAGCTCCGCTGCGCGGTGGAGCTTTCAAAATCGAAAGACTTACCACAAGCTATAGACGAATATCCTCTTCCCCAACGAAGGTTGAAGGTTGAGTCAGTGGCCGAATTAGCGATTCCCCTACAGTGTCGACAATGTGAGGATGCCCCTTGTGTAAGAATCTGTCCCAGCAAGGCGATTGAGAGAACCGAGGTGGAGCAGCCGGTTCTAATCAAGGAACAACTTTGTATCGGGTGTAAGTGGTGTATCCTGGTCTGCCCCTTCGGGGTGATTGGAATGGATAGGGAAGGCAAGGCGGTGATCAAATGTGACCTCTGCTTTGAGAGGCTCAAGGGTAATAAGCCCCCGGTCTGCGTCCAGGCTTGTCCCACTAAGGCACTACAATTTAAAACTTTAGAAGAGGTTCCCGCAGAGAAACGAAAAGAGTATTTGGTTAGGTTTACAAAGGGCAAGGAGATGGCCGAGAGAAAATGAAAAGAGCCATGGTTTCAAGAGAGGTTGACGAAATAGTCAGCCGATACGAAGGCCAGATAACAGGGTCAGTGGGTATATTGCAAGATATTCAGAACCGTTATAATTATCTGCCCAAAGAGGCCCTAGTTCATATGGCGAAAAGGTTGAATGTCCCTTTGAGCCAGGTCTACGGTCTGGCTACTTTTTATAAAGCCTTGACTCTAAAGCCCCGTGGTAAACACCTGATAAGTGTGTGTATGGGCACCGCCTGCCATGTTAGGGGAGGGGCCAGGATTGCGGACGAGATTCAGAGAAGGCTCAATGTTAAGGTTGGAGAAACAACAGAAGATAATGAGTTTACATTTGAGGTGGTAAACTGCCTCGGGTGCTGTGCAATAGGACCGGTTATGGTCGTAGATGGCAAATATTACGAGCATATGAGTGCAAGAAAGATCAGCCCGATCTTACGGAAATACGAAACTAAATGAGCATGACTAAAACGATAAAGACTTTTAAAGACCTCCAAGGAATATTTGACAGGCTAAGGACAGAGAGACTTTTGGAGAAGACTCGCATAACTATATCTTCAGGAACATGCGGTCAGGCCCGGGGTTCTGTAGAAGTCGTAGAAGAATTTCAAAGACAGCTCAAGAAACACAATTTAAAAGATAAGGTCACATTGAAAGTGACTGGATGCCACGGTTTCTGTGAGGTGGAGCCTAACGCTATTATTCGTTTTGGGCCAGATTCCCAAAGATCGATATTCTATCAGAAATTGAAGTTAGAAGATGTGGAGCAAATCGTCTCGGATACCGTACTGAAAAGAAAGGTTATAGACAGACTCTCCTATGTAGATTTAGAAACCGGAAAGAGCATTGCATATTTGGAGGATATTCCTTTTTTCCAGAAACAGAACCGTTTACTCCTATCTAATAATGTGCTGGTCGACCCTACCGACATTAACGATTATTTGGCCATAGGTGGTTATACAGCTCTTCAAAAAACCCTGAGCCAGATGTCGCCAGATGAGGTAATCGAGTCCATAAAACGAGCTGGCCTCAGAGGTCGGGGAGGGGGAGGTTTCCCTACGGGAAGGAAATGGGAATCCTGTCGCAAGGCAGAGGGAGATATTAAATACGTGATTTGCAACGCTGACGAGGGAGACCCTGGCGCTTATCAGGACAGGAGCCTCTTAGAGGGAAACCCTCATAGCGTTTTGGAAGGTTTGATTATTGGAGGGTATGCGGTTGGCGCCAGGGAAGGTTATATCTATGTGCGAAATGAGTATCCCTTAGCCGTGAAACATGTTGGGATTGCTGTAAAGCAGGCTGAGGAGTACGGACTGCTTGGTGAGAATATCCTCGGCTCAGGTTTTTCTTTCACCATCAACATAAACCGTGGCGGAGGGGCGTTTGTCTGCGGTGAATCGAGTGCATTGATGGCCTCCATAGAAGGTAGGATTGGTGAGCCAAGGTTCAAACATGTGCATGCAACTGAAAAGGGTTTATGGGATAGGCCCACTACCTTAAACAATGTGAAGACTTGGGCCACTGTTCCTTTGATTATCAACAAAGGCGCTGACTGGTATGCCAGCATAGGGACGGAGAAGAGTAAAGGGACGATGATATTCTCATTAGTAGGAAAGATAAACAATACCGGTCTCGTTGAGGTCCCTATGGGTTTACCCTTGCGAGACCTAATTTATAGCATTGGTGGCGGGATTCCTGGAGGAAAGCGTTTTAAGGCAGTCCAGACTGGAGGACCATCTGGAGGATGCATTCCCGAGGCACTTCTCGATCTTCCGGTGGACTACGAAGGCCTAACGGCGGCTGGCTCTATGATGGGCTCGGGAGGCCTCATTGTTATGGATGAAGATACCTGTATGGTCAATGTGGCCAAATACTTCCTTTCCTTCACCATGGAAGAATCCTGCGGGAAGTGCACTCCTTGCCGCGAGGGAATTAAGCATATGCTGGAGATACTCAATAATATTTCTGAGGGTAAAGCAGAGGAGCGAGACTTAGAAATATTGGAGGAAATTGGGAATATGGTAAAAGAGACCTCCCTGTGTGCTCTGGGTGGCTCTGCTCCCAACCCTGTATTGAGTACCTTGCGTTATTTCCGGGATGAATACGAAGCACATATCAAGGATAAAAGATGTCCAGCCGGCGTCTGTTTGGAGTTGATTCACTACTCTATCGATGGGGCTAAATGTACTGGCTGTGGAGTTTGTAGAAAAGAGTGTCCTCAAGGTGCGATCTCTGGCCAGAAGAAAGAGTCACACAAGATAGATAAGGAAAGTTGTATTAAATGTGGAATCTGCCTCGAAGTTTGTAAATTCAATGCTGTAGTAGTGGGCTAAGGAAATGGTAAAGTTTATTATTGATAATCGAGAAGTTAAGGTTGAGGATGGGACGACTGTTCTTCAGGCAGCGAGGAGTCTGGGGATAGAGATCCCGACTCTCTGCCATCATGAGGCCTTGGCGCCTTATGGCGCCTGTCGTCTATGTTTGGTGGAGGTAGCAACGGGTAATAGGTCATGGCTGACGACTTCCTGTACCTATCCAGCATGGGAAGGCATAGTGGTGAGGACAGAGTCAGAAAGGGTGATAAAGGCTCGCAGGTTTGTAGTAGAATTGTTGTTGGCCCGTTGCCCAAATGTAGCAAAGCTCCGGGAACTAGCCGAAAAACTGGGAGTTAGAGAGACTAGGTTTAAAACTGCGGATGAGAAATGTATTTTGTGTGGCTTATGCGGAAGAGTCTGTGGGGAGATCATAGGAATTTCTGCCATTGGTTTTATTAATCGGGGAATAAAAAGGGCTGTAGAGACACCATTTGAGATAGATTCTGAGGTGTGCATTGGTTGTGGAGCCTGTGCCTTTGTCTGCCCTACAGGAGCGATAAGAATCGAGGACATAAAAGGTTACTGCAAATTAGATACCTGGCACACCCAACTTGAGCTGGCCAGATGCAAGGAGTGTGGTAATTATTTTGCGCCTGCGGTGGAACTGAATCGTCTAAAAGAAAAAGTAGAGATACCTGAAGACATCTTTGAACTTTGTAGTGGTTGCAGGCGGAAAAGATTGGGAAAAGAGCTGGTCAAGATTGTAAGGAGTAGCAGGTTTTGACCTGCGCGTTAAAGCACGGACTAAACCTGAAAAAAGCGTGAAAGTATTACTTTTTCAGGAACATCACGATGGTGGAAATTTTTAAACTTTGATAAATTAACAAAAATTGTAGTGTAGCCCTTTATGGGTGTGATTGTTACGGGGACAAGCCCCTGGGCGACCATAAAGGTCGCCCCTACGCGACCAAAATTATTACGGGCATAAAGTTACACTACAAAATATTCTATTAACATTTGTTTCAGTTTTTGACAATACTTTGATTTTTCGAAGGAGAGAAATATGTCCAGGATTGTAGCGGCAGCAGCGATAAGGGGCGCGCATAAAGTAGTAAAAGAAACAGAACAGCTTCTGAATAAGGCAATCGAGGAGAAAGGCAGAGACCAGAAAGTTGAGTTTCCCGAGACAGCTTTTTTCCTTCCCATGGCTTATGCTCTCGTGGGAATTGAGGTGAGGACCTTGGGTGATATGGTGCCAGTCTTAGAGGAAGCGAAATCGCTATTGAGCAAGGAACCGAGCGACTCTCTCTGGCTCCCCTATCTTGGCGATGCTCTCGATTCCGGCATAGCTACCCTTTTCGGAGAAGAGATTATTGTCGCCATAAGGTACCTTTATGGTCAAGAACCCCAACCCGATTGCGTGGGTTTCTATACAGATACCTGGATGAGAAGTTATGGGCTACAACTGGTAGATGGTAGGATGCCAGGTTTTGCCGCCATCTTGGGTGCGGCTCCCAATAGTAAAGTAGCAGTTGAGATTGTCAGGGAGCTTCAAAAAAGGAATATCATATGTTTTGTTGGTTCTAATCATAACGGCAGGAGCATAATTGACCAGCTTAAAGAAGAGAATGTCCAGATGGGCTGGGAAACATATATAGTTCCTTACGGACGGGATACTATAACTGGAATCTATCCACTCAACTGGGCTATCAGAGCAGCTCTCACCTTTGGTGGTCATAAGAAAGGAGAGGCACTGAAGTGTCTTAAGTACTGTCAGAATAGAGTATTTGCCTTTGGTTTAGTCTTAGGCGAGGTGGATGATGTGAAGTATGCTACTGGTGCAGGAGCTATGAATATGGGCTTTCCTGTAATTGCCGATACGGATATCCCGGAGATAAGGCCTAGTGGCATCTGCACCTATGAGCATTTAGTGAAAGAACTCAACCACAAGAAACTGGTTCCTACCTGTATCCAGGTGCGTGGTGTTAAGGTAAAGGTAACGGAAATCCCCATACCGGTTGCCTATTCTGCTGCTTTCGAAGGAGAAACAGTAAGAAAAGAACAGATGTATGTTCAGTTTGGGGGGAAATATTCGACTGCTTTTGAGTATGTCACCACAAGAGATTTGGATCAAGTGGAAGATGGGAAAATAGAAGTAATTGGGCCTGAAGTGGACAAAGCTGAAGAGGGTGGGGCAATGCCTTTAGGGATATATGTTGAAGTGGCTGGGAGAAAGATGCAGAAGGATTTTGAACCCATTTTGGAGCGGCAGATTCACACTTTTCTAAATGAAGCTATGGGAATATTCCATATGGGTCAAAGAGATCTGTGTTGGCTAAGGATTAGTAAGGAAGCGAATAAGAAAGGCTTTAAGATTCGCCATTTTGGCGTAATCATTCACGCTCGCCTTCACGATACCTTCGGGGCAATAGTGGACAAGGCTCAGGTTACCATTTATACCCGACAAGAAGATGTGGGAAAATATCTTCCCCAGGCTAAGAGGGCTTACGAGGAACGCGATGAGCGCATGGCAGGAATGACCGATGAGAGCGTGGATACGCTGTACTCTTGCACCCTATGTCAGTCGTTTGCACCGAATCATGTCTGTATAGTTAAACCAGAAAGGTTGGGATTATGTGGCGCTTATACTTGGCTGGATGCTCGTGCATGTTATGAACTGAATCCCACGGGACCGAATCAGCCCGTGAAAAAAGGTGAATGTCTTGACCCAGTGAGAGGTGAGTGGAAAGGAGTGAATGAATTCATCTATCAGAAGTCAAACAAAAGTCTTGACCGCTTCCATGGTTATTCAATAATGACCTGTCCAGAAACTTCCTGTGGGTGCTTTGAGTGTATAATTGCCATTCTTCCTGAGACGAACGGTTTTATGATTGTGAACAGGGAATTTGCAGGTATGACTCCCATAGGTATGACTTTCAGTACCCTCGCTGGCTCTGTGGGTGGCGGAGCGCAGACCCCGGGATTTATGGGCATTGGAAGGCTGTATATCGTGAGCAGGAAGTTCATTTCTGCCGATGGTGGAGTAAGACGGATAGTCTGGATGACGAAAGAGCTAAAAGAAGCACTGGGAGAGAAACTCAGGAAGAGGTGTGAAGAGGAAGGAGTTCCTGAGATGATAGATAAAATTGCTGACGAGAGAGTTGCCACTACCACAGAGGAACTTCTCTCATATTTGAAAAAGGTTAAACATCCAGCACTGGAGATGGAACCCTTAGTATAGTTCCATAATAGAAAGGGGGTGAGATTATGGCTAAGGTAGCAAAGGTTAACCATTTAATTGTCAGGACCCCAAACAAGGTGGGGATGATGGCGAAGGTCTGCTCCGCAATTTCAGATGCGGGAGTAAACATCAGGGCGGTGTGTGCCTACATCAAAGAGAGGAAGGGCTATTTTATGCTTCTGACTGAGGATAACGCAAAAGCAGAAAAGGCACTCAAAACTGGTGGGTTCAAGGTGAAAGAGGAGGAGGCTGTGGCCGTTGAACTGGAGAACGAGGTGGGAGCTGCTGAGAAGATGGCTAAGGCATTGGCAGATGCGAAAATAAATCTAAAGTACTGCTACGGCTCAACTGGAAATGGAACGATGGCGCTTCTCGTTTTCAGTTCCAACAATAACGAGAAGGCGGTAAAGGCTCTTAGTCCCCCTCCTTCTGTAGGGGAGTAACTGACATTTAAGAAACGGGCTCAATGAATTGAGCCCCGATTTATCGATCGGGGTTCGATTCATCGAACCCGTGGTTGAATGTTGTCCGCTGGAGAGACGGATTCTTATGTTTTAGAGATACAAAGAAAGGGTTATGGCATAATTTCTCTCGGAGGAGAAGATGGCTTTAACAGGTCTTGAGATCTATAAGCATCTGCCCAGGACAAATTGTAAGAAATGTGGTTTCCCTACCTGTTTAGCATTTGCCATGGCATTGGCAGGAAAGAAGGTTTCTCTAGACAAGTGTCCCGATATCACAGCAGAGGCCAAGGTTGCTCTTGAATCTGCTTCCCAGCCTCCTATGGCTACGCTGACCATCGGTACGGGGGAAAACAGGGTGGAAATTGGTGGCGAGACAGTTCTCTTCCGACACGAGAAGACTTTCTTCCATCCTTGTGGTATCGCCATTGGCTTGAGTGACTCTCTGGATAGGAGAGAACTTAACCAGAGAATTGAGAAGATAAATAGGTTAAAATTCGAAAGGGTAGGGATACTACTTAGGGTGAACCTGATTGCCATTTCTAACGAGAGTAATGGTCGGGATAGATTCTGTGAAGCAGTAGGAAATGTCATGGAGAAGTCGGATTTGCCATTGATCTTAGTTTCTGATAATCCAGGAAATATCGAAGCTAGTCTGAAAATATGTGGAGATAGGAAGCCATTGATATATGCGGCTAAAGAAGCGAATTGGGAAGCAATGGTAAATTTATCTAAGAAATTTTCTTGTCCTCTGACAATTTGCGGTAGAGACTTTGAAGCTCTGGATTCCCTTTCCCAGAAAGTAGTTGCCTCAGGAGTAAAGGATATAGTGCTTGATTCTGGAAATAGAAGGCTTTCAGGAAGTCTACAGGATTTTACCCGGTTGAGGAGGTTATCCTTAAAGAGAGGGTATCGGCCATTCGGTTACCCTGTAATAGGTTTTGTCAAAGGTAGTGACACTTACCAAGAAATCTCGATGGCAGCTACCTATATTGCCAAGTATGCTAATATTGTTGTGTTAGATAAACTTGAGCCCGAAGAGATACTGCCTTTAATTACTTTGAGGCAGAATATATATACAGATCCCCAAAAGCCCATAGTGGTTGAGCCTAAACTTTATGAAGTTGGCACGCCCAATGAGAACTCTCCCCTATTGGTAACTACAAACTTCTCCCTTACCTTTTTTACTGTTCAACCGGAGATTGAGGCAAGCAAGGTACCATCCTATTTGTTAATCGTCGATGCTGAAGGTTTATCAGTGCTTACCGCCTGGGCTGCCGAAAAATTTACTCCAGAGAGAATTTCTGAGGCGATGAAAAAAGAAGAGGTAGAGAAGAAAGTGTCCCATAGAAAAGTAGTCATTCCTGGCTATGTGGCTGTAATGAAAGCTAAACTGGAAGAGGAGACTGGCTGGGAAGTTCTGGTCGGTCCAAAGGAAGGTTCCGGAATTCCTAAGTATCTTAAACAGACCTGGCATTGACGACTTAGTGACTGTAACTACGGAGCGCGATTTATGGAGAAGTGTAGAATATTATTTTACCCTTGGGAGAAGGAAGTAATTGTTCCTTCTGGGACTGACCTATTAACTGCAGCGATGAGGGCTGGTGTTCATATCTATAATAGCTGTGGTGGAGAAGGAGTGTGTGGCCGGTGCAAGGTTATCGTTAAGAAGGGAGAGGTTCTCACCGAGGCAACAGGCCGTTTGAGTCCTGAGGAGAGGAAAAGGGGTTATGTTCTTGCCTGTCGTACTATTTGTAAAGGAACGATGGAAATTGAAGTACCTCCCGAATCGCGGCTTGAGGGCCTGGAAATTCTTACCGAAGAGGCAAAAGCAAAAAGGTTAGTGGGTCTATATACGCCGGCAGAAGAGGTGGAGAAGGGCCCCGAGGAGATTCTGGAGAGGGTATTCACGCATGGGCCGCTTTCAACAAAGTTGTATCTGGAACTTCATCCGCCCACGCTCCAGGACAATTTGGGGGACCTGGAAAGGGTCTATAGGGAGATTAGAAAAGGACGGGAAATTCCCATTATGCAAATGGGCCTAGCCAACATTAAGAAACTGAGTAAACTTCTGCGGGATAGCAACTGGAAAGTGACGGTTACTCTCGGTAATAGAAACGAAACCACAGAGGTCGTTCTCATCGAGCCTGGAGATACGACCAATAAGAATTATGGTGTAGCAGTAGATATCGGGACAACGACGATAGTAGCCTATTTAGTTAACTTGACACAGCGCCATGTGTTGAGTGCGAAGGCTTGTTATAATCCTCAGGTAGATTTTGGTGAAGATGTCATCTCCAGAATAATCTTCGCTCAAGAAGAAGATGGTTTAGAGAGATTGCATCATGTGGTGATAGATGCGATTAACAATCTCATTTTAGGAATGGCTTTGGAACAGAATTTGACCCTTAACGATATTGATGGCGTTACCTGTGCTGGTAACACTACTATGATTCACCTTCTTCTGCGACTCCCTCCTGAATACCTGCGGAAGGAACCCTATGTGCCTACGGCCAATTATATTCCTGTGATAAGAGCGGCAGAAGCGGGCATAAAAATCAATCCGCGAGGGCTTCTCTGTTCCATTCCCGGAGTAAGTAGCTATGTTGGTGGAGACATAACGGCAGGCGTATTGGCCTCGGGATTAGATAATTTTCCTGTTCCTGGACTATTCATGGACTTAGGTACAAATGGTGAGGTAGTGCTGGGAAATAGAGAATGGTTGGTCTGTTGTTCTACTTCTGCAGGCCCCTGCTTTGAAGGCGGAGGAATAAAGTGGGGAATTCGAGCTATGAGGGGAGCTATCCAGAGGGTGGAGATAGATTTATCTAAGGATGAGGTTAAACTCCACACTATTGGAGGGGAGAAGCCAAAAGGTATCTGTGGCGCGGGACTAGTAGATTGTGTGGCTGAACTTCTCCAAAGAGGTTTGCTTAATAGGGCGGGTAGACTGATTCCGGGGTCGTCGAAACGAATCAGAGGAGGGGATGATGGCCTTGAGTTCGTTCTGACAGAGGCGAAAGATTCTGCTACTGGGCAAGACATTGTTATAACCGAAATTGATATAAAAAACCTGATACATTCGAAGGGAGCAATCTATTCGGGAGCTGAGGTCCTGTTGAAACGGTTGGGATTGACTTTCAAAGATCTGGAACATGTGCTCATTGCCGGAGGATTGGGAACAGCTCTCGATGTGGAAAAGGCAATTACTATAGGACTCCTTCCCGACTTGCCACAAGAAAAATTCACCTTTATTGGAAACAGCGCAATTGCTGGAACGAGGATGTGTCTCCTTTCTCAGGAGGCGATGAGAAAGGCAGAAAGGATTGCCGGCAAGATGACTTACATTGATCTAAGTACAGACCCAGAATTTATGAATAACTATACTGCTTCACTTTTCCTCCCCCACACTGATATTGGCTTATTTCCTAGCGTCAATAAGAAGTTGAAAACCATCGAAATTTTCTAAGGTGGAAGGTTATGGCCTTTACTATTGCAGTGGCGGGGAAGGGAGGAAGTGGAAAGACAACTTTAGCTACTCTGATAATCCTCCATCTTATTAGAGAGAATACGGGCCCGGTCCTGGCAGTAGATGCTGACCCGAATTCTAATCTCAATGTTGGTTTGGGTATGAAATTTGGGGAGACTATAGCCGACCTGCGCGAAGAGATTCTGGATAAAGAAGTTCCTCCGGGGATGGCCAAAACTGAGTTTCTCGATTACCGTCTACACGAGTGTCTGGTTGAGGGGGATAAAGTTGACCTCTTAGTAATGGGCAGGCCAGAAGGTCCTGGCTGCTATTGTGCAGTAAACAATCTTCTAAGACAATATCTATCAAAGATTTCTAAACGATATAAGTATGTGGTTATGGATAATGAGGCCGGCATGGAACATTTGAGCAGGAGAACAACCGACGATGTGGATGCATTACTTATTACAAGTGAACCCACTATGGTAAGTATTTCGTCCGCATCAAGAATTTACGAAATTGCGCTCCGAATAAAGTTAAGGATAAAACGGATATATTTAATCATTAATCGAATCACACAAGCAAAGGATATCACTTCTCTCATCTCACAGAGCGTCCCGGAAAGATTACCTTTACTAGAGAATATTCCGGAAGACCCTCTAATCCTTGAAGCTTCCGAAAAGGAGAAAGACCTCGTTTCTCTTCCATCAGATTCTCTCGCGTTCCAGGCAGTCGGTAGAATGATGAAAAAGTTGAATCCGTAATTATCGCCCTTTCCTTACAGGAGAGGGTCATATCGAGGGGGATTTCAAATTGGAAAAGGCTACTGAAAAGTGGGCCAGTAAAGTTAACGAGCTAACTATTGGGGCAACTCAGAAAGAAGGGGGAACGCGGAGTTCCCTAATTAAGGTTGGAGGGGCGACCACTTTACCTTTCCTCCATTTCGAGGGAGCCATACCCAATCCGCCTGTAGTTGCTATGGAAGTCTGGGATATGGAACCTGCCGATTGGCCGTCTGTCTTGAAAGAGCAGTTCAAGGAAGTGCTTGGTGACCCAGTAGAGTGGGCCAAGAAATGTGTGAACGAATACGGAGCCGATTTCCTATGTCTTCGGCTTGCCTCTACGCATCCCGACACCAGGAATGGCTCTCCCCAAGAGGCACAAAGAACAGTGAAGAGAGTGCTTGAGGCCGTATCTGTGCCTTTAATGATTATAGGATGTAATCAGGCAGAAAAGGATACAGAAGTTATTCCTGCGGCAAGCGAAGCATGTCGGGGAGAAAACTGTCTCATAGGTATAGCAGTTCAGGCAAATTATAAGACAATAACTGCGGCGTGCCAGAGCGACGGACATTCCATAATTGCCGAAAGTCCCATCGATATAAATCTGGCAAAACAATTGAACATTCTTATCTCAGAGATGGGATTTCCCTTAGAAAAGATTGTTATGCACCCTGCTACTGGTGCTTTGGGATACGGGCTTGAATATACTTATTCCATAATGGAACGGAGTCGCTTAGCGGCTCTCCAGGGAGATAGGATGATGTCTATGCCCATGGTGAATTTCGTTGGGCAAGAGGTGTGGAGAGTGAAGGAAGCCAAGGCCTCCGAAGAGGAGATTCCCGAGTGGGGATCTATAGCTTCTCGAGGGCCACTGTGGGAAGTTGTTACTGCTATCAGTTATCTTCAGGCAGGAGCAGATATTCTGGTAATGTGCCATCCTAAGGCAATAGATAGTGTGAAGAAGACCATCGAAGAATTAATGAGAAAAGAATAAAGAATCTAAAACGAGAGATAATCCCTGGAGTCCTCCCGAGAGGGAGGGTGGAGGGAAGTAGCCGCATTCAGTTTGGGCTAGAAAATGTAACGGTTCTATTCATCGAACCCGTTAAGGACTTAATTTGTTCGGCACTGGGAAATTTTTTCACGCTCGAGAACTTCGGCCTGTGCAAAGCGCAGAATCAAACTTCCCCGATAAATCGGGGTCGAACCCCGATTTATCGGGGCTTGGAAGCCAGATTAGGTGGCCTCGTTCTCTCGCTAAAATTTCCAATGTTTTTCACAAATTAAGTCCTTTCCCGAGGGTGAGTGAACGGACTCAATAAATTGAGCCCCTACAAAAACAGTAGATAGATTCTGGAGGGGAAAAATGTTTGTTATTGGAGAAAGAATCAATGGCATGTTCAAGGAGGTGGCCGGGGCAATTAAGGAACGGGATAAAGCTACAATACAAACTTTAGCTATCAAGCAGATTGAGGCAGGAGCAGATGCATTGGATGTGAATGTTGGTCCTGCCAGTGAAAATCCGCTCCAGGATATGGAATGGCTGGTTAGAACAATTGGCGAGGTTACCGAGGTGTCTCTAGCCATTGACACCACAAAATTTGAGGTAATGGAAACGGGACTCAGCCAGTGTAAGGGTAAAGCAATCATAAATTCCACTTCTGGAGATAGCGAGAAACTGGACAAGCTCCTTCCCTTAGCCAGGAAATATGGTGCCTCTGTCATCGGGTTGACCATGAATAAGAACGGGATTCCCCAGAATGCAGAAAGTAGAGCAGAGATTGCTGTCCAGATTGTAACGCGTGCTCAGGAAGTGGGAATAGAGATGAGCCAACTCTATATTGATGGAGTAATCCTCCCAGTCAATGTAGCCCAAGACCATTCTAGAGAAGTTTTGGAGACCATAAGACAATGTAGACTTCTATGCGACCCTCCGCCAAAAACGATTTTGGGCTTGAGTAATGTATCCCAGAAGACGCTCGACCGCTCTTTAGTGAATAGAACATACCTTGCTATGGCCATTGCCTGCGGTTTAGACGCCGCAATTCTTGACCCGCTCGACAAAGAATTGATGGACAGCATGATTACTGCTGAACTCCTGATGGGAAAACAGATATATTGCGATAATTATTTGGAAGCCTACAGGAGGAAGTAGTTAAGGAGGCGAAATGGATGGATTCAATCCGCCAAGAAAAATTGCAGAATTGGTATCAGAGACTGCTCAGGCGAAGGCTAAATTATCTTGGCTTCAGTTTTTGATTTTGGGAATACTGGCGGGAATTTACATAGGCCTTGGCGCTGAGCTCTCGACGATTGTTACCTATGATATGAGCGAGCATTTGGGAGCTGGGATGGCGAGATTTATGGCGGGAAGCGTCTTCAGCGTCGGACTGATGTTGGTGGTCATTGGAGGAGCAGAGCTCTTTACAGGCAACTGTCTCATGGCACTGGGGTTAGCAGAGAGGAAAGTTAGATGTGGTGGAATGCTGAAGAATTGGCTCTGGGTTTATCTTGCCAATTTCTTTGGGTCCCTAATATTGGTTGGCGTCACGTATGGAAGTGGTTTATGGAAAGCTGGAGAAATGGGAGCAGGGATTAAGGCTTTGGAAATTGCTGCATATAAGTGTAATTTGGGATGGTGGGAAGCATTTTTCAGGGGAATTGGTTGTAACCTACTGGTATGCTTGGCAGTCTGGCTTGCTACGGGTAGTAATTCAGTGGTGGGTAAGATATTTGGAATCTACTTTCCAATTATGGCTTTCGTCGCATCGGGTTTTGAACACAGCATAGCAAATATGTATTTCGTGCCTATGGGCATTTTTCTAAAAAACACGATAGCGGTGAGCAAGGTGGGTGTCGATTTGGTGAATCTTAGTTGGGGTGGATTCCTGTTCAAGAACTTGATTCCAGTGACAATCGGCAACATAATTGGCGGGGCTTTCTTTGTGGGGATTCCATATAGATTAGCTTATCTAAAGAAAAATGAGAGTAGCTAAGATTCCAGAGAACACAATCAGCCGTCTTTCTGTTTATTCACGGTATCTCAGGTCACTGGCAAATAGACGGAAACCAATCATTACCTCTCAAGAGCTGGGGCAAAAGATGCATTTTAAAGCCACTCAAGTACGTAGAGACTTGGCTTACTTTGGCCAGTTTGGCTCCCGTGGGAAAGGTTACAATGTAAGGGAGCTTTGCGAAGAACTGGAAAAGATTTTAGGTTTAAATAGAAGGTGGTCAGTGGCTGTCGTGGGAGCTGGGAATTTGGGGAAGGCGTTGTCCGCGTATTCAGGATTTCATCAACACGGGTTCGAAATTTCGGCCATCTTTGACAACTCGGCAAGAAAGATAGGAAAGACTTGGCAAGGGGTGAAAATTCTGGATATAAGACAGATACCGTCAGTGGTAAGGGAGAAACGCATAAAAATTGCAATAATTGCTGTTCCCTATTTTTCGGCGCAGCAGGTTGCCGATGCTTTGGTCGGCTCAGGAGTGAAAGCAATCTTAAACTTTGCTCCTCATAAATTGACTGTGCCAGATGGGTTCAAATTGAAAAATATAGATTTGGCTACAGAACTACAAAGCTTGAGCTGCTTCTTGAGTAAGTAATTTCAAAGATTTACTTGACACTTATGGAGCTTATTTTATATATTTGGCGATAAATAACAGAAGCTTAAATTTTTTGATTTTATTTGTGAAAAAGTTCACAAACTTTTGACTTATGAACGGCAAATTCTTTATAAATGGAACAGATTGGGAAAAGTTTCTGAGCCAGATTACGCGCTCCTACCGCATTTATGCTCCGCAAGAAGTCCTTAACAATCTCATCTATCGAGTGCTGACAGTTGAAGATGTTAATAAGAATGTTTACCACACTCACCGAACAGTTGAACCTTTAAAAACGTTCTTCTCTCTTCCCCAGGAAAGGGTTAGTGAGGCTAATTTCCCAATAGAGAAAACGGTAGTTCTGGGAGTAAAGAACTGCGATCTCAAAGCGGTTTCCGTCCTAGATAAGATTTTCCTCGAAGGAGATTTTGTAGATCCTTTCTATAGAAAAAGAAGGGAGAAAACTCTCATTATTTCCTCAGATTGCTATCAGCCCAGAGAGACGTGTTTCTGCACTCTAGTGGATAATAACCCTTTTCCAGAGAAGGGCTTCGACCTCAACCTTTCTCAAGTGGGAAATGGCTTTCTCTTAGAAGTGGGTTCCTCTAAAGGAGAAGGGTTCATCGCTTCCCTGAGAGAAGATTTGAAAGGTGTGACTTTGGATTTAATAGAGGAGAGAGAAAAGAAGAGAAAAGAGGCAAAAAGGAAAGTTATGGAGATAAACAGAAATTTCGAGACGGAGAGGCCATTCTCTTCTATCGTGAAGGAGGCGTACATTTCCCCTGTATGGGAAGAGGCGGCCAGAACTTGTGTCGAATGTGGGGCCTGTACTAACATATGTCCCTCCTGTTACTGTTTTCTTCTTGTCGATGCATTAGATGAGATTAAATTTTCGAAAGTCAAGTTTTGGGACTCCTGTCAGCATACCGGGTTTGCCAGAGTGGCGGCGGGCATTAATCCTCGAGCAAAACTGTACGAAAGGTTGAGAAATAGATACTTATGTAAATATGAATATAGGCCAGAAAATTTTGGAATTGTTGCCTGTACTGGATGTGGTCGTTGTGTGGAATCCTGCCAGGGAAGGATAGATAAAAGAGAAGTTATAAAAAAATTAAGTGAAAGAGGAAAAGGTGAATATATCCGATAATCCCTATTTAGCAGTTGAGGCTCGAATCGAGAAAGTTATTGATGAGACCTCAAATATAAAGACATTCGTGTTGAAACCAAGCCGGGAAATCAAATTCGCCACCGGTCAATTCGTTCAGTTGACTCTACCAGGGATTGGTGAAGCGCCGTTTACTCCTTCCTCTTCGCCTTACTCTACTGAAAGGATAGAGCTAACCATAATGAAAGCTGGACTTCTCACTGGCAAATTGCATGAAATGAGAGAGGGAGAAATTGTGGGCGTTAGAGGTCCTTACGGCCGAGGATATCCTCTCGACGATTTCTATAATAAGGAGGTTTTGATTCTTGGCGGTGGTGTGGGCATGGCACCGCTTCGCTCTCTACTTCTTGCGCTCATTGAGAATATTGACAAGTTGAGACGGATAGTTCTCTGTTATGGAGCAAGGACTCCTGAAGATATCGTTTATAAGGATGCCTTCCCTGAATGGAAGAAAGAGAAGAAACTAGAAATCTTGAGAAGTGTGGATAGAGCGGCTCCTGGATGGAATGAGACTGAAGGTGTGGTAACAGTTCTTCTGGACAAGGTGGAGATGGATTTAGGGAAATCGGTGGCTATCGTTTGTGGACCTCCTATTATGATGAAATTTGGTACTTTAAGGTTGCTGGAAATCGGATATAAAGCCGATACCATATACCTTTCTATGGAAAAGAATATGTCCTGTGGACTTGGTAAGTGCGGCCATTGTGCGCTGGGCAAATATTATGTTTGTAAAGATGGTCCAGTTTTCAAATACGATTTGATAAAAGATGTTCCGGATATTTGGCTATAGCTCGGGATTTGATTCCCATGCTAAGAGTTTAAAAGATAGTTTCTTCATCGTAGGAGGAATTTCTTAACGTAGGAAGTTCTGGAGTCCTCCCGAAAGGAGAGCAGGTGCGAGGGACCTTGCTTTCGCAAGGACTCCAGAAGCTATGGAGTCCTCCCGAAAGGGAGGAATTAAGATGAAAAAACTATTTATTGATTTAGAAGCCTGTTCCAAATGTAAGGAGTGTACAGTCTCCTGCAGTTATTTCTACCATCCCGATAATAATGGGATAACCAGCCTAAGAGAGTTAGCCACTTTTCTCCTAATCTGCAGGAACTGTGAGGAAGCTCCTTGCGTTAAGGTTTGTCCGAAAGAGGCGCTGGAGAAAGAGAAGGAGGGGAGGCTGAGAAGGTACAATATGCGCTGCGTGGGGTGTATGTCTTGCGTGCACGCCTGCCCTTTCGGGACGATTTATCCTGAAGTTATTCCTTACCTCGTTCCCAGCTGTGACTACTGCTTAGACCGCGCAAATGGAAAACCCCCTCTTTGTGTGGAAACCTGCCCTGAAAAAATAATCAGATACGAAGAGATTGTGGAAGACCCGAAGAGGAACTATTTCGCCGTGGGTAATAACTTAATAGTTCACCATATTAGTTGGAAAAGGGAATAATGTTAAAGCTTCTATTCTATTTTCTAATATTTCCTGGATTCCTATTTACAGCATTGGTCGGTATGTTGGCCAGCTGGGTTGACCGTAAGGTCACAGCTCGAGTGCAATGGCGAGTGGGGCCGCCACTGCTCCAGCCACTCTATGATTTTGTGAAGCTTCTGGGGAAGGAGACGATTGTTCCTGAGGCCGGCGCAAAATTTACCTTCCTTCTTTCCCCTCTCTTTGGGTTGGCGGCAGTGACCATTGTTTCCACTCTTCTCTGGTTGGCTACCATTTCACCTGGGGTGAGTTTTGTGGGAGATTTGATTGTGGTTATTTATCTTTTGGCGATTCCTTCGATAAGTGCGATATTGGGTGGCTTTGCTTCCGGAAATCCTTTAGCCTCTTTAGGTGCTTCTCGAGAGATGAAGATGGTTTTGGCCTATGAATTACCATTCATTCTGGCTATTTTTACACCTGTCATTAGAGCCCATGGGATAATCAAGCTTGGCGATTTGCTCCAGTATCAATGGTCAAACGGTATCTTTCTCAATTCTTGGTCGGGAGTTATTGCGTTCATTGTGGCTATCATCTCTATGCAGGCGAAACTGACCCTGGTGCCTTTCGATATCCCTGAGGCAGAAACGGAGATAATAGCAGGTCCATATATTGAGTACTCCGGGATTCCCTTGGCAATTTATAAGCTCACACGCTGGATGATGCTATTCGTGGTGCCAATTTTTATAGTAATTGCGTTTATGGGCGGAATTATATTTGAGGGTTGGCATATTTTATGGGGCATTTTGAAGTATATTCTTCTGTTAGTTATTATTATTTTAGTAAAGAATACCAATCCGCGGATTCGCATTGACCAGGCAATAAGATTTTTCTGGGGGCCGATGACCATCCTGGCGGCTATGGGTGTAGTTCTTGCATTCTTGGAGATATAAATGGACATCAGGACTAAGGCGCTCACTAAATCTATATGGGTCTTCCACCTAGCAGGTGCTTCCTGCAATAATTGTGATATAGAAATTATCGATGCCTTGACTCCAAAGTTCGATTTGGAAAGGTTCGGTATACTCTTGGTGGGAAGCATTCGCCACGCAGATGTGATACTGGTTACAGGTGCTATCTCTCATAAGGCAGCAGTGAGGCTAAAGAGACTATATGAGCAGGCTCCTAAGCCTTGTCTGATAATAGCAATTGGTTGTTGCGCCTGTTCTATGTGTATATTTCGTGATTCTTACAATATGGCAGGACCTGTGGATAGACTTATTCCTGTTCATGCGTATGTTCTGGGTTGTCCCCCGAGACCAGAAGCGGTGATTATGGGAGTGGTCAAACTGGTCAAAGCGTTAAGGAAGGGCTAAGCTAATGGCAAAAGAGATTCTGGCAGAAATAGAGAATAGATTTTCTACGGGTATCCTTAAAGTCTATGAGAAGTCTCCTCGTCGGATATATATTGACCTTAGGCCAAAGTATATACCCGAGGTGGTAGGTTTCTTATTTCATGATATGGGAGGAAGATTACAGACCGCCACGGGGATAGATACGAGAAGGAATATAGAAATAGTCTACCACTTTTCATTTGATGGTTCAGGAACAATTATCTCCTTACGCACTTTGGTGGATAGGAATAATCCGGAGATAGAATCGATAACGCCTATAATCAAGGGCGCAGAATGGATAGAAAGAGAGATACATGAACTGTTGGGAGTTGGCTTTAAGAACCATCCAAATTTAAAAAGACTACTTCTAACAGAAGATTGGCCGGAAGCGAAGTATCCTCTCAGGAGAGAATAAAAAGCTCGTAGTTCATACCTCCCTATCGGGAGGACTCCACGGGATTCTGGATTCCTTGCGAAAGCAAGGTTCTCCTGACAGGTTGATTAAACTATGAACTTGGAGTAGCTAATGACTAAGACAATTATTCCTGTCGGTCCATACCATCCATTGCAAGAAGAACCAGAATTTTTCAAGCTCTTCGTTGAGGGAGAAAAAGTTGTTGAGCTTGAAATAGAGATAGGATACAATCACCGGGGAATTGAGAAAATTGCCGAATCGAAAAGTTATGACCAGGTAGTTTTCTTGGTAGAGCGTGTTTGTGGCATCTGTTCCACATCGCATCCTATTGCCTGCGTAAATGCACTTGAAGATTTAGCCAATATCAAAGTACCTGAAAGAGCACTATATATACGGAGCATTATTGCTGAGCTGGAAAGGCTCCATTCCCATCTCCTTTGGCTGGGATTGGCTGGCCACTTCATCGGCTACAACACAGTATGGATGTGGGCATGGAAGTATAGGGAGCCGGTTCTGGACATCTTTGAGAGGATTACCGGAAATCGCCAGCATTATGCAATGATGAAAACGGGTGGAGTAAGGAGAGACATCGATAATGATGATATTCCCTATATAATGAAAACGGTCCATAGTCTATTGCCAGTGGTCGATATGTTTGTGGGTGCAGTTATGGATGACCCTGTAATTGCTGCCAGAACAAAAGGGGTTGGGGTTCTGACCAAACAGGATGTTATTGATTATGGGGCAGTCGGTCCAACTGCCCGTGCTTCCGGTCTGGCAATAGATGTTAGGAAAGACGACCCGTATGCTGCCTATCCCTTGGTTGAATGGAAAGTGATAACACGGGAGGAAGGGGATATTTTTGCCAAGATTGTTGTTCGCTTACTGGAAATGTACGAATCAATAAGAATTATTGAACAGTGTCTGGAAAAGTTAAAAGTAGTTGGCGGAGAGATAGATGCAAAAGTTAAAGAGATTCTTCCTGGAGAGGGAATTGGAAGAGGAGAGGCTCCTCGGGGAGAAGTATTCCACTATATCAGAAGTGATGGAACTAACCAACCGGTAAGATACAAGATAAGAGCTCCCAGCTATATGAACATTCCCACTAATCAGAAATCTGTAGTTGGAGGAACTATTTCAGATGCAACGATTACACTAGCTGCTGTAGACCCTTGCTATTGCTGTACGGAAAGAGTAGCAGTTTTCGATAGGAAGACCGGAAAGAAAAGTATGACAGGTCAAGACTTGATAAAGCTATCTCAAGAAAAGACCCTTAAACTTAGGAGAGATTCGGGAAATACTTCGTCACCCTAAAGGGCGACCCACCCCGATAAATATCGGGGACTCCTTGCGAAAGCAAGGTTCCATTTGGTCACGCACTCTTCAGAGTGCCGAGTATAGTTAGGGGAAAAGGTTAGAGCGACGATGAACATGGTGCTTTATTTGATTATTGTTCCATTTATAGTGGGACTGTTCTGTTTGGTGATTCCCAAAAAGTTAAGTAGGCTTAGAGATTTGTTGGCATTTGGTGGTTCACTCTTAATTTTCTATCTTACTATAGTCGGTTTTCTCCGTAAGCCTGTTATGTGGTCTTACGATAATCTTATTTTTTTGAAAATTGATGGTCTAAGTGGATTCGTTCTTTTAGCTATTGGGCTTTTTGGGGTCCTGGTTACTCTTTATTCATTGGAATATATGGCAGGCAAGAGCCATCTAAATGAATACTATGCCTATCTTCTATGGACAATTGGGGGGTCCTGTGGAGCAATTTTAGCAAATAATATGGTCCTTCTCGTTCTTTTTTGGGGTTTTCTTGGCTTAACTCTCTATCTGCTTATAAATACAGGTGGGCCGCAGGCTTCTCCAGCAGCCAAGAAGGCCTTTATAATTGTTGGTGGTTCCGATTCTCTTATGATTCTGGGGGTGGGCATTGTATGGCTTTTGGTCCGCTCCTTCCAAATGGATAATCTGAAGATTGACTTGAGTGGTCCATTACCGGTAAGTGCGTTCATATTATTAGCCATTGCTTCTTTTGCCAAGGCTGGCGTGATGCCTGTCCATACCTGGATTCCAGATATGGCAGTGGCTGGTCCCATTAGCATAACTGGTTTTTTGCCCGGCTGTTTAGATAAGTTAGTAGGAATATACTTTCTGGGTAGAATATCGATGGATATCTTCTTAATGAACAGCCGAATGGGGAGACTACTACTAATTATTGGCGCCCTGACCATAATTGCTGGCGTTATGATGGCTCTCGTACAGCATGACCTGAGGAAGTTACTTTCTTACCATGCAGTTAGCCAAGCTGGTTATATGGTATTGGGCATAGGCACCGGAAGCCCTATTGGAATTGCTGGCGGGCTATTTCATATGTTGAATAATGCCATTTATAAATTTTCTCTATTTCTCTCTGGAGGAGCAATAGAACATGAATTTCAAAAAACAGACTTGGAAAAGTTGGGTGGTTTAGCGAAATTTATGCCTGTTACTTTTCTTTCTTGTTTGATTGCTGCCTTGTCAATTTCTGGAGTCCCTCCGTTTAATGGCTTTGTCTCCAAGTGGATGGTTTATCAGGGGGTGATCGAGCTGGGTAAACAGGGCGATAGATACTGGATTATCTGGCTTGTGACAGCAATGTTCGGGAGCGCCTTGACATTGGCCAGCTTTATGAAATTGGTTCACTGTGTGTTTTTGGGCTCGCCATCGTCCTCTTCAAAACCTTCGGGAAAGAAGAGAAATGAAGTTTCCTTTGCCATGTGGTTTCCTACGATAGTACTGGGAGCGCTATGCATAGTTTTTGGCGTCTTTGCTTATGCGCTTCCTTTGAAGAGATTTATTTTTCCTGCAGTTCCCGGAGTCTCTTTTCTCGGCTTCTGGTCTCCGGGTATTGCCACTCTATTGATTATTTTGGGGATTATTCTGGGTATAATTATCTACTTTTCCGGGAACATGGCTAAAGGGTTAAGAATGGATACTCCCTATGTTGGCGGTGAGATAATTCCCGAAGACAGCCGCGTAACCGGCGTGGACTTCTATGATACGATAAGAGAGCTTACCTTTATAAGAAAATTCTATATCTATGCGGAAAAGAGGTTCTTCGATATCTATGACCAGGGAGCGAAATTTGTATTTTTCCTCATTAGAGGATTAAGAAAGCTACATAGTGGAGTCTTGCCTACATACTTGTTCTGGTCCCTGTTTGGCATGCTTATCCTATTTATAATTATGATTTATTAATTATGAGTTATGAATTGAAAGACAAGAACCGAATACCATACTTCACAATGTTTTGTAATTTTAATTTAGAATTCATAATTCAGCATTCATAATTCATATCTCTTGACCGAGGGTTTTATGTTTGAGTTATATGCTCTTCTAATATTCATGATTATAGCAGCAATAGTTGCTGTGGAGATCAAGGATCTACTATCTTCAATAGTTGCCGTTGGGGCAGTGGGATTGGGATTATCTGTTGCCTTTCTAATTCTGAAGGCACCCGACTTGGCCATAACACAATTGGTCGTAGAAATACTCTCTTTAATCATCCTGATTAGAGCGACAATAAAGAGGGATATCACTCCTGTAAACGGGCAGAAGGAACTGCTTAATGCCATTATCGTGCTTCTGTTTATTGGAGGCTTTCTATTTTTCGCTTATCTCGCTTTGAAAGATTTGCCGTCTTTTGGCCACCCCATAATGCGAGTTAGTAAAACCTATTTGGTGGAAGGTTTAAAAAAGACAGGAGCGACAAATCTGGTTGGCTCAGTGATATTAGACTTTCGTGCCTATGATACTTTAGGGGAAGCAACTATTCTATTCACTGCGGTTATAGGAGTATTAGTGGTTCTACGACGGGTAGGAAGGAAGGGAGTAGGTGAAGAGGTGAAAGAGGATGAAGAATATGAAGACTGAAGAGCCGGGTATGAGTCTCATTGTTAAGACCATAACACGCCTGACGGTGGGTTTAATTCTTCTTTATGGAATATATATAGTAACGCATGGCCACCTCTCTCCAGGAGGAGGTTTTGCTGGCGGGGTAATCATTGCTCTATCTTTCATCCATCTTATGCTTGCCTTCGGGAAAGAATTGGCGTTAAAGAAATTGAACCAGAGTCTTTCTTCTCTCTTTGAAGGTTTTGGAGCAATAATGTTTTTGACTATCGCACTTATTGGTTTTGTAGGGGGATATTTCTTCCTCAATTTCATTTCCAAGGGCAAACCATTTAATCTTTTTAGTGCGGGAATAATTCCCCTGTGCAATATTGCTATATGCTTCAAGGTCGGGGCTGGGCTATTTGCCGTTTTTGTCGCCTTAACTCTTTTAAGAATGAATGGCAAGAAAGGGTAGTAAATGATTTACTTGATGTGTTTTAGTCTATTCTCCATTGGTATCTATTGTATCCTGGTAAAAAGAAACCTCATCAAGATAATTATTGGTCTAGGAATTGCTGAGTATGCGGTCAACCTATTTTTTATACTACTTGGCTATCGTCTGCGAGGTCGTGCACCGATACTGGCCCAGGACCAGGTGGTCGAGAATATGGTAGACCCTCTACCTCAGGCATTAATCCTTACTGCTATCGTGATTGGTTTGGCTGTCACTGTTTTGGTTGTTGCTATTGCCTTGAGGATTTATGAAAAATATGGAACATTCGATATCACTAAAGTTAAGAAATTAAGAGGATAAGCCATGAAGCATGAACTGATTCCTCTCTTTGTTGCCATACCGTTGGGTTCGGCTTTCCTAATTTCCCTTCTGGGAAAGAGATTGAAGGGACTCGCTGATACCCTTTCCAATCTGGCCACATTTTCTTTGCTTTTTCTCTCTTTTCTCTCCATTACCCTAGTTAAGCGTCTTGGAGTCGTGGTCTATAAAGTTGGCGGGTGGATACCTCCTATTGGAATCTGTATGGTTCTGGATAGTTTGACCAGTTTTATGCTAATTACAGTCAATCTGGTTGCATTTCTGGTGACAGTCTACTCAATAAGCTATATGGAGCGATATACAAGTAAATGGAAATTCTATACCCTATTTTTACTGATGCTTGCGGGAATGGATGGGGTAATCGTTACAGGCGATTTATTCAATCTATTTGTTTTTCTTGAGATAGCTTCCATTGCCAGTTATGCTCTTGTTGCCTTTGGAGTAGAACATGAAGAGTTGGAGGCTTCCTTTAAATATACGGTGATGGGAAGTGTGGCTTCATCCTTTATATTGATAGGCATCGCTCTCCTATACAGTTACACATCGAGCCTGAATATGGCAGATATCTCTCGCGTCTTAACTGAAAAAGGCAACAGCCGAATACTATCTTTTGTCAGTGGACTATTCATTATGGGCTTCGGCTTGAAAGCGGCTTTAGTACCATTCCATGCCTGGCTTCCCGATGCCCATCCTTCAGCACCTGCTCCAATATCAGCAATGCTCTCAGGGGTACTGATTAAGGCTTTAGGCGTCTATGCACTGATGAGAATATTTTTCAATGTTCTGGGGATATCTTCCATTTTATCATATATGTTGATGTCTTTGGGAGTCATCTCTATGGTCCTGGGCGGGTTGTTGGCCTTGGGACAGGAAGACATCAAGAGATTGTTTGCCTACTCCAGCATCAGCCAGATTGGCTTTGTAGTTCTGGGGATAGGTATGGGAACGACCCTGGGAATTTTGGCCGGTCTCTTTCACCTTTTCAATCATGCGACATTCAAATCTTTGCTATTCTTAAATTCTGGCTCGATAGAGTATGCCACCGGGACGAGAGATTTGAGGAAAATGGGAGGGCTAACCGCTAAAATGCCGGTCACGGGATATTCTTCCCTAATTGGCTCTATGTCTATTTCTGGCATACCGCCTTTAAGTGGTTTCTGGAGCAAATTACTGATTATATTAGCTGCGATTGAGGCAAAACATTTTATTTTTGCTTCTATTGCTGTCTTAGTGAGTATATTGACTTTGGCATACTATTTGAAAGTACAGAGATTAGCGTTTTTTGGGGAGTTAAAAGACTCATTGAGAGGAATAAAAGAAGTTCCTTTAACAATGAAATTATCAATGATTGCCTTGTCTATCATTTGCATATTTGGAGGATTACTTTTAGTTCCCGGGATACAGAAGAATTTTCTTAGTTCAGCCACTCAGGCCCTAATGAATGGTAATAATTATGCCCAGATTATTTTCGGGAGTATAAAATAGTGAAAAGTAGGACCATATTATTTTTCTTGGCAATTTTAGTCTGGCTTGGCTTGACCTGGCCTCCCGACTGGCAACACACAGCGGTTGGAATTCTGGTGGCAATATTTGTTGCTTTTATGACGGGAGATATGTTTGTCAAGCGTCCGCATCTTTTTAGACATCCTAAGAGATACTTATGGTTTCTATACTATCTACCAATTTTTATCTGGGAATGCATAAAAGCAAATTTCGATGTAGCTTACCGAGTGGGCCATCCGGATTTGCCAATTAAGCCAGGCATAGTCAAAGTAAAGACCAGCCTAAAATCGGACACAGGTCTAACTTTTCTGGCCAATTCAATTACTCTTACGCCTGGGACTTTGAGTGTGGATATAGACCGCGAGCAGGGATTCCTTTATGTCCACTGGATAGATGTAAGGGGTATAGATGTAGAAAAAGCGACTAAATTGATTTTAGGAAAGTTTGAACCCATTTTAAGGAGAATATTTGAATGAATTCGGTCCGTCGCCCTTTCCCGATCCCGTCCCGGTATCGGGACGGTATCGGGACGGGGTAGGGTGACGGAAAATGGCACCGTAAACGGTGCCCGACCAGACGGCACTCTAAAGACTGCCCGACCAATTGGATATTAAAGGAGATGTAAAGATGAACAGAAGGTTGCGCTGGGTATTAGGGTTATTAACACTAATAGCCTTATTTTCAGTCTTGATATCGAGACCTCCAGCCTCGCTCCTTGAGTGGCAGTCGACCAGCCTAATGCGGTTCTTCTATGTCCTTTTGATCTGTTGTGTATTGTGTCTTTACCGCATTTTGAGGGGCCCAACTCCAGCAGACAGGATAGTGGCCATAGATATATTGGGAATCCTGGTCATTGGGTTTTGCGCTGTATTAGGCATTCCTACAGGAAGGCCCTGGTATATCGACATCGGCATTGCCTGGGCCTTGCAAAGCTTCATAGGAACTATTGCTCTTGCTAAATATCTCGAAGGAAAAGGGTTTGAGGAGTAATGATAGAAATAGTTGGATACATATTCATCGCCATAGGCCTTATGTTTGACCTTTTCGGCTGTCTTGGTCTGGTAAGACTTCCCGATGTATACAATCGTCTGCAGGCTTCTACCAAATGTGTAACCTTGGGGACCTGTAGCATCCTATTCGGGCTATTTCTATTTCGTGGATTTACCGCTACGGGGATAAAGGCATTACTCTGTATTGTCTTCTTAATATTGACAAGTCCTGTAGCAGCCCACGCCATTGCCAGAGGAGCCCACATTTCGGGAGTAAAACTCTGGGATAAATCTATCTGCGATAAATATGAGGAGGACAAACACACAGATACCCGTTAGGAGCGGAGCGATGAGGTATCCGAAATTACGAGAATTGAAAGAAGCAGCCAAAGCAATTATAAAGGGTCCTTATACAACGAAGTTTCCGTATGAACCACATGTCCCCCCTGAGAAGTTTCGGGGGAAGCCCGAATTCTATGAGAAAGACTGTGTGGGTTGCTGTGCCTGTGCAGAGGTCTGTCCGGCAAGAGCAATTGATGTTCTCGATGACACTGGCGCAAAACAGCCTATGAGGAGACTAGTGCTCCATTTCGATATCTGCATCTTCTGCGGGCAGTGCCAGGCAAGTTGTATTACGGAGAAGGGAATCAAACTTACTAGGGAATATGATTTAGCCTTGTTTAATAGAAGCGAAGCAGTAGTTAAAGTTGAAAAGGAACTGTTGGTTTGTGAAGAGTGTGGTAAGGTGATTGGTGCTAAAGACCATCTTTGCTTTCTGGCAGGAAAACTGGGCCCGTTAGCATATGGCAATATGCCATTAATACTCACTGCTTCCCGAGAATTGGAATTGGTAAAGGCTCCACCAACAATAGGTCCTCCTTTAAGGAGGGCTCACATCTTTCGTATTCTCTGTCCCAGATGTCGTCGGGAGGTTCTGCTTGAGGATATCTGGGGTAAGACAAAACAGGGAAAATAGATGGCTTACAATAACCAACTGGCAAAAATCAAAGATATGCTCCGTGGTAAAGTGCTGATTGTAGGTATAGGCAATCCCTTGCGGGCCGATGATGGGGTTGGTCCAGAAATAATAAGAAGGTTAAGGGGTCGATTGCCTTCCTCGCTATTGTTTGATGTTGGTGAAGTCCCTGAAAATTATCTGGAAAAGCTTGTTAAAGAGAATCCGGACACTATAGTTCTAATCGATGCAGTTCAATTCGATAGTAAGCCGGGAACGGTAAGGATAATAGAAAAGGACAATATAACGAATGAGTCCCTCTCCACGCACAGGATAAGTTTGAGTATGGTGAAAGACTACTTAGAGAAGGAGACTTGTGCAGACATATTTCTTCTTGGCATACAGCCAGAAACTATCAAATTGGGAAAAGGAATCTCAGAACCGGTAAGAAAGAGTCTGGAGAAAATTGTCGATATGATAGAGAGGTTGAACGTTTTCATTTGAAGTGTGAGGCGATATGCATGAGTTAAGCATAGCTCAAGATTTGTTTCGTGTTGTGGAACGTAAAGCAAGAGATAATAGTTTAACAACCCTCACCAAGATTGTCCTTGTACTTGGAGAAGCTTCTGGGGTTGATGGGGAGTTTCTGAGAGATAGCTTAAAGGAGCACATCCTTCCAGGTACAATCGCAGAGAAAGCGGAATTAGAAATTAGAAGGGAGCCAATACGAGCAAGATGCACGGCTTGTGGGATGGAAACAGATTACCAGAAGAGTTCGTCTCTACGATGTCCCATTTGCGGCGGCGCCAGCCTGGAAATTACTCAGGGGATGAGCCTATACATTGAGAAAATTGAAGGGGAATAGATTGTATATTTTTTGGTTAAAAAGTACTTGACAAAAGAAGAATATTATGTTACATTTTTAATAAACGTAATACGCAGGAGATTCTGGTATGGGGAGTTTAGTTCGATTCAGTGTCTCAGTGGAGAAGGAATTACTGGATAAATTTGATAGAAATATCAAAGAGAAGAATTATCCTACTCGGTCCAAGGCTATTGGAGATCTCATTAGAGAAAATTTGGTTAGGAAAGAATGGGTGGAAGGCAACGAGGTTTTGGGGGCAATTACTCTGGTCTACAACCACCACAAGAGGGAGCTGGTGAATAGGTTGACGGATGTCCAGCACAGTTTTCACGAACTCATAATTTCGTCCCAGCATATTCATCTGGATGAAAACAATTGTCTGGAGATAGTGGTAGTAAAAGGCAAGCCAAGTGATGTAGAGGAGCTCGCTTGTAGGCTGAAGTCGGCAAAAGGTGTAAAGCATGGAGCGTTAAGTATGGCTACAACGGGAAAGGAAATAGCTTAGGATATTTTTTTCGCTGATTGTAACACGATTCTTAAAAATATATTACAAACGCCGGGGACTAACTTGGAGAATGAAGACCAGAAAAATTGTGAATGGTTTTGGGGAACTAAATCGAGAGGAGGATGAGAGGCTATGCACATACCCGATGGATTTTTGAACTTGAAGACATGGGTGATTATGGATGTGGTGGCAGGTTTGAGTGTGGCCTATGCCATTAAGAAGACAAAGGCGAGTCTGGGTGAGCGGCAGATTCCGTTAATGGGTGTAATGGCTGCTTTCATCTTTGCTGCTCAGATGCTCAATTTCCCTATCGCTGGAGGAACCAGCGGGCATCTGATTGGGGGCGTGATGGCAGCCGTGCTCCTTGGACCGTGGGCAGCCACTTTGGTAATGAGCACAATATTTATTGTACAATGTCTTCTCTTTCAGGACGGGGGCCTAACAGCCCTGGGAGCAAATATCTTCAATATGGGAATTGCAGGAACGGTGATTGGATACTATATATACCGAGGAGTCGAGATCTTTATTGGGAAAAACAGAGGACTCTTCTGGGGAGTTGGAATTGGTAGCTGGCTATCGGTGGTTTTAGCAGCCACATTTTGTGCAATAGAGCTGGCATTCTCAGGAACTGTTCCCTTGAGAGTAGCACTACCGGCAATGGCTGGCATCCACGCCTTAATTGGTATAGGTGAAGGGATAATCACTGTGGCCGTGATAAGTCTCATTTTAAAGGCACGGCCGGACCTCTTGGGAATGCCTTTACAGCCATAAATGTCGATTGTGTCATCAGGAGGGAGTAAAATGGAAAGATGGATTCTTATAATTCTGGGAGTTGCAATCCTGGCAGCAATTTTTCTTTCGCCATTTGTTTCCACTAAGCCTGATGGACTAGAGAGAGTAGCTGAGGATAAGGGGTTTCTGGAAAAGGGAGAAGGTCCACAGGTAGTTAACTCTCCTATTCCAGACTACCTTATGCCAGGGATTAAGAATGAGAAGTTGGCAACATCGGTTGCCGGCCTTATAGGAGTGATTATTGTTGGAGTATTGGGCTTCGCAGTGGGGGCCTTCTTGAAAAAAAGGAGAAAAATCCGATGAGAATTATGGTTATATCTATATCCTTTATATTTTCCATAGCGTCCCTGGTCTCGGCTGGTAGACCGCTCTCGGTTGATGATGCTGGCACAGTAGATTTGGGAATTTATGAGTTGGAAATAGGGATTGGATATATAGAGGATAGAGATGAGAATGGTGAGACTGAGCTTTCTCTTTCGATTAAACATGGCTTGACCGAACGCATGGACCTGGGAGTTTCTCTTCCCTATATAGTGACTACTCCCCAAAGCGGAGAGGGCGAGGCAGGAATGGGAGATACGGAACTATCTACAAAATTCAATCTGATTAAAGAAAAAGATAGATGCCCCGGGTTCAGTATGACCTTGGGAATGATTCTGGACACGGGCGAGGATGATAAAGGTATCGGAGCAGGAAAGATTGACTATAGTTTCAATAATGTCCTTACGAAGAAATTCAAATCTGTTGACTTGCACGGAAATTTTGGCTATACTGCAAAAGCAAAGACCGCGTCTTTCGGCGTTGGACTGGAGTACCCTGTGGGGAAGAGTATAAATTTAGTTAGTGAATTGACAGGAGAAAACAAATCAGATTCTCCCCTCGAATGGTTAGTGGGAACTAACTTTTCGGGCAGGGAGAGCTTAGTCCTCGACTTCGGGATAGGAACAGGACTCAACGACCCAGGCTGTCGTCTAAAAGTAACTGGAGGTTTGACTCTCGGTTTCTGAGGAATCAACATGAAACACGCATTTCTGGACAAGTATAGTGACCTTACGAGCATAGTGCATCGTCTCGACCCGAGGGTCAAGATTATATGTTTCTTTATCTTCATACTTACTATTGTTTCTACTCCGCCACAGGAACTGGTGAGATTTTCAGGATATTTCTTGATGCTTCTCATCTTGCTCCTAATTTCTCGGGTTCCTCTCTTCTATGTTTTGGCAAGGTCTCTGGTGATTATTCCTTTCGTTCTCCTCATAGCTATCTTTATTCCCTTCTTTGAAGGAGGAGAAGTTGCTGGCTCATATAATTTTTTGACTCTAACTTTGACTATTTCCCATAAAGGCATATTAATCCTTCAAAACATATTGATTAAATCTTGGCTTTCCGTATTAACTCTGACTATCTTGACCTCAACCACAAAGTTTTCCTCTCTGCTTAAGGCCTTAGAAATTCTTAGAGTTCCACGGGTTCTAATTTTAATTGCCTCATTTTTCTATCGCTATGTGTTCCTGCTGGCTGACGAAATCATAAGGATAAAAAATGCCAGAGATTCTCGTAGCTTCGGAAGGAATAAATTTTTCCAGCTGAAGGTCATTGGTTATATGCTTGGGGAACTGTTCATTAAGACTTATGAACGAGCTGAAAGGATTTACTTGGCGATGCTTTCTCGAGGTTTTAACGGCACTATTTATACTCTGGAGAGTTTCCAAATAGATAGATTAGATCTATTTTTTTCTATCGGCTTAGTGACGATTCTTTTTTTGATCAGGTTATGGAGGTAAAAATGGATAAGGTTGTGGAAATTAGGGATTTAGATTATAGTTACCCGGACGGGACTCCTGCACTGAGTGGAGTAAATCTGGATGTTATGAAGGGTGAGTCTATTGGTATAATAGGTCCTAACGGAGCAGGCAAGTCGACTCTACTTCTCCATCTGAACGGTATCCTGCAAAGTAAGAACGGTGCTATAAAGATATTAGGTTTGCCACTTGTTGAGAAGAATCTATCGAAAATAAGGTCGAAAGCTTGCCTTGTTTTTCAAGATCCGGAAGATCAACTCTTTATGCCTACTGTTTTTGACGACGTCGCTTTTGGCTTGATTAACTTAGGCTACGAAGGAGGAGTAGTAAGGGAAAAGGTGAGGAATATACTGGAGAGAGTAGACCTATCGGGGCGTGAGAATCGGTCGGCACACCACTTAAGTTTTGGAGAGAAAAAGCTGGTGTCTCTGGCTACGGGCTTGGTGATGGAACCAGAAATTCTCCTCTTAGATGAGCCGACGAGCAACCTCGATCGAAAAGAGAGAAGAGAAATAATAGAATTCTTGGAGGAGATAGATAAGACAAAAATCATTGTAAGTCATGACCTGGAGATGATTGAACAACTTTGCCAGAAAATAGTCGTTATGAACAAAGGGAAGATTATATTTAGTGGAGATAAAGAAATCCTCAAGGACGATTCCCAACTGAGAAGTTTTGGACTTTAAAGTGAATCGTAGGGTTACCCTTCGAAAACTCTTTTCCTTCTCTACAGGAAGCTCCGTTCTCTTCTAATCGCCTAACCGTCACAGAGAAAAGGAAGGAGAGGGCAAAATGCTCTCCTCAAAATGTCTGTATTTATTAAAATAAGAATTACATTACATATGGCAGAGAAAAACTATGGAAACGCGAGCAAAAATAATAGTTAAAGGTATTGTTCAAGGAGTAGGATTCCGTCCCTTTATCCACAGGCTGGCTAATGAGTTTGGCCTTAAAGGTTGGGTCAAAAACACCACTTCGGGAGTGGTTATGGAAGTGGAAGGAGATAAGAGAAATGTGAGAGCGTTTAATGGCCAAATTACCTTGCGGAAGCCTTCGCCAGCTGAAATAAAAGAGAAGAAGATAGTTTATCGTGTTCCCCGAGGTTATCGCTCTTTCGCTATCAGGGAGAGTTCCTCCCACCAGGAGAAGGAAGTACTCATCTCTCCCGATATAGCTATCTGCGATGAATGTCTTAAGGAGCTCCAGGACAAGTCAGACCGGCGCTACCACTATCCCTTTATCAATTGTACAAATTGCGGGCCAAGATTTACCATAATTAAGGATTTGCCGTACGACCGTCCTCTCACCACGATGAGAAAATTTCATATGTGCTCTACCTGTCAGAATGAATATGAAGACATAGCCCGTAGACGATACCATGCAGAGCCGAATGGCTGCCCTCAATGCGGTCCAGAAATAGAACTGGTAAGAAGTCGAAAGTATGTTGGGGGGGCTACTCATTCCACAGGATACTCCAGATTTCCTCTCCAGGGCTTTAGAGCACTTGAGACAACCAAGGGACTTCTAAAACAAGGAAAGATTGTGGCAATTAAGGGTCTTGGTGGATTCCATTTGGCCTGCGACGCTACAGATGATTCTGTAGTAAAGAAACTTCGCAAAAGGAAAGGCCGCCCGTTTAAACCTTTTGCCGTTATGATTTCTGATATGGAGACAGTCAAAAAAAATTGTTTGGTTTCTCCGGAAGAGGAAAGGCTCCTTTCAGGATGGCCGAGGCCCATCGTTCTTCTTAAAAGGAGGAAAGATTCGAGAATTTCCGAGCTTATATCTCCCAATAATAATTATTTGGGGGTGATGCTCCCTTATACTCCACTACATTGCCTATTGTTTGGTGACATCACTTCTTACCTTCCGCCTCTGGTAATGACCAGTGGTAATCTGCCTGACCGGTCCATAGAGATGAATAACCAGGAGGCAATCGATAATCTTTCCCACATTGCCGATTATTTTCTCATGCATAATCGGGATATCTACAATAGATGTGATGATTCAATTGTTAAGATATCGAAAGGACTCCCTATGGTTATCCGAAGAGCGAGGGGCTATGTTCCTTCTCCAGTAGAATTGGATTTTCGAGTAGAGCCTCTCCTTGCATGTGGAGCTGAGCTAAAGAATACTTTTTGCTTGGCCAAGGGAAACTACGCATTTATCAGTCAGTATATAGGTGACCTAAAGGACTATGAGACACTAAAATACTACGAGGAGATGGTCGAGAGGTTCAAGAAGCTATTTGGCATTACTCCCCAAATAGTTGCCCATGACCTACATCCAGATTATCTCTCTACCCAATACGCCCTGAAGATTTCAAGCGGAAGAGATAGAATTGCACGGATTCCAGTTCAACACCATCACGCGCATATTGCCAGCTGTCTGGCGGAGAACAAGGTAAGAGGGAAAGTCATTGGCATAGCGTTTGATGGAATCGGTTATGGTGCAGATGGGAATATCTGGGGAGGGGAGTTTCTTATAGCCGATTGCAAGGATTTCCAGAGGATTGGTCAACTAAAATATCTCTCCTTGCCTGGAGGAGATAAAGCGGTTCAAGAGCCATGGAGGATGGCAGTAAGCCTCCTCAGAGATGCTTTTGGTAAGACAATTCCCGACATAGATTTCGTAGATAGGTGGAGGGGAAAGATACCAGCCATTATGGAGATGATAGAGAAGAGGTTAAATTCTCCCCTGACTTCAAGCATGGGAAGATTTTTCGATGGAATCTCTTCTTTACTTGGCATATGCGATGTGAATACTTATGAAGGTCAGGCGGCAATGGAACTGGAAAGTATGGCAGAGGAAGGGTTCAGTTCTTCTGGAAAATTATCCCCGCCAAGTTATGAATACAAAATAAAAGAAGTCGCGGATAGATTTATCGTCGAGCCAGCTTTCATTATTAAGGAAGTTGTTGAGGATAGAAAGAAGGGAATTCCCGTACCAGTTATTGCGGCCAAGTTTCACAATGCGGTTGCCGACATGATAATGAGAATAAGCTTAAGAATGAAGGAAAAAACGGGTATAGACGGGGTAGCGCTATCAGGAGGGGTATTTCAGAACGGTCTGCTACTTACTCTTGCTCAAAGGCAGTTGACAGAACAAGGATTCAAGTGTTATTATCCTAAGGTTTTGCCTGCTAACGATGGAGGAGTCTCTTTGGGTCAAGCCGTAATTGCGAATGAATTGGTTAAGAAATTGTAGTGGTAGAGTGAATCTCCTCCTTAATAGTAGTGTAGGGCTTTATGCCCGTAATGGTTTTAGTAGTGTAGGGCTTTATGCCCGTAATTTCTTGGCGGTATGGGATTTGTCTCCGTCTCGATAAATCGGAAGGCCCCTAAAGGGCAACACTAAATAAAATATTTGAAATAAGGATTTAGGGAAAATGTGCTTGGCTATACCAGCAAAAATAATAAAGATAGAAGGTAATTTAGCACAGGTAGATATGGCCGGAGTCAAAAGGGAAGCAGACATACGCATGGTGAAAGACGCAAAGGTCGGAGAATATGTGTTAATCCACGCTGGATTTGCTATTGAGAAGATGGTGAAGAAAGACGCAGAAGAGACATTGAAGCTCTTCAGGGAGATGGAATGAAACTTATTGATGAGTTTAGAGACGGGCGGATAGCGGAAAGAATAGTTAGCAAAATAGAAGAATTCGGCTCCTCAAAGGTCAATCTTATGGAAGTTTGTGGGACTCATACGATGGTGATTTTCAAGTATGGCTTGAAAGGAATGCTTCCAGAAAATATAAATCTTTTGTCCGGTCCCGGTTGCCCAGTTTGTGTAACCACGCAAGAAGATATAGATAAGGTGATCGGGTTAGTTAAAGAGGAAGGAGTCATAATTACTACATTTGGAGATATGCTGAGGGTTCCTGGCACTGATTCCAGCCTTGAGCAGGAAAAAGGGAACGGTGCTGACATAAGGATCGTCTATAGCCCCGTTGAAGCCTTAAGAACTGCAAGGGAAAATCGAGATAAGCGGGTTATATTCTTGGCGGTTGGTTTTGAGACGACCTCGCCTCTTATAGCCGCTTCTCTTCTCGATGCACGAAGAGATAAGGTCAAGAACTTCTTTATCTTTTGCACTCATAAACTTATTCCTCCCGCAATGGAAGCCCTTTTGATGTCAAAAGAGGTAAAGATAGATGGCTTCATTTGTCCCGGGCATGTAAGTGTCGCCATAGGTAGTGAGGCCTACAGATTTATAGTCAAGAAATATGGTGTTCCCTGTGTTATTGGCGGTTTTGAGCCGCTCGATGTTTTGCAGTCGATATTTATGTTATTGAAACAGATTAAAGAGAAGGAAGCTGAAGTGGAAATTGAATATTTCCGTGCCGTCCGGCCTGAAGGTAATAAGATTGCCCAGAAGCTAATATCTGAAGTATTCGAGGTAACCGATGTTGAATGGCGGGGTTTGGGAGTTATCCCCCAAAGCGGTCTTAAGCTAAGGGCGAGGTTTTCCAATTTTGATGCAGAAAGAGAGTTCCAGCCGAAAGTAGGGAAGGCCAGGAGGAACCGGGAGTGCATTTGTGGAGAAGTGCTGAGAGGAGTTAAGAAGCCAGTAGATTGCACACTATATGCCAGAATATGTACTCCGGAAAAGCCTTACGGGCCGTGCATGGTCTCTTCTGAAGGTACATGTGCGGCATATTATAAGTACGGTGGATTATAGGATTGACTAAGATGGTAAAGTTTAAAGAAAATGGAAAGAAGATTCTATTGGCTCACGGGAGCGGTGGAAGACTAACCCATGAGCTAATCAAAGACTTTGTCAAGAGATTTCAGAATCCAATCTTGGCTAAGCTGGATGATAGTGCAGTATTGAAAGTCGAAGGCAGATTAGCATTTACTACAGATTCATATGTAGTAGACCCCATATATTTTCCGGGCGGAGATATAGGGAAACTGGCAGTTAACGGGACAATTAATGACCTATCTATGGTAGGAGCGAGACCGCTATATCTAAGTGCGTCAGCAATCATTGAGGAGGGGTTCCCAATTGGCGATTTGGAAAGGATTGTAGATTCAATGGAGAGAGCTGCCAGATTAGCTAAAGTAGAAATAGTGGCGGGCGATACTAAAGTTGTGGAGAAGGGTGGGGTTGATAAGATATTCATAAACACTTCTGGAATAGGAGTGGTTGAATCGGGAGTCGATATCTCCTCAGGAAATGGAAGGGTAGGTGACCGAATAATCTTGAGTGGAACTATCGGAGACCATGGAATTGCTATTCTGTCTGCAAGGGAAAGATTCGATTTCCAAACAGAGGTAAAGAGCGACTCTCAGCCATTGAATGGGATCGTCTTGGAAATCCTTAAAGTGAGTAAGAAGATTCATGTGCTCCGTGACCCTACAAGAGGGGGATTGGCAACGGCGCTTAATGAGATTGCACAGCAGTCTGGTGTGGGAATAGAGATAGAAGAGGAGAAAATTCCGGTGAAAGAAGGGGTAAGGGGAGTTTGTGAAATGTTAGGTTTCGACCCCCTCTATATTGCCAATGAAGGGAAACTGGTTGCGTTCGTTCCCGAAAAAGATTCTATGAAGGTGTTGAATGCTATGAGAAAGAATAGATGTGGAAAGAATGCTCAGATAATTGGGAGTGTGGTTAAAGGACATAAAGGTAAGGTTGTAGTAAGGACGGGCGTGGGTGGGGAAAGGATTCTGGATATGCTTTCCGGAGAGCAACTTCCCCGAATTTGTTGAATAAATTTGATTCCGTTGCCGGCTTAATGGATGGAGTTTATCTACTCTTAATCTGGGTTAGAAAAAAAAGGTTAATTCGAATAGGTAATTTAGGGCCTCTTGCGTTCAAAAGAGGCCTCTATTTTTATGTAGGGAGGGCATTGGGGGGACTAAAGACAAGAATTAATAGACATCTCAAAAAAAGAAAGAAACGCTTCTGGCATATAGATTATTTACTTGAATATTCAGAGATTTTGGGTATAATATATTTACCTACATCCTGTAAGAAGAACGAATGCAAGATTGCTTCCCAGATGGCAAGGAAGTTTAAATTCGTTAAGAACTTCGGCTCAAGTGACTGCAAGTGTGGGAGCCATCTCTTCTTTGTGTCGAAGTAGATTAAGAGGGCCTCAGGGAAGAAGATATCTGTCTCCGATTTACATCGAGCACATGTTAGCGACGGGCGCGAGATGGTGAGCGCCCCGGAGAGAGGTTTCCCCTCACCATCATCCTCTCCCCGATATGCATCGGGGGAGAGGGTTGGGGTGAGGGAGAGCACAGGTCCGACAGGACTCCGAATTCCGATGTAGCGTCGGACTCCTTCGGAGCCGATTCACATAGATGATAAGAACCATTGCGGAAGGGGGTGGCTGTCCCGATGAATAAATCGGGACATGTTAGCGACGGGCGCGAGACGGTGAGCGCCCTGGAGAGAGGTTTCCCCTCACCATCATCCTCTCCCCAACGGGGAGAGGGTTGGGGTGAGGGAGAGCACAGGTCCGATTCACATAAGGAGGTGGACAGATGGAACTGGTAATTCCCGTCATGAGCCTCGCGGATGCTCGGGCAGCAGTTGGAGGCGGCGTAAGACTTGTGAGCGTGAAAAATCTTCACGAAGGTTCTATGGGTGCAAATCTTCCTTACACAATAAGGACGGTAAGAAGGAGTATTTCCAGAAGAATTCGTCTGGGTGCCACTTTAGGCAATTTTCCCGGGTATATGGTCTGCACGGCAGCGCAGGCAGCTCTGGGAGCAATTGTATCTGGGGCAAGAGACCATGTTACAGTGGGGCTATATAAGGTAGATTCTTATAGAGATGCAGTGAAAATTGTAAAAGCAGTTGGTGAGACGGTAAAAAGGTTTGACAGAAGGGTTGGTGTTGCAGTGTGTAGCTTTGCCGATTATGAAGAGATTGGCTCTATTTCTCCCAAAGAGACTCTCGATATTTTGGCAGATTCTCAAGCAGATATAGCGGTGATAGATGTTGCCGGCAAGGCCGGTAAACACCTTTTCGATTATATGTCAATTGAAGAACTCCACAGTTTTGTTGAGGGGGCGCATAGTCATGGACTGTGGACACTCTTTCTCGGCTCTCTGGGAAAGGATGATGTGCCAGAGCTCCTTAAGACTGGGGTAGATATAATGGGAGCTCGCAGTACTGTATGTCGCGAAAACAAATGGTACTATGAGGTTGAAAAAGAAAAGGTCAAAGAACTGGTAAAAACAATTGAAGAGGCAGAAGGGAAAAGCTGGATAGAACGCTGGCGGGAAATGAGAGAGAAGAGAAAGAGAAGGATAAGAGGGAAAACTTCTGGTCCACAACATATGATTGAGAGCCCTTAGTCGAAAGTTTACAATCGATGTCCCTGCCTATATTTCTGTTGAGCGTAGTAGTAATAAGTCTTTCCGGGGTTGTCATGCCTGGGCCCGTATTTGCAGCGACCCTGTCTAAAGGTTACCAATCTAAGTTTGCAGGAGCCGGCGTGGCTTTAGGCCATGGGATAGTTGAGTTTCCTTTAGTAGCGATTATCTATTTCGGCTTTGCTAGATTTTTTCAGTTGGAATTGGTTAAGACTATTCTGGGTACTGCTGGAGGTTTGCTTCTCATCTATTTGGGCTGGAATCTATTGAGAAGTATTCATAGAATAGATGGGGGTAGCTATGGGCTTTCCCAAGGTTCTGTAAGCGCCGGGTTACTCACGACTATTTCTAACCCTTATTTTTTCGTGTGGTGGACAACAATTGGTGCAGCCCTTATGACCAAGGCGATAAATTTTGGGCTACTTGGGATTTTTTCCTTCGTTCTGGTCCACTGGCTTTCTGACTTAAGTTGGTGTTCGCTGGTCTCTTTTGTGGTTTACAGGAGCAAGCATTTGTGGAATAAGAAGGTCCAGGGGATTCTATTTGGTCTATGCGGTGGGATACTTATTGGCTTTGGTGGTTGGTTCATTTTTTCTGTCCTGATGTAGGGGTTCGATTTATCGAACCCGCAGATGGGATGAAGGGATAGTTTCGGAGTCGCTCGGTTAGAAAAACCTCGCTCAAAATCGGCCAGCGCTAGAGCAAAACCTGGCCGATTTAAAGCTCCTGCAACTATCCCTTCATCCCCGGGGTAGTAGAGGTGGGGATAGTTTTCGGAGTCGCTCGGTCAATATGAAAGCGAGTGGAAAGTGCGAAAATGAAAGTTATTGGCATAGTGGGATATAAAGGAAGTGGCAAAACACATCTTGGGATTAACCTGGCCAGAGAATTGAGAAGGAGGGGTTACACGGTAGCTATTGTAAAACATA
>Ga0315309_1000075_pt1 | contig 54903 bp, 40 predicted proteins | sample TDP4_MG_FD_203080 | JGI IMG/M metagenome (GOLD analysis project Ga0315309, IMG submission 203080) | Freshwater sediment microbial communities from Lake Towuti, South Sulawesi, Indonesia - TDP4 | ecosystem: Environmental > Aquatic > Freshwater > Lake > Sediment | place: Indonesia: South Sulawesi... | reverse complement strand
CCTTTCCCGGCACCTTTCCAATTCCAGGATGGCCTAACTCGCTCGCTTGTGGTTTTTTTTGTATTATGGCGGCTTTAACTGCAAAGAATATTCCCGCCACAAGAGCAGCGAACACCAACAAAAAAAGCCCTCTTTTCAATCTTAAAGACACAGAATGCCCCCTCACCCTTGACCCTCTCCCCCGCGGAAGAGGGGACTCATTGATCCAGAACTATCGCTCTGATACCCCATTCCCTAAATAAAAAACCGAGTTACCAAAGAGAAAATCTTCGGCAACCCGGCTGTCTTATTTACCTTATTTCGTGATCGGCAACCCGGCCGTCTTATAAATAAGACCCGTGGTTTTGCTCCGACTCTTCAGTCGAAGTTCCGAAAATTCGGAACGCCCTCCGATCGCTCGGAGTTTGCCTTTTCGGATTATTTTATCCTCAATCTCTAAATTTAGGTTACCATAGCCGTATCACAATTGTGTAAATAAATTGTAAAATTTTTGTAAATTCCTTAGCCCCTCACCCCGACCCTCTCCCCTCACGGGAGAGGGGACTCATTGATGCAGAGCTATCGCTCTACATCTACATCGTCCATTTGGTAAAAAAAAGCCCCGAATGAAATCGGGGCAATTCATAACCTATACAATCTCTATTCTCTCAGACTTACCTGATTATTATGAGTTTCCCTGTCTTATGCTCCTTCTCGTTTTCAATATAGTATATGTAGACACCGCTGAATACTTTATCGCCGTTAGCTGTCTTTACATCCCATTTCCACTGACCACTATCGGCCGGTTTGAACTCGTATTTCATTACCAGTTCGCCACTCAGAGTGTAGATTTTGATTACTCCCTCAGTAGACAGTTTGGTGAAGGTAATTCCCTTCTCTTCAGTTCCAGTCTCCTCTATGCCATCGTTAGGCTTCCATGGAACAGGATAAGCATGAGCATCGGTCAAATCGTAGAACGCTGAACCCATAATAGCATAGATGGAGAAGTTGGGAACCTCAACTGTAACTATATTATTATCTTTATCCACTGTAGAAGTAGGCACCCTGACCCAGATAGAATGCTGTTCATCCAGCCAGAATGCTCTCAAAGTCTCTTCCTTCACCAGGAGGCCAGAGTTGCCCACCGTTCCGTTAGAGTCTTCAACATATGGTAGAACTATCTTGGCACTGGCATTTAGCCCATCATTCACCTGTCTCCCTTCCCTATCATAAACGACGAATTCCCACAGACATCCGTCAATTGGGTACTGGTAACTATCCCCATTATCTATAATCTTTCTATTGGCCTCATCTATCTTTCCAGGGTCAATTTTTTCGGGCCTTGTTAGAGGGTCTGTATTGATAACCAAATATCCATCCCGGGATAGCGAATATTCCTTAAGACTTACGACAACCATCTCTCCAGGAAGTTTGGTTATAACATTCTTCTCCTCGTGGTCCATTATTGCCCTGAAGACAAGTTCCCTCTGATTGATAACAGTATTACCTGCTATGTCTCTCATTCTGTCGGTCACCTGAAGCCGGTAAAGATAATTCTTTCTCAATTCTCCTGATTTTAAAGTGAGAGTTACTGTCTTTGTGGAAGCATCCCACTCAAAGTTTAGAGGAACCTCCTCATTTATCCTCTCATTAAGGTTATTCCTTATCGCCAAGAGTTCAAGCCCGTCTTCTACTGCAATCGTTCTCATCACCTTAGTGAATTTAGCCTCCATATAGGTATTAATGGGCTCCGGCAGAACGCCGACTATCTCTCCGTCGGGAAGGATTCTTCCGCTACTCACCGTCAATGTAACCAGTGGTTTCTGAGTATCGTAGGTTATGGGACCGAATGTCGTTTGACCAGTAGGACCTACCATAGCATCGCTCCATCCCAGAACATAGAGATACCAACTCGTCTCTCCCTCCAGCGTCAGCGTGGTTACCGCTGTCGGGCCAGCCAGGGAGACACCCGTGGCAGTGCTGACGACAACATCTATGCTTGTCGTCCATTCGTAATAGTACCTATCACTTCCTATTATGGTAAATGTAACTTTATCTACATTGATTGAGTCTCCAGATTCTACATCTCTCCCATCGCTTCCTTTAGCCCAGATAACGGGAAGCCAGGCCGGAGTCTCAATAGAACTCTCAGGGCTCGGCTCTGTCCTTATTCCGCTTCCATTCCGGGCAGTCACTTGATAATAATAGGTCGTATTCCCTATCAGATTCCTATCTATGGCCTGAATATTCTTGACGCCATTAGTTCCTCCCCAAACTCCATAACTCCTGAATGTCTCAGTATCGCCCATAACTGCTAACCCTCCTTCTGGAGCCTGGAGGTACTTCTCTACCCAGCCAGTGGGATCTTCATATCTTACTTTTATAGAATATTCGGTATAATCAGGATTCGTTCGCGGGTCTATCTTGACCAGAATAGCCAGAAGCCCTCTCGGAGTGGTCGTAGACACAAGTATCGGCGCGCCAGGAGTATCGGCGAGAGTATATGTGCTACCGAGAATCCTCCATTCGGTTGTTGTCCCGGCAAGATTTCTTGCCTGAACTCTAAACCAATAACTCGCATTTACGGAGAGATTAGAGGAAACCCAGGAGGATATGTTCACGGTCCAGTCTTTCCCGCTCAATTTAGTTTCAAAAGAGCTTTTCGTAGAACACTCCACTTGATATTCAGTCCAGACAGGATTCCCGTTATAATCCCAGTTTGCCTCAATACTTGTAGTCGTAATATTGGTGAACGAGCGTGGTTCCGGAATCGCTGCCAGAGTCAATCTGGCAACAGTGGAACAGGAAAGAGGACCTTCAAAACCGTCTGAAGAAACTGCACTAACCGAGTAACTGTATTTCGTATTGGGAGTAACCGCGTTATCTATCAAAGTTTCTAATTGTCTTGGAGGTTTGACTATTTCTACTTGGATTTGCTCTGTGGCATCCCCTATCAAATCGTACCTGTAGAGATTGTAAACATCTATTACTGGACGGAGCTGTCCCTTCTTTTCACTACTCTTTGGGCCTTCACTTTCGTAGCCATTCACACCGCTCACCTTGAAGTAATATGTGGCGCTCGGCTCAAGTTCTCCAATCGGTTTTGTCCAGGATAGATGTATTTCTTTATCCCCCACATCCTTAACCTCAATGCTCGTGACCACAGTGGGAGTCCCACCATCAACATCGTAGTCGTGCGATGTTTCCGCTATCCCCGTAACTACATCTATCGGCTCCCCTCCGGAAACAGTGGAAACATATACCTTGTAAGTTATGGCTCCACTCGGCGACGTCCAGCTAACTTCCAAATAGTCTGGAGCATCTACTGGCATCCCGATGACTTGTAGAATCGTTGGGGCCAAAGGTGGCGTCAAGCCATATCCGACAGCACTTGATTCCTCCCACTCACCTCCATGACCATATGCCCTGATAATATACCCATACTCTGTGTTCGGGTCAAGCCCGGTATGTGTGTTCGTGTCCCCAGTTTGCCATCCTGATATCGTCTTCAAAACCGGGCTACTTCCAGTGGCTCCGTTGCCTTGTAACCAGTTGCCATTACCGACAAACTTTATACCATACAGAGTATCCGATGGATTACCATTCATAGTGATTGTGTCAGCAGTTATCCGGGTATAGCAGCCAATGTGCCCAAAAGCCTCCCCGTACAGCCCGTAGACAAGAGGCCTTCCTGGCTTGGCTACCATTGTTGGTTTTTCCACGATACCATCTCGCAGCCCTATGTTCCCAAATGTATCGTAAGAAGAAATTTGGGAATAGTAAGTTGTATTCGGGGTTAGTCCAGTGATTGTTCCGCTCGTAGCCCTTCCATCATCAAAAACTGTCTTACTGTAATTCGGCAAGCCGGCTTCCGTGCTGTACCAAATTTCATAACCGCTTACCCCCGGAGTTTGACTCCATTGGAAAGTTATCGTGTCCGTAGACCGAGAAAGAAGTGTAAACGATGCTGGCGGCTGGCAATAGAGGTCAACAGAGACAGTAGCATAATCGGTGCCACTATTGTATGTGTCATAAACCTTAACTTTGAGACGCACAATATCATATTCCCGTGGAGGTAAGTCCTTCTTTGAATCCCATTTGAAGGTTATCGTATTAGTAGATGATGTATGGCTTATTCCACTTATCTGGTAGTCTCTCCCATTATCCACGGTTAGAGTACTACCGTATCCATCCACGGCATCCGTGCTCGTGGCTTTATTCCAGACCGTGCCAGTAGAATATTCTAACCCGAGCATACATTCGTTATCATCAATATCATAAACTTTTACTATTATATCAAACTTCCCGGAACCATCTGTCAACTGTTCAGGGTCGGAAACAAATTCTACTGTTGGCGCATTGTTTCCGGCCGAACCGATGTACGTTGAGCCTAAGAATACCCAATCTGTCTCTTCACCAATATGATTCCTCGCCTTTGCCCAAAAATAGTACCACACACTTTCCCTTAAACCACTTGATGTCCAGAGAGTATCCGTAATCCAGTCCGATTCTCCAATAACAGTGCCCTCCACATCGGGGCTGTCTCCGCACCTAGACCGATATTCTGTGCCCATTGGATTACCATTCTCCAGCCAGTGGGCAGTTATGCTGGTAGAATATACATCAAATTGGCCAGTTGGAAGAGGCGGATTGGCTTTTGTCCATTCCGATGCGACCGCTGAGTCGCTTGACCCTGCAATGTTCCAGGCCCGGACAAAACGATGGTAAGAGGTGTTGGGAATTAACCCTGCTTCCAGATACCAGGTTGTATCCGGGAGAAGGCTCACAATCGGTTCAGAGGTATTATCCCGGTCGTATAGTTTAAAACTGGATTCCTGCATCTCTCCACTGGAATTATCTTTCCATGTCCAGTTAATCTCTGTCCCGGAAACCGCCACTCCGCTAAAATCAGTTGGTGCAAGAGGAGGATAAATCCCGGGAGCGTAAGCCCTCACATCCGACCATTCGCCTGGCCTCAAGCCAGAATCTATCGTCCTCACCTGCCAGAAACAGGTGGTACCCTCAGTCCAGTTCAGTTTTATCCCATTCCTTGTCAATCCCAGTTTTGGTCTTATATAGTTCCCCAGAAGAGGAGTTCCATAAGACCCACTTACTACAGTTGAGCCATCTATGCTCCATAATCTAAAGGCATAATACAACTGATTTCTTCCGCTCAAATCATCCCTTTCATCCTCCCAGGACAATTCTAACTTTCCGTCCACAAATTCCGAAGATAGTATCTGGGGTGCTGTAGGTGGCTCATTAGGGATTGTTTCCGATTTTCTTGATCTGTATATTCTGTTAGGCTGAAACCCACCGTTACCGACTATTAAGTCCAAATCGCCATCGTTATCCAGGTCTCCCAAAGCCACACAATTGGTCGTGTCTTGCTCTACTGAATATTCATAGGGGGTCGTGAATTGCCCACCTTCATAAATTAGATTGGGGCCGCCATAATTTCCGAGGACAATGTCCAAAACTCCATCGTTTTCTAAATCGCCTAAGGCAACTGAGGTAGTATCGTAGCCCGATTCATCCAGGGGAGTGCTACTAATAAAGCCGCCTAACCCATTATTCCAGTAAATCCTGCTATTGTTCCCTCCCGGAGTGCCCGCGCATATATCTAACGAGCCATCCCCATTTAAATCAGCCAGGGCAACTGCATTGACATTAACATTGCAAATTATCTCCTCTCTGGCGAAGTTAAGACTCCCATTGTTCCGATAGAGGATAAGATTACGCGAACTATTATATAAGCCCGCAATAATATCTAAATCTCCATCATTGTCCACATCTCCAATTGCCACTGAATAGGTCTCATCACTCTCGCCGAGAGTGGTAGGATGCGAGGCGAACTGACCTCTTTCGTTCACATATATCCTCTGCCGACCAAGGTTGCCCGCTACATAATCAATATCCCCATCGTTATCTAAATCTCCCACGGCTACGGAATAGGTCTTCTCGTTCTCGTTAGAAGGATATCGCGTGAATTGACGGCCGGGGTTGCCAGGATTATTAATGTAGACCTCATTCGCCTGACCATTATTCCCCGAATTGCCAAATATAATATCCAGATATCCATCGTTATTTACATCGGATAAAGCAACCGATTTCGTATATTCACCTGCAGATAGGTTTACCACCTCCCAACTGGTTCTTCTATTCAGATATACCCTATTAGTGCCATAGTTTCCCACAACATAGTCCAGATCTCCATCATTATTCAGATCGCCGATGACTATGGACCTGGTATCATCCGCTTCTGCAGAAAGTTCTGGCGTCCCAAATATGCTCGTCTTGAAGAAAGCCCGGCTCCAGTCAGAAGTTGCACCTTCCTGGTCGCACACTCTCACCCGCCAATAGTATCTCTTATCATACCCTAAGCCGATAGCGCTTCCGGAATGGACAGCCTCCACCACGCTGTTCCAGGAACCACTTAAGGCTGTCGCAGTGGTCCACATAGGAGGATCCCACTGGTTAGTCAAATCCAGCTGGATTTCATAGTATGTCTGGCTATCTCCCATATTCCTGTCATAGAATAGCCAGGAAAATGTTAAATCGCTATCCGGATAAGGATTGCGAGGAGATACATTCAGAACAGCAGAAGAATCTGGAGGGACATTTTGAATTACAAGACTTCTCGGTTCGCTCCAGGAAGATTCCATCTCGTGGTTATCCTTTGCTATTGCACGCCAGTAGAGCGTGCCAAAATATAATTTACCGTCTTTCCGTCTTATTGGCTCTATTACGCTCCAGGTGACCGTGCTTCCATTCTGGGCGGAAAACCAATCGCTATCCACCAGGATAGAACCTTCTGACCAGTCAGTGCTACTCGTGGAAATCTGGATTTTGACCTCGCCGCTGGTTGGTAATGCTTCACCAAAATTCAAGCCTGCGTCCTGGTCAAGATAGTATACTTTGAAAGTCGGCGTCGTTACATAAGTGGCATAGCCCGCGGCAGGCGATACTAAATCAGGAATATCCGGAGGCCTATTGATTATAAATTGCACAGGCGCCATCGTAGGAGCAGTGGTTCCCTGAACATCATACCCGCTAATCTTCCAGAACCGCCTTCCGCAACCGAGCGATTCCCCGGGGATAAAGCTGACTACTGTAGAGGTAACCCCTGGAGAGAGGTTTGCTAGGACTGTAGTCCTCGCAATTACATTTCCAAAATCTGTTGATGTAGATATTGCAAAATCTACCCAGCCAGAATCAAAATTTATATCCTCATACTTTGCAGAAAAAGTCGGCGTGGTGCTTGCCACATAGTACCTGCGAATCGGGTCACCCAGCGAAGGGAAAGGATCTGAATCCGCTGTCAAAGGTTGCAGGGAATAATAATCTATATAAGGAGCATTATAATTCATAAAAAGACTTCTCGTATCCGACCATACCGAATATCCTGCCGCCATATCCTCGGCCCTGGCTCGCCAGTACCACCAGCCGTGACTCAAAGGTCGCGGTCTCCATCCACTTTTTTGTCCGGATTGCACCCTGTTGCCTGTCCCACTATATACTACATAGTTACCCACATCAGGGTTTGTAGAAAGTTGAAAACGAATCCACCCTTCTTCAGTTACATCTATCCAGCCGAGACTAAAGCTGTCAGTTGTGTCCAGAAATAGACCACTCAATGTGACAAGGCCACTATTGTCAGTAATAGTCTCGCCGGCGTTTGGCGACAAAGAAAGAGGAACTTCAGGAAGGTTGTTTAGCGTGGAAGTAGATAGTATCGCGCTAGAAGCTTCAATGTTATCGTGATTCCTCGCTTTGACTTCAAAATAGTAACTTGTATGCGGACAGAGGTTTTCAAAGAGCCAACTCATATCCGTAGTCCAGGCCGAAGAAGTATCAATCTCAACCGAATAACCTCCTAGAGGATACTCCATAGTACCCCAGCAGTGTGCCTGGTACTCTGTGCCAACTGGATTCCCATTGGCGTCCCAGTTTATTCTTATCTGTTGGTTGGTGATGTCGGAGAAACTTATATTCGCTGGGACATTGGCGAATGTATATGGCCTGTTAGTCGGTCGGGTGCTACTTGCTATTCCTTCAAAATTGGTTAAGTAAACGCCATAACCATATTGCCGGTTCGGGAGTAAGCCAGTATCCACAACCACTGGATTTGAGACCCGTATCCCACTGTGGCTACCACTTGGAACCTCTTCATATATGCATTCCCAGTGGTAACCTGACTGTCCGAGAGTATCGTTACGGAACCTTTCTACAACTAACCTGATGCTACCTGTAGAAATTGCCTCAGCATAGGGATAAGGATATTCAGGGACGGGCGCATATGTCCAGGAAGAAGAACTCAGGGAATACTCTGTGTTCACACCATTTCCATTCTTTCCATTTACTGAAAATTCATACCTCGTGTTGGGATTTAGTCCCGTTACATTCAGATTTTCGCCTCCCCACTCTATCCGGGTCAAATATGTAGCAACAGCACTCGGGTCCCCATTCCACAACTGAAGAGTCTTATCTGATTTTACATAGTAAGTAGCTCCCTCACTCAATGCCCTTATTGAGTACATAGTCCATAAAGGATTATTGTTCTCGTTTATATCTACATTAATCTCGGTATCTGACCTAACTGTCAATCCTGGGATATCAGGTATGTTCGCTTTGGTATAGATGCTTGAAGTATTACCATAATCGGTAGTTATGCCATCACCGTTCTTGGCATTGACCGAAACTCCATATTGCGTGTTCACCAAGAGGCCAGTGAGAATCGCGCCATTCGGCCCTTCCCATTGCCCCTTTCCATAATACTCTGGAGAAGGACCTAACCTGTAAATCTTGGTTGTTGTAGAACCCTGAACATAAAATATAGTGCCTCCCTCCGTCACGGTAGTAACTCTTATTGAGTATTTTGTCCAGTTCGGATTCCCATTAGGCCCTATTACTATGTTAATCCTGTCCGACAGTTGTGCTAGAGGAAGGGTTAAGTTGGGAAGATTAGGCACATTGGCAAGAGTATAAAGAGGCTGAGCATAGACTGTAGCAGTCGGTTCACCATCTCCATTCGTATAATAAATTGAATGCTGGTACCGCTGGTTAGTAGCCAATCCAGTGTCTATATATGTACGGATAGTTGCCCCATTTCCTCCCGTGGCCCCTGGACTGAGTCCTATACACTCCCAGTGATAGCCAGACTGTCCGAGAGAATCGTTAGGGAACTGGTCCACAGCAAGACTTATCGCATCCACGCTCAGGACTGTTGCTGTTACCCCCGTTGGGTCTGGTGCCCTGGTATATCTAACTCCCGGGTCGCCGTAGAGACTAACTACACCGAGCCCGTTCACGGCATTGACAGAGACCCTATATTGGGTATTAGCCAGTAGGCCCGTAAGAATAGCCCATCCATTTGTCCCTTCCCACTCAGACTTGGCATAATACTCTGGGGAAGCACCTAAACTGTAGATTCCAGTTGTGGTATCGCCCTGAACATACCAGACCTCGCCTAAAGTAATTGTGGTTACCTTTATGGAATATTTTGTCCAGTCTGTATTCCCGTTAGGGTCTATCTCTATGTATAAAGTATCGGTAACCCCGGTTACTTCTGGCACGACCACATTAGGTTGCCCGGGGACATTCGCATGCGTATATGTACTGGCATAAACCCAGGGAGTCGCTATCCCATCTCCATTTCTATATTGCACACGGTACCTATATTCCCTATTTGGTTCCAATCCAGAATCGTTAAAGCTTCGCCAACCGGAAACATAGACCCAGCCGGTGCCATCGTCTCGGTCCCAGCGGTAACCCGAATTGGCCATACTGTCGTTAGGAAAACTATCCACTGATAATTGGATGGTATCCGGGGATAGAGGTTGGGCGGCAACATTCGTGGGCAGAGGTGCTAGAGTGTATCTTGCTATAGTAGTCGAATATGCCGTTTCGTTTCCAACTCCATCTCTGTACTTCACCCGGTAACTATACGGGGTGTTCGTAGATAACCCTGTATCTGTATAAACCCTGTAATTCTGCAAGCCGCTATCAGTTCCGCCCGGATTTCCTGATAACTCATCAAAATAGTACAGTTCTGTGCCCGGCTGAAGAGCATCTGCAGCCGTCTGAGCTACCATAGTTATACTGCTTACTCCCAATGCGTATGGCGCTGTTGCCCATTGTGCGGGATTGGGAGTGGGCGCTGTCTTATCTAATCTATATTCAGCACTGCTCCAGGTGGTCTCATTTCTTGCATTATCCCTTGCCCACAGATAGAGTCTATGGGTTCCTTCAGAAGATAATGTTATTATCTGCCCATTTGTGTAAGTAGTCCCATTTGCTGCATCTGGATTGTCCCAGCGATACCTGGCCACCTCTATTCCAGAGCCGCCATTATTGTCCCGTGCTGATAGCGTAATGGCAATGTTGGAATTAGTCCAGTTGGATGAGGAAGGCGTAGCAGAGACCCACGGAACCCGGTTATCTGTTCGCTTATAGAAGATTTCACTATTACCAACTCCCCCATGAAACCGACTATCAGACCAGATGGCGTGCGCCTCTCCATTGTAGTCAAGAGCAATGTCTGGTACAAGAGCATAACGAGCATTCTCCTCGTCGGGTAATTCCTCGACTGCGTACCAACTATTCCCTCTGTTACCACTCTTCCTATACCATACTTTCCCATATGTAGAGTCGGGGCTCATCTCATCCCAGACAACATAAACATTATTAGCCTTTGCACCCACCGAGACCTCATAAAGTCCATCGGCTGGGGCGGTGCTGGAATTTACCGCTCCAATGTCTATCGGAGTCCCCCACGACCACGTCCCTCCGGAATTAGTGGCCCCCCTGTACCGTACCCGTTCCACTCGCTGAGGGAGAGAAGAATGGCCTTCTGCCCATACGGCGTGAATGCCTCCGCTCCCATCCGTTGCAATATCTACATATGTGTCAAACCCATTATAGTAAGGGTACCCGGAACTTGATATATTCTGTTTAGCGTCCCACGATCCCCCTCCCTCCCGGCCTCTGAACCAGAAAACATCCCAGGTGGTACCGGTTCTGGCGTTGTAGATAATAGAAATATCGTTAGTACTCTTATCCCAGGTAATAGCAGGCCGGCCTATCAAAGTTTGAGTATCCAAAAAGTTGCCGTCTTGCCAGGTCAGTCCCCCGTCATTACTTCTCCTGAAGGAAAGGGATTGGGCGCCAGGTTCCTCAACCACCATTGCGACATAGACTGAACTCGTACTGGCAGCAATGTCATAGCGGGAAGATTGATAACTTGCTGGCGTCAACTTCCTATCATCTATCAATACACCGCCATTAGAGTTAACCTTCTTATAATAGACCTGGGGAGTTCCTTCACGCATGTCAGTCCAGACTATATGAATGTTACTGCCATCCGACGCAATCTTCGGCCAGCCACACAAAGTGGTAACCGCAGGAGTAAGGTTCGTGTCGGTAGTCCAGTTAATGCCTAAATCGGAACTTTTCTTGAAGAAAATATCGGGATTGTTAGGGTCATTCCGATACTCCTCCCAGACTACATAGACATTTTGGCCTTCTATCTCAATAGAAGGCATTTTGGACTGCTCGCTAGCGTTCGTCAATCTTAGGTCGCTCGTCCAGCGGTCTGGAGACTGCCCGGAGGCTACATCATAGGTTACCTCACAATAACTGGCGTAAACATAAGCAACCGGGAGTGGAACCGAATTATAATAAAAGTAATATTCTACTACGAGGTTATCCAGGTCGGCCTTTGTCCACGAACCAGAAAATGTATTTGATGTCCAGTCAGGGCGCGTGCTGTTTGGTACGATAAGGTTCTGTAGGGCGGACCAGGTCGCTCCCATTTTGATTCTCACTTGGGCAGTACTGTCCGGTTGAGCATTCTGCTTTTTGCCATATGTCCAGACTTTTACCCGCGTGATTGTATCTGCATTACCGATGGATTCAAAACCTGCCTGGTAAGTCGAAATAGTATTACCGTAAGCATATAGGTATCCTATCGATGGATCTGGAGGATTGGGCTGGAAAACAGGGTCATTTATCTTCGCATAGTAACTTCCCTGGGGAGTTGCGTACCATCCAGGAGGAGATATATATACATCCTCATCAGGCCTCACAATACTGACCTGTTCTCCTTTTGCCTCGGACAGAATAGCAATCGTAAGAAGGATGCTAAGGATTATTATGATATTTTTACTCTTACTCATCTCTTTTCCTCTTTCCCCTCGCCCTGACCCTCTCCCCTCACCCTGACCCTCTCCCCCCAAGGGAGAGGGTTTAACTTCAGTTTCCCCTTAAGGGAGAGGGTTTAACTTCGGTCTCCTTTAAGGGAGAGGGTTTTGATTGAGAGGAAGATAGTTCTGGCTCTTTCAGGATTACTATCTCAACTCTTCTATTTTGTGTTCTTCCTTCTACAGTCTTATTGGAGGCAATTGGTTTTGTCTCTCCATAACCTATAGTCTCTATGCGGGATTGAGGAATATCGCACTTCTCAATCAGATAACCCGCTACACTCTTTGCCCTCATCTCAGATATCTTCTGATTATAGTCCGCGTTGCCCACGCTGTCGGCGTGACCTTCAATCCTCACTCTATTCTTAGGATAGGCAGCAAGCAGTTTAGCAACCTCATCCAGCACCTTCGCACTCATTGATTTCAACTCTGACTTACCAGAATCAAAAAGGACCTGAGAGGCAACGGTCACCACGAGCCCCCTCTCTTCCTGTCTTACCTTTACTTCCTTGGGTAGCTCCACCTTCGGTGGTTCTGGCTTAGGTTCAGGTTTTGGCTCGGGCTTTGGTTCAGGCTCGGGCGGCGTCACCTCTTTGGATTGGGGCATCAATCTCTCGTTTGCTCTTCTCATCATCTCAATGGCTTCTCTATTTCCCGGGTCCAGTTCCAGAACTTTATTGAATTCAAGTATTGCCTCGGGATACTTGCCCTCGTTAAAGTAATCCATACCCCTCTTGAATGCTCTCTCTATCAGTATTGCCTTTGCCTCCCTACCAAACCTCGTCAATACCCCTATCCTGTGGGTGTAGCCTAACTCCCCAAAATGGACGAGTGCATAGTCTAACTGGAATATGTTAACCTTTATCCCCCCTCCAAAACTTAATCCGTTCCCTAAGTCCTGACCCGACTTGTACCCTATCCTGAGTCCAATCAAGTCCCTTACCCAGTACTCTATCCCCGCACTGGCATAGAAATCGTCATCTTTGGGAATGTTACCATCAATTGCTATGGTCAGGGGCTCTCCAAATAGTTCTTTCTTTAGCCCAATCCCGAATTTGAAGTTTAGAGGAAGGCTCGCTTCCTCCTTCTGAAACTTCACTTTTTCTCCCAAATTCTGTAAGTTCATACCAATGTTCAATTCCTCTAATCCCCTCAACTTAAGCCACCTTCCTACATTGCCCATACCACCTATGTCCACGCCGAAACTGGAGGAAGATTCTTTCTCTAAACTTTCCTTAATAAACTTAATATTTATCCCGCCGTAAATTCCGTGAGGGAATCTCCTGGCATAGGATAGAACTCCCAAAAGGTCATAAACTGCGATTTTTTCTGTCCTCGCATCGCTGGCTGTATATCCCTGAATCTTATCCATAGATAGATAATTGACGCTTCCTGCCAGTGTCCCGATAGTTGGGTGGGGATAAGCGTAGCCGAAATACTGCGCGCTTATATCTTCAAACCATAAGTTGTACATAAACGAGGCTTCTTGACTGGGCGTCCTTCCCAGGCCTGCCGGATTCCAGAAGACGCTCGTCACATCATCGCAGACCGCCACCTGTGCCTCTCCCATTGCGACTGCCCGCGGTCCAATCCCTATTTTTAAGAAGTTCGCTCCGGTCGTCCCAGGAACAGCTGAGAAGGAGGGATTAGAAAACCAGGGACACATCAAGAAAAGAATTAACACCAGCCACTTCATCTTCATTTATCTCCTAAAAAAAGCCGGGTTGTCAAAGACTTTATAATCTTCGGCAACCCGGCTGTCTTATTGTCTATATTTCGTGTGCGGCAACCCGGCTATCTTCAATAAGACCCGTGGCTTTGCTCCGACTTTAAAGTCGGAGTTCCGAAATTCCGGAACGTCCCCCGATCGCTCGGAGTTTGCTCTTATCGGATTTCCTGCCCTATTTCAAGAGTCAACACTAACTAACAACAATTATAGATGCCGTTTGTAACAAATATGTAAAAAAATTGTAACATATCTGTAAATTTTCTTTTTCTCATTTTCATTCTGCCGTTATTAAGTATACACTATGGATGTTATGGATGGGTTAAGAAATTGTTAATTCTCTGTTAATTTTTATAAGGCTTTTTTGCAAGGAGGGACTTTATTCTGTAGCAGCAAAGCGCAAGCTTTGCTCTATCAATGTGTAGTGTAGCCCTTTATGGGCGTAAATTTAACGGGGACAAGCCCCTACACTACCTAAATTGCCGCAGAGTTATCGCTCTGCGTCTACAATTTCGTGAGGAAATGAATGGTAGGAGGAGAGCATACCTATCTCAATCAACCGTTTCTTTTTTGTCGTCTCAAATTCTTTTCTATGCCTATCTTTTAAAGATTCAGCGGCAGGAACTTGAATCTTCAGAAAATTCACGAATTTTCCATTACGAATCATCCGAAAGTCTAGATGGGGCCCTGTAGATAAACCACTCGCGCCAACATAACCGACCACCTGACCCTGTTTTACTTTAACCCCTTCCTTGACCCCTCTCCCGTACCGAGAAAGGTGGCCATAAGTAGAGTAGTAGCCATTCGTGTGTCTAATCTTAACGAACCTTCCGTAGTCGCCGTTCCAGCCCATGTAAGTTACAACCCCATCTCCAATACTAACAACGGGACTACCCAGAGGAGCAGCGTAATCAATCCCGAAATGGGGACGGTAGTATTTTAGAATCGGATGGAACCTCCTGGAGGAGAAATAGGAACTGATTCTACGGTAATTAAGGGGCGACCGCAAGAATTCTTTTCTTAAGGATTCACCTTTCACCGTATAGTAGTCTTTACGGCCTTCACCGTCTTCAAAAAATATTGCTGTGTGGCTTACTTCTTTGCCCGAATATTGGGCAGCCAATATTCGCCCGTCGGAAAATTCTTCCCCCTCCCTGTAGAACTTTTCCCAGATTAACTTGAAAACATCGCCTGGACGGGGTTCCGTCAGGAAATCAATCTGCCAGGCAAAAATATCGGCAAACCTCATAGTGAGTTCCGGAGACTGCCCTAACTGAACCATAGATTCGTATAGAGAAGTCTCTATTCTCCCGACTAATCCGAGAATGCGCGTCTCAAGAGGTATTCTCTGGTAAAAGGCAATTAGCTCTCCTGAAGTTGATTTCTTAACTCCATATACATCGAGAGGTCCGGGGTAATAGCTGAAGGCCTCTATAGTCCCAGTTGTAGATGTAACTATTTCATAAATGTCGCCCGGGTTACATTTTCTGATATTGAAAAGGGGATTAAGGAGATTCTCCAAGACTAAGATTTCTCTCCGAGAGATTCCCTGACTGCTCAAACAACTATAGAGGGAATCGCCCGCAGCAAATGTACCTGTGGAAACCACAACTTGCATGGAAGTTGAGTTTACCATGGCCTTATCCTTGTTACGGAAAAAAGAGATAGAGACAACTATTACCGCAAGAAAGAAAGAGACTAAGAAAAAGTAGACCTTTCTCATTTTGAGATAGGGACATCGCCCATTTCCATTTGGACTGGAAGTGGGGCTATTACATTTGCCTAAAGGCCAACGAGTCAGAAATCAGCGCAAACTCTTTTATGCTGACTGTTTCCGGCCTTCTCAGAGGCGAAATCTTCAGTTTCTCAAGAATATTTTCTAATATATGTTTGTCAATATTTAGCGCATTGCTGAGGGAATTGGAGATCATCTTTCTTCTCTGAGAAAACGCTCCATGGACGACTCTAAAGAACATTTTCTCCTCTCTCACTTTCACCCTGGGGTGCCTTAATAGCGTCAACTTGATTACCATAGAATCCACATTCGGCCGTGGACGAAATACATTTCTGGATACATTGAATTGCTTTTCCGCATTGCAATAGTACTGTACCATAATGGACAATACCCCATAGTCTTTTCCCCCAGGCATAGCTACGATTCTCTCTCCAACCTCTTTCTGAACCATAATCGTAGCCTCGGACCACATCTTTGTATCTACCAGCCTGTTGATTATTGGAGTGGTTATATAATAAGGTAAATTGGCAACGACCTTCAAATATTTGTCTTTCAAGTCGAATATGCGATTGATGTCAATTCTCAGGAAATCTCCCTCTATGACTTCTACATTCCTGTAATCCTTGAGTTCCTTCCTCAGGAAGTCACACAGTTCCTTATCAATCTCTATAGCAATCACCTTATTCACCTGGGAAGCGATCTTGGCAGTCAAAATTCCTTTCCCTGCCCCAATTTCCAAAACTATGTCCTCGGGGCTCAATCCCGCAGAGGAGATTATTTTCCTTGCAATATTATGGTCAACCAAAAAATTTTGTCCCCACCGTTTATGCGGCCTAAATCTTTCCATTATCATCTTTCAATCAATGGTTCCATAGAACGAAAATTGTACCAGCAAAGCGCAAGCCTTGCCCCCTCACCTACTATCCTCTCCCCCGAGGGGAGAGGAAATTATGACCGAACGACTCCGATAACTATCCCCAGACCCTTCTTCCCCATTCTCATGCGAGGGTATTTGGTAAAGCGAGCATTATAATTTTTAGCCAAAATCGAAACTGTAAGGGCGACATTTATGACGCCCGATAACCCGGATTCGATGAATCGAACCCCTACAACCTGAGATTTTGGCGGTGGTCAAAGACCAAAAAATTATCGGGCAAGCGGGCCAAATCCCGAGCATCGCTCTGGCCGAGCGACTCCGAAATCTATCCCTTCATCTCCTCTTTTCCAAAAACTTCACTGCCATTCTTATTGCTTCAATAAAGCTCTGAGGATTTGCCTTGTTCTGCCCGGCAATATCGAAGCCTGTTCCATGGCATGGTGAAGTGCGGATAAATGGCAGACCCAGAGTAACATTAACACTTTTCGTGAAAGACAGAAGCTTTATGGGAACCTGACCCTGGTCATGGTACATTGCTATGGCCAGGTCGTATCTGCCTCCAGCGGTATCATAAAATGCTTTATCGCCAGGCAGGGGTCCGCTAACAGCAATCCCTTCTCTTCTCGCCTGTTCCATAGCCGGAATAATCGTCTCAATCTCTTCCCTACCCAGAACTCCCCATTCGCCAGCATGGGGGTTTAGAGCGCAAACAGCCACTCTGGGAGAATCTATCCCGAAAGCCTTTATCGCCTCTACTCCCAACCTTATGGCCAGAATAACTTTCTCTTCACTGACCGAAGAGGCTACTTCTTTTAAAGGGAGATGTCGAGTAACCAATACTACCCTTAAATTCCCTCCTACCAGCATCATGGCAAAATCTTTCGTCCCTGTAAGTTCGGCTAAGAGTTCCGTATGGCCGGGATAAGAAAATCCCGCTTCCTCCATCGATTTTTTGCAAAGCGGAGCAGTTACCATACCTTTGGCTTCACTGGCCAGGACTATTCCGACACCCTTCTTTACATATTCAAATGCTGCCTTGCCACACATAGGTTCTACCTTACCCATCTTCAGTCTATCTATCTCTATATTTCCCAGGTCAAAGAGGTCAATAACTCCGAAATTAAATCTTGCTTTACCAATATCTCTAACTGGATTAAGCCTCAACCCTCCTTTTAACTCTACACTCTTTGAAAACTCTAAGATGGACTCTAAAACTCTGCCATCACCGACTACTATCGGTTGACAAATCTTATATATCTCGGGCAGGCTCAAAGCCTTGACTACGACTTCAGGCCCTACTCCCGCTGGGTCGCCCATAGTTATTACAATCTTAGGTGCCATTATTTACCCCATTTCCATCTGGTCGGGCACTATTTATGGTGCCGTCCTTCGTCACCCTGCCCCGTCCCGAGACCGGAACGGGGTCGGGAAAGGGCGACTGACCTATCAGTATCGCTTCTACGTTCCCTTAATTTCTCTCATTACGCTCTTACAAGCTTCGTAAAAAATACCCACATCCACTGAAAATGATACATACTGAACTCCCTGGGCAATCCATTTCTTTGCAGCCTTAACATTGTCAACAAATGTGCCCACGGCAAGTCCAGCTTTTTTGGAGACGCTTACCACTTCTCTCATCTTCTCTACAACTTTAGGGTCTTCTACTTGGCCAGGTATATTGAGTGACTGGGAAAGGTCATAAGGGCCAACAAATATGATATCCAAACCCTTAACGGACAATATCTCTTCCAGATTCTTTATTCCCTTTATCCCTTCAATGTGAGGTATGACTATGGTTTCTTTATTCGCATCCTCAAAATACTTGTAGCGATCAGAGGCAGAATAGTCAGCAGCTCTCACAAAACGACAAACGCCCCGGCTTCCGCCGGGAGCGAACTTGGCCGATTTAACTAATTCTAAGGCATCATCTCTATTTCCAATCTGCGGAACCTCCACGCCACCTGCCCCAATGTCCAGAGCTCTAAGTATCAATCCAGGCTGATTTTCAGTTACTCTTATAATAGGCGTTATATCTACCAATTCCGCTGCTCTTATTAAATTCTGTGCTGTTTCCACCGAGATAGGCCCGTGTTCCATATCAATTATGACGAAATCGAAACCTGCCTTTCCAGCAATCTCCACTGAAGCCGCGTCAGTAAACTTCATAAAAGGACCTAACGCAACTCCACCTTTTCTTATGATTTCTTTCACTCTATTCCTTTTCATTTTCCCTCTCCTGGCTTCCACGGGTAAAACCGTGCATACAGATGTCATTTTGAATTTGTGCCAACATATATTCGCGGAACTCTCTTAGTGACACTGCAGGCCACTTCGTAGTTAATGGTCCCGATTAGTTTCGCAATTTCCTCCGCGGTTATCTTCTCTTTTCCCTGAGAACCGATTAAGACCACTTCCTCACCAACCTTCACCTCCGGAAGTGAGGTAACATCAACCATACACATATCCATGCACACCCTTCCCACAATTGGAATTCTCCTCCCCCGAATCAAGACTTCACCCCGATTTGAGAGCAAGCGGTTGTACCCATCGGCATACCCTATAGGAAGTGTTCCTATTATTGAATCCCTTTTTGCCTTCCAGGTTCGACCATAGCTTATGCTCGTCCCTTTCTTCACTCTTTTTATGAATACAATTTTTGTCTTGAGTTGCATCACCGGCTGTAAGTCTATCTCTTTCTCTGCACCCTCAAAAGGAAAAAGGCCATAAAGTGATATCCCGGGCCTCACCAGGTTGAAATGGGCATCGGGATACCTGAGAATAGCCGTAGAGTTGGCCGCATGTTTATACTTTATGTCTATGTTGTCTCGTTTGAGTTCATCAATGATTGACCGGAACTTTCGAATCTGCTCCAGAGTAAATTCATAATCGCTATCTGCTGCTGCAAGATGAGTGAAGATTCCCTCAATGTTTATCCCTGGCAACTTAAAAACTCTTCTGACAAGGCCTGCCGCATTTTCGGCTGAAATGCCTATGCGCCCCATCCCAGTATCTACTTTTATGTGAACTTTTGCCTTCTTGCCTGTTCGGCTCGCAATTCTGGAAAGTTCCTCTGAAGCCTGAAGACTGGAAATTGAGGGAGTAAGATTATGCCTCAGGATATAAGAAAAATTTGATAAGGGATAGACACTGCCCAGAACGAGAATCGGCGCTGTAATTCTCCTCTTTCTCAAAAATATTCCTTCTTCTATATTGGCCACTCCCAGAAGCTTCGCTCCACGGGACAGACTCGCACGAGCTATCTCCTCCATCCCGTGACCGTAACCATCAGCCTTAACTACGGGAAGTATGGAGACTCCTTTCCTGAGTTTTTTCTCTATCTCCCTGAAATTGTGCGCGTAAGCACCTATGTCGATTTCAGCCCAGGTTGGTCGAAGAAAGGGGATGGAGTAACTGGCAGGATAATTAAATTTTGGCATGTTCTATTCAGATTGCTTTGCTAAATTCTCAAAACAAGTATATTCACTCAAAAACTTTAGCTTCACTGAACCGGTGGGGCCGTTCCTTTGCTTTCCGATGATTACTTCGGTAACTCCGATAGGAGCATTTTGGGGGTCATAATAATCCTCTCGATAAATGAAGGTAACCAGATCGGCGTCCTGTTCTATTGCCCCTGACTCCCTCAAGTCGGAAAGTTGTGGCCTCTTGGATTGTCTCTTTTCGGTCTCCCTCGACAACTGAGATATGGCAATAACAGGAACCTTCAATTCCTTAGCCATATTTTTAAGACACCGTGTGATCTCCGAGATATCTTGCTGTCGGTATTCGGCTCTTCCCGTACGGCCAGGCATAAGTTGTAGATAATCAATGATAATTAGAGATAGCCCACGCTCGGATTGCAATCGTCGGGCCCTGGCCTTCATCTCTAAAACCGAAATTGCGGCAGAATCATCGATGAAAATAGGAGCATTGGAAAGAATAGAAGCGGCGTTCGTCAGAGGGGTCCAATCCTTCTTGTCTATGAAACCCGTTCGCACTTTATGGACACTCACCTTAGCGATAGAACATAGGAGACGCAAGACTAATTCCTCTCGGGACATTTCTAAGCTGAAGATTGCTACTGGGAGAGACTCATTAATTCCGACATTACGGGCAATACTTAAACAGAACGAAGTTTTACCCATAGAAGGCCGTCCCGCAACAACTATCAAATTTGAGGAATAGAAACCTCCAGTTTTTCTATCCAGGTCTATGAACCCGGAAGGAACTCCGGGAACTTTCTCTTTTTTCTTGTATAAATTTTCAATAGTCTCAATACTTCCGTGCACCATCTCAGAAACGGACACGAATCCAGGTTGAACTTTGCTCTGAGTGATATTGAAAATTGACTGCTCCGCCTGGTCTAAAATTTCGCTTACATCCTTGGTATCCGTATAACTGTCAGTAACAATCTGAGTCGCTGCTCGAATGAGAGTTCTGAGAACAGCTTTCTCCTGCACAATCTTGGCATAGTATTCAACATTGGCCGCTGTGGCAACACTGTTTATCAAATTACTGAGATAGGCAGCACCCCCCACTTCTTTAAGCAGTTTTGCCTTTCTTAGCTCTTCCGCGACAGTAACAAAGTCAACTCCTCTATTCTTATCGTACAGGTCAATAATCGCTTGAAAGATTGTTTGGTGCGCTTCAGTATAGAAACTTTCTTTTCTCAAAAAATCTATAGCCCTGGCAATTGCTTCCTTTTCAATAAGCATTGCTCCCAACACCGAGCGCTCCGCTTCCAAATTTTGCGGTGGAATTTTATCTATTAGATCAGCCATTTTCGTCCCTCCGAAATGTGGCAGCAAGGCATAGGCTTTGCTTCCCGATTTATTGGCTTCCTATTAGCAGAGCTATTGCTCTGGACCTACAATTAAGAAACTGTTTATTCTTTTACTACCCAGACCTTTACCCTCCCTGTCACTTTTTCATGTATCTTAACTTCCACTATATACACTCCCAATTCTTTGATTGGCTCATCCAGAAGTATATCCTTTTTATCCACATCAATTCCCTGAGAAAGGAGAGCTTCCCGGATATCAGAGGAAGTAACCGAACCAAAAATCTTCTCTTCCTCTCCCACCTTTACGGGAATAGTGCAAGAAGCCTTATCTAGCTTAGTGGAAAGTGCGCGCGCTGATCTCAAAATCTTCTCATCTTTCTCCTCTTCTCTTCGCTTCTCCTCTTTCAATCTCCTTACATTCTTCTCGTTCGCCTCCCATGCAAGTTGTTGAGGGATAAGATAGTTACGACCGTAACCATCGTGAACCTGGATTACATCTCCTTTCTCACCAAGACCCTTAACTGGTTGCCGGAGTATGACTTTCATCATCCTTTCCTCTTTATTCTCATTTAGACGAGGAGAAAGTCCAGGGACAAAGAATACTCCTCCACAAGACCCGAAATTGTCCCTTTAGATTCTCCACAAAAATGGCTCAAACTCTATACTAATTTTGTATTTGTAGTGGAACTTTTGCTGTGCCGGCTATGTTCACCACATGACTAATAACACTTAGCGACGGCATTGAAAGATAGCTTGTGAAAAACTCTTGAAATTTCACACAGGGACTGAAGATAATTAAAGGTATGATTCTCGGCCACAGAAAAATTGGAGTAGTCCGGAAAGAATATCATTTTTTATCTCGCGGTGAATGGTAACAAGCCGATATTTCTTGCTCTCTCTATTGCTCTACTGACACTACGCTGGTGCTTAGCACAATTCCCGGTAACCTTAGTAGATAGAATCTTGCCTCTATCGGTAATGTAGCTTTTGAGGAGTGATGTGTCTTTATAATCGATATAATCTATCTTCTTTACACAGAAGCGACAAACCTTCTTACGGAAAGGTTGATATCGCCTCCTCATGGGATCGGGTCTACCTCTATCTATCCTATCTTTTCTTTCTCCGTTGGGAACCATTTTCTCATAACTCAACTTCCGTCGGTATTGTTTTGCGAATACCGAAAGAAGACTTTAAAACGGGATTTCGTCTCCCGATTCACTTTCTTTTATTTCTTCGTTGGGGAGCCCTTTCTCTTCAAAAACTTCTTCCTCTTCTGGTGGGGGAGTTTGCTCAGTAGCCCTAACTTCACCTTTGGCTTCAAGCATCTGCATGCGACTCGCTATAATTTCTGTTATGTATCTTTTGTTTCCGCTCTGGTCTTGCCAGCTACGTGTTTCCAATCTCCCCTCAATATACACATGACTTCCCTTCCTTAAATAATCTCCACACCTCTCTGCCAATTTCCTCCAGGCTACTATCCTATGCCATTCGGTCTTCTCCTGCTGATTACCTTCCTTATCTTTCCAGACCCTATTCGTTGCTATTCTAAAATTCGCTACAGCGTCACCATTCGGAGTATACCGAAGTTCGGGGTCACTGCCCAAACGACCGATTAGAATAACCTTATTAACAGTGCCTCTAGCCAATATCGTTCCTCCTTTCTATCTTGACATCACCGGTCGGGCTTTCTTTTCTTGCCTCAGCCTGCAACTCTTCTCTTTTTAGTTTTTCCTCTTTCAATTTCTTCTTATCCACTTTCACAATTGAATACCTGATTATCTTATCAGTAACGCGGTAATTTCTTTCCAATTCAGGAACAAGACTCGACGGAGCGTTGAAATTCAGACAGTATATAAAACCCTCTTTGTAACCTTTTATTTCAAACGCCAGCTTTCTGCGTCCCAATTTATCAAAGGAAATTACCTCACCCTTTCCCTGGGTTATGATTTTTTCGAAGTTTCTAGCAATTTGCTCAAGTTCTTCGGGTGGAAGATCGGGGGGGCATATGAAAATACTTTCATAAGCAATCATAAAGTTTATCGCTCCTATTTATTAGTTCACATTCGGTAAATTCCGTTAGAATTATATAAAATTGTTCTTCGCCATGCAAGAAAAAAATTCAGGAATTTAGAGATATTAAACTTGAAACCTGAAACGCACTATGTCACCATCTTGAATTTTGTAATCCCTTCCTTCTATCCTGACCAACCCTTTCTCATGAAGTGTCTTCTCATTATTCTTTTCTAAATCTTCAAAGGAGAATACCTCGGCCTTGATAAATCCCTTCTCCATATCAGAATGTATCTTTCCTGCCGCCAATACGGCCGGAAAGCCCCGTTTTATCGTCCAGGCTTTTACTTCGGTACCCACAACAGTGAAAAAAGTAACTAAATCCAGCAACCTGTAAGAAGACAGGATCAGCCGCTCCAATGTACCTTTTTCTATACCGAGCTCCTTTCTAAATTTCTCCCTCTCCTCTTTCTCCAATTGAGCAATTTGCGCTTCCAGTTCCGCCGACACGCTCAAAGCCTCGTTCCCTTCTCCTCTGGCATACTCTTCAACCTTTTTTCCCAAAATGGCATCTTTCTCATCCACATTTGCTACATATAGAACTGGCTTCGCTGTAAGTAGATTGTATGAAAGAACGAAATCCACAGGGACTCCAATTCTCCTTACGGGAATTCCCTTCTGTAAACCTTCTCTTATCCTTTCCATTAATATCAATTTTTCTCTTGATTCCTTATCGCCGCTTTTAGCTGAGCCGCTCAATCTTTCAATATTTCGCTCGACCATTTCCAGGTCTGCCAGCATAAGTTCAACATTAACGACTTCAATATCTCTCACCGGGTTGATATCTCCCATAACATTGACCACCTTCTCGTCCCGAAAACAGCGAACGAGGTGGACCAGGGCGTCTACCCCGCGAATATGAGATAGAAATTTGTTTCCCAGGCCTTCGCCCTTCGATGCTCCCTTTGCAAGACCGGGCAAATCCAAAAATCTTATCGTCGCATGGGTCAACTTTTGGGGCTTATATATCACCCCAAGTTTCTCCAACCTCTCATCAGGAACTTCCACAACTCCAATGTTAGGCTCGATGGTGCAGAAGGGATAGTTGGAAGCTGGAGCGTGCCCCGCACTCAGGGCGTTAAATAGTGTAGATTTACCTACATTGGGAAGCCCAATAATTCCTAATTCCATACCTTTTACCTTACCAGATTTACCTTGAGGCCAGAAAAGAGGTCAAAAAGTGTGTCCGTCTAGAAGAGAAAAATAGTACAGTCTACATGAATAGGGCAATTAGCCAATTGTGGAATGTCAGAATCGCATTAGCAAATACTAAAGATACAACAGCCATCAACTTCAATAAAATATTCAAGGAGGGACCCGCCGTGTCCTTAAAAGGGTCTCCCACAGTGTCGCCGATGACCGAGGCCTTATGAACTTCTGAACCCTTTCCTCCTAAATTACCTTCCTCAATGTATTTCTTAGCATTGTCCCAGGCTCCGCCAGCATTAGCGAGAAATATCGCTAAGGGAACTCCTGTCACAAGAGACCCCGCCAAGAAACCCCCCAGTGCTTCGGCTCCAAAAACGGTTCCCATAATGAGAGGAAGGAGAATAGCGGCAATCCCCGGGACGACCATCTCTTTCAGAGCTCCCCGGGTAGTAATATCAACACAACGGGCAGAGTCTGGCCTTGCCGTGCCTGCCATAAGCCCGGGAATCTCCCTGAACTGCCTCCTAACTTCCTCCACAATCTTGAATGCCGACCTACCCACTGCCTGCATTGCGGCTGCAGAAAAGAGAAAAGGAACCACCCCGCCGATAAATAGCCCGGCAACTACCTGTGGCTTCATTACATTTAGAATAAGCTCTGAAGTCCTGGTAACCTCATCAAACACGCTCAATCCAACAGTCTGGGCAAAAGCAGTAAAAAGTGCTAACGCAGTCAAAGCAGCGGAGCCAATAGCAAATCCTTTGCTAATTGCTGCGGTTGTGTTACCCACTGCGTCGAGTCTTTCAGCTCGCGACCTCACCTCGGGAGCCATTCCCGCCATTTGAGCGATACCACAAGCATTATCGGCAATCGGTCCATAGGCGTCTATAGCGACAGTCATCCCTGTAATAGATAGCATCCCCACCGCTGAAAGAGCTACGCCGAAAATGTTAGCAAACTTATAAGCAATGATGGTAGCCACTCCTATGGTAGCCAGGGGAATTGCTACACTGAACATTCCAGAGGAGATCCCCTGGAGAATATTAGTAGCCGGGCCAGTGCGCGATGACCTGGCTATATTTTGGACAACCTTACCTGATGTGTAATATTCCGCAGTAAACCCAACAATCAATCCAGCACTTAGGCCCGAAAGAATGGCAAAGAAAGTATTGACTTCCCTATACCAGAAAGTCGCCAGACAGAAAGCACCAAATACGAAAAGAGAAGCGCTGGCAACCATTCCTTTCCGTAGACCTCTCTGAGGGTCCTCTCTTTCCGCCGTTCGGACGAAAAAGACTCCGATTATGGAAGAGATAATTCCCCAACCAGGTAGAAGGAGTGATAACATTACTCCCTTTATGTTTTGAAAAGATACTGCAATGACAACTGCCGAAACTATTGCGCCCACATATGACTCAAAAAGGTCAGCGCCCATACCTGCCACATCGCCAACATTGTCGCCGACATTATCGGCGATCACTGCTGGATTTCGAGGATCATCTTCCGGAATGCCTGCTTCCACTTTTCCCACTAAATCGGCACCCATATCGGCAGCCTTTGTATAGATGCCACCTCCCACGCGAGCGAAAAGGGCTACGGATGAAGCCCCCATGCTAAAACCAACTATAAGCTGGGTTGCCTCAACGACCCTATCCAGAAAGTTTTCGTAACGGAGTCCCGCGTGGTGGACAAAGATTAGAAATACAAGAGATAGTCCAAAAAGCCCGAGACCCGCAACGCTAATCCCCATTACTGCTCCGCCCGGAAAAGCAATCCCGAGCCCTTCATTGAAACTCCTGGTGGCTCCTTGGGCAGTTCGGGCATTCGACCGAGTAGCGATCTGCATTCCAAAATAGCCTGCCAGAATTGAACATAACGCTCCTGTCACAAAAGCCATTGCTGTCTTCTTGGCCAGAAAAAAATAGAGAATGGCGCCCAAAATAACCACAAAGAGAATAATGGCCGAAAACTCACGGAAAAGAAAAGCCATTGCTCCTTCGTGAATCATTTCCGATATCTCTCTCATCTTTTCTGTTCCTGGATCTTTTCTGAGAATTCTTATGGAGAGATATACTGCAAACAATAATCCAAGAATGCCCGAACCTATGACCATTCCGATACCGGGTAAACCTCTAAGCGATTCAAACACTTTGTCCTCCAACAATTTCAAGCACTATTTTTCGGGAATCTCCGGAGAATACCCTTCTGGAGTAATAATTCCACCTGAAACTATCAACTTCATACAATCTTCTACTGTAATCTTTAAAGGAATCACATCTTCTTCGGGAACGATGGCGAAGAAACCCGTAGTAGGATTAGGGGTTGTCGGAATAAGAAGAGAGAATTTTCTCTTTCCCTTAACCTCAAAAATGTTAGTCACGAAAGCAACCGTGTAAAGTCCTTTACGAGGATACTCCACAAGTACCACCTGCCGAAAGGCCGTCTTAGAAACAATTATTGTCTGGATTATTTGTTTTATAGTCTGGTAGATTCGGTTAACAATAGGTGCTCTCATTAGAAGAACTTCTGGCAGTTTAATCACCTTCCTGCCAATAATATTTGTGGCCACAAGACCGATTGCCCAGATAATAATGAAGGTAATTATGAAGCTTATAACCTTTATCACGAAAATGGGTAATTCTTCCAGAAGAGGAATCTTTATGATTACAGGGGAGAAACCCTTACTCACCAGGTTAAAGAGAACCCATACAATATATATGGTGAGTCCTATCGGTAGAAGGACAGCCAGCCCCGCGAAAAATTGTTTTTCAATTGTCTTTCTTAAATTGATGGCCATCTTAAACCTGCCTTTTCATCAATCCACCATGCGAGCGAACCAAATCCCGAGTATCTCCTCATTTCCAGATCAGCCAGACAAAAATGGAACTCGTTAATACTGCGAAGAAAGTGAACGGAAGGCCTATCCGCATAAATTCTATGAAACCTATATTGTGTTTATTCCTCTTCAGTATTCCACAGGCAACCACATTGGCCGAGGCACCAATGGGAGTAATGTTGCCTCCCACAGAGGTGCCGATCAAAAGGCCAAAATAGAGAAGGTAAGGGTCAGTCCCCATTCCTGAAGCCAGGCTGCGAACAACGGGGAGCATGGCAAGTATGTAAGGAACATTATCCACAAAAGCAGAAAGGCAGACCGAACCCCAAACGATTGCAAGGTAAGCCATCAATCGGTTCTCTCTCACGAAGCGAATAAAGAAGCTAGCCAGGTCATCAATAACTCCCACTTTAGTTAGAGAGCCTACTATGAGGAAGATGCCAGCAAGAAAGAAGAAGGTTTCCCAATCGAGGCTTTTGATGTCATCCAAAAATGTCTCTCCGGGTGCTCCTCCATTTAATTTTCGACTCTCTATTCTACTCATCCTGTGCCAAATCAGTCCGATAACTCCAAAGGCAATACAGATAATGCCCGATAGGTTAACTGAAAGGCGATGATTAACAGAATTCCCCAGGAAGGAAGTTCCTACTAAACCTAAAACCATAAAACACAAAAGAAAGGTGGGTGTTAAGGTTCTCACCTCAGCCAATTCCACCATTCCTATGGGTTGTCTATGTTTTCGGAAAATATAGTAGAGAACGCCAACGGAGGCCACGGCACCAATTTGAATCGCAAAAAAGATCGAAGGTTTACCTCCGAAGAGAAAAAAATCGTTAAAGTTCATTCCAGAGAATCCTGCCATGATCATGCTGGGAGGGTCACCGACCAGGGTGGCTGTTCCCTGTAAGTTACTCGAGACGGCAATACCGACCAGGAAGGGAACGGGACTCACTTTCAACTTGTCGGCAATTGCCAAGGCTACGGGCGCAACTATTAGGACAGTCGCCACATTCTCAACAAACATAGAAATGGCCCCTGCCAGTAGGCAAACCAAAATAATTGCCCAGTTAACATGTCTTGCCTTTGCTACCAGAATGTTAGCCAGATAGGCCGGGACGCCGGAAAGGCTGAAGAGCTGAGCCACAACCAGTGTTCCCCAGAATATGCCGAGCACATTCCAATTAATCATAGAAAAAATGTCAGAAAATTTAATTACTCCTGAAAGGAAAAGTAAAAGACAGGCAATCCAGCACACCTGGGCCTTATATTGTTTCTTCCAGATAAGAAAAAAGTAACTTATAATAAAAATGGAAAGGGTAAGAAGTTTCACCTATTTACCTTTTAAGGGCGGCCGCAAGGGTCGCCCCTACGCTACTGAGGATGAAGGGATAGTTTCAGGAGCTTTAAATCGGCCAGGTTTCGCCCCGGCGCTGGCCGATTTTGAGCGAGGTTCTGGCCGAGCGACTCCGAAAACTATCCCTTCATCTTTTACCATTTCCTGCTCATCGCGGCATCAATGCCTTCGGCAACTACTGCTTCTACCGCCCGGCACGCTCTTCCTATCATCTCAGTCACAAGACTTTTTTCCTCATCTCCAAACTCCTCGAGAACATATTGGACAGGGTCAAAATCTTCTTCCGGCTTGCCGATTCCCAGCCTTAGACGAGGAAACTCCTTTGAACCCAAAGACTCAATTATGGATTCCAGTCCCTTATGCCCACCGGATGAGCCACTTCTTTTCAGCCTTAACTTTCCCTTCTGTAAACTAAAATCGTCACAAATGACCAGAATTTCTTCTTTCCCTATTTTGAGCCAATCTGATAGAGCTTTCACTGCCTCGCCGCTACCATTCACAAAGGTCAGAGGCTTAGCCAGAATAATGGTCTCAGGACAAAAAGTTCTACTTAAAACATCGGATTTCCTTTTAAGAATTTTGCGGAAAAAAGCCGAGGATGTCTTTTTTTCGCCAACCAGAGAAAGGCACTTGTCTTTGGTGAGTTTTATTCCCCAGAGGTGGGAGAGCGCATCTACCACTCTGAATCCAACATTATGTCTTGTATGTTCATACTTCTTTCCAGGATTACCCAAACCAACGATGAGCCTCACTCTTTACCCTCTTCTTCCTCCTCTTCCTCTTCTTTTTCCTTCTCCTCTTTCTTACCTTTCCCAATGACTTCGGGTTCAACGGCCTCTATAGGAACAGCCTCCTCGGCGGGCTTCTCTTCCACTACAGAAGGAACCATGATGTTAACCACAATCTTCTGAGGGTCATCCAATACTTCTACACCCTTTGGTATTTTCAGTTCCTTGATGGTCAATGTCTCTCCCACTTCCAGAGCGGAAACATCACAAATGATCTTATCCGGTATTTTCGTTGGCAAACACTTCACCGAAACTTCGTGCACAATATGGTCGATAATTCCCCCTCTTTTTTCCACTCCTGGAGCTTTGCCGTAAATTTCAATCGGAACATTAACCCGGATTTCCTCCTTTAAAGATATCCGACATAGGTCGACATGGAGCAAATTCCTGGTCACCGGGTCAATTTGAATCTCTTTAATAATCGCTGGCACAGGTTTTTCACCTGCTTTGGAGTGAGTGGTGGCCGAGTCAGACAGATAAAGGGAGATAATAACATTCTCACCGTGCTCTGTGCGGAGCGCCTTCATGAATTCCTTCTGGTCAATGACGATGGACACCGCCTGTTCTTTTCCTCCATATAATACTGCTGGGAGCTTCCCCTTCCGGCGCAGTTCATGAATCTGGCCCTTTGTTGAATTTTCTCTTACTTTAGCATTCAATCCGACTTCTTTTTCAGCCACGCGAAACCTCCCGAAGACTAATTACACGAAAAGCGTACTAACTGAAGTCTCTCTATGAATTCTCTTAACCGCCTCTCCCAAAAGATCGGCAATTGAAAGAATGGTAATTTTTTTGGATCTCTTCTCATCTGGCAAATTGATGGAATTGGTAATCACCAGTTCCTTCAATTCGGACTTCTCAATATTTTGTACTGCCGAGCCCGATAGGACTCCATGTGAACAGGCAGCAAAGATATCCCGGGACCCTTTCTTCTTTAATGCTTCAACCACACCCGTTATCGTTCCTCCGGTATCTATCAGGTCGTCAAGAATAATCACATTTCTGCCTTCAACTTCGCCAATAATATTCATTACTGAAGCCAAATTAGGTGCAGGACGGCGTTTATCCACTAATGCCAGCGAAGCTTTCATCCGCTTGGCAAAAGCACGAGCGCGCTCTACCCCTCCCGGATCCGGTGAAATCACTACTAACTTTCTTAATTCCTTCTTCTGGAAGTAGTCGAGCAGGACCGGCGTGGCATAGAGATTGTCAACAGGGATTCTAAAGAAACCCTGAATCTGGCCAGCATGTAGGTCCATAGTGAGAACTCGGTCGGCTCCCGCCACTGTAATCAGGTCCGCAACCAACTTTGCCGTAATGGGAACGCGGGGCTCGTCCTTCTTATCCTGTCGTCCATAGCCATAATAGGGAATGACCGCAGTAATCCTCTTCGCAGAGGCTCGGCAAAAGGCATCAATCATTGTCAGAAGTTCCATTAGATTATCATTTACTGGGGGACTTGTAGGCTGGATTATGAAACAGTCAGTTCCCCTAACATTCTCTTCTATCTTCACCCTACACTCCCCATCGGCAAATCTTGTAACCATTGCTTTTCCCAGAGGGACTCCCACATATTTACATATCTCTTCTACCAGTTTAGGATTTGCCTTTCCAGCAAATATCTTTAATTCGTTTCTCATAATAGAGTCCCTCTCCTTTCAAATTGGGATCTCAATAAGATAATGCGAAGGAATTTGGTGCAGCGTACATTAGAATTTTTAGCCAAAAATCAAAATTGTAGGGGCGACATTTATGACGCCCGATAATGCGGGTTCGATGAATCGAACCCCTACAATCTGAGATTTTTGGCAGTGCTCAAAGAGCAAAAAATTCTCAGCGAGCGAACCAAATCCCAAGCATATCTTCCTCAAGTGATGAACAAACTATCTTTTAATCCCTTATCTTTCTCTTTTTTTCTTTAATCACTTGCCTGGCCCTGGCAATGGCCAATTTACCCGCAGGCACATCCTCTGTAATGGTTGAGCCAGCGCCAATGACCGCATCTTTTCCAATCCTCACAGGAGCTATAAATTTTGTATCTGAACCAACAAAAGTGCCGTCTCCCACCCAGGTCGGGTGTTTCCTGACTCCATCGAAATTGCACGTAATTGTTCCCGCGCCTATGTTAACACCCTTCCCCAAGAATGAATCCCCAATATAGGAAAGGTGCGAAACTTTTGTCCCCTTACCAATTCTCGATTTTTTCACTTCACAAAAATTTCCCACCCGAGCATCCTGCCCAACGAAAGTCCCTGGTCGAATGTGAGAAAAAGGACCAACCTTTGCCCTCTCAGCAATGCTGGCCCCGTAGATAAAGGACGCTCGGATTTCCACCTCTTTCTCGATCCGGCAATCCTGAATAAAGGCATAAGGACCCAGTTTACAGTTCTCCCCAATTCTGGTCTTCCCCAAGATTGTAGAACCAGGATAGATTATGGTGTCCCTTCCAATCTTAACCAGGGAATCAATAAAAGTTGAGGGAGGATCTATAATTGTAACCCCCTCAAGCATCAGCCGTTCCAGGTTCTTCATATTGATATATTTCTGAACTTCTGCTAATTGTTTTCGATTATTTACTCCTTCCGCTTCGCTGGAATCCTTAGTTATCACCATTCCTACTTTCTTGCCCATATCGCATAGAACCTCTACTGCATCCGTGAGATAGTATTCGCCTTTTCTATTATCGGGTCTGATTTTGCCTATCGCCTTGAATAGGTCTTGTGCCTTAAAACAGTATACCCCAACATTGACCCGATTAATTTTCCGCTCTTCCGGGGTAGCGTCTCTCTCCTCCGTTATTCTTATCACTTTCCTATTCCCATTTTCAATAATCCTTCCATAGCCGGAAGGACTATCCAAAGTAGCACCGAGTAGGGTCAGAGAGTTGTCCTCTGTAAAATGGCTTCGCATCACCCTCTTGAGAGTTTTTACAGTCAAAAGGGGAAGGTCGGCGTAAACCACCAGGACATCATCTCTATAGTCTTTCAGATTTTTTTTCACCTGAAGTACAGCGTGTCCCGAACCAAGTAACCTGGTTTGCCTGACAAATTCAATCTCTCCTTTCTCGCGAGGTAAGGAGTTTTTTACTGCTTCAATTACGCTCTCGCTTTTATGTCCGACCACCAGATAATTCTTCCGACAGCCTGCCTTTATGACAGCCTTCAGAACATAAAGTAGCATCGGCTCACCACATATCTGGTGCAGGGCTTTGGGCAGGACCGACTTCATTCTTGTGCCTTCCCCTGCCGCAAGAATAATGGATACAATTTTTTTCAAGGTGTTTCCCTTTATTTGCGCGACCACTATTATAGGTAAAGTTCGCCGGTACCTCTTACTGAAGGAAAGTTTCACTCTGTCACTACATCTAACCACTCCAAACGCAAACTGGGGAGATAGGATTCGAACCTATGATGGCGGCTCCAAAGGCCGCTGCCTTTCCGCTTGGCTACTCCCCAATCGATGAAAAGTAAGCGCTTTTATTTCTTTTTTTCTTTTTCTTTTTCTTTTTCTTCTTTTCCCGGTTCTCTCGTCAATTCTCTCGCTGGTATTTCACCACCCCCAAACTCGGTTCTTAGAGGAGCCTCTTTAATCTTTTCCTGGTACGCTGCCAGAACTTTATCCTCAATCATTCTCCGAACCTCGTTCTTTATGGGATGAGCTATGTCCTTATGACTGCCATCAGCCATTTTTCTCGAAGGCATTGCAACAAACAACCCATTCTGCCCTTGGATCACTTTCAGGTTGCGAACCACAAAAGAGTCATCAAAAGTCACCGTAACAAATGCCTTTAGCTTCTCCTCGTTCCTCGGGTAGACTCGCACCTCCGTAATCTGCATCTTTGCTTCCTCCTTTGCTGATTGTCCGATGCTCAATAGGGTTAAGACTCATGCGCCGGGAAACGGCTAAACGACAGTAATAACACCATTGTAGCCGGGACACTGAAACCAAATTTCCGGGCAAAAACAACTGTCAAATCGCACCCTTAACTTTGAGCAGCTCTAAACTGTTCTGACCAGCCAAGTAGAGAATCTGTGCTTCTTCATCTTCGCGAGCAACTTCTTCCCTACTCCCTTGTCCTTCAAAAGAGCAAAAACTGTCGGGCCACTACCCGACATCGAAACACAATCAGCACCTCCTTCCATAAGCTCTTTTTTTATCTGAGCGATAATTGGATAGCAAGGAATAACTACTTCTTCTAATCGGTTATAAATTAACTTCTCCACACCATCTCCTAAGAACTTCCTTATTTCACGAGCAGTCAAAACTGAGGTGCCTGAAAGAGAAAACCCTCCTTTTCTTTCAGGTCTGGACCCGTAAGTTTTAATTTTAGTAATATTTGCGGGCTCTGTCAACCCTATTTTGCCTAACTGTCCATAAGCCCACTTCGTTGAAATCATAAAGTCCGGCTTGACTAATAGAACCCACTTCTTCTTTATCTTGGGGAGGGGAGTGACTATCTCTCCATAGCCTTCACCTAAACCGGTATGGCCATAAAGGAAGAAAGGGATATCACAGCCAATTTCTGCTGATAGGGGAATTAGACTCTTCCGAGCATAGTTCAATCCCCATAGTCTATTCAGGGCTTTTAAGGTCGCTGCCGCATCCGATGAACCGCCACCCAATCCCGCGGCTACCGGAATTCTTTTTATAATTTCAATTCTTACGCCCTTTTTGACTCCTGAATATCTCTTCAATAGCGACGCTGCTCTGTAGGCGAGATTTTTTTGACCTTTTGGAACTAATGGATGGTCGCAGATAATTTCTATCTTATGCTCTCTAATATTGGATAGAAAGATTTCGTCATATAGGCCGATAGTTTGGTAGATTGTTTGTAGCCTGTGGTATCCTTTCCCAGGAGTAGACAAATTATCCAATACTTGCAAATATAAGTTTATCTTGCCATAAGCCCGTATTCTCATTCTCACTTCGATCGCTTCTCTAAGTTCTCTATTTTCTCCTTTAACTTCTCATTTTCTTTATCCAGTTCTAAGGCTTTACGATAAGCATAAATGGCCTTTCTGATTTCTCCCAGTTTATCGTAAGTATCGCCAAGATGTTCATAGATTACCGGGTCCTTTAGCATTCTTATTGCCCTCTCCAGCTCTTCTCGAGCTTGCCCATACTTCCCTTGCTGAAAGTAAACCCAGCCCAGGCTGTCAATATAGGCACCATTTTGCGAATCAATCTCCAAGGCTTTCTGAATATGCTTTAACGCTTCCTCCAAGTTCATTCCCCTTTCAGCCCAGGAATAGCCGAGATAGTTATGGGCTTGGGCATGGCGAGGGTTAATCCTGATTACTTCCTCCCAAGCCTCATAAGAAAGATCGAATTTTTTCTGCTGCTCATAACAGATACCGAGATGAAAGTATGCCTCCACATTTTTTGGATCGTATGTTATAGCCTTAGAAAAAGCATCTACAGCGTCAGAATATATCTTCTCTTGCTCCAGAGAGAGCCCCAAAAAATACCAGATATTCGGGTCTTCTGGCTTTAGTATAGAGGCCTCTCGCAGAACTTCTCTTGCTTTTTGATAGTTTCCTTTCTCCAGATAGGCAATGGCGAGGTGGAGATAGGTTTCCGCTACATCTCTCTGCATTAAATTGATTCGCTCCAGGTATTCTATTGCCCTATCCCAGTCTTTCTCCTGCTCGTAAATTAGGGCTAAACTCTGGAGAGCTTTTAGGTCGTAGGGATCTATTCCCAAAGCCCTGGAGAAATTTTCCTTCGCTTTGGAGACATCCTTGGTAGAGAAATAGAGCGCACCGAGCTTATCATAGACTTGAGTGTTTTCGGGGTCAATCTTACTGCATCTTAGGTATTCTTCTATTGCTTTCTTGTACTTACCCTGGAATTCGTAGATTGCTGCGAGAGAGACATGAGCCTCAAACTGCTCAGGGGCTACGCTGATTATTTTCCTGTACTCTTCAATTGCCAAGTCGATTTTTTTTAGCTCTTCGTACATCCTCGCCAGGTCAAGCTTCGCATCAAGGTCCTCAGGATTCAATTCCACAATCTTTTTATGAAATTCAATGGCTTCTGAGTCCTGACCTTTCCTCTTATAAATCTCTGCCAGATACTGGTAAGCCTCCCGATTGTTTTCTTCAAGGTTCAAAGTCCTATAAAACTCGTCTACAGCCTGATCGAACTGGCCCAAAGCATAATATACCTTCCCCAGCTCAGAGTGAAGAAATGGTGAACTATTATCCAGTTTCACTGCCTTTTCATACTCTACAACAGCGTTTCTTAAATTCCCCCCCTCATAGTACATGTTCCCTAAAAGGTAGTGAAAGAGCGGCTCTTTCTCAACCTCGGTCGCTTTTAGAGAAATACCCGATATCGAGTTAACCATCAAAAAAACCAGAACTAACAGTAACTTCTTCATCTCCATCTATTCCACAATTTTAGTTCTGCCTACAAATCAACTATGCCGGGGTTCTAAACATGAACAGGAAAATCAATTTTATTAATTATTAGCCCACTGAGTAACTTAGGATAAAAGTATGTTGACTTTTTGGGCATTATTTCACCAGCGTCAACTATCGCTTTAAACTCAGAAACCCTAACGGGCTTGAGGAAAAAGGCTACACAATGGGAGCCCTTTCTTACTTTGGCGACCGTCTCGCTGACTTTTTCCGAATAGGCTATGACTTCTTGACTCTCCGGGGAAATTCTCAAAATTTTCTCTATGATTAGATTATGCAATATCGCTACATCTAATCGCCGAAAAAGCCCCTCTTTCCCTTTGATCAGTCTCTCGGGCACCTCCCGCCCTCTTAAACTCAAAAGATAGAATTCTTTTTCGCCCGTACACATTCCTATTTGATGTCCTTCCTTCCGCTCTTGCATCTGAACCAACAGCTCTTCCAACTCAGTAAACATTTCTATCTCAAAATATTCTCTCAGTCCCGTAACTAATTTTTTCCGGTCAAATCCCTCAAAGTTTCTGATTGCTCGATGAATGGGAAAAATCCTGAGCCCGCTATTTTCCATATTTACGAAGTACGACATCACATAGTTATAACCTTCATGTCCCGTGTGACGAGGATTGCTCTTTCTCAACTCATTTCGAAACTCCAAAGCGCTCTCGTAGCGATGGTGCCCATCAGCGATGAATAACTTCTTATCTCTCATTCCTTCCACTATCGCGCTAATTGCCTCCTGGCTGTCTATTCTCCAGAGCTTATGTCTAATATTTTCTCCATCAATAAGGCCGATTTCCGGGGGCTGGTTTGTCTTTCTCTCATACAATCTATCAATTGTTTTTTCTTGGTCCTCATAACTGACAAAAATTTGGGAGAAGTTTGCTTTGCAGGCCCTTAGGAGGTTCAACCTATCCTTCTTTGGCTCAGCCATTGTCCCTTCGTGGGGTCGTACTATGCCCCTAGAGAAGTCCTCTAACTTTAGAAGAGCTATGAAGCCACTCCTTTTGATAAGTTTCTCCTTCCCGGGGGAATCTCCCACCTCCCTCAACACTTCACCTCTCAATTTATATTCCTCTTCCAAAAGGTATATGGAAGGCGAAATATCTCTTACCAGTATTCCCTCCTCAAACCACCTCTGGAAGAACCGGGCCGCTCTTGTATATCTGTTATTGGCTTGATTGTCTCCGGGAAAATCCTTCCCCAGGATGAGTCTAATCACGTTATATTCACTAATTTCATAGTACCTTTCCTGTGCTTCCTCGGAAATAACATCGTAAGGAGGGGCAACGACGCATGATAGGTCTCTTATTTTTTCCCTATTATATAGAATGCCTCGAAAAGGAAGTATGCTGGCCATCCTCCGCCTCAAAACAGGTTCGTAGTTGTTAGTTCGGAGTTCATAGAAATTATTCACGGAATCTACGAACCATGAACTACCATTACCTACTCCCGGGTTTTTCTAAAGGGATTCCCTCTTTACAAATTGGGCACTCTCCTGGAGAATAAGTCTCTATATCCATTCTGAGGAGGCTCTTTAGAGATAGATTTAGACTATTGAGCTCACTTGAAAAGGAAGGCTTGGTGCGGTCAACAATTGCTCCAATTCCTTTCACTTCCCCTCCTCTATTCTTGACGATCCCTACTATCTCTTTGACTGAGCCACCCGTAGTGATTACATCTTCAACTATTATGACTTTCTCGCCCCTCCCTATTTCAAAACCCCGGCGCAACTTCATCTCACCCTCTTCTCTCTCGCAAAATAATGCTCTACAGCCTAAAACTTTAGCTACCTCCTGACCAACAACTATTCCCCCGATGGCCGGAGAAATAATGGCGTCGATTTTTGACCCACTAAGGTTAAATTTAGAGGCCAGTTCCTTACAAAGTTTTTCAGCCAAATCGGGATATTGAAGAACCAGGGCACATTGAAGATATTTGCCTGAATGTAAACCACTGGAAAGCCTGAAATGTCCGGAAAGAAGCCCACCGCAATTCTGAAACATCTCCAAAATTTCTTTCTGGGTCAATTTGTTTTTCTTCCTTTTCAACATTGCTTCCACTCCATTTGGAATAAGAGCCGTAATGAAAAAAGAGGATTGTCTTCCTTCTATTCCATCTCCTTTAGAATCTTTACAGTCGCTTTCACAGGGTCAGGCGCCTCCACAATTGGCCTTCCCACAACGATATAGTCGGCACCCTTCCTTAAAGCCTCGCCAGGACCCATTACCCTTTTCTGGTCTTCAGATGAGGACTTTTCCCTCCCCAAAGGCCTTATTCCCGGGGTAACTATGATGAAATCTTTTCTCGTGGCTTTCCTTATGGGCTCAATTTCCAGAGGAGAAGCTACGACGCCCTCCAAACCTGCATTTTCAGCAATCCTCGCTAAAGCAACAACCTCATCGCCCATCCCTCTCGATATTCCGAGTTCCTTCATATCAATAGAATCTATGCTAGTCAAGATAGTAACTCCCCAGAGGAGAGGTCTTGGGTGAATTGAAGCCGCTTCCTCCAGCATCCTCCTCCCTCCGAGAATAGAGAGAGTCAGGGAGAAGACTCCGTGTCTTTGGGCCATTCTTACAGAGTTCCTTACCACATTCGGAATATCGCAATACTTCAAATCTAAGAATACTTTCCCTCCTTTTCCTATTACCATATCTAAAACCTTCGGACCTTCGGCAGTGAAAAGGATACTACCCACCTTAAATAACTTCACATATGGAATTAGACAGTCGACGAGCTTCTCTGCCTTTTCTATCTCATCAACATCGAGGGCTACAATTAGCCTTCCGGACACTTAAGGCTCCCCACAATCGAATTTATATCCTTAAATTTATTCTTTATCATATAGTCTCTTATTCCATCAATCACCTTGATGGGCGTCTCGGGGTCAACGAAGTTGCCTGTGCCAATAGCAACGGCCTTTGCTCCAGCAATAATAAATTCCAGGGCGTCTTGGGCGGTCACAATTCCCCCCATACCGATTACGGGAATATCTACCTCTCGATGAACTTCATAGACCATCCTGAGGGCAATCGGCTTCACTGCGGGGCCAGAAAGTCCCCCCGTGATCTGCCGAAAAATGGGCTTCCTACTTTCCAAATCTATTGCCATACCCAAAAGTGTATTTATTAGCGAGAGCCCGTCAGCCCCGGCATCTTTACATGCCCTGGCAATAGAGACTATGTCTGTAACATTTGGAGAAAGTTTAACTATGAGAGGAAGTTTCGTCGCCTCCCTCACCCTGGTCACCACCCGGCGAGTCGCTCGGGGATCTTGAGCAACCATAAGTTTCGCCCCAATATTAGGACACGAAAGATTCAATTCCAGCCCTGCAATCTTCTCTCTACTCAAGGCCTCTGCCAACCTGACATACTCGCCGGAAGTCTCACCACCAATGCTCACGATTAAAGGAACATCATATTTACTCAAGAACGGCAACTTCTCTTCAATGAATGCATCTATGCCAACATTCTGTAGGCCTATTGAATTTAAGATTCCTGAGGCAGTCTCCACAATCCTGGGAGGTTCATTTCCCAGCCTTGGCTTCAAAGTGATCGTCTTAGCAACAATTGCTCCCAGCCTGTTCAGGTCTATTATCTCGGCATACTCTTCTCCATAGCCAAATGTCCCCGAGGCGACCATCACAGGATTCTTTAAATAAATCCCCGCGAATTCTACTCGTAAATTTGGCGACTTTTCTCTTGCCTTTCCAATCATTCCCAAATTAACTCGCCGGCGTCAAATACCGGACCATCTTTACATACTCGCTTATAAGTGTAAGGAGAGCCGTTGGCTTTAACTACGCAACCCAGACAGGCGCCGATTCCACAGGCAAGGTGTTCCTCCAAGGAAACCTGGCAGGGAAATCGGTGCCTTCGAGAAATCTCTCCCAGTCTCTTTAACATCTCACCAGGCCCACAGGCAAAAACCGATGGTTTAAGGGTAGCCCGGTAATGGCGCAACCAATTTTCGAAAAGATTGCTGACGAGACCTTTGTATCCTTTGGACCCATTTTCAGTAGCGACTCTTACTTGACAACCTAATCCCTTAAAATCTCTTTCAGAGAGCAGTTCTTCTATATTTTTAGCACCAATCAAAACGAGAATCGGAATTTTGGGACTCGTAAGCAAAATCGTTTCTGCCAAAAACATAAGAGAAACTACGCCTGTGCCTCCGCCTACAAGAACGACATTTGAGGTCTTGGATGAGATAGATGGTAGGCGGTAACCCCTCCCTAAAGGGCCCAAAATATCCAGATATTCTCCTCTCTTTTTTCCGCTCAAAATTTCTGTGCCCTTGCCCACAACTTTATAAAGTAGTTCAATCTTTTGACTTTCTACACGATGGACGCTAAACGGCCTCCTCAAAAGAGGACTGTAACCATTCGTGACTCTAACATGAATGAATTGCCCGGGCCTCGCCTGCCAGGCAACTTGGGGAGCAGAAAGGACCATCCTAAACCTTTCTGGCGCAATCTCTCTATTCTCCAAAATCTTTGCATCAATCTGCACCATATCATTATTCTGAGAAGCCTGAGGAATTTTTTCTGAACGACTTGAGGACATGCTTTTTTTACCGAAAGCGAAAAAGAAATTTCCTAAGAATTTATGAGAAGCCTGGCGAATTTTCCGAACGACTTGAGGGGATGGTTTTTCGCCAAAGGCGAAAAAAGGGTTCCCTGGGAAGTGAGCAAAAATTCGCTAAGGCTTTCCCTAAACGAGCTTTCCATCTTCCATTACCACCTTGCCCCCGACTATTGTAACCACCGGAAACCCCTGCAATTCCCAACCGACGAATGGAGAATTCTTGCTCTGTGAAGTGAATTCCTTGCCAATCTTCCTTTTCAGATTTAGGTCGATTATGGTGAGATCCGCGTCAGACCCTATTGAGAGAGACCCTCTCTCCAGTCCCAGGATATTTGCCGGATTTACAGTCAGTTGTGCTATTACTTGATTTATGGTTAGTACCTTCTCCCTTACCAGTTTTGTAATGACCAGGGGTAGAATTGTCTCCAGTCCAACTATGCCAAAGGGAGCCACATCGTACTCCAAATCTTTTTCCACATCGAGATGGGGCGCGTGGTCAGACGCTATGCAGTCAATTGTGCCGTCAGCCAATCCTTCACATAATGCTTTGATATCATCCTTGGTCCTTAAGGGAGGATTCGTCTTTGTATTTGTATTATAACCCCGGACATCCTCTTCCGAAAGGGAGAAGTAGTGCGGCGCCGTTTCAGAGGTCACCCTTATCTTTTTCCTCTTTGCCTGGCGAATCAGTTCCACAGAGCGGCTAGTAGTAATGTGGGCTAAATGTAGCTTTCCACCGGTTAATTCTGCCAGAGCAATATCCCGGGCCACCATTATCTCTTCGGCCTGCCTCGGTATTCCTTTTAAACCCAAAATTGTGGAAGTAAATCCTTCGTTCATTACCCCGCCCATAGAAAGGTTCAAATCCTCACAGTGTGAGATAACCGGCAGGTTAAACATTTTGGCATATTCTAAGGCCCTACGCATTATCTGAGCGTTCATCACCGGTTTACCATCATCGGAGATCCCCACAATTCCAGCAATTTTCATCTTGCCTATCTCTGCCAGCTCCTCGCCTTTCTGCCCTTTAGTTATGCTACCTATGGGATAAACATTCACCACCCCTTCTTGGGCGGCTGTTGTGAGTATGAATTTCACACCAGAGACCGAATCGATGACAGGGTTCGTATTGGGCATACAACAGACAGATGTAAATCCTCCCTGGGCAGCAGCACGGGTGCCCGAAGCAATTGTTTCCTCATCTTCCCTCCCCGGTTCCCGGAGATGGGTATGCATATCTATCAAGCCAGGTACCACAATTTTACCTGTGGCATCAATGGTTACTGTAGACCTTGTCACATCTCCCGGCCTAAATTCTGAAGATTCTCCAATCTTAACTATCTTTCCATTCTCAATCAGGACGTCGGCTTTCTTATCAGTCCTATTCTTAGGATCCACCACTCTACCATTTCTGATGACTAATTTCAACGCTTTCCTCCCGATGCGATTTTTTCCTATCTTTTTACACCCTGGCTATCTCCTCCAGCGAGAAGATAAAGCACTGCCATTCTGACCGCAACTCCGTTCGTAACCTGCTCGGTGATTACAGAGTGGGAACTATCTGCCACAGATGAAGATATCTCTATTCCTCTATTCATTGGGCCAGGATGCATTACCAGGAGATCCCCCTTTGCCCTTTTCAATCTCTCATCCGTAATGCCAAAAATCTCATTATACTCTCTTAAAGAAGGAAATAGATTCTCTTTCTGTCTCTCCATTTGAATTCTTAGAATATTGATCACATCAAGTTGATCGATTATCTCGTCGAGGTCATAATAGACTTTCACACCCATCTCCTCAATCCTCGGAGGTATGAGGGTTGCCGGTCCCACTACATATACCTTTGCTCCCATCTTGTTCAATCCCCAGATATTAGAGCGAGCAACGCGAGAGTAGAGAATATCACCCACAATAGCAACATTCAAACCCGAAAGTCTTCCTTTCTTTTCCCATATGGTAAACATATCCAACAATCCTTGAGTGGGATGTTCGTGAGTCCCGTCCCCAGCATTGATTATAGAAGCACTTATCGTTCTGGCGAGAATCTGGGGAGCTCCTGCCATCGAATGGCGAATAACCACAAAGTCGGCCTTCATTGCCTCTAATGTTTTTGCCGTGTCAATCAGACTTTCGCCCTTAGCCACGCTGGAAGTGGAAGAAGATATGTTCAAGACATCGGCACTCAATCTCTTGGCTGCCAGCTCAAATGAAGTTCTGGTTCTGGTTGATGGCTCATAGAACAGAAGCACTACCGTCTTACCTCGTAAAGGAGGAACTTTCTTTACCGAGCGCGTAAATAGCTCTTTAAACGGTTTAGCGGTCTCCAAGACCAAATTAATCTCTTCCTTCTCTAAGTATTCAAGTCCGAGTAAGTCCTTATGCTTTAGTCGCATCACTCCTCCTCTTCTAAAATTACGCTATCCTCTCTGTCTACTTCTTTCAAATTGACGCAAACGAGTTCTTTTCTGGTAGTCGGATAAATTTTACCCACAAAGTCAGGCTGGATGGGAAGTTCTCTAAGACCTCTGTCTATCAGAACTGCCAATCTTATGACTCTGGGCCTTCCAAAGTCAATGAGCTCATCAAGCGCAGCCCTCACAGTCCTCCCAGCAAATAGTACATCATCAACAAGAACCACTTTCTTATCCGTGATATCGAAAGGAATTCTCGTTTCCTTAACCACAGGTTGATGGGCTATTGAATCTACATCATCGCGGTAAAGAGTAATATCAAGAGAGCCTACGGGTATTTCCTCTTTTCCTATACTTTTTATCTCCTCGGCAATTCGCTTAGCGAGATAAACTCCTCTGGTCTGAATTCCCACGATTACAAGGTCTTTTATACCGTAGCTCTTCTCCACAATTTCGTGAGCCATCCTCTTTATCGTCCAGGAGATTTCCTTTGCATCCATTATTACCTTCTTTTTTGGGGACACTACCAGACCCTCCATGTTTCCTATATTATAAAAATCTCCGATGAGCCTCTATAATTTTCTATGTTCAAATATACCATAAATGGTCTGAAAAGTCAAACTTTTCTTCCAATAGGAGAACTTATGTGTGGTCTGTTCACCTTTGGCTCAGAATGGAATCGGGATGTGGCAGTAGGAGAGGGACTTTCGCTGGAAGGGGGTAATCCTGTAGGGAAATATCTTTTCGTAGCAATTTTCCATTAATAATCGGCAGGGTTTTATAGTGAATTCACCAAATTTATCATTAATTATATCTATCGCTCCAATCAGCACCTGTCTCTTATTATAACTCTCTAAGAGATACATCTGTCCAGAATTGGAGATGAGGTTAGATACTTTTACTCCCACAAGCCTCACAGGCCTACTAAGCCGCCCAATCCTGTTTAAGATTCTCAACGCCGTATGGTAAATATCCAGACCGTAGTCAAGATAGTCTGGAATAGAGAGGTCGCGACTGAATGTGAAGAAATCGGAGTATCTCAAAATTAAGGTCACTTTTCTACCCTTGTATCCTCCTTTTCTTAAACGCCTTGCCACTTGCTCAGAAAGCCTCAAAAGTACTGTTCTAACCATCTCCATATCCGAAGTATCTGTGAGTAGCGTATAGGAATGTCCCATAGATTTAACCTCCCCTTCCTCAGTATAAGAGACTACCGGACTTCCATCTATCCCTTTCCCCATCTGTTTTAAGAGATGTCCGATGATGCCAAAGTGTCGAATGAGAACATCAAGGGGAGCATTGCCTAGCTCCTCTACTGTCCTTATACCTAATTGGTAAAGATGTGAGGCGGTCTTCTTCCCTATCCCACAAAGTTTCTCCACCGGAAGGCTGGTTAAGGTTTTTCCTACTTCTTCTTCTTTTATTTCTACGAGGCCATCCGGCTTTTCCATCCCTGCGGCGACTTTTGCCAGAAGTTTATTGGGAGCAATTCCAATGGAGCAGGATAGACCTATGTCTTTCCTTAATCGCTCTTTAATCTTACGGGCAATCTCCTTCGGTTCGCCAAATAGAGTCTGGCTTCCAGTAACATCAAGAAATGCCTCATCAATGGAGAAAATCTCTACCTGGTCAGTGAATTCAGTAAGAATTTTAACAATCTTCAGGGAGGTATCTATATACTTTGCTGAATTTCCCTCCACCAGGATTGCCTGGGGGCAGAGTCTCCTCGCTTCACTTAGAGACATGCCAGTTTCCACTCCATATTCCCTCGCTTCATAAGAGGCAGTGGCCACCACCGTGCGCGAATGCGGACTTCCCCCTACAATTATTGGCTTACCCCTAAGGCAAGGATTGGCCTTCTGCTCAATGCTAGCAAAGAAAGCATTCATATCCAAATGTATAATAACCCTATTCACAATCATCCCTCAACGGAGACCTTGCTCAAAAACCAGTTGAGCCTCTTCTGGTTAAAGCATATCTCATATATATTGGTCCCGTCAGAGACCGAGAAATAGAGGAGAGTCTCTTCTCCCTTCCTATCCTGCCAGTTAAAGGTTATCTCCCTTATGGGATATTTTCTCCCCTTCCATATGAACCAGCGGGGTCTGACTCTATTACCTTTAAAGATTGCTCCTACATATATAGGCTCTTCAATAACTTCGTACATAATTTACCTCATACTAATGCGAGGCGACTCTCCATAAGTAAGCCCCCTAAGGCCTAAACCTCAACTATAAACGAAAAGTTTCATATCCCCGGAAAAGCCCAATCAACTTACCCACAATTATAGCATCTTTACTGAGGATGGGCTTATAACCAGGATTGGCTGGCTCAAGACGGACTCCTTGAGGCTCCTTGAAGAAACGCTTCACTGTGGCTTCCTCTCCAATTAAGGCAACAACAATTTCTCCTTCCTCAGCTGAAGATTGCTTCCGGACTATAGCCAGATCTCCTTCCATTATGCCGACCCCAACCATACTATCTCCTTTCACCCGTAGGGCAAATATGGCTTCTTCGTGAGGAAATACTCTGGAGAGGTCAAGATAGCCTTCCACATCCTCAACTGCGAGGTCTATACTCCCTGCCCTTACGCGACCCACAATAGGTATACCTACAGCCTGAGCGAGGACTTCAATTCCCCTGGAAATCTGAGGGTTCAATCTCAGATAACCCTTTCTGGCAAGAGCCCTGAGGTGCACTCTGGGAGAGCCTGTTGATGAGAAACCGAAATTCTGGGCTATCTCCCGAATGGTGGGCGGAGAGCCCACGCTATAGAGCCTTTCAAGGATAAAATCTAAAACCTGCCTCTGTTTAAAGGTTAATTTTTCAGGCATAATAATTCCTCCAGTTTGATTATAACACACATTTGTGTGCCTGTCAAGTAAAAAATAAAAATGGGGACAGCCCCATTTTCTGTCCCCATTCTACTTTACAATCACTGGTATTTGTTCTTAATTAACTCTGGCTTACTATTTAGCACCTTCAGAAAAGTCTCCACAATATTCGGGTCGAATTGTGTTCCACTATTTCCTTTCAATTCTTCAATTGCTTTCTCTTTAGAATACGCTTTCCGGTACGGCCTTTCTGACAACATAGCATCAAAAGCATCGGCTACAGCCATTATTCTCGCTCCTATATCTATTTCCCCATTTTTGTAGCTGCCCGGATAACCTCTGCCATCGTATCTCTCGTGATGTTGCTTAACCATATCAATTACTCCATCAAGGAAAACAATCAGGGGTTTGAGTATCTCAGCACCTTTAACCGAATGGAGCTTTACTTCTTCCCATTCTTCATCAGTTAACCTATCCGACTTGAGCAGGATAAAGTCGTGCACTCCAATCTTACCAATATCGTGCAAACGAGAAGCCTGCCTTATAAGCTCCACACGCTCAGGCGAGAGTTTCATAGCCTCGGCAATGGCTACAGCATATTTGGCCACCATCTCCGAGTGTCGCCTGGTATAATGGTCACGCGCATCAATGGCAGTTGCCAAGGAGGTAATAGTATGCATATAAAGGTCAGTTAGACTCCTGTAGAGTTTCGCATTTTCAATAACTATCGCCACCTGGGCCGCTATCTGCTTGAGCAATCTAAAGTCTTCCTGATTAAAGATTCTCCTCGACTTTTTATTATTGACATTTAGCACTCCTATAACCTTATCTCTTATGGCCAAAGGAACGCTCATCAAAGACTTGTTGTAATACTTCTCCTCGCTCCTCTTGGCAAAGCGATTATCTTCCTCAATGTTTCTCACTAAAATTGGCTTATTATGCTCTGCTACCCAGCCCGAAATTTTGTCTCCCACTTCGAGTTCCGTTCCTTCTACAATTTTTTGGTCCAATCCTTTGGCAAATTTGATTGACAACCTGCCGGTCTTCTCATTTATTAAGAGGATTGAGCATATGTTCACATTTAGAATTGAACTTACCCTTTCCACGACAGTCTTCAAAACTTCGTCCAGCCTCAACTTTGTTGAAACATCTCTCTCTATCTTATAAAGAAAAGATAGTGCTTTCGTCTTCTGCCTTACTTTTCTGGATAGTTCCTTCCTTAGTTGAATTAACCTGCTATTGGTCTTGAGCAACTCCGAGGTCTTCTCTTCCAGTTCCCTCCCCAGCTCCTTCATCCTTTTAACTATGTCTTTGCTCTCCATCATTGCCCACTACCTGCTTTTCGTTAAATTCTTTCTCCGGGGAATTCTCTCAATAAAAATAGAAAGCCGAATTACCGACTCTCGTAGATATGCGATAATCCGGCTGAAAAATCTGCTTTCTCAACTCATGTTCTTCTCCTGATAGGACCAGTAGAAGGAATAGCCTTTCGAGTAAGCAGTATTCTTTTAATAATTTACCCCCAGGACTTAACATTTATGTAAAAAACCTGTAAACTTTTTGTAAATTTTTCCTGGGCTACACCATAGCCTTCTCCGTTTCCTTGTCAAAAACATGAATTTTATCCATGTCAAAGACCATTTCTATGTCCTGGTTAACTTTTGCCTTATTGTGCGAGCCGACGCGGGCAATAAAACTACTCTTGCCTGTCGTTAAGTGCAAAAATATCTCGGAACCCATAGGCTCCACAACTTCCACAGTGCTGGAAATAGTGTTGTCCCGAGTAGCACCCGTGGAGTAGAGCTTATCGTAAATATCCTCCGGCCGGATACCGAAAATTACTTCTTTATCCAGATAGGGTGCAAGGTGTTTCTCCATCCACTTACTCACCTTTACCTCAAAGTTCCCTTCATCTATATATATTCCGGCCTCCTTCTTTACCATAAGGCATTTCATAAAGTTCATTGGAGGCGTACCGATAAACCCAGCCACAAATTTATTCATAGGCCGGTCGTACAGACTGATCGGGTCTGCCACCTGGTGGATAATCCCATCCTTCAGTACCCCAATCCTATCGCCCATTGTCATTGCCTCCACCTGGTCGTGAGTAACATAAATCATAGTGGCCTGGAGTCGGTCATGAAGCTTTCTGAGTTCTGTCCTCATTTGAACTCTCATTTTTGCGTCCAGATTACTTAAGGGTTCATCAAACAAGAATACCTTTGGTTTACGAACAATTGCCCTACCAACTGCTACCCTCTGCCTCTCTCCACCGGATAGCGCTTTTGGCCTCCTATTTAGAAGAGGCCGTATGCCGAGAATATCTGCGGCTTCCTCTACTCTCTTCTGTATCTCTTCCTTAGGATACCCCCTCAGTTTCAGTGCGAAGGCCATGTTTTCATAGGCAGTCATGTGGGGGTATAGCGCATAGTTCTGGAAAACCATAGCGATATCCCTATCTTTGGGGGGAATATCATTGACCAGTTTGTCGTCAATATAGATTTCTCCCCCGGTAACCTCCTCCAGGCCGGCAATCATCCTGAGCGTCGTCGATTTGCCGCAACCCGAAGGCCCGACTAAGACACAGAACTCTTTATCTCTAACCTCTAAATTGATATCTTTGGCGCCAATAACACCACCTGGATATATCTTGGTAGCTCCTCTTAAGAGAACCCGCGCCATCTACCACCTCCTGTGAATCAGCCTGTGCTCAATAGGGGAAACCTCAATAGGTTTCCCCTAATTGCGTTCGCTTCGCTCTCTGATTTTCCCTGGGCGCTCACCTTCTCCCTCCCGCGCTTTTCCCTCGCTTCGCTCATTCGTCGCTCCTTATTCGTCGCGACCGGCGCCCCTTCCACAATGGTTATCATTTATGTGAATCAACTCCGAAGGAGTCCGACGCCTCCATCGGGTTTCGGAGTCCTATCGGACCTGTGCTCAATATAATTATACTTAGAAATTGAAATCTATCAAGTCCCTATCCATAATGATTGTCTCTTCCCTGCTTCTGCCCATAGAGACTATAGAGATTTTCGCCTGAACCAGGCTTTCTATTTTCCTTAAGTACCTCTTCGCATTTTTTGGTAGTGCATCAAATTCCTGGATGCCCTTAGTCTTTTCTCTCCACCCTTCTAACTCTATGTAGACTGGTCTACAATCTCTGAAAATTTCTCTGCTGGACGGGAACTCCCCAATCAATTTTCCCCGATACCGGTACGCTACACAAATTTTTAGAGGGCAAATCCCATCCAGGACATCTAACTTAGTTAAGGCGAGACTCTCTAGCCCATTTACCCTCACCGCATGCCGGACAATCGTAGCGTCAAACCAGCCACAGCGTCGAGGCCGACCTGTAGTTGCTCCAAACTCTTTTCCTCTCTCCTGCAGTAGTTTTCCTATCTCGTTTGTCAACTCGGCGGGAAAGGGTCCTTCACCCACCCTTGTAGTATATGCCTTGACCACTCCTAAGACCCGGTCTATCTGAGTGGGTCCTATACCTATGCCCACGCAAGCTCCGCCAGCGACCGGGTTAGAAGAGGTAACATAAGGATAACTTCCATAATCAACATCGAGTAGTGTCCCTTGAGCGCTTTCCAGGATAACATTCTTCCTCTGAGAAATTATCCGGTTAATCATTATCGCTGAGTCAACAACGAGGTCCTTAATTATAGGTAGTTGCTTTTTTCGCTTTTCCAGAATCTCCCGCCTTAACTCCGAAAGCCTACAGACCTTCTTCAGAAGAGGCGCTTTTTCCTTTAAGTTTCTATCCAATAGCTCCTTAAACAGGCGGAGAGAGAGGAAATCGGCCATTCTTATGCCCACTCTCGCAACTTTGTCCGCGTAGGCTGGCCCGATTCCCTTCCGGGTGGTGCCTATTCTACGTTTGCCCTCCTGAATTTCCCTGAGATTGTCCAGCCAGCAATGGTAAGGCAGGATAATGTGGCAGGCATCACTTACGAAAAGCCTGCCTTCAATTTTTATGCCTTTTCCTTCAAGAAAGCGAATTTCTTCTACAAGCGCCTGGGGGTCAACTACCACTCCGCTTCCAATAATACATTTCTTGCCCGGCTCAAGGATTCCTGCTGGAACCAGGTGGAGAATGAATTCCTGACCGTTAAAAACCACGGTATGACCAGCATTGTTCCCACCTTGGTAGCGAATAATATAGTCAGCTTTCTCCGAGAGAAGGTGGACGACTTTTCCTTTGCCCTCATCGCCCCATTGCGTACCTACCACAACTAAAATAGCCATAACTTACCTTCGCTGCAAGTTCAGCCTTCTGAAAATCGTATCTACATATCTCAAGTAATATTTGAGATTGAAACAGGCGTCAATTTCTCTTCTGGTAAGATATCTCTCCATTTCCCTATCCTTCTTTAGAAGCTCACGATATTCCTTTCCTTCCTTCCAGGCTTTCATAGCATTTCTTTGCGTTAGCTCGTATGCCTTATCTCGAGAAACTCCCTTCTTCACCAATTCCAAGAGAACTCTCTGGGAAAAAATGGTATTTTTGCTTTTCTCTAGATTATTCTTCATATTTTCCGGATAAACTATAAGGCTCCTCATAAGTTCATCAAACTTCTCTAACATATAATTTAAGAGAATCGTACTATCAGGAATAATCACCCTCTCCACAGAAGAATGTGTAATATCTCTTTCGTGCCAGAGGGCAATATTCTCCAATGAGGCTAAAGCATAAGAGCGCACAACCCTTGCTAACCCACAAATCCTTTCACAGGTTATGGGGTTCCTCTTATGTGGCATTGCTGAGGAACCCTTCTGCGTAGGGCTGAAATACTCTTCCACTTCCAGAATCTCGGTACGCTGGAGATTACGGATTTCCAAGGCAAATTTCTCCAAGGAGCTGGCGACCAGCGCCAGGATAGAAAGATATTCCGCATGGCGATCCCTCTGAATTATCTGCGTAGAGATCGGCGCTGGCTTTAACCCGAATTTTTTGCAAACATAAGGTTCCACTTGGGGATTAACATGGGCGTAAGTTCCCACCACCCCTGATATTTTCCCCACGCCAATCACTTCCCTCGCGCGCCTGAGTCTCTCCAGGTTTCTCAAGGTCTCCTCGTGCCAGAGCGCTAACTTCAAGCCAAAGGTAGTTGGCTCGGCGTGGACGCCGTGCGTTCTACCAACCATAACTGTATTCTTATGTTCTATGGCTCTCTTCTTAAGAGTCCGGGAAACCTTCTCTAAGTCCTCAATTAATATATCTATGGCTTCAACCATCTGGACAGCCAGTGCAGTGTCCAGAATATCGGAAGAAGTTAATCCCAGATGGAGGTATCTTCCTTCTTTACCCAGGCTCTCAGTCAATGAAGAGAGAAATGCAATAACATCGTGATGGACTTTGCTCTCTATTTCCTTAATTCTCGGCAAGCTGAAACGCACTTTCTCCTTAATCTTATTAAGCGCACTCCCGGGAATCTCTCCAAGACTCGCCAGAGCTTCGCAAGCAGCGAGCTCAATTTCCATCATTATCTTGAACCTGTTCTCTTCAGTCCAGATCTTGCCCATTTTAGGAAGCGTATAGCGAGAAATCAATTCGTCCTCCCATAACCAAAATTATGTTTTCATTCCTAATCCTTCATCTTAACTGACAGAGCTCCACTTTTGCCTGCTTAAAAAGTTCCTTTGCCATCTTATCGGGATACTGACCTTTAAAAACAGCCCGAGTTAGCCCGGCCTGGATAATCATCTTGGCGCAGAGAATACAGGGTTGATGGGTAGAATATATGGTAGCGTTCTTTATATCTACGCCGTTAGCGGCAGCAAACAGTAATGCGTTCTGTTCAGCGTGGAGACCCCGGCATAACTCTTGCATTTGACCAGAGGGAACGCTCTTCTCTTCCCGGATACATCCTATCTCTTCACAATGGGGTAGCCCGGTTAATGTGCCATTATATCCTGTGGCAAGAATCCTCTTGTCCCGCACAACGATTGCCCCCACCTTCCTCCTCAGGCAGGTGGAACGCTTAGCCACAGTCTCACAAATTTCCATAAAGTACTCATCCCACGACGGCCGCCCCATCTTCCCCCTCTCTCATACCTATGAACAAACCTTTGCCTATCTCTTACTTCTTACATTTGAAAGATAGTTTGCGAGGAGCTGTTGGAATTTTAGCCAAAAAAGTAAGGCTTTTTCTCATAATGCGAAGGGATTCGGTGTAGCGAGCATTAGAATTTTTAGCCAAAAATCGAAGAAAAGAGTTTAGCCCCGCAAAGACGGGGTAAACTCCTGAGATTTTTGGCGGTGCTCAAAGAGCAAAAAATTGTCAGCGAGGGAACCAAATCCCGAGAATACTCCTTAATGTCTGAAATGGCGCATTCCAGTAAAAGCCATAGCAATATTATGTTCGTTAGACGCGAGAATTGACTCCTTATCCCGCAAGGAACCTCCGGGTTGAATGATTGCGGTAACTCCAGAGGCGGAAGCCAGGTCCACAGAGTCCCGGAAAGGAAAGAAAGCATCTGAAGCGAGAACTCTCGTTCCTTTATACTTCTTCCCAAACTGTTCCTCCATCTTCCTTACCGCAATTTTCACTGCGTCCACCCGGGACATCTGACCAGCTCCAATTCCCAGCGTGCGGTCCTCGCTTGCCAGAACGATGGCATTCGACTTCACGTGCTTACAAACCTTCCAGGCAAAGTTGAGACCCTTCAATTCCGTCTTACTCGGCTTCCTTCTGGTAACCACTTTCAGGCTATCACCAAAAAGTTTCAAATCTTTCGTCTGGACTAATAACCCCCCTGAAACCTTCCTGTAGTCTAGTTCTGGTAAAGATGTCTTTTCCTCTCCTCGCAATCTTAGCACTCGCACATCTTTCTTTTCTTTCAACACTTTGACCGCTTCATCCTCAAAATCCGGCGCAATAACTGCCTCAACAAAGGTCTTTCCAATCTCTTCGGCTGTCGCTTCATCAACCTTTATATTGAACCCCACAATTCCGCCAAAGGCGCTAACCGGGTCGCATTCGCGAGCTTTATTGTAAGCTTTAAGGAGAATCTCACCAGTTGCCACGCCGCAGGGATTGTTGTGCTTAATGATCACCGCTACCGGCTCCTCAAATTCTTTCGCTATATTGAACGCTACATCTAAATCGAGAATATTGTTAAAGGAAAGTTCTTTCCCTCCCAATTGCTCTATGCCCGCTATCCCTTGCCCGTTTCCTCTAATCATTGATTCCTTATAAAATGCTGCTTCCTGATGAGGGTTCTCTCCGTACCTCAAATCCTTAACTTTCTCCAGGATGAGTTGAAATAGGTCCGGAAAAAGAGGGGGGGATGGCTGGCAAGTAAGAAAGTACCTGTAGATATGGTAGTTATATCTCGATAAATGCTGGAAAACATAAGTGGCTAACCTTAAAGAGGTCTCCTCACTTACTAGGCCACTGTTCTTCCTCATCTCTTCCAAAATCAAACCGTAATCCTTGGGGTCACAAACTGGCACCACCCACTTATAATTTTTGGCCGCTGACCTCAACATTGTTGGGCCACCGATGTCAATATTCTCAATAGCCTCCTTTCTACTGACACCTTTTCGGGCAACTGTCGCTTCGAACGGATAGAGATTAACCACCACCATATCAATCAGTTCAATATTGTGCTTCTCAACCTCTTTCGTCTGTTTGGGATTATCTCTTAGAGCAAGCAAAGCCCCATGAACTTTGGGATGAAGGGTCTTTACCCTCCCCTCAAGTATCTCAGGAAAACCTGTATAGTCTGAGATTGACCGGATGGGTATCCCTGCTTCTTCCAACATTTTAGCCGTCCCACCAGTTGAGACAATTTCAACTCCCAGATCCCTCAAAGCGCGACTAAATTCTACAATTCCTGTCTTATCATAGACACTAATAAGGACTCTTTTAACTCGAGGCATAATCACTCCTTTTGTACGCTACTCACATCATCCTATCATTACGAGCCCCCGACCGAAAAATCGGGGGCTTCTCTTCGCCACTATGACAAGAATTCGTTGTACTTTTTATAGCTCTTGAGTTCTTCTAAATACGGAACAGACCTCGCCCCAATTCTGGTAATGGAAATGCTCCCTATAAGATTAGCAAATTTTGCCGATTTTTCCAAATCCCAATTTCTTAAATCACCAAAAATGAAACCGCAAGAGAAGGCATCTCCAGCACCCGTCTTGTCCACTGGTTTAAACTCCTTATACGACCCAATAGACTTCTTAACCGAGCCAGAATAGAGAAAGCATCCCTTCTCTCCCAGAGTGGTGAGAACAATTCTCGGTCCATATTCGGCAATTGTTTCTGAGGCTGCAACAAGCTCTTCTCTTTTGGTCAACTCTTTTATCTCGGGTTCATTAAATTTCACGACCGTTGCTCTATTTAGAATTTTTGCGAGCCTTTTTAGCCCCTTCTCCACAAATATATATCCCGGGTCGAAAAAAACCTTTACCCCCGACTCTTCAGCATACTGGGAAGCAAGTTCCATAGCCGGTATAGCCTCTTTCCCCTCAACGCTACTTAAGAATATATACCTGGCGGCTTTTATGTAATTCTTGTCAATATTTATATGAGATAGTTTCCCATTCGCCCCGGGATAGGCAAGGAGAATCCTCTCCCCACTTTCACTAACAATTGCAATGACGCTTCCGCTACTTCCATCACAAACTTTTAGACGGGATATGTCCACCCTTTCCCTCTTTAAACCATCCTTCAGGACTTCTCCAAAATAGTCTCCTCCAACATTCCCAACGAACCCAGAAGTTAATCCCAAACGGGAAATCCCACAGGCGACATTGGCTGCAGAACCGCCTCCTACCATATCCCAACTTCTGATTACTGTTTCCTCGTCAGGATTGGGAAACTTATCTACCCTGGCGATTAAGTCAATATTTACGGCTCCTAAGGAAATCACATCCATATTCTCATCCCAAACTTCCTGCCTCGCCCCTCACGCTTTTCCTGAACCTTTCACTCTGAGAGATGAGGCGGTCTCTATTATTTTTACTTACTACTTCAATTAGAGGCAGCTCTTCAGGATATAGAGATAATATTCTCTCTCTTAGTCTCTTATTAACGAGTCCGCTCCTAATAGCGTCATATCCCCAGTTTTCTACAAGTTTCACTACTCCTCCCTTACCTCCCTGGAGAAAAGCGTCAGCAAGAATGGAAATTGTAA